>Ga0114931_10000570_pt1 | contig 44838 bp, 48 predicted proteins | sample 2SBtaG_FD_89579 | JGI IMG/M metagenome (GOLD analysis project Ga0114931, IMG submission 89579) | Deep subsurface microbial communities from Kolumbo volcano to uncover new lineages of life (NeLLi) - 2SBTROV14_V59a metaG | ecosystem: Environmental > Aquatic > Marine > Volcanic | place: Kolumbo... | reverse complement strand
CAACCGTTACATCGAGGAACACAACGATGATCCCAGCCCCTTCGTCTGGACCAAACCTGCCGACACCATCCTCACCAAGCTCCACCGACTCCCTGTACCTTCCGTCTGAATCAGTGCACTAGCCGGTTGCGGCTTTATACCAAGATGTTTGAGTGTGTATGGGTGCCAGGGGTATGAGTCGCGGGTCGCTTCTACAATTATCTTATCCACTTCCGTCTCTGCACGTCCGGCTATTGCCACTACCGCACTTTTCCTTGCCCAGATATTGGCACCACCGTCGAGAAGAGCCTTCACGGTGTCGGCGTGGTCATTGACGACGGCCACGATAAGCGGCAAGTCGTCTTGTACGTGAATGTTTGCACCATACTTGAGCAAGGATTTGACTATCGCCGTATGACCGTATTCGGCGGCAGAAATGAGCGCACTATCCTTGTCGTAGTCACTTATCTGGCCAAATTTCAGTAACGCTTTTACCATTGAAGCGTGGTTGTGTTGTATTGCCCACATCAATTTTTGTCCCAATTCCCGAAAGACAATCTGTTGTAATTTGTCCATTTACTACTCCGTTTATTGAAATAACACCATCTATATTGTTCAGATAATTTATTTATACGTTATATGTCAAGTAAATACTTATTTTTACTGATTATATATCGGCTCGACTATAGATGGCTTCGGACCCGCCGCCGAAGATTCGGTACGCGGCCGGCTCTGTTAACGGGGCTATGTCCAAAAAGAAAAAGCGCCCTCGCGGGCGCTTTATGCCGGAGGTGAAGGGAAAGGGGAGCGCTTAGGCGCCCGCCCCGTCGGCCTGACTGGCGTCGTCCGTGGGTTCCCGCAGGACGATGCGGCCGGCGCTGACCGGCACAAGGTCGAGCTGGACCGTCAGACCCTTGCCGTCCTCGTGATCCCAGGCTGCCCCGATGCGGGTCCAGAAGGACTTCTCGCCGCGCTCTGCGATATGGTAGGCGATCAGCGCCGGAGGCTGGGTGTTCCTGGTCTGCTGCTTGTTGTTTGTGTTGCGGTTACGTGTCATTGGTCTTCTCCTTTTCGTTGGGTTTGTCTCATTACGCCTACGGATTCGGCCGGGCCTGAAAGCCGGGCCGGTCATGCCCTACACGGGAGCGAAGCGAATGGAGCGGGCCGGGCATTGACCGGACGGCGGGCGCGGTCACGTTCGGCGTCATGGATGAGGCAAACCTCACCGGGAAGGCCAAGAAGACCCCGGTGCGGCCCTTACCCGCGACAAACTGTGCGGTCAGGCCCAGACGAACCCGAAGCGGCCTGCCCCGATGTCACCTCTGCCTTGAGGCGTCGTATCGAAAGATGCGGCCCCGGCCGCGGGGCGCGTCTGCCACGGTCACATGGAAGGCAAGGGCAATGCGAGATGTCAGAACAAGACGTGTTGCCGGTCGGCGGCCTTGATTTCGATTCCTACAGGGTCACACGCCGCTTCGTCGAGCCAGGCGCGGACGGATAGCGACGCTATGCGCGTCCCCCTTCAGTTCCCAGCGGTGTCGTAGAAACTGCGGTCGCCTTCAGCCGTGGTGCCGTATTTGTCGATCACACGGCCATCCTGGAGGCGGAACCAAACACCGTCGCCGACGCCCTTCTTGTGGGTGTGAATTTGCGCCACGTCATCCGGCGAAAATCCGAAATATGTACAGGGATCGACTGTGGTGCCCGCCGACACGTCGATTTCCCCGTCTTCGTGAAGCTCACGAAATGATCTGAGCATAATCATTGTTATTTCTTCAAGTGGTAATTTCATTTTATTTTCTCCTTTCCTTTTCATTATTGAAATCCTCTAAAAACTGCAAGAGTTAATCGAACAGTGAAAACTGCGCCCGTGCGGCCTCCTGATTTCGCCAGTTGTCTGAAGCGGCTTCGTGCTCCAGCCACCGTTGCACATAGGCGACGGGGCCACCCTCGGCGTCTATCTGTGCCGGCGCCGTGAAATGGGAACGGTAGCCCGTCTCGGTCATAGGCAACGACCGCCGCTTCGGATCGAGCGCCTCGATCTCAAGATGGGCAAGCGGTTCACCATAGATTTCCTCGTAATATGCAGCCCAGCTCGGCGTGTAGCGGACCTCAATGCGGATACCGCGCCATTCGAAGTGATGAACTTGATAATCGGCTCTCATGACGCACCTCCCGCCGCTGCGGCGGCAGCATGTAACAGCAATTCGCGGTTCTCGGTAAGCGCCCCGGCAGTGCGGGCCGCGCGGGTATAGACCGAAAGGGTCAGACTGGCGGTGAAATGGCGGTCCCGCTCAATCGGCAAGCCGAGGCGTCCACGCACGGACTCAAGCTCGGAGATGCTTAGATAGCCAAGCTCCGGGCACCCCATGCCAAGATCGCAAAGGCCGAAGGCAATGTCCGGGTCTTCCGGGTCAAGCTCGGTGAGCAGCCATGTGCAGTTTGCATCCGGCGTAAAGAGTTTCACGACCGGCAGGAAGTCCGGGTCGGGTTCAAGAAATTTTCCGGAAAGCTCTGCGCGTATGCGGCCGTTCTTCAGCAGGCGGTCGCGTATGTCTTTGGTCAATAACTTCATTGTTCGTCTCCTTCTTATGTTGGTTTTCCTCAAGACGCAGAAACGAACAGCCGGGCGTATAAGACGGGGGTTCAAGGAGGGGACCCCGCGAGGGTCCGCGCCCCTTCTTGGTGGGGGCGTGGATACGCGGGGATGCCTTGAACCGCCGACGCGCCCGGCCAGGATTCGCGTCAATGTTTGAGGAAAAGCGCAAGAAGGAGCGGATGGGTGCGGCGTGACCACATGCGCGAAGCATTGATGCTGTGCGGCAGCAAATTCATGCGAGGCAACAACAAGTGATCGATAGCGGATTAATCAGAAATCTGACCAAACGCGGCCGCGGCTTTTACGAAATGCGGGCGGATGTAAGCGAGGCTGTCTAATCCTTGAAGCGCCAAGGCCCGACCTGCGGGTTTTCATGCAGCGACACTGGCAGGCAGCCCGCGCCTGATGACCGGCAACCTGACCACGCGACTGCGGCGTGATGCAGGTCCTTCTCTGACGTTACGGCCTAAAGGGTGCGGTTGGCGCGGAACACCTGCGGAGCGCAAAGGCAGAAAGACCCGGACAGGCCGGGCTCAAAACGCCAACAAGGACAAAAGCCATGCCATCGCTCACAACCGAATTCGAAACTGCAAAAAATCTTCGTCAAACCCAGATCATCTTCGAGATGTTCCTCCTCTGGTATCTGCTGACCGTCAGCGTCGATACGGCGGAACGCAACCACAAGCGCTATCTGAAGGCCAAGAAACGCGCACGCCACCAAGAACTGGCCCGCGAAAACACGTCCCGCAAGCATCAGGCTGTGTGCCGTCCAGGTTGGTAAGAACCGGCGGGAACGCACTCATGGGCGATGCCGTTGTTTTTGTCCACGGCACCGGGCGGATCGGGTAGAGAGAGTCCCTTGAATAGGGAAAAGGGTGAAAGGAGGAATTGTCCTTTACCGCCAAGTCACAACAGCGCTTCCGTTCGAACCAGCAGGAGGGCCGCCACCGGTAATACCTGGTTTGTTCTTTTCAAAAAGCAGGCGGCCATTGTTGATATCAACATCACCGCCGCCGCCGGCTCCGCCATCCCGGCCATTACCGCCGGCTCCGCCGGGGCTGTCGCCATCCCCGCCATTACCGCCGGCTCCGCCGGGGCCGCCGCCATCCCCGCCATCCCCGCCATCCCCGCTGATAACGGCGAAGGCATCGGCGCCATCGCCACCATTTGTGTATCCGGTTCCGCCGGGGCTGCCAGCGAGGGTGTCTCCCGTGTAGGCAGCGCTGCTTCCTACGGTAATCTCGAAAACACCTCGTTCGCTCGGTTCGAAGACAAAGCTTAACGAAGCGCCACCACCACCGCCACCGCCGGGGCTATTGCTGACACCTGTGATCCTCCCGGCGCCACCACCACCGCCACCGCCACCGCCGGCTTCGGCCAGGAATATTGAACTCCCGGATTGTGGTTTAAAGACTATTCCTGTACTCCCGCCACCGCCGGCGCCGCCACCGGGTCTGGCTTCTGGCAGGGAACGGGTTCCGCCACCGCCGCCGTGCCCGCCGACAAGGGATATAGCGAAAGAGCAGTCCATATTGCTGCTGCCGACAAGAACGCTATAAACGCCCGGTGTGTTGAAAGTCTCGGAACCGGGGATGCACCCACCACTGCCAACGGGTTCACTGCCAGCAGCCGGCTCGATGCCGGCCACATAGCTTACCGAATCATCAAAATGCCGGCTGCCTTCGGCCTGGGAAAACAGCGCTGCCCGGAAAACCGCCGGATCGTCAGTGAAATTGCAATTTTCCTGATCCTTGGGCGCAAAGGCGCCGCCGGCCGGGCACGGCGCGACGGTGACACCGCCCAGAAAAGACACGGCCCCGGCCCGGTCATTGCCGTGACTGACCAAGACGTAAGATGCTGTTTCCGGCGGTGTGACGACTGAATTATCGGCTTCATCAACAACAGCTATGCCGCCATCCCAGGCTGAAAAATCTTCCGGCGTGCGGGCGAGCATTTCCGTCACAGCATAAGTAATCTGGTTATTCCATCCATCGGCCATGATCGAGAATGGCATGTTCAGGGCGCGGGTCGGGACGGCCCCTACGCGTACGCGCATCGGCACATCGGCCGTGGCCGGGTTATCATCGTGATCAACAGCGCGTCCTGCCTGAACGCAATAACCATCAGCACATTCCCCAATATCAACCGTAGCGGTATCAGTGCAATCACCCGGCGCGCCAAAGGCCGCTGTACCGGGAAGTGCATCCCTGCGGGCCGGACAGGGCAGAAACCCGGCTCTGGCAATATGTGCCGCCAGGGCTTCCTGCACCGTCTTGAGGTTATCCTCGGTCGCATCCGCATTGGCGCGCTCCAGTCGCCCGAGCGAAAATTGCAAGGCGCTGCCGGTCAGAATGCCAATAATGACGATAACAATCATCATTTCGAGTAATGTAAATCCTCTCATATTATTTTTCGTCATTTTTCTCTTCCTCTTGTAACTGTCACATTATCCTGAACTTCTGAAAAAGTATTTTTGGCTTGCCCCTAAATTTCTTAAGTTTCTAATTTCCTATATCTCCGAATGAATCGTATATCGGTCCGAAGACGCCGGCCGCAATCCACAGGATCATAAGAGCGAGTATGATCGTGATCGCAGGTTCAATCATGCCGATCAACCGGTCGATCTCGTCATCGATGTCCGCGTTGTAAAAGCTGACGAGATCATGGACGATTTCACTGATACGGCCGGATTCCTCGCCGATATTGAGCATCTCGATTGTTGTAGGGGTAAAAATGCTTGTCTGGGCAAGCGACTCAGATATAGGTGTTCCTGCCGACACCTTCCGCCGAACCCGCGTAAAGGCGTCCTTGAACGCGAGATTTCTGAGGCTATCTGTCGCCCTGTCGAAACATTCCAGAATTGGCATGCCGCTTTCGTAAAAAACGGTGAATGCCTGCATGAAACTCACGGTATTAAGCTTCACAATCAGCGGCCCGAAATACGGGGCTTTCATGATGATCCGATCGGTGGTGAGACGAAATTCCTGCGACATCTCACGCAAGGTTCTTACAAGACCGCCCGCTGCTAAAATAGTCAGCAAGACACCCCACCAATACGCCTGAAAAAAGTCGGCGGTTGCGATAAGTGTCGTGGTGACGGGCGGCAGGGAGCGGCCAAGCTGTGTAATAAAGCCAGTCACCATGGGAACGACGTAGCCCAGCATGATGGTTACGACCACGGCCAGGGCGCCCATGAGAAGCATCGGGTAGCGCAAGGCTTTCTTGATGCGCCGGCCCATTTCATCGACCCATTTCAGATAGGTTGCAGCTTGGTCAAAGGCGTCGCCTAGCTCCCCTGACGCCTCGCGTGCGGCAACAATGCCGATGACAGGCGATGAAAAAATAAGTGGGTAATGTTCCATGGCTTCGGAGAGCGCTGTGCCTTCTGACACGTCCCGCTCGACCTGAAAAATGACGTTTTTAAGGGTGTCGTTCTGTGTGCTTTCAGTGAGTTTTTGAAGCGCACTAACCACAGGCACACCTGTTCGGATGAGCCGGCCCAGCATGATGAAAAGCTTGATGACCTCGCGCGTGTCCACGCGGTTCGGAAGGATCTTTTCCTTGAGAGACAGGTGTCTGGTGAGCGGCCTGAAATGCACCAGCTCCAGGCCCATCTTCATGAGCTGATGGTGCAAATCGTTTTCATCCAGAACGTTCAGAACGCCGGTTACGAGGCGTCCGGTGACGGGCTTTACGGCACGATACTTATGCGGAATACGATGATGAGATGTTTGTGCCATTAGAATATATGAATACACCTGTGTATAACGAAATGACAAATAAGTTTACTATTACTAAGTATTACACGGATTTATACTAGATATAAACTGTTATTTGTCTAATAACGGTCTGCCAAAAGGGACCCCTTTTGCGCGGGTTATCCCCAAGTTTGTATGTATTTGATTCAATTAATTCTCGGTCACGGCAAAAGGGTCATGCAATATAATTTGCATGAATATTGGCTACGCACGGGTATCAACAGAAGAACAGAATCTTGACTTGCAGCGTCTGGCGCTCGAAGCGGCCGGCTGCGAAATCATCTATGAGGATCACGGGGTATCCGGCGCGGCCATTGACCGGCCGGGGCTGAATGATGCGCGCGCCGCCGCGAATGCCGGCGACGTTCTGGTGGTGTGGAAGCTGGATCGCCTCGGGAGGTCCCTGCCCCATCTCATTGAAACCATCAACGAACTGCGTGAAGCCGGGATCGGCTTTCGGTCGCTCCAGGAACAGATCGATACGACAAGCGCCGGCGGGCGTTTCTATCTTCACATTTTAGCGGCGCTCGCTGAATTCGAGCGCGAACTGATCGCCGAGCGGACCCGCGCCGGCATGGAATCGGCCCGGCGGCGGGGAAAACATATCGGCAGGCCGCGCAAGCTCACAGCGCAACAGCTCGATCACGCGCGAAAGCTGCTCAAAACCGGAGACGAAACGCGCGCTGCCATCGCGGCCTCGTTCGGAGTCGATGTGGCGACGTTACGCCGCGCCCTTGCGCGCGAAGGCACTGAGGCGGCGGCAAGCGGAAGGCCGGGCACATGAGCGCGGTTTATCTCGAAAAGCGCAACCCGGCGCAGAACATGGCGCGCTTTTACCGGATTACGGTAACGCCTACCCTCTTCGGCGAGTGGGCCGTGATGCGGGAGTGGGGCCGGATCGGCCGGGACGGTCAGGTGCGCGCGCTGTGGTTTGACAGCGAGGATGAGGCCCGCGTGGCAGGGGATGGGCTCCGCCGCAAGAAAGAACGGCGGGGCTACCGGACGCTGCGCAATTGATTGTAAAGCCATCCCCACGAAGATAATGAAGCCCGCCAGGAGGCTGTCCCGTGCCGGGAAGGCGCGGGCAGTCGGGACGCAGGCGACCGGCCATGCGCAAGGTTCCCGGCGGACCCGCAGGAGCGCTCCTTGAAGGCGCGGGACCGAGCACGCCCTAGCGCGGCCGACAGTTACGGGATGGCTTTCTTTCACGGACAGGAACCCCGTTCGCTTGGCCTGGCAGGCGTCCACCGGACCCCTTCTCCTCCCGGCTTGCGCTTCCGACAAACCTGGCGGTTCGACTATCCCTTCAAGAAAGAGCGCGCTTCGCCAGCGGCGAAGCGCGCGGCACATTTCGGGGAATGACGCTGGCAGCTATCCGCCCGCGTCCTGCAACAAGGTGAATAGGCTCGGCTCCCGGTAGCGCCCGGCGGCGGTCCGCTCCGCCTCCGGTCGGCAATCCTCCTTGAGTTGGAACAAAGCCGGCTGCTGAGGCCGCGCCGCCTTCCATGCTTCGATCTGCCGGCGGCGCGCCTCCAAGATGGCACGCCACGAATAGGCGTGCCCCTCGATGATGATGGTATCAGGCGCCCGCATCAGGCCGCCTCCCCGGCCTGCGCCGTATCGGCGGCTTGCAAGCCATGCAGGAAGTCCGCCGCGCGCTGCGCGTGGGCCGCAGCGGTGAAAATCGCTCGCTTGTCGTTCTTTAAAACCTTGACCCAAGAGGCGATATAGGCCGCGTGGTCCTCGCGGGGTTCCGGCGTGAGGTCGAGATCGGCACAAAGGAAAGCCGCGCCGAGTTCGGCCACCAGTTCCTCGGCGGCGTAGCCTTCATCGCCCCAACGCTTGCGCCCGAAATCACGGTCAAGGCGGGATGAATGGCGAGTCCAGTGAACAGTTTCATGTCCGAGGGTCTGGTAAAACGACTCCGCGCCCCGGAAGGTCTCAAAGGGCGGCATCTGGACGTAGTCGTGCGTGATGGTGTAGTAAGCCTGATTGCCACCATGGCGGATATCCGCACCGGTATTCGCAAAGAATGCCTCCGCCCGGTCGATGCGCTGCACGGGATCAAGGCGGGGCTCGGCGGGCGTATAGAAATGCGCGGGCAGGTCTTCGATCTGCTCGATGTTGAAAACGCTGTATGCCTTCATGAACGGAATTTCCCGCTCTTCTTCCTCGCCAGTCGCCTCGTCAATCTCGGTCTTGCGGATGCGATCGGCATAAACCACAAGGCTCCCCTTCTCGCCTTTGCGGACATGGCCGCCAAGCTCCTTGGCCTGACGGAACGTCATCCAGATGGGCGCAGCGTAGCCACAGGAAACGGCCTCGCCCCACAGCATGATCACGTTGATTCCGTTGTAGGGCTTGCCGTTATGCCTGAGCGGACGGGTGATGCGCCCGGCGGCATGCTCGGCATTCCACGGCTTAAGCCACGGCCTAACCCCTTGCTCCAGATCGGCCACAATCCTGTTTGTGATGCGTTCGTAAACGTCTTGTTTCATTGGTCTTCCTCCTAGTCCTACGGGTTGCGCGCAGCGCTGCTGCTGCTGCAACCCGACTAGCCACCCGGCAATGAGGGGGTCAGGCCGTCACAGGCCGGACGCGGGGAAAGGGGGATCACCCGGCCTGCACGGACCGAAGGGAAGGAAGGCTGGGGAACGCCCCGCGTCCGCCCCATCAGGGGCTTGGCCTTGACGGCCCTGGGGTCGCAGACCCCCAAAACGAAAAGAGGGGCCGCAGGCCCCGAAAAGAGAGAAAGAGACTGCGCGGCGTGAGCGCCGCGACCAACTCAGGCGGCTTCAGCCGCCGTCATGCGCGCGAGGGATCGAAGCCGAAGGGCCGAAACCCGGCGAAGACGGGGTTCGGTTCACGAGAGCCCGCCTCCGGCGAGAGCCGGACGCGCCACGATATATTGTGGAGTCGGTTTCCCTTGACACAGGATCGGCCAGGGACTATCTATCTCACGTATCTGACGTGAGGATCATGAGTCCATGAAGATCAACTTGGCGGAACTCTCCGGGACCTCGGTCCTGGCTGGCGCTTTGAACGGCAGGACGGCCTTGAACAGGTTGCTCGCGGAAACGACAACCGAGCCGGACAGTCCCGAGCCGCTGTTCCTGGATTTCTCCGGCATCGAAGTCGCAACAGCAAGTTTTCTGCGCGAGAGCGTACTGGCCTTTCGCGATATCGTCCGCGGACGCCGCTCCGGGTTCTACCCGGTGGTGGCGAACGCCAATGAACTCGTCCGTGATGAGCTGATCGAACTGTTGCGGTCGCGCGGCGACGTTCTGATGACCTGTGGCCTGGATGAGGACGGCACGGTTGTCGAAGCATCGCCGATCGGCGAACTCGATCCGAAGCAGCGCCTGACATTCGATCTGGTCCGCGAGCACGGGGAAACAGATGCCGGCGCACTGATGCGTAGTTATGGCGAAAGCGAGGGGCTGAAGCATACGACAGCCTGGAACAATCGGCTCGCATCTTTGGCATCACGCGTCCTCGTTATCGAACAGAGCCACGGACGGTCCAAGCGCTATCGTCCCCTGTTTGCAGGAACGTAAGTGATGGGCACGGAATTCGTCGAAAAGGCAACGCCCAGCTTCAAAAAGAGCTGGGACCGCGCCCGGACTGCACTTGGGACGGCCGATTTGTTCACACGAACGCCCGACCGTGCGGCACGCACAGCGGCCGCCGACATTCTCGGCGACGCTCGGCTTCAGGCGGGTGACAGGCTCACGGTCGAGAGCCAGAACGGCGCGCTTGTCGCTCGCCGGGGCAACAGGGATGTGGCGCGTTTTACCAGCTCGGCGCCGGAGCTGGTGAAGGCCGTGGAGGCCTCGTGCGGTATCGCCAAGGGCACGGTCGAACAGGTCCATGAGCTGGCCGGCGTTGCGGAGATTTCCCTATGCTGACGCGCACCGAGACGAAAGTACGTGCCGAACCCCATCAAATCGATTCTCGGGGGCGCGCCCGGGACGGGCGGCACCTCAGACGCGAGCGCCGGCTCTGGCACGACCCCGAACGGGAAATCGCCCCACTGGGATGCCGAGTCTGCCCTGACCGCGCATTGTGTGGTGGTCTTCAGCCCAAGGCGGATTTCTACGATTGCCTTCAGTTTTGCTGCGGCGCTCCGGAAACCTGTGACCGGGTGTGCCGGAATCACCCGGATTTTCCCGACAGGGTGCGCGAGGTGGCGACATTCAGCCTGGATACCGTGCCCCGCGCTCCACTGCTCGCCGCCCCGGTGCTACCGCGTGTCGTTCCGGTTATCTACCACGGCAACGCACGGGCCGTGTCGCTAACTTCAGAGGCGGTGGCACTGCCGCTTTACCGTATGTTTGCCCGCCGCGATGGAACACCCCGCTTCACGACGCCGGAGGCTTTGTGTGAAGCCTTCGCCATCGGGCCGGATACAACGATTGTACTGACCGGCACCGACCGCGATCCGCCGCTGGAACGCTGGTGGGGTCTTGGTGAAATCCGGCGCCGGTCGATCATCCGCACCATGAAGGCGGCGGGCATCGGACTGGTTACCACACCGAATTACAGCCTCTTCATCGACCGCCCGCGCTGGGATGATATGCACGCGATGAAGCGGATCGCGATTGTGCACGCAGAGTTCCTTCAGGAAGGCCTCCCGGCGGCCCTGCATGTGAATGGTCGAACGGAAACTGACTTCAGCCGATGGACGGGCTATATCGCGGCCCGGCCGGAAATCACCCATGTGGCCTACGAGTTCACGACCGGGACCGCGTGGGTGGGACGACGCGAGCAACATGCCAAGTGGCTGGCGGGTCTCGCTGCCAAAGTGGAGCGGCCCCTTCATCTGGTTATGAGAGGCGGGGCCGAAGTGCTGCCCCGACTGGCGGAGTCCTTCAGGGGCATCACCGTTCTGGAGACCTCGATCTTCATGAAGACCATGATGCGGCAGCGCGCCTATTCAAAGAGCAATGCGTCGCTCGGCTGGAAACACTCGCCGACGACGACCGGCAAGCAGCTCGACGATCTGTTCGCGGATAACCATGAGGCGGTAGAAGCGTGGCTGCGGGACCTTGCCGCGCCTTTAGCCGAAAAGGCACGCATGAGGGGATGACAGAGACGCCACCGGCCCTCTTCGATTTCGCCGCTCTTGACGATCTTGCCTTTGCTGCTGACCGTGATCGCCTGGGCGGACGGGAATTGCCGCGCCTCAAGGCGCGCGACGTCGGCCCGGTAATCGAGCTTTCTCAGTTCGCAACAAAGGGGTTGCTGCCCGGCCCGCGTGAGGCCGGATGGCTGGAACTGGAAGGGCTGGATCATCTTATGCGGGCGCTTGACGATGGTAAGACGCGCTGGGTCTGCCGCGATTCCGGTCGCATGGGGTTCTTGAGGACGGGGACGGCCGCGCCGGAGGACGAAACGGTTTGGACCGGATTTGGGCTCGCGGCCCAGAAGGCTGCCACGGCCGCAGGGTTCCGTAAGCGAATCGCGGCGCAGCTCACTGCCGCGCTCGGCGAGTTGCACAGCAATGTCTATGAGCATTCGGGTGAGCCCGAGACCGGACTGATCGCTTTCAGAGCGCAGGCGAACAGGTTCGAATTCGTCGTCGCGGACAGCGGTATCGGGGTACTGGAAAGTCTGCGGAGCTACGATGAATACGCGGGCCTCTGCGACTACGGGGAGGCGTTGCGGCTGGCCCTGACAGATGGCGTTTCGCGGTACGGCCCGGCTGCTGGCCGGGGCCAGGGGTTTCGGCCTCTATTCATCGGGCTCGCCAATCTGAACGGCGTCCTGCGTTTCCGGTCAGGCGACCATGCCCTTCTGATCGACGGCCAGAATCCCTCGCTGATGACCGCGCGGCCAGCGCAAAAACCGCGCATCCCTGGCTTCCTGGTCTCAGTGAGCTGCGAAACGATTCGTCGCCATGCTGACTGAAGGGATAATGGGGGCGCACGTTTGGGTTTGGTTTCAACCGTCAAAGAAAGATCATATCGTGGCTCGACGGGGGGTCCTTTCCGGCCCGATGGGCCGGACGCGCCCTCCATGCATCAAGATGAATCGGGTAGAGATAAACCCATCTCGTTGAGAAACCGAGATGGCGCTTTGGACCACCCCGAATACCGTTCAGCATAGCCTAATGTCAGAGTCTTCTGGCACCTCGTGATAGCGACAAAACAGTTGCGCCGCTCTTCCTCAAACTGTGGCGACCGGTCGCCCTTTTGTTTGGCGTGAAATCCCGGCAGCACATCCTCTGCAAGACCGATCAGATAGACGTGATTAAATTCGTTTCCTTTTGCGCCATGGATCGTCATTACCGGCACCGTATCCGGTCCGACCGGGGGTTCCTTCGATCTCAGATCGAGTTCCTGCAAGAACGACTCAAGCTCTGAGGGCACGCCGATCGCCCGGCCAACTTCGCCGGAGAGCGCATGCCATGCAGCGCGGTCTTCCTCAAGAACAGAGAACGCGGCGGTGTCCTCGCCCGCCGGTTTATCGTCGGTCAGCCAGCGATCAAAGACCTGGATAACAGATGTAGCAAAGCGTGCATGGTCGAGGGTGCCGGCATTAAGTTTCGCGGCTGCATCGGTCAGTTCAAGCGCATCGGGGCTATCGATATCGGTCCGCGCCATCCGATCCCAGCCCGTGAAGAGGTCTACGCGGTCAGCCTGGGACTGCGCAACGATCTCCGCGGTCGATAAAGCGCACCCAAACATTTCATTGAACGCGCCGACAAACGCGGCGAACACGCGTTCGTCTGTCTTGTGGGCGGCAAGCTGCAAGGCGCTATGCAGTCAATTAAACGACGTGCTTTGAAATTCATCACGGCGAACCACGACCTGAGCGCGTATACCGCGTGCCATGAGCTGGTCGGCGACGGGCTGGAGCAACCGGCGCGGACGCGCAAGGACGGCTGTTTGCCCGAGCGCATCCTTGCGGTGGTCGGCGATATGTTGAGCTATGCCCTGGGCTTCCTCGTCGTCGGTCGAAAACTTCAGTATCTCAATGACCGAAGAGCCTGCGGCCGAATTCCGATCTGCGATCAGCGGCTTTTTGTCAGCGCTGCGCAAGAGGTTGCAGGCAATCAGATTATTGGCACAAGTGACCACTTCGGGAGGGCAGCGGAAGTTCGTGGGGATTTGTAGAATGTCTGCGTCAAAATCCGCGCGGAACTGGTCAAGACGGCGATAATCGGCACCGTTCCACTGATAGATTATCTGGTCATCGTCAGCGACGGCAAATATGTCGCGAAAGCTATCCCCCGCCATAGCTTTCAGGAGATTGTACTGCGCGTAGTTTGTGTCCTGAAATTCATCGACACACCAGTACCGGTACGCCGACCGGTACCGTGCGGCAAGGGCGGGAAAGCGGACAAATACCTGGTGAGCGTAATAGACAAGCGAATCGAAATCCAGAGCGTTGGCGGCGGCTAATTCCGCGTCATAGGCGGCATAAAAGGCCTCGAATCTTTCACCACGCTCGGCGTTCTTGAACTTCCCGGCAACGCTTTCGCTGGGAATGAGCTGAGCTTTCGCGCGGTCCACCAGCGCCAGAAAATTGGCATCCGATTCTGCGAGTCCGGCGGCTTCGCCCTTGTCTGATGCTATGGCGCGGCGGGCGATTTCGCCACGGTCAGCGTCCGTCGAATAGATTCTGAAATCTGTTTTGATCCCGAGATGCTGACCGTGTTGCCGAAGCACGTCAGCACTGAAAGCGTGGAACGTCCCTATGAACAGGCGTTCTTCGGCTTCCGGCGCCATCCGTTCAATACGCTCACGCATTTCATCGGCGGCACGGTTCGTGAAGGTGAGTGCCAGGACCCGAAAGGCTTGATCCGGCGATTCATGGAGAAGCCGAGCGATACGTGTTGTCAGTACCCTTGTCTTGCCGGAACCGGGTCCGGCCAGTACAAGCAGCGCTCCTGTATCCCAGGATACGGCGTCCTGCTGGACACCGGAGAGGCTTGCAAGAGCCTCTTCAAGCGTTGCCGGCTGCGTCATGGCCTGGCTCCTGCTCCATCAATATCTGTCTAATGCGGGCAAAGGCGTCGGGCAGGTCCTCAACCCGTGGCGCATTTTGCCGGAAGCTGTTGCCTGCTCTCCGTGCCCAGATCGGCTTGTGGGCGCGCAGAATTTCGGCGAGCGCGTCATCCGCAATATTGTCATTCAGACCGGGTTCGAACGTCTTTGCAACCGCCAGGGCGACGGGACGGAAAGCCGATTTCACAAAATATGACTCAAAGTCATCCCCGTCCGGTAACGGCACGGCCCGCGCATCGAGATCGTCACTGCTAAAGCCGGCATTCTGGAGACTCGAAAGCGTGTTCTGACCCTGCTCGTCGCCGTCGGCGAGAAGAGCCCACGGAAAGCCGAATGTGCGGGCGAGCGTCGCGAAGGCTCGCGGGCTGCCGTTGTTCTGGTAATCGATCAGCGATACGCCGTGGGAATCGAGATTGAAGCCCAGCGCATCAAAGAGAGCCGTGAACAGAAAAACCTCCGACTGCCCTTCGCAAAGCAGCCAAAAGCGGGAGAAGAAAATCTCGCCGCGAATGCGCCGCGCCCAGTCTTCGAGGACCTCGAGGTCCTCCGCTTCCAAAAGACTGTGGGAACGGTGCCGGAAATCGCGAATGGCCTGGTGATGGTTTAGTTCATGGGCTGCCGTGTAGCAGGTAAGCAGTTTCCTGTAACGGTCCTCGTCCACGGGGCAGACCGTGGATAGAATACCGCGCTGCTCATCATAGGAGAAACGACCGGCATGATTGGCGGCAAATTTCACGATCGCCGCATTCGAGGGGAGCGCAACGGAGATGCGCTCAGGCACGTAATAGACCTGCACACCGCCGGGCCTGCGCCGTAGCAGCCGGATATCCTTAATCGGCACAAACTGTATGAAATAGGGCGAGTGGGACGCGATAATTTTCTGTCCCGGCATGGAATCGAGCTGGGACCATAGTGCTCGGACCGCCTGCGGGTGAAGGTGTACTTCCGGCTCTTCCAGCGCGAGGATCGGCTCGCTGTGCTCGGAATAGGTTTCTTTCATAAGGCGCTCTACGAAGGCGCTGAATAGATAAATTATCGACAGGCTCCTCAGACCCTGACCGTGGCGGCCCAGCGGAAGCCAGGGCGCGCCGGCGTCACCTCGAATAATGATTTCCGAGCGGGCCAAAAGCTCCCACACTTTCATTGGCAAGGCGCGGATCGAGACATCCTGTGCAGCGCCATGGGCAACGACGGATTGAATCTCTTTCAGGCGCTCGACTGTTTCGGCTACGCGGGGATCGGCGGCAAGGAGCTTCGCATTGAGCTCCTCAATAGCTTCGTCGAGGGCGTGCCGTTCGTCAGGCGAGATTTCAACCGCCTTGAGAATGCGGCCCCAGAACTGAGATCGTGCGGAAAATTCTTCGGACGCGTCACGTAGCGCAGACAGGAAGAACACGGGAACGTATTTGAAGAAATCCTGGGTATTGGCCGCCCGCTTGGCCTCGCGTGATCCTATCGGGTCGCCATTGATATCAATGAAGGCCCATCCCGGTTCGTAGTTCTTATCGAGTGGGTTGAATTTGTAGGTCACCCGCAATGTTATGGAGTTCCGTCCGTCGAACGGGTCGGGTTGCGTGATACCGAATAGACCGCTCGTTATTTCGTCGGGCCACTCACCCGGCGCATGTTCCTCGAAGACCAATTCGATCGAGGCTTCCGGCGGGGACTCTTCGGGTTCGCCGTCTTCCGATTGCGCCGGCTGCCCGTTATCCGTCTCTTCAGGAGCATCCAGCGCTTCACCCGCTGGCACATCCTCCACCTGGTCCGCTTCACCGGCCGGAATTTCGTCAGCCATGGTCAGGTCATAATCCGAAAACCCTGTGCCGCGCTGCCCCCAGCGGCGCCCAAGCGCCAATGAGATGCAGTCCAGCACGGACGATTTGGCGGTGTCGTTCTCGCCAATGATGACGGTGGAGCGCGCAAGCGGAATCTCAACATCCTTGAGCGCCCGAAAATTCTTTATCCTAATCGAATCAATATGCATGCGTCTGGCTGGCTCCTACCGCTCTATGCCGAGTTCGGCCGCCGTAAACGCGTCTTCCGCCGCGATATGCCCGGCCAACCCAGTCACGAAAGTCTTTAACCCGGTCAACTCGCTCAGCTCTGAGTACTCCCCTGTATCGACGGCCGAGCGCGGCGAGAGGATCACCGACGCTGCCGTGTATAGCTGCTCCTGCACGAGCTTGCGGCACAGGATGTTGTAACGGTCGGCATAGGATGCCCCCTTGAATTCCTTGAACACCGGAAAATGCGGCGAGGTGTCGCGGACAGGTGCGCGGGACTTCGGCGCATCTTCGAAAAGCATCATCCAACCGACAAAGGGCCTGGTCTGTTCTCCGAATGCTCCCTCCCGGTAAGCTGTCCAGAGATCATGTGCCGTGCCGATAGCTTCCTCGGCACGATTGTTAGTGTTATTCCCGAAGGAAGGCCCAACTTGGCTCTTGAATTCGAGCGCCGCAATCAGGCGGCCTTCGTTTATCACGAGCAGGTCCCAAAGCTTTGTCGGCCGGAAATACCCCGGCAAAGTGAGGACGCGGCGCTGCTGGTGAATATCGGCATGGTCCAGTCCGTTGGCCCTGACGATATCAATCACTAAGGCAATGAAGCCGTCCATATTCTTGCCGGCGGTGACACCGGCGCGTTCGCCCTGGTCGGCCTTACCGGCTTCTATCTGTTTCAGCCGGGCCTGTTCCCGGTTACCCCAGAAGGCCTGAACCGCCTCACGAGCTTTAGTTCCGTAATCTACCAGATCAATTGACAAAACTTTTTACCTTTCTAATCGCCGTTGCCGCCTAGGGCGGCCCGTTCGTTGTTCGATAGTCCATACAGCCTGAACACAGCCTCATTGCAGGCGGCCACGTCGCCGCGCTTGGCCGCGTCAATAAGATGTTTCGCAACGTGTGCATCCACGTCTTGCCAGCATGGCAGGCGGATACGGCGCAGATATTGCGCCTGGAACCTTAGATATCCACCGCGCATCCGGGTCGAATAGATCGACACGAATAGGCGGGCAATCCCGGACAACAGTACGGCTTGCAGTGCGCGTAGATTCCATTCATCGCTAGTGATGTAATAGAGATTATGGTGTGGGTAGAGCCGCCCGTCTTCATAGACGATATGCGCTTCTCCCTTGATATCGGGGATGAGTAATTTCGGCTTTTCGACAAGGGCCGGGTATATCCGGTCGATGGTGCGATACCAGTTGGCGGGAGACTTTTGTGCAACGTGACGCTTTACAATCTGGTCCTTGCGTTCTTCCAGATAGGCTTTGAACTTCGGGAATTTGGCGAGATCGACAAGGCCGCCTTCATCGGCGAAGGGATTGACAATGCCAAGGCCGCGCCATTTGACCGTACCTGTGAGAATGTCGCGTGTCATTGCCAGAGGGAGCTTGCGGTCCGGCTCCACGTTCAACTCATCATAGGGGCCGATGAAGGCTTTATCCGCGCCGGTCGCTACCCCGATCCCGACCTTGCATCCGGCCTCTTCGATGAGCGGGAAATCACGTTCCAACCGCCGGACAAGGCTGAGCTGGTCAAAGGATTCTAGAATCCACGGTTCGGCTCCGGCGGTGACGCCGGCCATTTCTTTGACCGGGCTGTGCGGTTCCGGTGGTTCCTCGGCAAGAAGGGCCGAGGTGAGTTTGCCAAGCGTAGTCCTGTTGATTTCAGGTCGATGGGCAACGCGGGTCTTGCTCGGCTTTTCATTGACGATAACGGTAATGGCCGGATAGGCGATCACGTCGGCGTGGAAAGCGGGCGTGTCGACCATATCGACATAAATTTTGAGGTGGAATTTGTCCGCTACCAGCTTACGCAACGGACCGCCATAGCGATTCTTCATCCATCGGTCAGCGCAGATAAAGCCGAGCGCAGCGCCCGGCTCCAGCAGGCTCAACGAGCGTTCGATAAAGGGGATGTAGATATCCGCGCGGTCAAACACGGTTGCGTAGCGCGCCCGGTATTCGGCAATAAGCACATCAGGAATTAGCTCCTGCCGTACATAGGGTGGATTGCCGACGACGACATTGAAGGGGAAAGGCAACGGTGTGAGGAGGAAATCGCCTTTGATGAGCCATTGATCGGCAATAGTCATTGCTGCCTTGGAGCCGATCCCTTCGGACTGCAACAGGGCGATCACCTTCTCGCGGGTTACCGCGAATGAGCCGTGGTGAAGCTCGACAGCGCGAATGGCGTCGGATAGGGCCTTAACCGGATCGCTCTTGCCTTTGTGGATTTTCCATGCGGTAAGCAGGCGCTCGATGACGATGAGGAGGAAATCGCCATCGCCGAATGACGGTTCCAATAGGCGCATTTGGTGCAATGGCCGGTCGGCGGCATAGCCGACTAGATCAAGGATGAACTCGACCACTTCGCGCTTTGTAAAGATCGCTCCGCGTTCCTCGATACCGGCGTGGGCAAGCGCTGTTAGAGCGTCTTCGACCGGGCACATACCAGGGAAGGAGGCTTGTCGAGGTTGTGGTTGTGGGCTCTGCGCCATCTATCCCGGGTCCTTTCGGTTTGCCCGCCTGGTCTGCGGCAGGGTCAGTGAGATTACGCGGTCCTGTTCATGGCGCTCGATAAACTCGCGCATCGAGCGCCGTATAAGCCATGAGGCAGTCACATTGCTGTGCCGCGCCATGCTATCAAAGGCCGCGTAGTCGTCGGGATCAACCGTAACGGTGATCCGTTTCATGGGCTTCTGTTTTTTCCTGTTCGCCATAGTCGTACATCACCCTGATGCATAGTGTCGCACAGGATAATAGCAGATTTAGAGAAAGAGGAAAGACCGGATACGATATCTTGGGGATAAATCCGGCAGCGCGGTATCACGCTGTGTTGAGTGCTGCCTGCGGAGCGTGCTGACCCTCGCGGATGGGTGCTGGGGCCAAGCGCTCGCCAGTCACCGGCCGCATGAGGCAATCTCCGGCTTGCCGTGCTTCTGGAACAGATCGTTGAGGGCTTCGCCCAGGAGGGCCTGGACGGTCGTGCGGCGCTCGACGGCAAGCTCACGGAGCTGCCAGGCTACCTCGGCCGGGAAATGACCGGCGATCTGTTTGGTGCCGGCCGCGCGGGTTTTGGCGCGCGGGCGCGACGCCCTGCTCTGCTCCGGCTCCGGAGCGGACGGCGGAGGCGATTCGGGCAGGGATGTCTTGCGGGTGCTGCCGGCGGCGGCGGCCACCTCAGCCAGATTGGGCCGTTGCTTGGTCATAGGCGAAATCTCCTTGTGTCGTTGTGTCGAGGGCTCGACAGATTGATTTGTAGAGGTGCCGGATTTCAGCGGCGGCCTTGCCGTCCGGTTCGTATTCAGCAGCGGACTGGCCGAGCTGTGCGGCGTACTCGAAGGCCACGCGCTGTCCGATAAGGGCTGGACAGACGGCCACCCCCATAGCCTTGATCGCCTGCGCGGCCTGCTCGTGGCGTGTCCCCAATGCCGGCACGGCGTTGAGAACGACAACAGGCGGACGCTTTGCCCTGCTTCGTACCAGGTCGATGGTGGCATGTAGGGTTTCGAGGTCGTAGATCGAGGGTTTGCAGGGAATGATTACGAGGTCCGCAGCCTTCGCGGCCTCGGCGGCGGCCTGCTCGATCCGGGCGGGCGTGTCCACGATGGCGAGGTCCACACCCGCGCGAGCGGCCTTATCTAATGCGTTGGGAAGCCGCGAAGGCTGAGCATCCATGACGGCCGGCACCTCGCCGGTGCGCCGGTCGCCCCAATTACAGGCCGAGGCCTGCGGGTCGAGGTCGATGATGAGCGTCGCTTTCCCAGCCGCTTCCGCCGCCACGGCGAGCGAAAGCGCGAGAGTTGTTTTTCCTGTGCCGCCCTTTTGGGCGATGAGCGCAAGTGTCTGCATGTCTATGTGTCGATCTGTATATGTGTTGGTAACCCTGAACGCCGACGTGTCGATATGTCGGAACATATGCACGTCGATGTGCGGAGCCAGCGAATTGCCGACACTTTGACATTGCCGTGAATTGCTCGTGAAATAAAGATGTGGAAGTGAAACGATCCACATCTTTGTACTTATTTATTTTAATAAACAAGTAAGTACACGCATAATAACACGTGTTTTCTGTGCATTACTTGCTTTGATTGCTATGTTAAGGCAAACTATTCACTGGCTCTGATTCTGGGCCGCATGACTTTCTGTCAATGAATCAAGAAAGGCGCATATGACGTAACAAAAAGAAAACCCGCCGAAGCGGGCTTTATATTAATAATTCTGTCGTGCCAATTGAAATTCCACCTTCAGCATCTCAGAATTACACTCTTAATGCAAGCATTTCTTGCAACAATATTGTATTGCCTATTTTCCGGTGGGTTTTCTCCAACGACAAAGGAGAAAACGCCATGTTTAATATACACAGACCGAGCGAAACCGAACTCATGGAGCGGGCGCGGCGAGCGCTCGCAACCGATAGCGGGGAATCGGACCACACTGCCGCGCTGCGGGAGCTGGTGGAACCGGCACCGTTCGCCCCCCGTTCGGGGCCGGGGGCAGGCTTCGAAATACCGTCCCACGCCATGGAGTTTCGCCTGGGATGGATTGGAGAGGATGAAGAGCGCGCCGATGGGCAGGCTTATGAGGCGCGAAGGCAACGTTCGCTTCAGACCTGCCACCGCTACGCGCTTTATGAGCGGCGGCGATTCGCGCCGCCGGAAGAGACGGGGGCTTTTGTGCCGGCGGCAAGCGCCCGGATTGAAAACGACCGCAACCTGACCGACGGAGCGCGGCGATGCGCGCGCAAGCTTCTGGAAGAGACCTACCGCCGCAACCGGGCAGGGCGCGTGCTCGATATCACGGTGAGCTATCTGGCTAAAGGGCTCGGGCGTTGCCGCCGCACGATACAGCGTTACCTGCGGCTTTTAGAGCGGGAGGGCTACATTGGGGTTGAGGTCGTGAAAGGGGAGCGCTCGCGGCTTTGCACGGGGCTTGCCATTTATCTCCTGGGGCCGGTCTTCCCGCGTCATCACCGCAAAAAATGGCCGCAGCGCCCTGCAAATCCAGGGGCGACACAAGAGTCACAGAATCAGAGATTCATAGATATAAGGTACAGAAAAGCGGAGCGAATCCCCCGGCGAATCTGGGCGCTTCAATGCATGGACGGGGTATTTCGCGCCTTTATGAAAACCGACCCGCTCGGCGAATCGGCTGCCGCCGCACCCGGATAGCGCCTGCACTTTCCGTAAGTGCGTCACCGGAGAGGCCAGAGCACATGGCAACGCCCGATTATTGTCTTCAGGGAAGGCTCTTGGTTGGTCCTGGGCGTTATGAAAACTTATGGCGTGAAGGACAGGGCGGAGAAGGGCGCTTGTGGCGGGCAGCAGGGCTACATGTCGTAGTCCATGCATGCGGGCCTGTAGTGATGCGTGTCAATGCGCTGGATCGGGTGGCCGTTCGGATGGATAATGCGCAGGGGATCGCCGTATTGGTTGGTGACCGGAAGGAACAGCCGGCCCGCCGTTACATAGCGGATATGGTAGAGGTCCTCTAATGCGTGAACGTCTTCGATCACCGCATTCATCAGCTCTTTCGTCGAAACCGTGCCCAGGGCCTTGTAATCGACCATGAGCGTCCTGTCATCTTTCCATTTCCCCATGCGATCCCCATCGTGCTCTGATGAAACGATAACACTTACCCCTATTTCCATAATACAACCTTAAGTATTAACATATCGTTATCTTAGGTATTGTAAGTTGTGTTCGGTTTTGCTAATCCATGGATGAGCGGCGACCACGGGTGAAGAGATCAGCCCGGAATCTTATCCGGGAATTTGCGGCCAAGATCACGCTTCGCGGCAACGGTCGCGCTTTACGTGGCGCCGCTCACCATCTGCCACCGCCGCCAGCACCGGCGCGGCCGTAACCCTTTGCGCTCACGCACCGTCTGCGGTTCCAGGCCGGTCGCTCTTTAGCGCCTGCCCGGACCTTTTGGTTTGGGCTTGGGCCGTGGGGGCGGCGGCTCATGGTCAATATCATAATCCTCATCTTCGTCCAGCTCCGGTGAGCGGCCGCCGCCACTGCCGGCTTTGCCGCCTGCCGGCGCTGCCGCGCGCATGAATTCATCGGTCAGCGTCCAGAAATACGATGCGAAGTCGTCGTCATCCTCGTCATCCCCGTAAGCGTAATCCTCACCCAGAAGATCGCGGAGCCAGTCCGGCGGATGGTCTTCCTCATCACCCTCGGCGGCCCCTGTGAATTCATCGTAGAAGACGAGCCAGAAGGGCTCTGCGTCGCGATCGTCCTCATCATCCTCGCTATCAAGCTCCTCCATGCGCTCCCAAAACCGCGTTTCTTCGTCCGCATCATCCTGACGGGTCCTGCTGCTTGCGGCGCCGAGAAGGACCGCGAGCCAGGGAATCAGACGGCCATCAAACCGGCCGGATGCATCCGCATCGCCCTCTTCATCCTCATCGTCATCATCATGGCAGGCACGAATGAAAGCCCCGGTGAGGCGGTTATGCTTGTCCTCGTGATCTGCCGCGCGCGTGAAGGCGCATTGCAGCATAGATTGCCAGTCCGGCTCCCAGGGCATGGGCTGCGGCGCGGCCGCCTCACGCGCCCTGATGCGCAGTTGCCGCCGCCAGGCCGTCTCAAGGGAGCGTCCTTCGCGCCGCTCGATCTTGCCGAGCGCCCGGAAACGCCGTGCCATGGCGCGGCGCTGCCTTAATTGCCGGGACCCTTGCGCCTGGCGCTCTTCCTCGTGCTGGCGTGTGAGGCGCGCCCGCCGCGTCAGGTGGCGCACGTGAAGCCGGCGGTCCTTGCGGCGCGCAAGCGTCTTGATCAGGACGCTCATGCCGGTCACGCGCCCGAGAAAGGCGGCCAAACCCGTAGGGCGGCGTGCCTCACGCTCACGCGTGATCCGCTCTATCTGGTCGCGGAAGGCGCCTTCCAGGGCAAACATCTCGTCCTGGTGGCGCGCGGCAAGGTGCCAGTGCTCAGCCGCGTGCTGCACGGTGAGCGCGGCTGCGGCCTTCTCTAATGCCTGCCGCCGCGCGGCCTGGATGGCTTTGAGGCGGCCGGCGTCGTCGTGGTCGTCATCCTCCGCGCTGGACGCTTCGGCGGACGGGTCGGAGGACAGGTCATCCTTCCGCTCCTGCGCTTTTGCCACGTCCTCGCGGGCCTTGCGCCGCTGCGCGGCCAGGGCGCGGGCCTGCTCCACCGTGGGCAGGCCCTCCGGCGGGAAATCCTCTTCCAGAAAACCGCGCACGTCCTTGCTGCGCACGCGCTCTCCATTGCTTGAACCGGCGATCAGCTTGGGCAGCGCGTTCATCTCGCCGTAAAGATCGACAAGCACATAAGGGCGCTTGCCGGTGGTCAGGATGTAGCCTAGCTCTTCGAGCGCGCGGACAAAGGCTTTGGCGTTATCGCTGTGCTGCCAGGCCGCTGTCACCTCGGCTGTGCGCTCTTCTTTGGTCAGGCCCGTGCGGCCTTCCTGCACCTTCTCGTAGAGCGTGAGCTGATCCTGACGGGGCGGCTCTCCCGCCTTGCGGTGATAGCCCTCGGGCAGGCGCAGGCCGTGATCTCGGGCGAATTCCCGTGTCACGGCCATGAGTTTTTCACGGTCAAAGGAAATCTGCACGGCGCGGCGCTGCTCGGCGATAACGCGCGACCAGACCACATGGCAATGCTCGCGCGCTTTGCCGTCCTTGTCTGGCTTGACGTGAAAGACGACGGCGCGCGGCTGATCCGTGAGGCCCAGCTTGTTTTCAACGCGGGCGATGTAATCCGCGTACTGCGCGCGGGTGAGCTTCCCTTGCGCGGGGTCGGGATTGATGGACAGGCTGTAGAGATATTTGCGGCAGCGGGTCCGCTCGCGGGCAAGCGCCCGCCACTGCGCAAACGCGCCGTGCAGATCATCCGCGTCCGCGCCGCGTAAGCCCGCGATCACGATCCGCTCGTTGTCGTGGGCGTTGAGCAGATGCGTGGCCAGCTCCTGGCCGGAAGCGCGCTGTGATCCGAACGGAATCATGGTGCCCGCTCCATGGAGGGGAGAAGGCACGATTCGCGCATCGCAGCGCGCGTTGTGTCGTCGTGGTCCGGCATGGTCCTCGGTCCTTCCTGTCCCCCGAAGCCCGCAGGGCGTAGGGGGAGTTGTTATTCTTCATGCCGGTTCTTCCTCATACCGATTTGCATTCTTCGCATGCAAATCGGGCGTTCAAAACGCCACGCAGGCTTCGCGCTCACGCGCGGCCCGCAGTCGCGGGCTTCCCGTTCACGTTCATTTCATGAGCGCGAATGGGGCTCACACAACCCGCGCGCCAGTCGTTGCCGCACGCGGGGTCCAGGGCAAGAGGCGTAGAGGGCCGTCAGGCCCGACAGGGAACGCCTATAGTTGCCCCTGGCCGATGGGTTTCCAAAGGGAGAGCTGGTGTCTCCCTTCGGTCGTGGTCCAGGACGCGAAAGTCTTGGTCCAGGGTGCAGGGGCGGCGAATGCTCCTGCCGCCAGTCCAGACGGCGCACGTCTTGTCGATGGGTCCATTCGCCTACGCTGCGGCGCAGCGATGGCGAGCTTGGGGAGAGGCGAAATCTCCCTGGTCGGGATGCAACGGCGAAACGTTGCGCTCAGCCCGAAGCGGGTTCGATGCCTGCGACGGCTGATCTCATCCCTTGGCAAGGCCGTTCATCAAGGACGGGAGCGCCTAGGGATGCCCTGGGGGTGTCAACGGGGGATGGGAAATCCCCCTGCAAGGTGGGCGTTTTTACAAACGCACACCTTGTCTTCAACTCTAACCCTATTTTTAGAATATCATGAAGACTATCGCGTTGTCATATTTACGCGAGAAACTAAATATATTTCTATTACTTTTCAGTGTAAACATTTTTCCTCATAACACATGAAATCAGTGTGGGAAAATTTCGATGAGTCTTCTGTACGGATATGCTTGCGCGCATCGTTTGCCGCGCGCAAGCGCGAAGGCTAAAGTGGGACTGGATCAGGAAATGGTTGGCAAGGGTGTGACCGATGACCCATGAAGAAAGTTCGCAACGCTTTCTGAACGAAGCCCGAGCCCAAAAACGGGCGCTGGTTAAGTCCCTGAAGATCATGGGAATTTCGTGGTTCCTGCTCATAATACTGACCATGTATGTCAGATATGCTGAAAAAGGGGCTGTCTCGACGCATATCGCTGCGCTTGTCGCAATGGCTTGCCTTGTGGTAGGGGTTTGGTCGATTTTCTCTGTCTTTCACGAGTGGCGCCTTTACAGGGACCAATACGGGTACCTACTGGGCGAAGCCGAAGATCGGTAATGAGCGGCCTTGCGGTTTCGTGACCTGCCTGGAATTCCCAGGTTCCTGAGAGCGTTCAAGCAGTCTCCGGGCGCATCTCATGTGCGGGCTGATCCCACTTACGGAAGCTTTCAGCCTTTTTTGTGCTGCTGAATAATCCCTCTTATTGCCGCGCGCCCGGCAACCTGACGAACGGGCAGATCATCTGCCGGGGAATGACGAGTTTTTGATCCTTGGCAGGCGGGGCATCGGTGCCGATGACGAAGCAAGGGCTCTCCGTCTTGACCGTCTCGCCGGCTTTGGCAGCCAAATCAAGAATGCTCGGCGCTTGCCGATCCGTGGGCGCCCTTGGTTCCAAGGATTGTTCCGCCGCTGCCCCTTCTGCATGACTTCGGGGCTGCTCTTTGGCACCGCCGAATGCGGAAGGGCCTGCCGCTAACAGGCTGGACACAAAGACCGCCCATAACAACCGTTTCGCTTCCTGTCGCGATGCCATATCGTCCTCAATCTGCGCCGGCGCGCGCCTAGCCCTCGTCCTGTTGGTGCGGGCGGTGAGACTCGAACTCACACTCCGTTGCCGGAACTGGATTTTGAATCCAGCGCGTCTACCAATTCCGCCACGCCCGCATGAAACCTCTATATAGCGGCAGCCCTTGCCGCCGGCAAAACCTAATCCTTCCGCTTCCGGGGCTGCTTTGCCTTGGACGGCCTGTCCCGCCGGATATTGATCGCGGCGGTGTCCAGTGTGGTGCGGAGATGGACAGCGTAGTGCTTCTCGATCATCTCGACACTGGTCCGGCAGTTCTTGGCGATCTGGTAAATGTCGGCCCCCTCCATGAGGCGGAGGCAGATATAGGTGTGGCGTAAGGAATAGGCTGTGCGCCGGTTGCCCTCGCGGTCGAATTTAAGCCCTTCCTCGTTCAGGATGTTGTTGAAGAGCTGCCTATGGTGCTTGGGAAAAATAAGCGCGGTCTGGTCCTGGGGCTTGTTACGGGCAAGCAGCCGTTTGAAGGGCAGGACGGCGCCCGGCATGCTCATGCAGTAGCCGACCCCGCGCTTGCCACGCACGACGATTTCCAGGATGTCCTCGCCAAGGTGCTCGTCCTCGACGATGGTTACATCACGGTATTGCAGGCGCGCCGCCTCGTCGGGGCGCAGGCCCGTATTGGCCATAAAGAGCACATAATCGTGGAGCTGCTCGCTTTCCCATTTGTAACGGCTGCGTTTGGGCGTGCGCGCCCGCCGGCGGGTGGCCTCGTAAAGCTGCCGGTATTCCTCCGGCGAGAACCATGCCCGGTGGGCAATCTTGCCGGAGCTTCTGTAAGGCTCGGACAGGTCGGGCATGTATTGCAGCCAGCCGTGCCGCACGGCCGTCTTGAGGACTTGGCGCAGGCATACGATTTCGTGATGCATGGTGCTGCGCGCCGGCGGCTTGCCGCGCTCTTCCATCGCCTTTTCGCGGCGGTGGATGCGGTATTCCTGCACCTGGCCGGGGGTGATCTCGGACAGACCCATATCGCCGAAGAAGGGAATCAGGTGGATTTTGAGGCGGCGCTTGTGGCCTTCGACCCAGCGCGGGTTTCTCTGGCCTTCGGTGATGATCTCGTATTCGCGCTCGAACTGCGCAGCGGCGTCCTTGAAGGTCTTCTCGGCCTTGATCTCGCCGGTGCGGAGCTTGCCCCGCAGCTCCAGATACCAGTCCTCGGCGACCTGCTTGGCGCGGGCCAGGCTATCCTCGCGGGTGGTGGCGCGGCGGTTCTTGCCGGCCTCGAAGGCCGAGCACTGCCAGAAGCGGCTGCCGTCGCGCTTGTAGACATGGAGCTTGCCGCCCATCAGGTCGTGGGTGACGGCGGATTCGGTCATGGCGCGGCTTCTCCTCGATAGTGGCCTTTTGTGTAAGGATTGTGTAAGGCCAGAATCAGCGAAGCCAGTATACTAACTTATTGAATTATGGCAATAATTTTCTTTATCTTCTAAAACGTGACAGATTTTGAGACCCGCGCGTCTACCGGTTCCGCCACGCCCGCGACGGCGCGCGACGCCCAGCGGCGTCGCCGCATCGGCCCGGGACCGCCCCGCGGGCGCGATCCTACGCGGGCCGGCCGGCGGCGACAAGCACGGCACCGACAGCATGCGAAAAAGTGACTTCGCCGCCACCGAATGGCGCATAGTAACAGGGGGTAAAACGCGCTTGTGGACGCGGAATCCATAGCGTACACTCGGGCTCGATTCGAGGGGGTGGAAAAACTCAACGATTCCCGCTATATGGCTTGCGATGTTATCACTGCCGGCTAAGCGCGTGGGCGATCGCCGGGGTTTTTCGTGACTCAGACGAGGGGGTAGGTCTTGGCTATGGGCGGACGGATCGTGCGCGCCGCGGCCATCGGTGCGGCTATTCTCCTGGGCGGTTGCAGCGGCGGTGCCTTCGACATCTTTCCCTCGCTGAGCGGCGAGCCACCGAGCGGCAGCGGGGAAACCATCACCGTCGGGCCCTCGCCTGCCGAACAGCAGAGCCAGCCCGTCATCGCCTCGTCGGCGGCGCCGAGCGCGCCCCAGGCCCCCGCCCCGAGCGCGAGCGCCCAGACGCCCCCGCCGAGCCCTGCCGCGAAAGAGACCGCCTCTCAGCCCGCCGGCTCGCAGGCCAGTGCCACCGGCACCTTCGTCGGCACCAAGGTGGTCCAGTTCCGGCGCGAGCTCGAGAGCCTCAAATCGGCGATCGGCAACGCCAACGCCCGCTACCAGCAGCTTCGCTCGGTGACCGAGCAGGATGCCCAGCGCTATTACGCCATCGTCGCCGCCATCAGTGCCCGCCTGCAGATCGGGACCACCCCCGGCAACCCGGTGCTGGTCAGCCAGTGGAACACGGCGCAGAGCGAGCTCGACCGCATCCTCACCGATATCGCGGCGCTGAACACGCTCGCCAACGATGTCGCCAGCCAGGCGACGCTGTCGTCGTATCTCATCGATTCGATCGGCGCCGCTTACACGCTCTCAGGTGCGGTCGAGGCGGATCATCGCCATCTCGCCGAGCTCGAGGACGACGTCAACCGCACCGTGGTTCTGGTCGACCGCCTGCTCGGCGAGGTCAACGACACCATCTCGCGCCAGACCGCTTACGTGAACAACGAGCGGCGCAACCTGACCACGCTCTCGCTCGCGATCAAGAACGGCGATCTGTTCGGGCCTTCGCTGGCGAACCGCGCCTTCGCCGTGGCCAGCGCCAAGGCGCCGACGGCCGGGCCGGCACGGGCGACGGCGCCACCGGCCGACGGCCGCCAGCCCCTGGTGGTGATCCGCTTCGACCGCGAGGATGTGCCTTACGAGCAGGCCCTCTATTCGGCCATCTCCCAGGCCATCGACCGCAAGCCCACGGCGACCTTCGATGTCGTCGCCGTCAGCCCCAATCGGGGCACCCCGGCCGAGACCGTGCTCAACGCCAATAAGGCCAAGCACGAGGCCGAGCGGGTGTTCCGCAGCCTGGTCGACATGGGCCTGCCGAGCCAGCGGGTGACGCTGACGGCGCGGACCAGCACCGCGGTCGCCGCCAACGAGGTGCACGTCTACGTACGCTGACCGAGGGTGATGCCATGGCCCGCGTCCTCATCACCGGCGCCAACCGCGGCATCGGCCTCGCCTTGGCCCGGCACTATGCGGCGGATGGCTGGCACGTCCATGCCACCTGCCGCGATCCTGACAAGGCCGAGGCGCTCGGGGCACTTGCCGGCGACCGGCTCAGCGTCCATCGACTCGACGTCACCGACGCCGCCTCGGTCGCGGCCTGCGCCGCCGAGATCGGCGACGTCGCCATCGACCTCCTGATCAACAACGCCGGGGTCTCGGGCGGCACCGCGACCGGCCTCGCCGACATCGACTATGCCCGCTGGGCACACACCATCGACGTCAACACCTTTGGGCCGACGCGGGTGGCGCAGGCCTTCGTCGAGCCCCTCGCGGCGAGCGAGCGCCGGCTGCTCGTCAACATCTCGAGCCGCCTCGGCAGCATGGCTGAGAACACCGAGGGCGGCAGTTATGTCTATCGGTCGAGCAAGGCGGCGCTGAACGCCGTCATCCGTTCGCTGGCGATCGACCTCGCCCCGCGGGGGATCGTCGTCGTCGCCCTGCACCCGGGCTGGGTGGCGACCGACATGGGCGGGCCCAAGGTGCCGATCGGCCCCGATGAGAGCGTCGCCGGGATGCGCCGGGTCATCGCCGGCCTGGGAAGCGCGGATTCGGGCCGCTTCTACGCCTACGACGGCCGCGAGATCCCGTGGTAGGGCACCTCCCGCCGCTCAGCCGGCGTTGAGGACATAGCCGACCCCCCAGACGGTCTGCAGGTAGCGCGGCACCTTGGGGTCGGGCTCGAGCTTGCGCCGGAGCCGCGTCACCTGCACGTCCACGGTGCGCGGGCTCGCCCCCGGCATCGCCTCGCGGCAGAGGTCGTCGCGGCTGAGCGTCACCCCGGCGTTGCGGGCGAACAGGCCGAGAAGCGCCCGCTCGCCGGTGGTCAGCGCGATCGCCTCGGCGTCGCGCGTGAGTTCGCCGCGCTCGAGGTCGAACACCAGATCGCCGATGACGAGGCGCCGCGGCACCGGCTCGGCCCGGCTGCGCCGGAGAATGCTGGCAATGCGCAAGAGGAGCTCGCGCGGCTCGAAGGGCTTGGGCAAGTAGTCATCGGCGCCGCGCTCGAGCCCGGCGATGCGGTCGTCGGCCTCGCCCATGGCGGTGAGCAGCAGCACCGGGGTATCCGAGGACCGGCGCAGCGCCTCCATGAAGTCGAGCCCGCTCTCGCCCGGCATCATCACGTCGAGGACGATCAGGTCGAAGGCGAGGCCGGCGAGGCGGGCGCGGGCATCCGCCGCATCGGCCGCGGTCGTCACCACGAAGCCGTTCTCGGCGAGGTACTTGTGGAGCAGTGCCCGGAGCCGGCGGTCGTCATCGACCACCAGGATATGGGGGGCCGCCGCCTCCATCGTCAGCCGGCCTTCATCGTCAGTCCGCCGTCATCGTCAGTCCGCCGTCATCGTCAACCCGCTTTGGGCAGCGCCTCGGGCTCGTCGATCAGGCCCGTCAGCACCCGGCGATAGCCCTCGACCGCCTGGGCGCCGGCGCGGCGATAGGCCCGGGCGATCCGCGCCCGCTGGGTGGCGGTCAGCGAGCGCTCGAGCGCGATCCCCTTCTCGGTCAGATAGAGGAGGCGCTGGCGGCGGTCGCGGGTGCCCTGGCGCTGGGCGATGAAGCCCTCGCGCACGAGCTGGCGCAGCACCCGCGACAGGCTCTGCTTGGTGATCCTGAGGATGCCGAGAAGCTCGCTCACCGTGATCCCGGGGTTGCGGCCGACGAAGTAGATCACCCGGTGATGGGCGCGGCCGAAGCCATAGCGGGCGAGGATGGCATCGGGCTCGGCAGTGAAGTCCCGATAGGCGTAGAATAGGAGCTCGATACCCCGGCGCAGCTCGTCCTCGCGCAGGAAGAGCGGGTTCGGGCCGGTAGATACGTCAGCCATGTTGACTTACTTCCCGGGCGATGATAGGCACTGAAACACAGGTTCCCGTGGCTTGCAACGGAGCGTGGCCCGACCACGCGAGGGAGGCGCCGAGATGACCCTGATCCCTTACGACGACCGCGACGGCGTCATCTGGCTCGATGGCGCCATGGTACCTTGGCGCGATGCCAAGCTGCATGTGTTGAGCCACGCGCTCCATTACGCGAGCTGCGTCTTCGAGGGCGAGCGCGCCTATGGCGGGCGCATCTTCAAGCTGACCGAGCACAGCGAGCGGCTGCACGCCTCGGCCGCCTTGATGGACTTTCGCATCCCGTTCTCGGTCGCCGAGATCGACGCCGCCTGCGGCGAGGTGGTGGCCGCCAACGGGATCGACGACGGCTATGTCCGCCCGGTCGCCTGGCGAGGCGCCGAGCAGATGGGGGTCGCGGGCCAGGCCTGCAAGATTCACACCGCCATCGCGACCTGGCCGTGGCCGACCTACTTCGGCGCCGAGGCGCTCGAGCGCGGCATCCGCCTCGACATCGCCAAGTACCGCCGGCCCTCGCCCGAGTGCGCGCCCACCGGCGCCAAGGCGGCCGGGCTCTACATGATCTGCACGCTGTCGCGCCACGCCGCCGAGGCCAAGGGTTGCCAGGACGCCTTGATGCTCGACTGGCGCGGCCGGGTCGCCGAGGCCACCGGAGCCAATGTCTTCCTGGTCATCGACGGCGCCCTCCACACCCCGGTCGCCGACTGCTTCCTCGACGGCATCACCCGGCGCACGGTGATGGCGCTGGCGCGAGAGCGCGGCATCGAGGTGGTCGAGCGGGCGATCCTCCCCGACGATCTCGGCCGCGCCAGCGAGGTCTTCCTCACCGGCACCGCGGCCGAGGTCACCCCGGTCGCCGAGATCGGCCCCCATCATTACCAGGTCGGCGCGACCACGCGCGGTCTCGCCGCGGCCTACAGCGAGGCGGTGCGCGCCTGAGGCACCCCGCTCAGCCTTCGCGCCAGCGGTCCTTGGCGGCGGCGTCGCTGGCCCGGGCGGCGACCCAGCGCTCACCCTCGGGGGTCTCCTCGCACTTCCAGAAGGGGGCCTCCGTTTTGAGCCAGTCGATGAGGAAGGCGCAAGCCTCGAGCGCCGCGGTGCGGTGCGACGCGGCGGTGGCCACCAGCACGATCCGCTCGCCCGGCGCCAGCCGGCCATAGCGGTGGATGATCAGGCTCGCCGCGAGCGGCCAGCGTCGCCGCGCCTCGGCCTCGATCTCGGCGAGCTTCCGCTCGGTCATGCCCGGATAATGCTCGAGCGTCATCGCCCCGACCGCGCCGCCGCCCGCCAGATCACGCACCAGGCCGACGAAGCTCGCGACCCCGCCGATCGCGTGATCGCCGGCGACCAGGCGGGCGATCTCGGCGCCCGGGTCGAAGTCCTCGCGCTGGACCCGGATCATCCTCAGCCGCCGGTCACGGGTGGGAACAGCGCCACCTCGTCGCCATCGGCGAGGGGGTGGTCGCGACCGACGTACTCCTGGTTGACCGCCACCTTGACCACCGCGGGATCGGCGAGGGCAGCGGCGTAACCGGGGCCGCGCCCCTTGAGCCAGGCGATCATGCCGGCGACGTCGGCGACACCCTCGGGCAGGGCGATCTCCTCCTCGGCGGTGCCGATCCTGGCCCTGATCCAGGCGAAATAGCGCAGCTTCACGTCTCGACCTCGCTGAAGGGGAGGAAGTCGACCAGGCTCCCCGCTTCCACATAGGTCAGGTCCTCGGGCAATTCCACCAGGCCGTCGGATTCGGTGATCGAGCTCAGGATTCCCGAGCCCTGGCGGGGGAAGGTCTCGGCCGTCGGCACGCCGTCCTCGGCGCGAACCAGGCGGGCGCGCAGCCACTCCCGGCGATGGGGCTTCTTGTGATAGGCGAAGCCGGCCCGCACCCGATAGAGCGCGGGCGGGCGCACCCGCGCCCCGGCGAGCCCCAGCACCAGCGGCCGGGCGAGGCGGAGAAAGGTCACCACCGCCGCCACCGGGTTCCCCGGCAGGCCGACGAAGGGAACGCCCGCGACCTGACCGAGCGCGAGCGGCCGCCCCGGCTTGACCGCGATGCGCCAGAAATGAAGCCGCCCGAGCGCCCGCACCGCGGCCTTGACGTGGTCCTCCTCGCCAACCGAGACCCCGCCCGAGGTGAACAGCAGGTCGTGGTCGCGGGCGGCTTCCGCGAGCGCCGCGCGCACCGCCTCGGCGCGGTCGGGCAGGATGCCGAGGTCGGTGACCACGCACCCCAGCGATTCGAGAAACGCCATCAGGACATGGCGGTTGGCGTCGTAGATCGCACCGGGGGCGAGCGCCACGCCGGGCTCGCGGAGCTCGTCACCGGTCGAGAACACCGCGACCCGCAGCCGGCGGTAGACGGTGAGCGCCTCGCAGCCGACCGAGGCGGCGAGGCCGAGGTCCGGCGCCTTGAGCCGATGGCCGCGGGCGAGCACGGTGGCGCCGGCGGCGACGTCCTCGCCGGCGCGGCGCCGGTTGGCACCCCGGGCGATGCCGGCGGGCACGATCACGGCGCCGCCGTCCTCGCGGCAATCCTCCTGCATGAAGGCGGTATCGGCCCCCGCCGGCATCACCGCGCCGGTGAAGACGCGGACCGCCTCGCCGGCGCCGACGGTGCCGGCGAAGGGATGGCCGGCGGCCGCCCGCCCGGCCAGCCGCAGCCGGGTCTCACCCGCGGCGGCGAGGTCGGCGAAGCGCACCGCATAGCCGTCGACCGCGGCGTTGTCGTGGGGCGGCACGGCGAAGGGGGCGACCACGTCGGCGGCGAGGATGCGCCCGGCGGCGGCGCGCAAGGCGACGGGCTCGGCGCCGGCGATGGGGCGGACGATCTCGCGGATGCGTGAGAGCGCCTCGGCCACGCTCATCAGAGGCGCCGCGGCGGCGAAGCAGTCGTCGGAAAGCTGCGTCATCGCCCGACCGAGCCGAGGCGCGCGAGCACGGCCTCGGCGACCGCCTCGGGCGCGCCGCCGGCTATCACCGGCGCGGCGGCGGTGTCCGGCGGCGATCCGACGGTCACCACGGCCAGCGGTGCAGCGCCGGCGACGGGGCCGTCGGCGACGACCACATCGGCGGGCGTCATCCGGCGGGCGAGGTCGGCGGCGGCGAGCCCCGCCGGCGAGCTCGCGCCGATCAGCGCCCAGCGGTGGGTCGAGGTGACCATGACCTCGCGCGCCCCGGCCTCGCGATGGCGGAAGCTGTCCTTGCCCGGGCGGTCCACCGCGGCGCCGTGGTGGACGGCCGAGACCGTGAGCCCCCGGCGAACCAGCGCCGCGACCAGATCGACGAGCATCGCCTCGCGGGCGCCCTTGTCGTCGCCGTCGATGGTGACCAGCCGCACCCCCCCGCCTCTAGCTCGCCGGGGTGGCGGTGCGGGCGCTGCGCACCCTCTTGCGCCCGCGGGCCAGGGGCCGGCGCATGTGGCGCAGGCTCGCGCGCAGGTAATCGAAGCCGGTGATCAGGGTCAGGGCGACGGCGATCCACAACAGACCCTCGCCGACCAGCGGCGTGGTCAGCCAGGGGGCGACGAACACCGGCCCTGCCGGACCGACCAGAAGAACCCCGATCGCCACCATCTGGATCATGGTCTTCCACTTGGCCAGGCGGCTGACCGGCATGCCGACGGCGAGCTCGGCCAGGTACTCGCGCAAGCCCGAGACCAGGAACTCGCGGCACAGGATGACCAGCACGGGGATCACCGGGGCGCGGTCGAAGGCCACCAGCATGACCACCGCCGAGGCCACCAGGAGCTTGTCGGCGATGGGGTCCATCATGGTTCCCAGCCGCGAGCGCTGATGGCGCATCCGGGCGACATAGCCGTCGAAGAAGTCGGTGAAGGCGGCGGCCGTGAAGAGCCCACAGGCGACCCAGTTGGCGAGCGGGTCACGCCAATAGAAAAGCGCGATCAGCGGCGGGATCACGGCGATCCGCGACAGCGTCAAGAGGTTGGGGAGGTTCAGCATCGGTGCGCTCCTCGGCGCCGGCCCACCCGATCATATACCAGGGCTTGGCAGGGCGCCCTGTCAACCCCCGCCGCGGCGACCACGGCGGCCGTCATGTCGCGGGATGGAAGTGGTCGTAGACCGCCTGCGCCATCCGCTTGGAGATCCCGCCGACCGCCTCGAGATCGGCGAGACCGGCCTGCGCGACCCCGCGGGCCGAGCCGAAGTGGTGGAGAAGGGCGCGTTTGCGGGTCGCCCCGATCCCCGGAATCTGGTCGAGCGGCGAGCCTCGCGCGGTCTTGCGCCGGCGCGCCCGATGGCTGCCGATGGCGAAGCGATGGGCCTCGTCGCGCAGCCGCTGGAGGAAGAAGAGGACCGAATCGCGGCCGTCCAGCACCAGGGGCGGGCGCCCCGGCAGGTGGATGCGCTCGCGCCCGGCGTCGCGCTCGGGGCCCTTGGCGATCCCGGCCAGGGCGACGCCGCCGACACCCAATTCGGCGAACACCTCGAGGGCGACGTTGAGCTGGCCGAGGCCACCGTCCAAGAGCACCAGATCGGGCCAGTCTTCGCGCGGCGTCTCCTCCTTGATCAGGCGGGCGAACCGCCGGGTCAGGACCTCGCGCATCATGGCATAGTCGTCGCCCGGGGCGCCGCCGACCTCGCGGCGGATGGCGAACTTGCGGTAGGCGGCTTTGCGGAAGCCTTCCGCGCCGGCGACGATCATGCTCGCCATCGGCTCGGTCCCGCCGAGGTGGCTGTTGTCGAAGACCTCGATCCGCCGCGGTGGGCCTTCGAGACCGAGCCGGGCCGCGAGCCCTTCGAGCAGGCGCCGCTGCGCCGCTCCTTCCGACAGCCGTCGCGCCAGCGCGAGCCGGGCGTTGGCGAGCGCGTTCGCCACCAGCTTGTAGCGAACCCCGCGGCGGGGGACGGCGATGCGCACCCGCCGGCGGGCCCCGCTCAAGGCCTCTTCGAGCAGCGCGCGCTCGGCGGGCTCGTCGCTGACCAGCAGAAGCCGGGGCGCCTCGCGGTCGCGGTAGAACTGGCCGAGGAAGGCGGCCATGACCTCGGCCGGTTCGGGGTGGCCGGTGTGGACCGGGAAGTAGGCGCGGTTGCCGTAGTTGTGACCGGCGCGGAAGAAGAAGACCTCGACGCACGACTGACCGGCCTCTTGATGCAGCGCGACCAGGTCGGCCTCGCCGAGCCCCGAGACGTTCACGTCCTGGCGCATCTGGACCTGGGTCAGCGCCCGGATGCGATCGCGATAGACCGCCGCGGTCTCGAACTCCAGGGCCTCGCTCGACGCCTGCATGGCGGCGTCCATCCGGGCCTGGACCTCGCGGCTCTTGCCGGCGAGGAAGGCCCGGGTCTCGGCGACGATGGCGGCATAGGCGCCGGCGTCGATCCGCCCGACGCAGGGCGCCGTGCAGCGCTTGATCTGGTACTGGAGACAGGGCCGCGAGCGGTTGGCGAACACCGCATCGCTGCACGAGCGCAGGGGAAAGGCGCGCTGGAGCGCGTTCAGCGTCTGGTTGACCGCGCCGGCCGAGGCGAAGGGGCCGAAGTACTCGTTGCGGGGATCGCGCGCCCCCCGGTGCTTGGCGAGCTGGGGCCAGGGGTGATCGCGCCTGAGCACGATGCAGGGGAACGACTTGTCGTCGCGCAACAGGATATTGTAGCGCGGCTTGAGGCGCTTGATCAGGTTGGCCTCGAGCAGCAGCGCCTCGACCTCGGTGTGGGTGGTCACCACGTCGAGCGCCACCACCTGCGCCACCATCCGGTGGAGCCGGGTCGAGAGCCGCCCGGGGCTGGCATAGCTCGCCACCCGCTTGCGCAGGTTGCGCGCCTTGCCGACGTAGAGCACGTCGCCGCCCGCGGCGGTCATCCGGTAGACCCCGGGGCCGCTGGGCAGCCCCGCGAGGGCGGCCTGGATCACCGCCCGCCCGGCCGCCGCCGGGCCCGCCGCCGGGGTCGCTTCCGCGTCACCCCGGCGCGCCGTCGCCACTCTCATCGTCGGTCTCTCACTCACCTCACAAGAGATAGGCGATCGCGCGGCCTCAGGCCAGGGTGGGAGGCGTCAGGTGCGGTGGTATTCGCGGTACCACTCGACGAAGCGCGGCAGGCCGATGTCGATCGGGATGGTGGGCTCGAAGCCGATGTCGCGGCGGATCGCGGTGATGTCGGCGAAGGTCTCGCGGACATCGCCGGGCTGCATCGGGGCGAACTCGATCCGCGCCTTGCGACCGATCGCGGTCTCCAGGATCTCGACGAAGCGTAACAGCGGCTCCGAGCGGTGGTTGCCGATGTTGTAGACCCGGTGCGGCGCGGTCTCGCCGTCGTCGACCGGGGGGGTGTCGAGGCAGCCGATGACGCCGGCGACGATGTCCTCGACATAGGTGAAGTCGCGCTTCATGTCGCCGTGATTGAAGACCCGGATGGGCTCGTCGGCGAAGATCGCCCGGGTGAAGATATAGGCCGCCATGTCGGGCCGTCCCCAGGGCCCATAGACGGTGAAGAAGCGAAGCCCGGTCGCCGGCACCCGATAGAGATGGGCATAGGTGTGGGCCATCAGCTCGTCGGCCTTCTTGGTGGCGCCATAGAGCGAGACCTGGCTGTCGACCCGGTCGCTCTCGGCGAAGGGCAGCTTGCGGTTGCCGCCGTAGACCGAGCTCGAGCTGGCGTAGACCAGGTGCTTGAGATGGGGCGTGTGGCGGGCGAGCTCGAGCACCTCGAGGTGGCCGACCACGTTGGTGCGGGCATAGACGAAGGGGTTCTCGATCGAGTGCCGGACCCCGGCCTGGGCGGCGAGATGGACGATGCGATCGACCCCCCGGGTGCGGCAGATCTCGGCCAGTGCGCCGCGCTCGGCGATGTCGGTGCGGGCGAAGGTGAAGCCGGGCAGGGCCTTCAGCTTGGCGAGCCGGGCCTCCTTGAGGGCCACGTCGTAGTAGTCGTCGAGATTGTCGACCCCGACGACCGCCTCGCCGCGCGCCAACAGCGCACCACTGAGGTGATAGCCGATGAACCCCGCCGCCCCGGTCACCAGGATGGTCATGCCGTCCGCTCCTGCAGTTTGGCCCCGTCTCCCGCCTTATACGGCCCTGCCCAGCCTTACCAAAGGCTTAAGCCGGAGCCGCGCCGCCGAACCGGGTCGCCACCACCCACCAGTCGGGCCGGGCGGCGGCGATGCGCTCGGCCGCGGTGGCGGCCGCACCCGGGCCGGCGAAGAGGGCGAAGCAGGTGGCGCCGCTGCCGCTCATCCGTGCGATCAGGCAGCCGGGCTGGGCGGCGAGGGCGGCGAGCACCGCGTCGATCACCGGGGCGAGCCGGCGCGCCGGCGCCTCGAGGTCGTTGCTCCGCGTCGCCAGCGCCTGCGCCAGGGCGGCGGCGTCGGCCGGTGCCTCGATCGGCGGCGCCGGCGTCGAGAAGGCTCCCTCGCGGGCCGCAAACACCGCCGCGGTGGCGAGCGCGACCCCGGGGTTGACGAGGACCGCGGAAACGACGGGAAGTGCCGGTGCCGGGCGCAGGCGCTCGCCGATCCCGGCGACCAGCGAGGCCCGGGCGGCGAGGCAGACCGGGACGTCGGCGCCGAGCGACGCCGCCAGGCCGGCGAGGTCGACCGTGGCCACCCCCCACAGCCGGGCGAGCGCCCGCAGCGCCGCCGCCGCGTCGGCCGAGCCGCCGCCGATCCCGGCCGCCACCGGCAGCCGCTTGACCAGCCTGAGCGCCGCCCGGGGCGCCACGCCCGCGGCGGCGGCGAGGCGGCGGGCGGCGGCGAGAACCAGGTTGTCGCCCGGCGCCGGCAAGGCCCCGGCGAACGGCCCTTCGACCGCCAGCGTCAGCTCGTCGGCGGCGCCGGCGGTGAGCCCATCGCCGATCCCGGCGAAGGCGACCAGGCTGTCGATCGCGTGATAGCCGTCGGCGCGCCGACCGACGACGTGGAGGTAGAGGTTGACCTTGGCTGGAGCGGTCTGGCGGATGCCGGCCGGTGCCTCAGATCCCGTCATTGGCGACCGGCCCGGGCAACAGGCCGTGCCGCAGCTTGGCCTGCAGCGCCTCGGCCTGGCCGGCCTCGGTCGGCTTCAAGGTCAGCGCCCGGCGCCACTGGAAGCGGGCCTCGGCGTGCCGGCCGACCCGCCAATAGGCGTCGCCCAGGTGGTCGTTGAGGACGGGGTCGTTGGGCTTGAGCTCGACCGCCCGCTCGAGACGGGTCACCGCCTTGTCGAACGCGCCCAGCCGGAAGTAGGCCCAGCCCAGGCTGTCGACGATGAAGCCGTCGTTGGGCCTGAGATCGACGGCGCGGCGGATCATCTTGAGCGCCCGGTCGAGATTGACACCCTGATCGACCCACGAGTAGCCGAGATAGTTGAGGACGAAGGGCTGGTCGGGCTCGAACTTGAGGGCCTCGAGGAAGTCGGCCTCGGCGCGCTTCCACTGGTTCGAGCGCTCGAGCGCGATCGCCCGGGCATAGAGCAGCCGCCACTGTCGCCGTTCGAGCCGACCGATGCGCGCGAAGGCGCGGTCATAGGCGGCCACCGACTCGAGCCAGCGCTCATGGCCACGCAGGATGTCGCCCATGGTGGTCAGCGGATCGGCCCGCTTGGGGCGCTCGGCGGCCATCTTCTCGAGCGCGCCGATGGCCTCGTCGGTGCGGCCCATGTCGTCGAGGTCGCGGGCCACCCGAAGGCGCGCCGACCAGGCGAGCGGCGAGGCCGCGGGCACCTCGGTGAAGGCGGCGACGGCGCGCTTCGGCTGCTTGAGGGCGTCGTAGATCTCGCCCACCAGCATGTGCGCCGAATCATGGTCGGGTCGGAGGTGGAGCGCCATCCGGGCATAGAGCAGGGCGGCGTCGACCGCGTTCTCCTGGAACAGCGCACTGGCGACGCTGTGCAGCGCCTCGGCGGCGCCCTCGCGGGGGTCGCGCACCAGCGGCTCGGGCTTGGTGCCGGCGGCGATCCGGGCGAGGGCCGGGGCGAACCACAGGCTATCGGGGTTCTCGGCCATGAAGGCCCGGTAGAGCGCCGCCGCCTTGTCGCTGCGGCCCGAGCGCTCATAGAGGCGCCCGAGCGCCATCACCGGGCGGTAGCCGCCGCCCGACTGAACGGCGACGACCTTCTTGAGTGCCGCCTCGGCGAGCGAATCATTGCCCGCCATGGCCTCGATCAGGCCCCGGTGAAAGCGGCGGAAGATGGTGAAGGCCTCATTGCCCTCGAGACCCGCGAGCGCGTTGCGCGCGGCCTCGATATCGCCTGCGCCGGCCGCCGCCCAGGCCGTCAGCAGCGGCACCATCAGCATGTTGTAGCCCTGGTGCGGCAGTACCGCCAGGCGGTCGCGGGCGGCGCCATAGTCCTCGTGGGCGAAATCGTCGGTCACCAGGACGAGGGCGGCGATGGGCTCGTTCGGGCGCCGCGCCACCAGCGCCTTGGCGACGTCGCGGGCGCGCTGCCAGCGGCCGTCGGCGAGCAGGGACAGGTAGGTCTGGCGCAACAGGTCGACGTTCTCGGGGTCGGCGTCGAGCGCCCGGGTGAAGTAACGCGCCGCCGCGGCCATGTCGCGCTCGTGCCGGGCCACCCGCGCCGCGAGGTAGCTTCCCGCCGCGGAGTCGATCGTGGGGCTCGTGACGGCAAGGGCCACCGCGTTCGGCCGGGCATCGCTCAGCAGCGCGGTCGATGGCGGCTCGGCGGCACAGGCGGCGACCAGGGCGGTACCCATCAGGGCGATGCCGGCGCCCAGAGGACGCAGGAATGAAACCAGCGATCGATCGGACGCTTCCATCAACCCTTCCTTCCGCCCTCGGCGGACCCTGGCCCGGCAGGACCCCATCCTGTTCAAGTCTACCCGAATGCGCGCCAAACACCAACCGCATTGCGGCCCCGGCGCGCCACTATGACAGGCGAACCTTAAGGAAATTGTGCCGCGGCGGTGGCGCTTCAACCCCCCGGTGCGACGATCACATGTTGGGATAGTTCGGCCCGCCGCCGCCCTCGGGAGGCACCCAGTCGATGTTCTGGCTCGGGTCCTTGATGTCGCAGGTCTTGCAGTGCACACAGTTGGCGGCGTTGATCTGCAGGCGCGGGTTGGCGCCCTCGGCATCGCGGACGATCTCATAGACCCCGGCCGGGCAATAACGCTGCTCGGGCGCGTCGTAGAGCGCGAGGTTGACGTCGATCGCGACCTCGGGCCGACGCAGGTGCAGGTGCACCGGCTGGTCTTCCTCGTGCCCCACGCCCGAGAGGAAGACCGACGACAGGCGGTCGAAGGTGACCTCGCCGTCGGGCTTGGGATAGGCGATCGGCGCGCACTCGGCGGCCTTTCTGAGGCTCTCGTGGTCGGGGTGGTGGTGGAAGGTCCAGGGCGCGCGCCCGCGCAGAACATAGGTGTCGAGGCCCGAGTAGGCGAGGCCGGCGAGAAGCCCGCGGCGAAAGGCCGGGCGAACATTGCGGGCGGCCCTGAGCTCGGCCATCACCCAGGAATCGCGGAGCGCCCGCTCGTAGTCCTCGAGCACCGCCGGAGCGTCGTCACGACCGAGCGCGGCGAACACCGATTCGGCCGCCAGCATCCCCGACTTCATCGCCGTGTGGGTGCCCTTGATCTTGGGCACGTTGAGGAACCCCGCGGTGCAGCCGATCAGGGCACCGCCCGGGAAGACCAGCCTGGGCACCGATTGGAAGCCGCCCTCGTTGAGCGCCCGGGCGCCATAGGCGATCCGCCGGCCGCCGGCGAAGATCGGGCGGATGGCGGGGTGGGTCTTGAAGCGCTGGAGCTCCTCGAAGGGGCTCAGATAGGGGTTCTCGTAGTCGAGCCCGACGACGAAGCCCACCGCCACCTGGTTGTTCTCGAGGTGGTAGACGAACGAGCCGCCATAGGTGCGCCCGTCGAGCGGCCAGCCGATGCTGTGCAGGACCCGCCCCCGGTGGTGGTTCTCGGGGGCGACCTCCCACAGCTCCTTGACCCCGAGAGCATAGGTCTGCGGATCGACGCCGCGGCGCAGATCGAAGCGCTCGAACAGCCCCTTGGTCAGCGAGCCCCGGCAGCCCTCGGCGATCAGGGTGTAGCGGCCGAGCAGCGCCATCCCGGGCTGGTACGAGGGCTTGTGGCTGCCGTCCCGGGCGACGCCCATGTCCCCGGTGGCGACCCCGGTGACCCGCCCGCTCTGGTCATGAAGGACCTCGACCGCGGCGAAGCCGGGGTAGACCTCGACCCCGAGCGCCTCGGCCTCGGTCCCGAGCCAGCGACAGAGGTTGGCGAGGCTGACGATGTAGTTGCCGTGGTTGTTCATCTGCGGCGGGGTCGGCAGGCGGATCGCCCGCTTGGCGGTGAGATAGACGAAGCGATCTTCCGCTGCGGGGGTCTCGAGCGGGGCGCCGCGGTCCTTCCAGTCGGGGATCAGCTCGGTCAGGCTGCGCGGCTCGATGACCGCGCCCGAGAGGATGTGGGCGCCGACCTCCGAGCCCTTCTCGAGGACGCAGACCGAGACCTCGCGCCCGGCCTCGGCCGCGAGCTGCTTGAGCCGGATCGCCGCCGAAAGCCCCGAGGGCCCGGCGCCGACGATGACGACGTCATAGTCCATCGATTCGCGTTCCATGCCGCCCTCCCGCGCCGGCGCTATGCGCCTTATGCCGCGCCGCTGCGGTGCGGTCAATTCTCGACCGCCTGGCGGGCCGCCGTGCTAGGCTCGGCGCCGATGCCGGACAAGCGACGCACCATCGAGCAACTGCGGTTCTCGATCGAGGCCGGCGCCGACGAGGCCATCGGTGAGGCCCCGCTCGACCGCTTCGCCGCGAGCGAGCAACCGCCGGCCCCGGCCGAGAGCCCACCGCCAGCCGAGCCTCGGCCAGCCCAATCCGCCGCACCGCCGCCCACCGCCGGGGCCACCCAGAGCGCCGGTCGTTCGCCCACCGCCGCGTCGCCGCCCACCGCCGGGACCACGCCCACCGCCGGGCACGGCCATCGCCGGCAGGCACCGCCGGCCGCCGAGAGCGCCGCCGAGAGCGCCGCCGCCTGCACCACGATCGACGAGCTGCACGCCGCCATCCGCGCCTTCGACGGCTGCGCGCTCAAGGAGACCGCGACCAACACCGTGATCGACGACGGCCGCGCGGACGCGCCCATCCTCTTCATCGGCGAGGCCCCGGGCGCCGAGGAGGACCGCCGCGGGCTCCCCTTCGTCGGCCCGGCGGGGCGCCTTCTCGACCGCATGCTGGCGGCCATCGAGCTTAAGCGCGACGACGTTTGCATCACCAACATCGTCTATTGGCGCCCACCGGGGAACCGCGTGCCGACGGCCGAGGAGGTCGCCATCTGCCTGCCCTTCGCCCGGCGCTTCATCGCGCTGGTCAAGCCCCGCGTCCTCGTCCTTCTCGGCGGCAGTGCGGCCAAGGCGCTGCTCGATCGGACCGAGGGGATCACGCGGCTGCGCGGCCACTGGCACCGCTATCGCAGCCCCGGCCTCGCCGACCCCATCCCCGCCATCGCCACCTACCACCCCGCCTTCCTCCTCCGCCAGCCGGCCCGCAAGCGCGAGGCTTGGCACGACCTCCAGACGATCAAGGAGCGCCTCGACGAGACCGCCTGAAGGGAAAAACGGGGTCAGACCACGATTTCCATCGAAAATCGCGAAAATCGCGCGAAAATCGTGGTCTGACCCCAATTATTCCGGGCAGCCGATTGACGCCGCCACCGGGGCGCGGTGATGATGGCCGGGGAACCCGAGGGGGGCCGGCCGATGAAACGCTATCAGGGCCATCGGGCGCCGGGAGGCTGCCGGGTCACGGTCGACGGCCGCCCGCTCGATCCCCGCACCGATCTCCGCCGTCACGCCGATCGGGGCTTCGAGTGGGGCTATGACGGCTCGGGGCCGCGCCAGCTCGCGCTCGCCCTTCTCGCCGACTGCCTCGGCGACGACCGCCTGGCGCTCGCCCACCACCTGGCGCTGGCCGAGGGATTGGTCGCCGAGCTCGCAGGGGAGCGCTGGACCCTCACCGACCGCGAGATTCGCGCCGCCCTCGAGGCCACGGTAACGGTGCCGCTCGACCTCGCCGGGCTAATCGCCCGGGTCCGCCGGCACTGAGCCGCTCAGCGCACCCGGCGGCGGCGGCGGCGGGGGCCGAGGCTGCCGACCTCGCGCAAGGCCCCGGCGAAGGGGACCGGGCCGAGGCGGGCTTCCACCTCTGCGATCGTGGGCACCGGGCCCGGGGCGTGGGCGTCGAGGGCGCCGACCATGGCGGCGAGGTGCGCCGGGGTCGAGCCGCAGCAGGCGCCGATGATCCGGGCCCCGGCGTCGCGCGCCATCACGGCGTAAGCGGCCATCGCCTCGGGCGTGCCGTCATAGTGGATGTGGCCGTCGAGGAACTCGGGCACCCCGCAGTTGCCCTTGGCGACCAGGATCGCGCCCGGGCCGGCGGTTCGCCGCATCCCCACGAGCGCGGCGACCAGCTCGGCCGGGCCGGTGCCGCAGTTGGCGCCATAGGCCACCGGGCAGGGGCGGAGCTCCTGACAGAAGACCGCCGCCTCCTCGGGCGTCACCCCCATCATGGTCCGCCCATTGGTGTCGAAGGTCATGGTGCAGACCACGGGCAAGCCGGTCGCCCGGGCGCCGTCGACCGCCGCCGCGGCCTCCTCACGCGACGACATGGTCTCGATCCAGAGAAGATCGACCCCGGCCTCGGCGAGCGCCGTCGCCTGCTCGGCGAAGGCCGCCGCGGCCTCGTCCATGGTCATCGTGCCCAAAGGCTGGAGAAGCTCGCCCGTCGGCCCGAGATCGCCGGCCACCAGCACCGGCCGCCCGGCCTTCT
>Ga0114931_10000569_pt1 | contig 44861 bp, 34 predicted proteins | sample 2SBtaG_FD_89579 | JGI IMG/M metagenome (GOLD analysis project Ga0114931, IMG submission 89579) | Deep subsurface microbial communities from Kolumbo volcano to uncover new lineages of life (NeLLi) - 2SBTROV14_V59a metaG | ecosystem: Environmental > Aquatic > Marine > Volcanic | place: Kolumbo... | reverse complement strand
ATACGACCCGGACGAGTTGATCACGATCGGTGTGAGCGTGTCGAAGTCGTTTCGGATGATCCGCCGGGGAGACACATCATCGAGGTCTTTCATCGTCGGCGACACCGCTCCCGCGGGCGGGTTGAGGTCCCCCGCCATCGCCGGCGGCGCGAGCGCGAACGCGGATCCAGAAACCAGACAACCAGCGAGGCTTGCTTTCCAGCGCATGATGTTTCCCCTTGACCACGAGTGTGTGCGCCCCATCGGCGCCGGGTCATTGTATCGACAAGGCGCCGATCCCAGTGGATCAAACCCGGACAATGGTCGCGGATCCGGGGGAAACCACGGATCCGATGCGGCTTGCCGGGGTCTTACAGCAGCAGCGCGATCAGGTCGTACGCCGCGTGCGCGCCGACGACGATCCCGAACCCCCGCCACAGGTAAACCGTTCCGAACAGGGCGCCGGCGGTGAAGAAGAACGCGAACTTCGTCGGGTCCCCCAACGCCGTGTCGTGGTAGAGCGCAAAGGCGACCGCCGAGATCAGCACCGCCACGATGCGCGAGGGGTAGTCACGGATCCGCAGCAGGTCGTGCGCGACCATGTGCACCAGGGCGATCAGCACCATCCGGAAGAGCAGCTCCTCGTACAGCCCCGCGCCGATGGCGATGGTCACGCGCTGGGGCCAGGACATCCCGGAAAAATCGGCGACCGCGGTGAGCGCCGACATCGTGTCGCCGGCGGCGCCACCGAGCAGCGAGCCGCCGATGGCGTTGTTGAGCACGAGGATCGGCAGCGTCCACGCCAGCGACTCGAAGCCCATCAGCACGAGCACCGGGAACCGGACACGCCACCGGTCGCGGGAGATGATCTGCCACGACAGCAGCACCGCGACGATGGCCAGCGCCGGCAGGTGCAGCCCGGCGACGCCCACCGCCTCGAAGAAATCCCGCAGCAGCCGCTCGGCCCGGATCGACTCCATCGCGCCCGTCTGCGCGTTGGTGAGGAACCGCACCGAGCCGATCTCGTAAACGACGATCAGCGGGAGCAGAAAAACCAGGATGTGCATCGGGCGCGTCGAGCACCACGCGTAGTCGGTGCGTTGGAGCGCATGACTCGGCGCGGAATCCGCCGTGGTTGGTTTGTCGGTTCGGGTTTGCCGGTTTGACACCGTGGCAGTTTATCGAAGGGGGCCTGCCGCGGCTTGCTCAGGCGCCGGCCTTCTTCGCCTTGACGCGCTTGGAGAGGCGCGACTTGGTCCGGGCGGCGTTGTTCGCGTGGATCACGCCCTTCTGCGCGGACTTGTCGATGATCGCGCATGTCTCACGCAGCGCGGCGTCCGTCTCGTCGTTGGAGCCGTGGAGGATCTTCTCGTGCAGGTCCTTGATGGCGGTGCGCATGCTCGTCAGGCGCCAGCGGTTGCGGGCGCGGTGCGTGATGTTCTGACGGTTGCGCTTTTTCGCGGAGGCGGTGTTGGCCATCGGTAGGGCTGTCCTCTCGGGCGGTCGGGCGCCCGGCTGCTGACGATCTGATTCTGGCGGTGGAACAAGACAAGGTCCCCGGCGTCGAACCATCGTCGACCCCGGTGGGCTTGGAAGTATCGCCCCCCGGCGCCCCGAGTCAAGCGGACGAATCCCCATACAGCCGCTCTCGGTGGCCCTGAGAGTCCCCCGGAGCCCGAAACGGCTCGGAATCCCGGTCTTGTCCACCCCGGAGGCGGCGACTACGCTAGGCTCGGACCCAACAGCTGCGCGCGTAGCTCAATTGGATAGAGCACCTGACTACGGATCAGGAGGTTGCAGGTTCGATTCCTGCCGCGCGTACTTGAGAACACCCCCGCTTGCTTGGCGGGGGTTTTTTTATCCCAATAATTGGCATCTCAACGCTGGCGCCTCGACCGAGACACCGCCCACGCGGCGGCTCAACCAGCCTTGTTGCCGAGCATCTGCGCATACGTCAGATCCAGCAGGTCGCCCGGCTCGACGCCGAGTTGATCCATCAGCGACGCCGCCTCTTCCCGGCCCGATTCCTCGTCGTCACCAGGCCCGAGCACCACTTCCAGCTCGAGGAAATCACCGAGCCCCTCGACCCGATCGAGATGGATTCGCGTCCGCCCGCGCAGGAAGAGGCGCCGGGTCTTTCGGACCGACGCCAGCTCGCCCAAGGCGGCGCCGAGGGTTCGGCGGGTCGACTCGAAATCGACGACCGGGGCGATCTCGTATCTGCTCGGTCGCGGCTGATCGCCCTGCTCTCTTGTGTACGCGATCAGCTCCGCCGCCGACCCGTTGATCCGGCGGAGCTTGAGCATTCCCGTTTGGCGCCCGAAAAAGACATCGTGCTGCACGAGCAATGTTTCGGGCCGATCGCTCAGTCGCCGGGCCAGCTCCAGACGCTCGGCAGGATCGTGCACGACGGCCTTGATCTCGATGTTGACGGCCATCAATGATCCTTTGCGCGGGCGGCGGGGCGCTGCCCCTCGACTGTGAGCGTGGTCCGTTTGGGCGCCGCCCGGCCTTTTCTGAGGATCTGTCGGATCGGCAGCACGTTCCAGCCCAGCCACGCGATCGCCAGCGCGAAGACCAGCGTCACCACCCAGAACTGCCAGTCGCCCACGGGGAACGACGCGGCCGGTTGTGTTGTCGTCGCGAGCGCCCGCGTCATCACGTCACCCCCATCGCGTGGCAGATCGTGATCGTGATCAGCGACGCGGTGTAGGCGACGCTCGTCATCCAGACGAACTGGAGTCCCGACCATTTCCAGCCGCCGGCCTCGCGGGCGGTGATCACGAGCGTGGGCAGGCACTGCATCGCCAGGACAAAGAACACCAGCAGCGACCACGCCGTGGCCCGGGTGAAGACCGGCGTCACGCCGTCGTCGCGTTTGGCGTCCCGGACGCGCGCCAGGATGCCCTCACCCTCGATGTCGCCGCTGCCGGTCAGCGCGACGGCCATCGTCGAGACGAAGACCTCGCGCGCGGCGAAGCTCGAAAGCACGCCGATCGAGATCCGCCAGTCAAACCCGATGGGCGCCAGCGCCGGTTCAACCGCCCGGCCCAACATCCCCGCGAAACTGGATTGGAGCTGCCGCGTGGCGTCGGATGCGTCGGCCTGCGAGATCATCTCCTGCGCGCGCGTCGGCTCGGTCTGCGCGATGGTCTGCGCCGCCTGTCGCAGTTCGATCGAATCAGACGAGGGCTGTGCGATCGGGTACGCCGCCAGCCACCAGAGGACGATGGAGATGGCCAGGATCACGCTGCCGGCTTTTTTCAGGAAGACCATCCCGCGGTCCCAGGCCTGAATCAGGGCGCCCCGGACCGACGGGCGTTTGTACGAGGGCAGCTCGAGCGCCATGGGCCGGCCCTCGCCACGGAGGATCGTCCGGCGGAAGATCAGGGCGCTGAAGATGCCCGCGAGCGCGCCCAGCGCGTAGCACCCGGTGAAAGCGAGCGCCGCCAGGGCCGGGCGATCGCGGAAGAGCAGCGTCGTAAGCAGAACGTAGACGGGGAGCCTGGCGCTGCACGTCATGAACGGGGCGACGAGGATGGTGGTGATGCGCTCGCGCCGGTCGGGGATCGCCCGGGCCGCCATGATGCCGGGCAGTGCGCACGCGTGGCTCGAGAGCAGCGGTATGAACGCGTGCCCGGGCAGCCCGAAGGGCCGGAGCACGCGGTCGACCACGAACGACGCCCGGGCGAGATAACCCGTGTCTTCGAGGAGCGAGAACAGGAAAAACAGCAGGCAGATCTGCGGCAGAAACACCGCCGCCCCGCCGACGCCCGGGATCACCCCGTCGACGATCAGGTGCGCGATCAGCCCGTCGGGCAGCGCCCCCGAGGCCCGGGCGCCCAGCGCGCCGAACATCGAATCAATGAAGTCCATCGGGATGGTCGCCAGCCGGAAGAGCGCCCAGAAGACGCCGGTCATGACCGACGCGAAGACAAGCACACCCAGCACCGGGTGGGTGAAGACCAGGTCGAGCCGATCAGTCAGCTTGTCATCACGCAGGGCAAAGTCCGCCTCGGCGATCTGCGCCAGCCGATCGACCCAGTTCCGCTCCCCCAGCGGGTCGCTCGGGGGCGTGGTGGTCGCGTACCGGGGCGACGCCAGCGCCCGAGTCAGGCGGTCGATCCCCTCGCCGGTGCGCGCCGAGACCGCAACCACCGGGGCGCCGATTGCCTTCTCGAGGGCCACGGTGTTGATCACAATCCCCCGGCGCCGGGCGAGATCGATCATGTTGACCGCGATGACCGTCGGCAGGCGCCGCCGGAGCGCCTCGCCCAGCAGTTGCAGGTTCCTTGGCAGGCTCGTCGCGTCGAGGACCACGCACACGGCGTCGGGCGCTCGCAGGGGCTGACCGCTGGCAGCCGAGACGCCCTCGAGCGACTGCCGGCAGACGCTCGCTTCGTGCTGATCGAGTTCGATCGAATACACCCCGGGCAGGTCGTCAAGCCGCAGGGGGCCGGACCCGGTGCGCACCGTGCCGATGCGCGATTCCAGCGTGGTCCCCGGGAAGTTCGCCGTCTTGTGGCGCAGCCCGCACAGGCGGTTGAAGAGCGTCGTCTTGCCCGTGTTCGGGATCCCCAGGAGCACGATGTGGGTGGGCCGGGATGATTGGCCGTCTCGGCCGGCGCCAAGGTCCGCGTTGTTGACGCTCGTGCTTGCCGCGGGGAGGTCGTTCATGGTCGTTGTCGCGCGGGGCCGGTCGATGGCACGACCGGGATGACCTAGAGCGCCACCTCGACGAACACACAGTTGGCGAGCTTGCGCGTCAGCCCGATCCGGCACGATTCGCACGCCCCGGTCAGCACGATGCACGGCTCGCCGTGGCGACAAAGGCGGATCGGCTCGTTCGGGCGCAGCCCCATCGCGCCGAGCAGCGCTCTCGAATCCGAGTCCGTGCGCGCCTCGGTGATCACGCCACGATCGCCACGCCGGAGCTGTGTCAGCGGGACGACTGTTCGCGGTGTGATTTCTGGGGGCGTCATCAAGCCGTGGCCTCGGGGGAGCGTGACTCGGGTCCTTTTCCAACGTCGATCAAACGGACGCACAACTCTAGTTTGGCTGAGACTGAATCGCAATCATGGCTCGTTCTTTATATTTGTTTGCACTGTGTTCGTGTCGCTCAACTCAGAGAACGACGTGTCGGTGTAGACCCCGTCGCTGCGGAGCCACGCACGGGTAGTCGAGGCGGCGATATTCCGGAGCAGCCGAGCCCGCCGGTCCGGGTCGCACGGTTGCCTCGGCGCCTGAACACGGGTGACCAGATCCTCGGCAAGCCGCTGTTCCGGGTCCGCCGCGACTGCCGAGAGCCTGGATCGCCGACATTCGAGCAGCCCCCAGCCGGGCGGGACCTCGCGCCTGGCGATGAGCCCCGACGGCGCGCACAGGTACAGCCGGTCCGCCAGCGCCCAGCGCGCGATATCGCCGAACTTGGTTCCATCGCTGAGGCGTCGCTCGATCCGGTTGATTCGGTCGATGATGTCGCGGTGCTCGACGCAGCGGGTCCGGGCGAAATCCCAGGCTTCGTTGGAGTCGGCATCGGCGCCAAAGAGCGTGGCATCGGGCGCCCGCAGGTGGGGTTCGAGCGGCTTGATCCGGTTTTCTTCGAGGTACTGCCGGCGTTTATTGAGTTTGGCGCGCTGCTCGATCAGCCCGCGCCGATCCCGGCTGTCTCGGAGGAAGTCGGCTCTCGATTGCTTGCACTCGATAACGATTGATTCAGGCTTGCACTTCCTGAGCCCCATCGCCCACCGGCCGTCGCCGTCGAGCCTCGGGACCCGGATCGAATCCCGCCATCCGGCGGCGTCGAAGAGGAACCTCGAGATCGGGCTGCGGACCTCCACCCCAACCGCCGAGCAGCCCGAGGCCCGCAGGAACGCAACAGCCAAGCGCTTGAGATCGAGATGATCGCTTGTCTCCATCGCCTCGTCGGCCTCTCGAAAACGCGCCTTGATCCAGAGGTCAGAGGATACGGGATCCCCTCCCGGCGCCCCGGCCGGCGCCTCATGCGGCGGTCCACCGGGCGGTCCGATCGGTCCCGATCGACTATTGTTGTCACGCCGATGCCTGTGCGAAACGTCCAACCTGTCCGCACACCGTTGCTCGCCACCCTTTGGTTGGGGGCGGTCGCGCTGTCTTTCGGCGGGTGCTCGGATGATCTGGGCCTCGCCGGGGGCAAGTTCGACAGCTCGACCAACAGCATCATGACCCTCTTTGCGCCACCGACGCCCGTCGAGGCGGTCCAGTGGGCGACGGATCCGTACGACGCCGGCAAGCGGCAGTACGGGATCCTGCTGCTGGCCGGGGCGCCCTGGGGGGGTGAGGCCCCGTACGTCAAGATGTACGCCATCGCGGCGCACGACGAGGATTCCGCCGTGCGCACCGCGGCGATCCGGGCGCTGTCGCTGCATGGGTCAGCCGAGAATATCCCGCTCCTGACCGAGGCGCTGACGACGGGCGACAAGCTGACGAGGCGAGAGGCGGCCAGAGCGCTGCAACGCATCCACAGCGACGATGCGATCGGGCCGCTGCTGGCGAGCCTCGACCCGTCGCGCGAGGACGAGTACGAGGTCCGGCGCGAGTGCGCCGTGGCGCTGGGGCAGTACCCGACGCGGCGTGTGACGCTGTCGCTGATCTCGGCGCTGAGCGATCGGCGTCTCGGGGTGAACGAGGCGGCGCGGCGTTCGCTTCGGACGCTGACCGGGCAGGACTTCGCCTACGAGATCGACGATTGGGTGGCGTGGGCGGAAGAATCGGACGATCTCTTCGCGGCGGGAACCCCCTACGAGTACCCGGTTTTCTCGCGCGATCAGACTTGGTACGAGGCGCTGATGTTCTGGTACCAGCCGCCGAACGAGATCCCGGGCCGGCCCGTCGGGGCGCCGCCCGTGCAACTGAGCGATCGGAACACACCAGAGACCAATGACGACACGAACTAAAACGAATCGGATGTTCGCTCTCCTGACCGGGCTGTCGCTGCTTTACGGCTCGCTCGCCGGCTGCGACAACTCGACACCCGCCGCATCGGGCCAGGGCGACGGGAGCGAACAGACAGACGGCGGCGCCGAGGCGGAGGGCATCCAGGCGCTGCGGTACACGCACGACGTCCTGGGGTTCTCGATCGCGTACCCGGAGAGCTGGGACGTGAAGCAGAACTTCGAGACCTTCGCGTTCATGGGCATCAGCCCGCAGGAGAACGACGAGGATCTGTACGGCGAGAACGTCAGCGTCGTGGCGATGTCCACGCCGCCGGACATGTCGCTCGAGGATTTCTCGGCGCTGCAGATCCGCGGCGCCAAAGAGGGGCTCAAGGATTACGCCCGCCGCGGCGCGTCCTTTGAAGAGATCAACGGCGTTCGCGCCGCGCGGTTCGACTACGTGTACACGGTCAAGGACCTGCGGATCGTGAGCATCACGTTCATCATCGTCAAGGACAACATCGCGTACGCGATCAACTGCAAGGCGACGCTCGACGACTACGACCGGTACCGCGCAATGATGCTCCAGATCGCGCGGTCGTTCCGGTTTGTCAACTGATTCTCCGCCTCACCCGTATCACCCGACCGTCACCACGCCCCCGACGATCATCCCGCCCAGCGCGATCGCCAGCGCGATGCGGTACCAGCCGAAGACGGCCAGCCCGTGCTTATTGAGGAATGACACGAGCCACCTGATCGCGATGGCCGCGCTGATCGTCGCCACGATGATCCCGACGAGCGTCGGCGTGATGCCGAGCTGCTCGATCATGTTCTGTGTCCCGGCGTCGTGGGTTTGTTTCCAGTTCTTGCCCAGCTTGTAGACGCAGGCGCCGCCGAGCGTTGGCAGGCCGAGCAGGAAGGAGAACTCCGCGGCGTCTTTCGGCTTCAAGCCCAGCAGCGTGCCGCCGGCGATGGTCATCATCGAGCGGCTCGTCCCGGGCCACATCGCCACGACCTGGAAGAGCCCGATGCCCAGCGCCGTGCGCCAGGTGATCTCGTCGATCGTCTTCTGCGGGGCGTCGGCGTCGTGGGGCTCGCCCTCTTCGATGCTGACGTGGTGCTTCTTGCCCCGGCCCAGCCAGATCATCCACACGCCGCCCAGCGCGAGCGCCCCGAGCACGGGCCAGGCGCTGAAGAGGTTCGCCTCGATGATGTCGTCGAGCAGCACGCCCAGAACGGCGGCGGGGATGAAGGCGACGATGAGATTGATCAGCAGGCGCCGGCCATCAACGGATTGACCGAAGACCCCCTGGATCATCTGCACGACGCGGTTGGCGTAGAGCCCGAGCACCGCGAGGATGGCGCCGCCCTGGATCACGATGCTGAAGGCGTCGATGCTCTGCTTGGTCGCCGGATCGTCGAGGCCGAGCAGCGCCGAGACGATGATCAGGTGCCCCGTCGAGCTGACGGGGAGGTACTCGGTGATCCCCTCGACCACACCCAGGATGATTGCGTGCCAGAGCTCCATGGGGCCGAGGGTAACTGAAATGGGAGAGATCCGTGGCACGGATCAGGCATTGCTCAACCTCGTCAGCAACACGTTCAGCAGCGTGCCCGGTTCGAGATAGTTCTCGGGCGGGCGGTAGTACACCTCGTGCAGAGTTCCGGATCCCCTGGGCGCCAGGGTCCGCACGGTTCCCCTGGCGCCGGCCAGTGCGTCTGCGATCGGCGCCGGGTTTCTGGCGCGGAAGATCACGTCCCTGTCCTGCATGGTGACCGACCGCACACCGAGGTTCGCCGCCGCGATGCGCAGCTGCGCCAGCCGGAGCATCGCCCGGGTCGCCTTGGGCGGCTCGCCGTACGCCTGTGTCAGGTCGGTCTCGAGCTGCGCGACGCCATCGGCCGTCTCGACGACACCGAGGCGCCGGTACACCTCCATGCGCCGGCGGTTGGAGGGGACATACGCCCCGGGGACGGCGCCGGTGACGCCGATCTCGACCGTGGTCTCGACCGTGCGTTCGACGCGCTCATTGCGCAGCGACCGGACGGAATCTTCGAGCAGCCGGCAGTACATCTCGTAGCCCACAGCGGCGATGTGGCCCGACTGCTCGGGGCCCAGCAGGTTGCCGGCGCCGCGGATCTCGAGGTCGCGCATCGCGATCTTGAAGCCGGCGCCGAGCATGGAGAACTCCTCGATCGCCTTGAGTCGTTTCTTCGATTTCTCGGTGACGACGCGGTCCTCGGGGAGCAGGATGTAGCAGTACGCCCGGTGCTTGTACCGCCCGACACGCCCTCGGAGCTGGTGCAGGTCCGCGAGTCCGAACCGGTCGGCGTCGGTGATGATCATCGTGTTGGCGTTGGGGATGTCCACGCCCGATTCGATGATCGTCGTGCACACGAGGATGTCCGCCTTGCCCCGCATGAACCGGAGCATGACGCGCTCGAGGTCTTTGGGCGCCATCTGCCCGTGGCCGACGACGATCTCGGCGTCCGGCGCCATGGCGCGGACCCGGTCGGCGACCTTGTGGATGGACTTGACGCGGTTGTGGACGAAGAAGACCTGCCCCTCCCGCCCCAGCTCGCGCGCGATCGCACGCTTGATGCGCAGCTCGTTGTAGGGGATGACCTCGGTGACGATCGAGCGCCGATCGACGGGGGCGGTCGTCAGCGAGCTGATGTCGCGCAGCCCCAGCATCGCCATGTGCAAGGTGCGCGGGATGGGCGTCGCGGTGAGCGTCAGCACGTCCACGGTGGTGCGCATCGCGAGGAGCTTCTGCTTGTGCTCGACGCCGAAACGTTGCTCCTCGTCAACGACCACCAGCCCCAGGTCCGCGAAGGCGACGTCCTGCGAGAGGATCCGGTGCGTCCCGATCAGCGCGTCCACCTTGCCCTGCGCGACGCGCTTGAGCAGGGTCCGCTGGTCGGCGCCGGTCTTCAGGCGCGAGAGCGATTCGATCGCGAAGGGATAGTCTGCAAAGCGCGCCCGGAACGTCCGCTCGTGCTGCTCGGCGAGGACGGTCGTGGGCACGAGCACGGCGACCTGCTTGCCGAACTCGACCGCCTTGAACGCGGCGCGGATGGCCACCTCGGTCTTGCCGTACCCCACGTCCCCGCACACGAGGCGGTCCATGGGCTGCGGCGAGCGCATGTCCTTCTTGATCTCGCTCAGCGCCGCGAGCTGATCGTCCGTTTCCTGGTACGGGAACTCGGCCTCGAACTCCTTCTGCCAGGGGGTGTCCTCGGGGTAGCGCACGCCGGGCATCGCCGATCGCGCGGCCTGCACGCGGAGCATCTCGGCGGCCAGGTCGCGGACCGCCTCGGCGACACGCCGCTTCTGCACGCCCCACTTCTTGCCCCCGATCGTCGAGAGCGGCGGCGCGCCCGAGAACCCGCCGACGTACCGCTGCACCTTGTCGATCTGCGTCAGCGGGACGTGCAGCCGGCTGCGACGCGCAAACTCGATCGTCAGGTATTCCTCGCCGGCGCCCGGCCTGGTCTCCTTGCCACCCTCCATGTGGCGCAACCCGACGAACTTCCCCACGCCGTGGTCGGCGTGGACGACGAAGTCCCCCTCCTCGATCGAGAGGAACGTGTCCATCGCCCGGCCCGCGCTGATGCGGCCGATCTTTCTCCTGACCTGGTAGCGGTGGAACAGCTCGTGGTGGGGCACGAACGCGGCGGGCTGGCCTCCCCCGGCGTCGGCATCGGCGTCGGCATCAAGAATGAATCCCCGGTGCAGGTAGATGATGTCGGTGGCGATGTTCGCGTCGGGGGCGCGCTCTGCGAGCAGTTCGAGCAGCCGGGTCTGCTCGCCCTTATTTTGGCAGCAGACGACGACCTTGTGCGCCTGGGCCAGCTCCGCCAGCTCGTCGATCGCGGTGGCAGCGTCGGGTGCGAAACCCGGGAGCGTGCGCACGGGCAGGTCGATCGATCGCGTGATCCCGGGCGAGCCGCCCGAGAACTGGTTGACCTCGGCGATCGATGTGAAGCGGTCGCCCGCGGTTTTCAAGACCGCCGGCAAACCCAGCACGCCTCGGCCTTCGATCACACGCTCGTGGTAGCCGCGGGCCTGCTCGCTGATCTCGATCAGCTCGTGGAGCATGACCACGCTGTCCGCCGGGAAGAGCTCGAGCGCGCACAGGCCCCCGGGCGCCTGCTGCGCCTCGGCGGCGCTCATGCTGACGAGCTCGACCGCGTCGATCGCGCGGTCCGAGCCCATCGAGTCGAGGTCGATCTCGAAGAGCGCGTCGAGCTCCTCGCCGAAGAAATCAAGGCGCACCGGGCCGGCGACGGCGGCGCTGCTGCCCAGCCCCGGCGCGAAAATGTCAACAATGCCGCCGCGGACGGCGAAGTCGCCCGCCTCCTCGATCGCGTCGACGCGGCGGTAGCCGGCGGTGTCGAGCCAGCGGACGAGATCGCCCGGGTCGAGCGTGTCGCCCCGCGCGCAGGTGCGCAGCAGCGCCCCGAGCTGGTCGATGGGCGGGGTGGTCTGCATGAGCGCCTGGATGGGGCAGACGACGACCTCGCCGGCGCCGACGTTGCCTGTGACGAGCCGGCGGACCTGGCCCAGACGCTGGGCGACCAGCTCGATGCTGATGTCCGACTCGCCCGGGAGCGACTGCAACGCGGCCAGTCGGCTGGCCCGGCGGCCCATCGAGGTGAGCTCGTCCACCGCCTCGTCGGCGTCGTCGAGGTGGGCGGTGATCAGGACGACGAGCCGGCCCGAGTGCGCTACGGTCCCGGCGAGCACAGTCGTCGATGAGCCGCACGAGCCGGAGACGCCCACGCGCTCGCGCCCGGCGAGGGCGTCGATCAGTGTGCGCGCAGCGCCGCTTCGCCCAATCGTTTCGAGAGGGTTCGGCGCTGATTGAGCCGCCGCGGGCGCGGCATCATCGGGTTTCGTCGCGTGTTCGGACGAAGCCATTGGTCCGAGTGTACCGCGGTGAGCGGGCGTGATCAGGGATCAATCCGGAGATGGGACCGAGAAATCCGCGACCGCGGCGAGCCGGCTGGCTGTCTTTGGGCCGATGCCCTTGACGCGCTGGATGTCCTGCGCATCGACGAAGGGACCGTTGCTATTGCGATCTTCGATGATCCGCTGGGCGAGCCTGGGCCCGATGCGCGGCAGGAGCTGGAGCCGGGCATTGGTGGCGGTGTTGACGTTGATCCGCGCCTCGGCGATCGGGCCGGTCCCTGGGTTGGCCCCGGGATGGGCCCCGAAATGGGCTCCGGTGTTGATCCGGGGAGTTGTGACGGCGCCCAGCGCACCGATCGTGGTGAGCAGGGTCAGCAACAGGATCGGCGCCCACCCGGCGGGGCCGCGGGTCCAGTCGTCGTTGGGTTGTTCAGTCTGCGGGCGCATCGGTTTGATTTCCGAGATCCGGCGCGCTGGCGGGAACGCTGGCCGGGGTTGGGCCGGCGCTGTGAAGCACCTGGAAGATGGCGCGGGCGCGCGACATCGCCTGCTTGGGGGCGCCCTGGGCCGTGACGAGGGAGCCGAAGGGCAGCTCCCCCGGGCTGTCGACGTCGTAGAGCGACTGCCAGCACACGCTGGTAACGTAGGGCTTGCCCAGCGCGCAGGTGACGAACTTCGAGAGCCAGGCGGCCTGTGTCTGTTCGCTCCAGGGCCGGCCGACGTAGCCCGGGTCGAGCCGGTCGGCGCCGGGCGGGGGCGCGACGCTCGGAGCGCTGACGGCGGTGATGGAGATCGGCCGTTCGAAGGTCGCGTAGCGATCGAGCATATCCGAGACGCTGAGCATGTCGCGCGAGACGCCGCCGATCTTTGGCTCACCCATCTGGACCCGGAGCCCGAAGGTGTCCACGTCGATCTGGGCCTGCGTGAGCAGCTCGGCGTAGAGGTACGCGGGGATCATCGCCTGGTTGCTGCTGCGTCCCTCGCCCCAGGGCTGGACGAGCTCGACGGTGATGCGGGCGCCGGGCTGGAGCTTGCGGACCGCCAGCACCGCGGTGCGGGTCAGGTCCACGACCTGTTCGAGCGAGAGCGTGAAGTTGTCGTTGCAGTGGATCCCGCTGACGACGGTCCACCGTGAAACCGCCTTGCGGTAGCGCTTGACGACGCACTTGACGTGCTCGAAGACGAGGTCGCGGAGCGTCTCGTAGTCGTGCTCCCAGATGCTCAGCCAGTCGGGTGTGCAGCCTGTGCGGAAGTCGATCAGCGGCCCGCCGACCACCGGGAGCCTGGCCCGGAGCACCGCCCACTCGACCCACCGATCCGTGCGCGCAAAGGAGTAAGTCTCTTCCTCGGGCTCGAGATCGGTCCAGCGCATCGGCGTATTGATGAAATCGAACGAGCCGGTGATGACCTTGCACAGCGGGTCGGCGAACCGGTCGGGCGCGACGCCCACACCGAACCAGTGGGGCTTGCTGCCCGCGTTGTCGCCGAGCATCGAAAGCCGCGCCGAGAGCGTCGCGTTGGCGGCGCGTTCGGCGAGCATCTCGCCGGCCTGGAGCGCGAGCTCCAGCGCCTGCCGCGCCAGGCGGACCTGCTCGACGTTGTAGACGCCGGCGCCCGCGCCGGTGACGAGCGCGCGCGTGAAGGTGTCGCGCGCCTGCTCGAATCGTTCGCTGATGGGATCGTCGGCGGGGAGGTCGGTCAGCATCCACTGCTCGGACTTGACCAGGAACTGCATCAGCCGGTGGCGGGCCAGCTCGAGGCTCAACAGGTACGGGCGCTGCGACGCCGGCAGCAGGCACGTCTGGAGCCAGACGGCGCCGACGCTGTCGGTCTCGTAGAGCAGCCCCATCGCGGTCGAGCCCTCGTCGGGCCTGGCGCCAACCAGATGGCCGTCGACGAACGCGACCTCGCCGGGGACGATCGACCCGTCGGAGGCGACGAGAGCGGCGTGGTGAATCGGCCAATCGGTCGCGGGGCCGTCCGAGTTGAAGACCGCGAATCGGATCATGGGGTGCTGGCGTCTCCCTGCGCCGGTGGATGGATGCGGATGGACGATCCCGGCCTTGCATTGTGACGGTCCGATGGCCGATGGCAACCGCCGCGATGTCTGCATCGCCACGCCAATCGTGGGAAGCAGGCCCGTGGGATTTCACCGGCGGTCCATCGGGCCGGATCCTGTAAGTCCCGACGGGCGAGTGGGCTGTGATCAGCGGCCCGCGCCGGTACCTTGCCCGATCATGTCCGGAGCCATCGCCATGCCATCGACAGCCGCCCTCGAGCGGACCGACCTGCCCTACCCCGGCCGCCGGGAGGGGAAGGTCCGGGACGTGTACTCCATCCCGCAGGCCGATTCAGGCGCCTTGCCGAGGATCCTGATCGTCGCCACGGACCGGATTTCGGCCTTTGACGTGGTTCTGCCCACGCCGATCCCGGGCAAGGGCCGAATCCTGACGACGATCGCCACGCAGTGGTTCGCGTGGATCGAGGAGCGGGGCCTTTGCCAGAGTCACGTCCTGTCCACCGACGCGGGCGACCTGCCCGGGCTGGCTGATTGGCAGCGGAAATCGCTCGAAGGGCGGATCACGATCGGCCGGGCGTGCCGGGTCGTGCCCATCGAGTGCGTCGTGCGGGGCTACCTCGCCGGTTCGGGGTGGGCGGAATACCGGGAGACCGGCGCTATCAGCGGCGTGTCGCTGCCGGCCGGGCTCGCTCGGGGCGACAGGCTGCCCGAGCCGATCTTCACCCCGGCGACCAAGGCGGCGGTCGGCGAGCACGACGAGAACATCGATTTCGACCGCGCCTGTGAGATCGCCGGGCGCCCGATGATGGAGCGGCTCCGCGGAATGTCGCTCGCGATCTTCAACGCGGCTTCCGAGTTGGCGCTCGGGCGCGGCGTCGTGCTCGCGGATACGAAGTTCGAGTTCGGCGTTCCGCTGGGCCCTGACGGCGAGCCGACGGATGGCGAGCCGATCCTGATCGACGAGGCGTTGACGCCTGACTCATCGAGGTATTGGCCCGCGGATGCGTGCGGGAAGCCCGGCGTCGAGCCCCCGTCGCTGGACAAGCAGCTTGTGCGAGATTACCTGCTCGGGTTGATCGAGGCCGGTCGGTGGGACAAGGCCGCGCCGGGGCCCGAGCTTCCCGGGAGCGTCGTCACCGAGACGATCCGCCGGTACGAACGGGCGCGTGAGGCGCTGTTCGGCGAGGGGGCGACATGAACAAGTCGCAGCGTGCGGGGAGGATCACGAAACGGTCGACCGGGCGCCGGCGCTCGGGGAGCCGAGGCGGGCCGCGTGTTGGCGCCGGCGTTGCGGTGGAATCTGCACCGGATCCGATCGGCGGCCCGATCAAAGACAACGGAACGACCGGGCCCGACGGGTCACTTGGCAAGGACGCAGCAGGCATCGCGCAGGAGGCGAGCGAGGACATGATTTCGACACGGCAGTCATTACCCGATACGCGCACCTCGGTGACGCACAAGTTCTCCGTGGCCGGGCACGAGGGGTACCTGACCGTTGGGCTGCACCCGGACGGTCGCCCCGGCGAGATCTTCATCAAGATGTCCAAGGCGGGCTCGACGCTCAGCGGGATGTGCCAGGCCTTCACGCGGGCGTTCAGCCTCGCGCTGCAATACGGGCTGAGCCTCGAGGACGCCTGCCGCAGGTTCACGGGGATGCGGTTCGAGCCGATGGGGCAAACCGAAAACCCGGACATCCCCGAGGCCAGCAGCATTATCGATTACGTCGCCCGGTACCTCGAACTGACGTTCGGGCAGATCGACCGCGGCTGAGCAACGGCGGAGCAACAAGCGACACCGATGATGCAACGCTGAATCCGGCAACCGAGACCCCTGGTCGCGGTCCTGGTGGCGATGTTGTTGCAGGGATGCGGCGTGGCCCTCGAGCCGTTGATGCCCACGTCCGTGATCTTTTTCCGAGTGCGCTCTGGACCCGCTTGCGCACATCCCCCCGGAGGAACAGTGGGTGGTCCGCCGCGTGTACGATGCGACGAACCGGGCGCGCACTCGATATCAGCAGACGATCGCCTACAGCAACAACCCAAGCGATGAAATTGCCGCGGGGCTGGCCCTGATCCAAGTTTGGTGGGTCCGAGACGACGTGGGCGGACCTGTCACGGGAATCGACCGCGACGGATCGCGGGGCGGTCGTCAACCAGTTCGAAGGGATGGGAGGATCGGGGGTTCGACTTCGCCGGTCACCGATACTGGTTCAATCGCCCGTGGGCGAGTTCGGATGTGCTGATTTCGATCCGGACCGATCTCCTGCCGGCCCAACGCGGACTCGTGCGGGATGAGGATTCCATCGTCTGGAGCATTGCCCGAGGACTACCCGCTTCGCTTGAAGGAGGCGGTTCGTCGCGGGGCGTTGGCCGATCTCGTTCGCCGAGCATGGCCGGAGCGCAGATCCGAAGACCCAGGCAAGAACTCCGGCGAAAACTCCGGGGCATCCATGACGCACGCCCCAGGCGGGCCGTGAGCGTGCGCACGGGCGCCCGGCAATTTTAGATGAATCAACGTCAAAATCCGCGCTGTATGCTATCATGACGACGCCGACCGGGGGTCGGCATACACTAAAAAACCCCGGCACGGACGCCCAACTACCGGAGAGACACGATGACTGTTCAACTCGGCGACATCGCGCCTGATTTCACGCAGCATTCCACGATGGGCGACATCCATTTCCACGACTGGCTCGGCGACAGCTGGGGCGTGCTTTTTTCGCACCCGGCGGACTTCACACCCGTGTGCACGACCGAGCTGGGCACGGTCGCCCGGCTCAAGCCGGAGTTCGACAAGCGGAACGTCAAGGTCATCGGGCTGAGCGTCGACCCGCTCGAGGACCACGAGGCCTGGTCGTCCGACATCGAAGAGACGCAGGGCGCGGCGCTCAACTTCCCGCTGCTGGCCGACGCCGACCGGAAGGTGTCCAACCTGTACGGCATGATCCATCCCAACGCGGACAGCACGTTCACCGTGCGCTCCGTGTACATCATCGGCCCGGACAAGAAGATCAAGCTGATGCTGACCTACCCGGCGAGCACGGGGCGGAACTTCGACGAGATCCTTCGGGTGATCGACTCGCTGCAACTGACGGCGGAGCACAAGTGCGCCACGCCCGCGAACTGGAACCCGGGCGATGACTGCATCATCGTGCCCTCGGTCAGCAACGAGGAAGCGGACAAGCTGTTCCCGAAGGGTTACGTCGTGGTCAAGCCGTACCTGCGCACGACGCCGCAACCGACGCACTGATCGGATCCGCATGCCCGTCACCCGTGGCGATCAACCGCTCGCATCGATGTCGCCAGAGGCGATCGCCCGCGCCGTCGCCGAACGCTACGGGCGCGTGGCGACATCGCCGGTGGGCAGGCACGGGTTCCCCGTCGGCCGGTTGTTCGCCGAGCAGGTCGGCTACCCGATTGACCTCCTGGAATGGGCGCCGGCCCCGGTCGTGAACATGTTCACCGGCGCCGGCAACCCGAGGCCGTACGTCAACGCGCCGGTGGGCGCGGCGGCGCTGGACATCGGTTGCGGCGCCGGGCTTGATGCGCTGTGCACCGCCCGGGAAGTCGGATCGACCGGCGCCGTCGTCGGGCTCGACTTCAGCGTCGACATGATCGCCCGGGCCGAGGAGGGCGCCCGGGCGGCGGGCTTGGGCAACGTCGGCTTTGTCTGCGCTTCCGCGTCGGAAACGAACTTCGAGAATGATTCGTTCGACCTGGTGACGTTCAACGGGATCCTGAACCTCTCGCCGGACAAAGACGCGATCCTCCGCGAGATCGTGCGGACGCTGCGCCCGGGCGGAAGGGTGGTCTTCGCCGAGATCGTGCTCGAGCACGAGATCGAGGACGCCGGGCCGACCACGCTCGACGACTGGTTCCGCTGCATCGGCGGCGCCGAGACGGTCGGGGCGCTGCTCGAACGGATGTCTCGGTGCGGGCTCACGGGCGGGTGCGTGCTGGCGCTCGAACGCAATGCGCGGACAGGGCACGAGGCGTCACGGAGCGGCGTCTTTTCCGCGACGGTTGACTAGCCGACCGGCGGGCGGCGCTTCCACAGTCCAAGTCTTTGTTCGAGCCCGGCGCCGAGACGGAGCAGGCCCGCGTCGTCGTACAGGCCGCCCCAGAGCGTGACGGCGAAGGGCGTGTTGTCGTCGGCGAATCCCTGCCGGATGGTGATCGCGGGCTGGCCGGTCATGTTGGTCAGCGCGTGCATCGCGCCGTGCCGGCGCGGGGCGATGACGGCGTCGACGTTGTCATACATGGTTGCGATCCGCTTCATGAAGCGTCGGCGGAGGCGCCGGGCCTGCATGAACTCGACCGCGGGCGCCAGTCTCGTCATGCGGAAGGTGTTGGGCCAGGCCTGGTCGTCTTGCCACTTCATCTGGTCATCGAGATTGAACCGGGTCAGCTCGTCGAAGGCCGCGGCGGCCTCGACGGAGATGATGAAGAAGATGACCTCGCCGTAGGGCCCGGGTTCGAGCGTGACCGGGACAAGCTCGCAGCCGAGATCGCGCAGGGCGTCGAGCGTTCTCGAGTCGGCGTCGGTCGCGGAGTCGCTCTCGAACTGATCCTTGAAGTAACCGACGCGCATCGCGCGGACGCCCCGGGTCATGTCGATGTTCATCGGGAGGTCGACGGTGGCTTCGTCGGCGGGATCGACCCCGGCGATCGCGTCGAGGACCGCGGCGCAATCGCCGGCGCTGCGACAGATGGGGCCGACCTTGTCGAGCGACCAGCACAGCGCCATGACGCCGGCGCGCGAGACACGGCCGAACGTCGGGCGAAACCCGGTGGCGCCGCAGCGGGCCGATGGCGACGCGATCGAGCCGTAGGTCTCGGTCCCGATAGCGAAGGCGCAGCAGCCGGCGGCGACGGCGGAGGCGGAGCCGGCGCTCGAGCCGCTCGAACCCTGCTCGGTGTTCCAGGGGTTTCTGGTTTTGCCGCCGAACCAGATGTCGCCGTAGGCCAGGGCGCCGCAGGTGAGCTTGGCGATGCAGACGGCGCCGGCGTCGTCGAGGCGCCGGACCACCTCGGCGTCCTGATCGGGCACGCGGTCCTTGAAAGGCGCCGCCCCCCAGGTGGTGCGGACACCCCTGGTGTCGAACAAGTCCTTGACGCCGTAGGGCAGGCCGTGGAGCGGGCCTCGCCAGTCACCCGCCTTGATCTCGCGGTCGGCGTTGCGGGCGCGCTCGATCGCCTGCTCTTTCATCAGCGTGATGACGCATTCGAGCTGCGGGTCGAGGCGTTCGAGGCGGCCGAGGTAGAGCCCGGTCAGTTGTTCGCTGGTGATCTGCCCGGTGCGGAGCCAGTGCGAGAGCTCGGCGATCGTGGCGAAGGCGATGTCCGATTCGTCGGACGGGATCGTTTGACGCTCGGGCGATTCGTACAGGGCGCCGCGCCCGGGCGCCCCGTACACCATGCCCGGGAGCATCGGGTTGAACACCTCGGCGGGCCCCTCGTTGTTCCGGAGCTTCGCCTCCCGGAGCGCGTCGTACACGCCGAGCAGGTCGCCGATCGAGTTGCGGATCTGCGCACGCTCGGCGTCGGTGAACTCGACCTCGGCGAGCCGTTCACCGCCGAGGATGGCTCCGAGATCGACCCCGGGCGGCGCGGCCTCTTCCTGAAGTTGCGCGGCGAGCACACCGGGCGCCCTGGCGACCATCGCGCCGGCCGCGACTGCCCCGCCCGCGGCGTGAAGGAATCGGCGGCGATCGATGACGCCGGTGGCCGGTGGTTGACGCTGCTCGGACTGGCTCATCGTGCGGGCTCCTTGTTCTGATTGGCTGAACGGGATCGTACCGCGCCGGGGCTTTGGCGCTCGTACGACGAGTTCCAACCCGTGGCCCATGTCGAGCCTTGATGCGCCATGGCGGGGCATCCGTTGATGAGGCCGGGTCCGCGGCGAACATCGGGCTGAACGTGACAAAAACAACGATCGTGAGCGGTGACGGGCGTTTGTCGCGGATGTTGCAACACGCGACGACCCCCGGGTGCATGACACGGACCCGCTCGGATTCGATCGTCGACGAGATCGTCGATCTCATCCACGACTACGCCCTCACGGGCAGGCCGGGAGCCGGCAAAGGCGCCATCCTCCCCGTGGATGATCTCGTCCGCATCCGCACCGGCGAACGGGGTGATGACGGCCTGGAACCCGGCGGGATTCGCCGGCGTGTATGATCACTGCTATGGCGCCCGCAGGTGTATGCAAGGTTTGCAGCCCGTTTTCGGGCTCCGCCTGCCAGTGGCTCTGTTGCCGTCATCCCGTTGACGCGCCGGAAACAAAAGTGTGGCCGGGGTTCGAAATGACACGATTGCGTGATAGAATCGCCATCCGCATTGGCGGCGCGTGACCTGATCCGTGTCGATCGACTGTCGGGGGGAGTAGATGTCAAATCGGTCGACCCCGCCGAGTGATTGCCAATCATCCTTGAGCTGCGCGCAGGCGCCTCGGACACGCACTTATGATTGAACAGATCGGACGATTCTTTTTCCGGACGCGCAACGCGGCGTTCCCGCTGCTGCTCGCGACGCTCCTGCTGTTGTTCCCGCCACGCGGATTCGGCGACCTGCCCTGGGACATCACCGCGCTCATCGGAGTCGTCATGGTGATCCTCGGGCAGAGCCTGCGCATCCTGACCGTCGGGCTCGACTACATCAAACGCGGCGGCAAGAAGAAACGCATCTATGCCGACCGGCTCGTGACCGGCGGGATCTACGCCCACTGCCGGAACCCGATGTACACCGGCAACGTGCTCGTCGCCACGGGGCTGCTGCTGGTCACGGGCAACCCGTGGGCGATCGCCCTGGGCGCCTCGTTCGTCTTCTTCGTGTACTACGCCATCACGCGCGGCGAAGAGGAATACCTGCGGGGCCACTTCGGCGATCAGTACCTCGCGTTCGTGGCCCGGACGAACCGGTGGTTCCCGCGCCTGCGGGGCCTGCGCGCCACGATCCGAGCGTACCGCTTCGACTGGCCCGGCGTCGTGGTCAAGGAGTACTCCACCATCTACTCGTCGCTGCTGATGGTCACGATCATCGTCGCGATCAAGGCCTGGCTGGGAGGCGACTCCGGGGTGTACGGGCCTTGGATCATCGCGGCCGCGGCGCTGTGGACGGCGATGTTCCTCACCGCCCGGCACCTCAAGAAAGCCCGTTCCTGGCGCGCCCGGGGGAGAACGATTCAGGACGCCGCGTTCGAGGAGCGCCGGCGGCGGATCGACATCATCGACACCGCCATCCTCGACCTGCTCAACCAGCGTGCGATCGAGGTGGATGCGATCTTCGAGTGGAAACGCGCCGCGAACGTCGAGCGCGTCGACAAGGAGCGGATGGCCCGGATGCTCGACCGGCTGGTCGTGCTCAATCCCGGGCCGCTGACCGAGTCCGATGTCCGCTCGCTCACCGGGGCCATCATCGAGCACTTCGCGCTCCGCTACGCCGTGACGGTGTCCGAGGACGCTGTCAGGGGTGAACAGAAGCCGGAGGCGCCGGACGTGGACGTGGTGGTGGCGCCGGGTGTGATGCCGGCGCCGGGGCTGGTGACGGGCTGACGCCTGGATGGACCCGATTGGAGACGACCGATGAGCGCATCAACGAGCACGACGAAAACCGATCCCGAGATCGTTGTCCGATCGACCGACAAGATTTTTCGTGAGGCCGCCAAGCCCGCGGACTTCGTCTTCGACGCCAAGGTGTCGGCGGTCTTCGACGACATGGTTTCGCGGAGCGTCCCCTATTACAACGAGCTGCAACGGATGATCGCGAACCTCTCGTTCGATTTCATCCCGGACCAGGACGGGGTGGTCTGCGACCTCGGGTGTTCGACGGGGACCACCATCGACCTGCTGGCGAACCACCCGCGGCGCCCCGAGTCGCTCCGGTTCGTCGGGTTCGACAACTCGCCAAGCATGCTCGACCAGGCCGGCGAGAAGCTCTCGGGCCTGGTCAAGGCGGGGGCGGCCGACCTGCGGGTCGCCGACCTCAACGAGGAGTTCGAGATCCCCGCGTGCAACGTGGCGATGCTCAACTGGACGCTCCAGTTCGTCCGACCGCTGTACCGCGAGTCCCTGCTGCGGCGTGTGCACGAGGCGCTCGAGCCCAGCGGCGCGCTGTTGATCGCCGAGAAGGTGCTCGTGTCGGACTCCATGCTCAACCGCGCGTACATCGAGTTCTACTACGACTACAAGCGGAGCGTGGGGTACACCGACGAGGAGATCCAGCGCAAGCGCGAGGCCCTCGAGAACGTGCTCGTCCCGTACCGCGTCGAGGAAAACATCGACATGCTCAAGCGCTGCGGCTTCCGGACGGTGGACGTGTTCTTCCGCTGGTTCAACTTCGCCGGGATCGTCGCGATCAAGGGCGCCTGACGCCCCCGGGCCTGGCGCGGGCGCCCGGTTCACCCGCGACCATTGTCAGAGCTTCAGCCGCCGGAGCCGGAGCGCGTTGACGATAACCGAGACCGAGCTCATGCTCATCGCGGCGGCGGCGATCATGGGGCTGAGCAGGAGTCCGAAGACCGGGTAGAGCACACCGGCGGCGATCGGGATGCCCGCCGCGTTGTAGATGAACGCGAAGAACAGGTTCTGCCGGATGTTGCCCATCGTCGAGGCGCTGAGCTTGCGGGCGCGGACGAGCCCCCGGAGATCCCCCCCCACCAGGGTCATGCCCGCGCTCTCGATGGCGACGCCCGAGCCGGTCCCCATCGCGATGCCGATGTCGGCCTGCGCCAGCGCCGGCGCATCGTTGACGCCGTCGCCGGCCATCGCGACGCGCTCGCCCCGCGCCTGCAACGCCTTGATGACGTCCGCCTTCTGCTGCGGGAGCACGTCCGCCTCGACGCGATCGATCCCGAGCCTGTCCGCGATGGCCCCGGCTGTGATCTCGTTGTCGCCGGTGAGCATGACCACCGCCAGCCCGAGCTGGTGCATCGCTTCGATCGCGCCGCGGGTCGACTCCTTGATCGGGTCCGAAACCGCGATCAGGCCCGCTAGTGCGCCGTCGATGGCGACGAGCATCGCGGTCTGCCCCTGGCGCCGGGCCTCGTCGGCCGCCGGCTCGAGCGGCGACGGATCGACGCCCATCTCGCGCATCATCTTGGGCGATCCGATCCCCACTTCCACCGAGTCGACGGTCGCGCGGATGCCCTTGCCCGTGACCGACTCGAACCCCGTCGCCTCGAGCGGGGCCACCCCGCGCTCGAGCACGCCCGCGACGATCGCGCTGGCGAGCGGGTGCTCGCTGGACCGCTCGGCGGCGGCGATCAGCGCGAGCATCCGCTGCTCGTCGGTGTCGCCAACGGTCCGCACGTCGACCAGCTTCGGCTTGCCCTCGGTGAGCGTGCCGGTTTTGTCGACGACAATGGTCGTGATCTTCTCGAATGTCTCCAACGCCCGGGCGTCCTTGATGAGCACCCCGTTCTGGGCGCCCTTGCCCGCGGCGACCATGATCGACATCGGGGTCGCCAGACCCAGCGCGCACGGGCACGCGATGATGAGCACCGAGATCGCGGCGATGAGCGCGAACGCCATCGCCGGCGCCGGCCCGACGAACGACCAGATCACGAACGCAAGAATCGCGGCGACGATCACCGCCGGCACGAACCACGCGGAGACCGTGTCGGCGAGCTTCTGGATCGGCGCCCGCGAGCGCTGCGCATCGGCGACCATCTGCACGATCTGCGCGAGCATCGTGTCGGCGCCGACGCGCTCGACCTGCATGACGAACGAGCCGGTCATGTTCACCGTCCCGCCGGTCACCGGCGCCCCCTGCTCCTTGTTCACCGGGATGGGCTCGCCGGTGATCATGGATTCATCGACGGCGCTGTGGCCCTCGATCACCACGCCGTCGATCGGGACCCGATCGCCCGGGCGGACGCGGACCCGGTCGCCGGCCTTCAGTTGTTCAACCGGGACCTGGGTATCGGCGCCGTCGTCGCCGATGAGGACCGCCGTCGGTGGCGTGAGTTCGAGCAGCTCCCGGATCGCGGACCCGGTCCGGGACCTGGCGCGGAGCTCGAGCACCTGCCCGAGCAGCACCAGCATCGTGATGAACGCGGCCGCCTCGTAGTAGACGTCGACCTGACCGGCGTCATCGCGGAACGCGTCCGGGAAGATCCCCGGCGCCAGCGTCGCGATCACACTGAACACATACGCGACGCCGACGCCCATCCCGACGAGCGTGAACATGTTCGGGCTCTTGTGCCGGACGGACTGCGCCGCGCGGACGAAGAAGGGCCAGGCGCAGTACAGGATCACCGGCGTCGCGAGGGCCAGTTCGCTCCATCTCGCCGTGGCGGCGCCGATCAGCCGATCGATCGGCTGGCCCGGCAGCAGGTTCCCCATCGAGATCACGAGCAGGGGCGTCGTCAGCACCGCCGACACAATGAACCGCCGCGTCATGTCGCGCAGCTCCGAGTCGTCCTGCTCGGCGCCCGCGTCGACGGGCTCGAGCGCCATGCCGCACTTGGGACACGACCCGGGCCCGACCTGCCGGATCTCCGGGTGCATCGGGCAGGTGTAGATGGCCTTCTCGTCGGACTCGGGCGCCTCGGAGGCGTTGGCCGGGTCGGGCTCGGCGAGATACCGCTCGGGGTCGGCGCGGAACTTCGCGGCGCACTTGTCACTGCAGAAGAGGTACGTCCGGCCGCCGTGTTCCTGGGAATCGACCTCCTTCCCAGGCTGCAGTGTCATGCCGCACACCGGATCAATCGAAGCGTCTCCACGATTCATGCGTCCGTCCTTCCTGTTGTTATCTCCTCGTCAATGCATCGCAGGTCACCACGCGTAGTGATTGATCCCGTAGACAAGGGCGCCGCCGAAGAACCCCGTGACACCGACCAGGCCCGCCGTCGCAAACAGGGCGACCCGGTACCGCAGCGTCGCCGCAGGCTTGCCCGACTTGGCGCAGCCGATGAGCAGCCCGAGCGTGATGAGCGTCAGCAACGCCGTGCTCGTCCCGAGCCAGCGGTGCGTAGTCTGCACCCAATCGTCATCGACGAGGACAAACCCCGCGTTGAACCACCCGAGCGGGGCCGCGACCAGGGCGCCCGCGGCCGCGATCAGCACGCAGAACACGGCGGCGTTGCGGAACATCTCGCGCCTGGAAACCATGAACAGCCCCTCGGCCAGCGCCGCGCCGATCAGCATCGCGATGGGCATGTCCGTCGCCGGCGGGTGGAGCTTGCCCAGCCAGGTGAAGATTCGAAGCCGCTTGCCGTCGTCGTGATCCCTGGTGTGATCATGCTCGGCGGCCACGACTGCGCCGTGATCGTGCTCGTGCGCTTCGTCATCGTGCCCGGCCGCTTCCGCGTCGTCGTGATCGGTGTCGGCGTTGGTGTGTTCGTGATCATCGTGATCATCGACCACCGGATCGGCGTGGTCATCGCTCGCTTGCGTGAGCGCGACGGTCTGGAACTGGGGCAGGTTGGCGACGTAGGCCTCGGGGTCCTCGTTGAACTTCCGCAGGCATTTTTTGCAACACAGCCCGATCGTCTGGCCCTTGAAGATTGCGGTGAACCTGGGATCGACCACCTCGTCGGTCGTGACCGGGCACAGCGCGTTGATGGGCGCCGCCTCCGCCCCGGCCGGCTCCGGGGGAGGGGACTGCGCCGAAGCGGGTGAGACACCAGGGATCGCCCCGAACAGCAGCGCCGTGATGATGATGGTCAAGCCGGTGTGTCTTGCATTGCTAATCATTTGGCAGTTCTCCAAAGCTGGCGGTGTCCGGATCAGTGATCGTGATCGCCGTGATCGTCATGATCACCATGCCCACCATGCTCGCCGTGCTTGTTGTTCATCATTTTGTGATCGCCGTCCATGGACATGCCGTGGTCGGCATCAACGCCGTCCATGTGCTGCATCCCGCCGTGCTCGGCCTGCGCCGTCTCGGCGGCGGGGAGATACATGCCCTTGGCCTGCCAGGCCTTGTCGACTTTGGCGAGGAACGCGGCCGGGTTGGCGCGGACCTTCGGCTCGCAACCGGGGCAGCAGAAGCGGACCAGCCGCCCGGCGATGACCGCCTCGGCGGGCTGATCATCCATGGCCATGGACCCGACGGCTTCCCCGGTGACCGGGCAGGTGTCCAGCGGGTAATCCTCGCGCTGCGCGTCGGCGACGATCTTGTCCAGCTTCTCGATGTACGCCGCCGGGTCCGCCTTGAACTCCTTCTTGCAGTCCATGCAGCAGAACCGGAGCAGCCGGTTGCCGTAGACGTAGTTGATGGCGATGTCCTCGCCGCCCTCGGTCAGCGGCTCACCCGAGACGATGCACACGTCCGGGTAGTAGCGGAGCTGATCGGCGATGATTTGCTTGTCGATCTTCTTGAAGAACCCGGCCTTGTCGGCCTCGAAGTCCTTGATGCAGCCGTTGCAGCAGAACCGGACCTCGCGCCCGTCGTACACCTTGACGATGGGATCGCCCATCTCGCCGCCGAGCTCCTCGCCGGAGACCGGGCAGGTGTTCAGCGTGTAGGGGCCCGAACCCGGTTTGATCGCTTCATCGTTCGCCGGGGCGTGCATGGTCATCGGCTTCATCGGCTTCATGGCCTCGCCCTGACCGTGGTCGTGGCCGTCGTGGCTTTGGGCAATCGCCGGCATGGCGAACAGGCCAACGCTCATGACGGCGCTTGCGAAGAGAGTTGTTTTCATTGTGATCATTGTGAAACTCCTGTGAAACAAAGGGTGTCCGGACCGAGCCGGGTCAGGCCGCGGTGGCGGCGTGCTGGTGCTCGATCCGGTAATCGTGGAACTCCTTACGCATCGCGATACGCTTTGCGAAGAAAAACAGAACCGGGTAAATCAGTAGTTCGAGGATGAAGCTGGTCGTCACGCCGCCGATCATGGGCACGGCCAGACGCCGCATCGTGTCGGCGCCCGCGCCGTCGGCCCACAGCAGCGGGAGCAGCCCGGCGAAGATGGCCGCGACGGTCATGGTCTTGGGTCGGATCCGCTTGACGGCGCCCTCGTGCACCGCCCACCAGAGGTCATCGGTGTTGCGCATCCGGCCCTGTGTTCGGAACCGCTCGAAGCTGTTGTCGAGATAGAGCAGCATCACGAGCCCCGTCTCGGCGTCGAGCCCGGCGAGCGCGATCATCCCCACCATCACCGCCAGCGAGATGTTGTAATCCATGAAATACAGCAGCCAGATGGCGCCGACGAGGCTGAACGGGACAGCCAGGAGCACGATCCCGACGCGCAGCCAGCTGTGCGTGGCCATGTACAGCAGCATCACGATGAGCACGAACGCCAGCGGCACGACCACCATCAGCCTGGCGCGGGCCGCCTGCATGTACTCGAACTGCCCGGACCAGATGATGCTGTAGCCCGCGGGGAGCTCTACCTGCGCCGCCACCGCCTTCTGCGCGTTCCTGACGTACGTCCCGACATCGATCCCGGCGATGTCGACGTACACCCAGCTCGTCAGGCGGGCGTTCTCGCTCTTGATCATCGGCGGATCCTTGTGGATCGCAAACTCCGCGAGCTGGCCGAGCGGGACCTGCGCCCCCGATGGCGTGCCGACCAGGGTCTGCCGCAGCGCGCCGAGGTTGTCGCGCAGCTCGCTCGGGTACCGGATGTTGATGGGGTAGCGTTCGAGCCCCTCGACCGTGGAGCTGACGTTCATCCCGCCCAGGGCGGTCATCACGACATCCTGCACATCGGCGACATCGAGCGCGTACCGCGCGATCTCCTCGCGGTCGATGGTGATGTCGATGTAGTTGCCCCCGACTGTCTTCTCGGGGAAGGCGCTGACGGTAAACCGCCCGGTCTGCTCGTCGGTCTTGACGACCTGCGCGATCTGGTTGGCGACCTCCGCGAGCGTGCGCAGATCCTCGCCCATGACCTTGATCCCGATGGGGGTCTTGATGCCCGTCGAGAGCATGTCGATGCGGGTCCGGATCGGCATCGTCCACGAGTTCGTGACGCCCGGGAACTGCACGACCTCGTTCAGACCAGGAACGTGCGTCCCGTCGGGCCATTCGTACCCGTAGGTCAGCTCATCAACCGTGATGCGGCGCTTGTCCGGGAAGACCTTCCGGAGGATGTCCCGGGACCACTCGGGCCAGTCGGCGTAGAACCGCGCCACGGGCTTGGTCCGCCACTTCGATCTGTCCCGTTCCAGCCAGAGCACCGTCTCGATCATCGTCAACGGCGCCGGGTCGGTCGCCGTCTCGGATCGGCCGATTTTGCCCCAGGTGTGTCTGACCTCGGGGAACTGCATGATGAGCTTGTCCGTCTGCTGGAGCAGCTCGCGGGCCTTGGTCGAGCTGACCCCGGGATCGACGGTGGGCATGTAGAGCAGGTCGCCCTCTTCGAGCGGGGGCATGAACTCGCTGCCCAGTTGCTTCAGGGGCCAGATCGTCACCACCACCAGCAGCAGGGCCACCAGGATCGTCAGCCAGCGAAACCGCATGACCAGCGCATAGAAGGGCTCGTACAGCCAGTGCAGGAACCGGTTGAGCGGGTTGCGCTCCTCCTTCGAGAACCGCTGCGGGAGCAGGATGATCGACGAGACCGCGATCCAGCCGAGCGTCAACAGCCACCGGCGCTCTGTGAGCGCCCCGAGCGGCGCCAGCGCCAGAGCCAACGCCGGAACCCCGATCCCGAGCCCGTAGACCGCGTACCGCTTCGACCGCTTCATGGCCTCGGGCAGCGTGAACTCGCTGATGAAGTACACCATCAACACGGGGATCATCGTCACCGCCAGGATGGCGCCGGACATCATGGCGAACGTCTTGGTAAACGCGAGCGGCTTGAACAGCCGGCCCGATTCCTCGCCCAGCGCAAAGACCGGCAGGAAGCTGACCGTGATGATCAGCAGCGCGAAGAACAGGCTCGGGCCGACTTCTTTCGAGGCCTCGGCGATGAGCCTCGCCCGGGGCGTCGGGTCGAGCCCGGCCGCGACCCGTTCTTTCTCGTGCTCGATGTGCTTGTGCGCGTTCTCGACCATGATGATCGAGCTGTCCACCATGACGCCGATCGAGATCGCGATCCCGCCCATGCTCATGATGTTCGCGTCGATGCCGACCAGCCGCATGAGCGTCAGGGCGCTGAGCACGCCCAGCGGGAGCACGAGGATCGCGACCAGGGCGCTGCGGATGTGGACGAGGAAGATCGCGACGATGATCGAGACGATCACGATCTCTTCGATGAGCGTGTGGATGAGCGTCTCGACGGCGCGGTCGATCAGGTTGCTCCGGTCGTAGCCGACCTCGATCGCGACGCCCGGGGGCAGCCCGTCCTCGAGCTCGGCGAGCTTCTCCTTGACGTTCTCGATGGTCTTGAGCGCGTTCTCGCCGAACCGCATGATCACGATCCCGCCGACCGCCTCGCCCTTTCCGTTCCAGTCCGCGATGCCGCGCCGGATCTCGGGCCCGACGCGCACCTGCGCGATGTCGCGGAGGTAGACCGGGTTCCCGTTCTTGTCGGCGGCCAGCGCGATGAGCCCGAGCTCGTGCAGCGCACGCTCGGTGCGCAGGTTCTCGACGGACTCGCCCGCGCTGCGGGCTTGCTCGATCTCGGCGTCGGTGAGCGTCCCGAGATAGCCCAGGCCCCGCACCATGTACTCCGTCTCGCTCATCTCGATGACGCGCCCGCCGACGTCGACGTTCGACCGCCCGATGGCCCGCTTGATGCGAGACAGCGGGATCTCGTACGCCAACAGCCGGACCGGGTCGACGACGATCTGGTACTGCTTGACAAACCCGCCCAGCGCGGCGATCTCGCTGACGCCGTCGACCGCCGTCAGCTCGTAACGCAGGTACCAGTCCTGGAGACCCCGGAGGTCCGACAGGTCGGCGTCGCTCCGGACCAGCGGGCCGCCGTCGAGCGGGCACCGGTCGTACCCCTTGACCAGCTCGATGGGCTCGAGCCGGGGGCGGACATCCGGGGGCGCCGCCTCGATGGTGTCGTAGCGTTTGTTCTCCTGCCGGTCGGCGTAGATGAACTCTGAGTTCTCAAAGATCCGGTGCTTGACGAGCCGGTCGCGCACCACCTCGTCGTCGGGCGCGCGGTCGACAGACTCGTACCACTGCCCGGTCTCGGGGTCCTCCCACAACCCGCCCGGGTGCTCCGGGCAGTATCTGCCGGTGATCAGCATGTACTGGTACACCCACCCGACGCCCGTCGCGTCAGGGCCCAGCAGCGGGCTCACCCCGTTTGGCAGCTTGTCCACGACGCTGCTCAGCTGCTCGAGCACCCGGCTCCGGGCCCAGTAGAGATCCGTCCCGTCCTCGAAGATGATGTACACGAAGCTCGTGCCGAACATGCTGTACCCGCGGACAACCTCCGCATACGGGACCGCGAGCATCGCCGTCGTCAGCGGGTAGGTGACCTGGTCCTCGACGATCTGCGGCGCCTGCCCCGGGAACTCGGTTCGGATGACCACCTGCACATCCGACAGGTCCGGGATCGCGTCCACGTTGATCGTCTTGACCGACCACAGGCCCGCGGCCACGAGGAACGCGGTCAGCAGCACCACCAGCATGCGGTTGCCGATGCAGGCTTCAATCAACCGGCCGATCATCGTGAGCCCCCCTTGCCGGCGGACGCACGGATCTCTTCCTTGATCGATCCGCACCTCAGCATGCTCGGTGCGTACGGGTTCGCCACCTCCTCACTCGTCTGGAGCCAGTCCGCCTTCTTCATCGGGCAGTGCATCCGATAGACCACCGGGGCGATGCGCTCGCTCGGCGGCGCCACCCGGACCAGCTCGATCATCGCGTCAGAAAGACCACGGAATCCCTGCCGGAATGTCTCGATGCTCTCGGTGTCGATGTCCGCGCTGTCTTGCAGCCGCGACACGAGCACGGCGACCGGTTCGGGGGGCGAGGACGAGCCCAGCCGGGCCAACGCGCCGTTGATCACGCCGATCTGCTCGGTTGCGCCGCCCAGATCGTTTTCGGTGAGCCGGCCTTGCATCGTCAGGTACGCCTGCATGAGCGTGTCGATCGCCCCTTGCGATTCCGCGTTCAGCGCATCGGCGGCGCCGGGACGATCAGTTGAGGCGCCGGCGTCTGGTTCGGTCGCCGCGGGCGGCGCATCGGCGCCCTGCCCGGTCGTCGGCATCGCCGTCCGGCTGTCGAAACAATCCAGCATGACGGCGCCGAAGAACGGGTTGCGGACCTCCCCGGCCTGCTGGAGCCACGTGCTCCCGCCCTGACCGCCTCGGAACATCGGGCAGTGCAGCTCCTGCACCTCGTCGCCGAACCCGGGCGGGACACCGGTCGCCTTGACCAGTTTCACGAGCGCAACGCTCAGGTCGGCGAACGCGAGCCTCGCGTCCTTGATGTCGGTCGTCTCGGCGATCTCGAGCGCCTTGCCGCCCACCGTCGCGATCTCGTCGTGCTGATGCCAGAAGTGCGGATGATCCGGGATCTCGATTCGCAACAGGTCCTCGACGGCGCCCGCGATCGCGGACGCCGGCTCAGCGACGCCGTCGGTCGAATCGCGCGAGAGCCGATCGCCGATGTCGAAATAGTCTCGCAGGATCGTGCGCAACCCCTCGCTCATCGCCGGGGGCAGGCTCGTGATCTCGCTCGACCCGACGACCTCAACATTCGCCTCCTGCTCCGATGCGAGATCGCCCTTGATCATCTTGGCGAGGCTCTCGCGGATGCGCGATTCGCTGTCGAGGAGGAACTGCCCGCTGGTCACCACCATCTCACCGGGGATCAGCCCGTCGATGATCTCCACCTGCCCGTCCCCGGTCTCGACGCCCATCTGCACCTGTCGCGGCTCGAACCGGCCATCGCCCAGACTTACAAACGCGATCTGCCGCTCGCCCGTGTCGATCACCGCCGAGCGCGGCGCGATGATCCGGTCTTCGGCGAGCGTGCTCTTGAGCTCGATGCTCGAGAACATCCCGGGCTTGAGGAACAGGCCCGGGTTCTCGAACTCGAGCCGGACGCGCACCTGCCGGGTCCGCTCGTCGAGGTACGGGTAGATATAGATCACACGACCCTCGAAGACCTTGCCGGGGATGTACGGCAGGCTCATGGTCGCCCGCATCCCCTCTTGCACGAACGGCAGCTGGTACTCGTAGAGCGAGACCATCACCCAGACCTTCGAGAGATCCGCGATCTGGTAAACCTGCATCCCCGGATCGACCCGCATGCCCTCGTTGGCGTGCTTGGCGATCACAACGCCGTCGTACTGGCTCAGCATCGGCACCGTTTTCTCGGGCTCGCCGCTCGCTTCGATCGTGTCGATCTGCTCGGGCGTGATGTCGTAGAACTCGAGCTGCACCCGAGCATCATCGATCAGCCGCTGGGCATCGAGGCCCGTTTCGGGAAGGAAATCAACACCGACCCTCCCGCGCATCTTGATCGCCGTCAGGTACTCGCTCTGCGCCGAGTACAGCTTCGGCGAGTAAAAATCGAACAGCGGATCGCCCTGGCGCACCTCGGCGCCCTCGTAGTCGACGTAGAGCGTCTCGATCCAGCCCGGAACCTTGATGTTGACGTCGCGCACCCTCGTCTCGTCGTACGCGACGGTCCCGACCGTCCGGATCGTTCGGACGACCGGCCCCAGCGTCACCGGCGCCACGCGCACACCCATGTTCTGCGTCACCACCGGGTCGATGCTGATCTCGCCCGAGAACTTGTCCGGGTCCAGCGGCGTCAGATCCATGTGACAGATCGGGCACTGCCCCGGATCTGGCAGGACCACCCACGGGTGCATCCCGCAAGTGTAGAAATCCGCCGCTTCCGACGCCTCCGCCTCGCCCGTCGTGTCGTTGGCCGGGCGGACATCCGACGAAGCTGGCCCCACGAACGACGGCCCCCAGACGGCGCCGATCACGGCGCCCAGAACAGCCGCGATCGCGACGATCGCCAGGATCAGAACCCTCGGGCCTTTCGGGGGCTTGGGGCTCGGGGGCGGCTCGCTGGGCGACCGCGTTGAAGGTGGCGTCGCGGGGGTCGGGTCTGTTCGATCGGTGTTGTTGGGTTCGTGGCTCATTGTCCGTCCTTGGTGATGTCTGCGTTGTTGGCGTCAGGGCCGACCGGGCCATCGCGATCCGGGGCGCCATCTCGATCAAAATCAAACCCGACCGCCTCTTCCAGCTCGGCGAAGCTGCGCTCGAGCTCCGAGAGGTTGGACTGGTACATCAGCTTGAAATCGAGCAGCTTGCGCCAGTTGTCGACGAGCGTGAGGAAATCGACCTCGCCGGCGCGGTACCCGCTGAGCGACGCCTCGACCGTCTGCCGCGCCTCGGGGAGAATCACGTCCCGGAGCAGCGCCGCCTGCCGCTGCTGGGTGTCGACCTTCACGAACGAATCCTGGACCCGGAACGCGACGAGGTTCTGCTCGTTGGCGAGCAGCCCGGCGGTCTCCAGGACGCCGCGCGTCGCCTCGCGCTCGGCGGCGTCGAGCCTGTCCCGCCAGATCGGGAGTGTGAACCCGAACCCGATCCACCACTGGTCGTCCCCGTTGGCGACCGGCGACAGGCCCTCGTCATTCACAATGTTGTACGACACGTTGACGTTGAAGTCCGGGTACCGCCCGAGCCTGGCGAGATCACGCTGCACGCGGAACCGTTTGAGACGCTCCCGGAACGCCTTGATCGACGGGTTGTTCCGCTCCGAGCTCGCCAGCAGCGCATCGAGCTGCGCCCCGAACGCTGTGAGCGAGACCGGGGCCGGATCCTCCAGCGGCGCATCAACGGGACGGTCGATCAGCATGTTGAGCATGCCCGCCGCCGTCGCGCGACGCTGCTCGAGCGTGATGAGCTCGTTGTTGAGGTTGTTCAGCTCGACCGACGCCCGGAGCACGGCCTGCTGCGTCGTCGTGCCCGTGCGGTACTTCGCCTGGGCCACCTCCCGCAGCTGCGCGAGCAGGTCGCGGCTCTCCTTGGTGACCTCGATCGCGCGGGCCGCGTAATAGAGGCTCCAGTACGAGCGCCGGGTGTCGCCGATCACCGACAACCGGACGCGCTCGAAGTCCTGCCGGGCGATCGCGGCGTCCTGCTCGGCGATCTTGCCGCGCGTCTCGAGCTTGCCCGGGTACGGCAGCTTCTGGCTCAGGCTGGTCATCACCCGCACCTGCCCCGCGGCGGTGTCGGCCATCTCGCCGATCGGTGTGATCTGGAGCACCGGATCATCGAGGCTGGTCGACTGCGCGAAGCGCTCGTCCAGCCGCAGCGCCCGCTGCTGCGCCGCGCGGATCGACGGGTTCCGCTCCAGGGCCATGCGCACATACGACCGGACCGAGCCTTCGGGCACGGGCTCGACGGGCTCGCGAGTAACCGCCGAACCTCGCTCGGCGCGATCCAGGAGCGTCCGCTCCGGATCGCTGAGCCTGTCGAGGTCCCGGTCCGCCAGTTCACCAAGAGAGATCGCGAACGGGTTTGAGGCGCAAGACATCAGCAGGAGCAACGGGCTGATCGCGGTCAGCTTGAACTTTGATGAGATTCGCATCCGGCAACCTTGTTCAGAGAGATCGCACGGCGACAACGCCGCACAACGGGATCAGATCGCACCGCCCAAACGAGGGCGGACCACAATGTCGTGTGATGGGTTGAGCGGGCGCACCCGGGCGCGTTCGATGCGGATACACCGAGCGCGCGCACGGATCAGGCAGCGCGCACCATCCCTATCGAGACGCCGGCGCTAGGTGCGCCAGACCCCGAGGGATGCCTGGAATGTGTTGTGGGTACAGGCCGACCGTCCCTGCACACCCGCCCGCGTGGCGGGCGCGCTGCGGGGTGTGTCGATCACCAACACGCCCTCGAATGGAGCCGGAACGAGGCTCCGCACGGGCGGCGTGACGGTCGAAATCGCCGGGATGTGCTGCCTCACCGGGAGACCCGGCTCCGCATCGCAGTGGCAGCTGCCGCCGGTCATGCCGCACCGGGAGACGACCACTGGTTCACAGCAGGCGTCCGCCACGATCACCTCGCAGCAGCTCGACGCGACATGCATCGGGCTGGCAAGAGCCGGGGCGCCGACAGACTGGAACGACAGCGGCTGCCAGGCGAGCATCAGGATGAGGAACAATCGCATCATCTATAGGCACTATATCGGTGCGCCCCCGGATTGTTCCACATCGAAAGCCGAAGAGAACAAGATCCGGATTCCCAAGGGTCCGACCCGCGATATTGACCCCGGGAAGGATCATCCGGCCCGATCCGATCCAGTGGACGCGACAGCGCCGCCGGGCCCCAACACCCACAAAGCCGGAATAACCGAAGAACGGACGACGCAACTGAACGCGGACACCGGGCGCGAACAGGCGAGCGATAATGGCTCGGCGCCGAAATCGAAAGTGGGCGTAACTGGACTCGAACCAGTGACCTCTGCCATGTGACGGCAGCGCTCTAGCCAGCTGAGCTATACGCCCCACGGGCCGAACCGGGATCGGCCCCGCGTGGCGGGACGGCTGAGGATAGCTTCGACCCGCCCGGAGTCCAGCCGGGATTCCTTGCCGGCGATAGTCCGGTTCTGACCCGCCGCCGGGGTTTCCCACGCGACGATCGTGCCGGACAGCGACATCTACCCGTGTCGCCGGACCGGTGTCGCCGGGAATGAGTAGACTGATAATTATGTCTCCGAATGACCGCGACCCGCGATGCCAGGGCCCGGCGCCAACGCCGGCCCCTGGACGGCCCCTGAAAACACCTTCGGGGCAGCATTTTTCACAAAATGTATTGACCCGTGAATCCGATTTCGGTAGCGTGGTGATGCACACAGGGAATCGGCGGTCCCGCACAGACCGCCCCATACGGAGAGAGAGTTTTTTCATGGACAACTTGCAACGTTTGAGCGTTGTCGCGTTCGCGACGGCGGTCGGCGTGGTGTCCGCCGCGGGACAGGCGTCCGCCGGGATCATCGTGGACACGATGGACGGCAACGCATTTTCGCCGCGCGACACCGCGTTCACCAACGCGCCGACCGCAGAGAGGACCGCCCTGGTTCAGGGCTTCGCCATCACCGACGCATCGGTCCTGAACACCGCGGCCATCCGCGGCTTCAGCGTCGGGACCGACATCACCATCGCCATCACCCGGGCCGTCGGGCCCGGCGCCGACGCCGCCGATGTCCTCTTCGAGCAGGACTTCCCGACGGTCGCCAACGGGATGGGCACGGGCTTCCACGCCTTCGACCTGGGAGCGCTGGCGCTGGGCGCCGGCGACTACTTCTTCGTCGTGATGTCCAACGACCAGGTCGGATTCGAGTGGTCCAGGATCGGCCGGACCGGTTCGGTCAACATCAACGATCGCGGCTCCGCGACGTTCCCGGCCGCCTCGAGCTGGTACTCGCAGAGTTATGCGTTCGATTCCAGCGAGACCGCGCAGGTGTTCATCCTGGAGATCGACGGGTTCGTGGTCCCCACGCCCGGCGTCGTCACGCTGCTGGTCGGCGCTGGCGCCGGCCTCGGGGCTCGCCGTCGGCGCCGCTGACGACGATCACCGAACAACTCACCACGAATCACACCGGAACACCCTGTCGGTGCGCATAGCTTGCGCATGTCTATCGTGGTTTTGTCGTCTTATCAGGTAAACACCGCAGTTTGTCCTCGATCAACTCGGGAGATCGTGCTATCCTCCCCGCCCCAAGGGAAGCCCGGACCTCGTGGGATGTCCTGGGACAACGAAATCAGGCATGGATGCTGACTGGATGCCGATCGCGGCGCGCGATCGGTGTTGGTTCTGCACACCTCACCAACTGCTGAAGGAACTCACCACATGAATCTGCTGCCAGCTTTGCTCGCGCAGGCGACGGACGCCGTCGGCGCTGCTGATCCCGCGAACCCCACCACCGGCTCGGGCTCCGGCTTCGCGTTCGACCCGGAGACGCTGATCCCCTACGGGGTCTCGCTTGTCAAGGTCATCGTGATCCTGTTCATCGGCTGGATCATCGCCGGATGGGCCAGGCGGATCACTCGAAAAGCACTGAACAAGGCGGGCGTCGACCTCACGCTCTCGAAGTTCTCCAGCAACATGGCGCGCTGGGCGGTGCTCGCGGTCGTGTTCATCGCCGTGCTCGGGGTCTTCGGCATCGAGACGACCAGCTTCGCCGCGCTCATCGCCGCCGGCGGCCTCGCCGTTGGCCTCGCGTTCCAGGGGACGCTGGGCAACATAGCCGCGGGCATCATGCTGCTCGTCTTCCGCCCCTTCAAGGTCGGTGATGTGATCAACGCCGCCGGCGTCGTCGGCAAGGTCGACGAGATCGAGCTCTTCACCACCACCCTCGACACACCCGACAACCGACGAATCATCATTCCCAACGGCGCCGTCTTCGGGTCAACCATCGAAAACATCACACACCACGCGACCAGGCGGGTCGACGTCGCCGTCGGCGTCGATTACGGCGCCGGCATCGACGAGACGCGGGCCATCCTCGAGAAGGTCGTCGCATCGCTGGACAGCGTCCTGCCCGACCCGGCCTCCGCTGTCGTCCTCGGGGATCTGGGCGATTCGGCCGTCGGGTGGACGTGCCGCGTCTGGGTCAAGAAGGAAGACTTCTGGGGCGTCAAGGAAGCGTTGACCCGCGAGGTCAAGATGCAGCTCGACGCCGCGGGCATCGGCATCCCCTTCCCGCAGATGGATGTCCACGTTGATGGCTCGATCACGTCCGGCGGCTGAACCGTTCCCGCCCTGTCCCAACACAACCATTTTCATTCCAGCATCGGAGCTATCACCGTGAACACATTTCGACTCATTGCACTCCCCGTCGCGCTGGCCTGCACCGCCGGCGTCGCGCTCGCGCAGGACGAGGCGGCGCCCGACGAGATCAAGGTCCCCGAGCCACCCAAGTGGGAGCGTTCGCTGGACTTCGGCCTCTCGGGGGCGTCGGGCAACACCGACACACAGGACATCTACGCCGCCTTCAACGCCCACAAGGCGACCGATCAGGCGACCATCGACTTCGTCGCCACCTACCGCAAGTCCGAGAGCGACGGCGACGACACCTCGAACCGGTTCTTCATGCAGGGCCGGTACACCTGGATCCTCGATGACTCCAAGTGGGGTCTCTTCGCCGATGGCTCCTTCGAGATCGACCGCTTCCAGGTCTGGGACCAGCGCATCAGCGCCCACGTTGGCCCCTCGTACCGCTTCATCGACAACGACAAGACGTTCCTCGAAGGCCGCGTCGGGTTCGGCGCCGTCGGGACCTACGGCGGGAACGGCCGCGACGACATGACCGATCCCGAGCTGGACATCGGCGCGTCGTTCCGGCACAAGTTCAACGACAAGCTGAGCATGACCGCCAACGCGGACCTGCTCCCGAACCTCAACGAGACATCCGAGTACCGGTTCCTCGGTGACGCGGGCATCGAGTACAGCCTCGCCGAGTCGTGGTCGCTCAAGGCGGGTGTCCAGGAGGTGTTCGACTCCAACCCGGGCCCCGGGTTCGACGAGAGCGACTTCTATTACTTCGTCGCGCTGTCGGCGAAGTTCTGACCAGGCCCGAACTGGTCAACTCAAACTGAACAACGCAAGCAGTGGGGCGGGATTGCATCCCGCCTTTTTTCATATCTACTCTCTTGCTGGTGGCATGGGCGTCCCGCCCGTGTGCTCCCTGTTCTCCTCTTCCCCTTATTTTTTCATCTGGTGGTCACAACTGTGGAGAAAAAAAGAGTAGTAGAAAGAGTACACGGGCGGGACGCCCGTGCCACCGAAGCGTGGGAGAGCAAAAAACAAGAAAGGCGGGATGGAATCCCGCCCCACTTCTCAATGGGTTGTGTATGAGTTCAGCCCTGCCGGATCCAGCCGAGCAGCCCCTTGAGGGTCGGCGGCTGGCCGTACGCCAGGACGCCGATGCGGAAGATCTTCGCGCTCGCCCAGATGAAGAAGACCACCCCGATCACGCCCAGCGCGAGCGAGACGAGCACCTCCCACAGCATCGGCGGCGCCTGCGCGTTGGCGATGCGCATCGGCATCGCAAACGGCGACGAGATCGGGATGAAGCTCATCACCCGTGTCAGTGTCGAGTTGGTGTCGTTCATCCCCGCGAAGATCGAGAGGTACACCAGCAGAATGATCACGCCCATCACCGGCCCCTGGAGCGCCTGCGCCTCACGGATCTCGTTCACCGCAGAGCCGATCGCCGCGAAGATCCCCGCGAAGATGAAGTAGCCAATGAAGAAATACGCCAGCGAGAACCAGATCACCGACATCGGGATGTCGTAGTTACTCAGGAACACAATCGCCCCGGCGATGCCGGTCCCCCCGTACACGAGCAGGATCACCAGCCCGACCAACCCCTGCCCGAGCACCTTGCCCGTCATGAGCTGCATCGGCGAGATGCCCGAGAGCAGCACCTCCATCACCCGCGAGTTCTTCTCCTCGACGGTGCTCATCAGCAGGTACGAGGCGCCGGTGAGGATCGCGATGAGCAGGAAGACGACCGGCGCCAGGGGGATCAGCTTTTCGAGCGTTTCGTTGGACTTCTTCGCCTCACCCGCCTCGTTGAACCGCTGCACGTCCGTCTTCGGTCTTTGAAGCATGAGCTTCGTCGAGGCCAGATCGAGCCCCTCGTTCTCGAAGCGGCGCCCGATCACGATGTCGCTGACGCCGTCACGGATGTTGTCGGCGATCTCGCTCTCGACCGACGGCGCCAGGAACAGCTCGTACCGGTTCCGCTTCGACAGGGCCTCGGCTTGCTCGTCGGTCGCGTCATCACCCGCGGCCTCCGGCGGCAGCAATGTCTCGGGGCCGGCGATGACCACCGCCAGCAGGTCGCCGCTGGTGACCCGGCCCTTGAGCGAGTCGATGCTCGCGTCGGGGCCGGCGTTCTCGATCGTGACCTCGGGCGCCTTGCGCAGGAAGCTCTCGGGGTCGACAACACCCGCCGCCGAACCGGCGCCCGGGACGCTCCCGCTGACCGATTCGATCGCCTTCTTGCTCTGATTGACCTTGTTCTGATGGATGGCTTCCTGCCGCTCCTGGTCGAAATACGAATCGAGGCCGTTGACAAAGAACGAATCCGGCGTCGAATCCACCACCGCGATCGTGCCCTTGATCGCGTCCCGGTCAGGATTGAAGAGCCCCAGCGCGAACGCCGCCCCCAGCACGGCCCAGATGATCACCGGCAGCAGGAACGTGCCGAAGATGAACCCCTTGGTCAGCGCGGTGGCCTTGAACTCCCGGATCGCTGTTGCGAGTATTTTACGCATTGGTGACCGCCTCCTTGTGCTGCTGTGCGCCGTCGCCGCTCAGCGCGGCCCGGAGTGAGCCTTCCGTTTCTCCCGGGCTGACCATCGCGATAAAGACATCCTCGAGCGTCGCCCGGCGCAGCTCGACGCGGCGCATCGGCCCGGCGTCCATCAGGCGTCGCATCACCCGCTGCGGGTCGGCGCCATCGTCGACGTACGCCTCGATCCAGCCGTTGTCCCCCGAGTGCATCGCGCTGCGCACGCCCTCGGTTGACTCGATCGCGGCGAACGCACCGTCGGAAGCCTCCAGCGGTTCAACAACAATCGTCTTCGGGTCGAACTTCGCACGGATCGCATCGATCGACCCGTCGAGCACCTTCTGACCGTTGTTGATCATGAAGATCCGGTCGCACAACGCCTCCGCCGACGAGAGCACGTGCGTCGAGAAGATGATCGTCTTACCCTCGGTGCGCAGCTCGTCGATAAGCGAACGGATCAGGCGGACGTTCACCGGATCGAGCCCCGAGAAGGGCTCATCGAGGATGATCAGCTCCGGCTCGTGGATCACCGCGGCCAGGTACTGCACCTTCTGCTGCATCCCCTTGGACAGCTCCTCGCACTTCTTCTTGCGCACGCCGGGCAGCTCCAGCCGCTCGAGCCAGTCGTCGATCTTCTGGTTGATTCCGGCCGAGGGCACGCCCTTGAGCGTGGCCATGTACCTGACGAAGTCCCCGACGCGCATCTTTTTGTAGACGCCGCGCTCTTCGGGGAGGTACCCGATGCGGTCCTTGGATTCGATGGCGGATTTCTTCCCGAGCACCTCGATGGTCCCAGAGTCGGGGCCAAAGATGGACATCACCATGCGGATGGTGGTCGTCTTGCCGGCGCCGTTCGGCCCCAGGAAGCCGCAGACCGAGCCGGTCGGGACGTCGAGATCCAGGTTGCTGACGGCGGTCTTGGAGCCGAAAGTCTTGGTGACGCCCCGGATGCGGATCGCGGGATCAGATTGCTGCATTGGGTTCTCCGGGAGCCGACCACCCCGGGTGCGGGGTCGCGGCGGGATCGGTCAAAGGCCGTGATGATACCCCCCCTTCAACAACGGGGATCATCCTCGAGAAAACGAACTCAAGGGCATTCAGAGCGGGTGGGCGGTGTTATTTTGGAACCGGGGCCTCCTGATTTCATCCGATCGATCCAGGGGCCGGCTAATATATCACTTGATCCGGATAAACGGATGAAATAGATTGCCCGTAACCAATCGCCGATGATCGTCTTCACCCGGTTCTCTCCACCCACCCAACGAGCCACACCATGAGCCGACTCCTCCATGAACTGACGCGCCGCGTGCTCGTCGTCGACGGCGCGATGGGCACCTCGATCCACGCCTGCGGCTGCTCGCTCGAACACGACTACCTCGGCAAGGAGAACTGCTCGGAGATCCTCCTGAGCACCAGGCCCGAGACGATCCAGGGCATCCACGAGGCCTTCCTCGACGCGGGCTGCGACTGCATCGAGACCAACACCTTCGGCGCCAACGCGCTCGTGCTGGCCGACTTCGACATCCCCGAGCGCTCGCGCGAGCTCAACCGCATCGGCGCGCAGGTCGCCCGGCGCGCGTGCGAGAAGTTTCAGACCACGGGCCGCCCGCGCTTCGTGCTCGGCTCCATGGGCCCGGGCACGAAGCTGCTCACGCTGGGGAACACGACCTGGCCCGAGATGCTCGCCTCGTACACCGAGCAGGCGATGGGCCTCATCGAGGGCGGCGTCGATGCGCTCCAGATCAAGACCTGCCAGGACCTGTTGCAGGTCAAGTGCGCCATCAACGCCTGCCTGAGCGCTCTTGAGCAATCCGGCAAGTCGCACCTTGAAATCCCCATCTTCGTCAGCGTCACCATCGAGACAACCGGGACCATGCTCCTGGGAACCGAGATCGCCGCCGCCGCCGAGGCGCTGCGCGGCTACCCCATCGCCTCGCTCGGGCTCAACTGCGCGACCGGCCCCGCCGAGATGACCGAGCACGTCCGCTGGCTCACCGAGCACTGGGACCGCGCCGTGAGCGTCATCCCCAACGCGGGTCTGCCCGAGCTCGTCGACGGCGAGCCCTCGTACCCGCTGGGCCCCGAGCCCTTCGCCGAGGCGTTGCTCCATTACGTCGAACACGGCGGCGTCAACATCGTCGGCGGCTGCTGCGGCACGACGCCCGAGCACATCCGCGCCCTCGCCGAGGCGATCGGGAGTCGGGCGCCGGCGCCGATCACCAAGGATCCGCCACCCCACGGCTGCACCTCGCTCTTTTCGGGTGTCGAGTACCGGCAGGACACGTCCTTCCTCATCGTCGGCGAGCGCACCAACACCAACGGTTCACGGAAGTTCAAGCGGCTGCTCAACGAGGAGGACTTCGACGGGCTCGTCACGATGGGCCGCGAGCTGATCGCCGACGGGAGCCACGTCCTGGATGTCTGCGTCGATTACGTCGGACGCGACGGCGTGCGCGACATCCGCGAGGTTGTCTCTCGTTTCGCCCAGCAGCTCGCCGCCCCCATGATGATCGACTCGACGCAGCTCGACGTCCTCGAAGAGGGCCTCCGGCACGCGCCGGGCAAGTGCATCATCAACTCGATGAACCTCGAAGAGGGCGAGGCAAAACTCGGCAAGATCTGCCAACTCGCCCGCGCGTTCGGCGCCGGCGTCGTCGCCGGGACCATCGACGAGGACCCCAAAGAGGCGATGGCCAAGACGGCAAAGCGCAAGATCGCCATCGCCGAGCGTATTTACGACCTCGCCGTCAACACACACGGGCTCAGCGCATCGGACATCCTTTTCGACCCGCTCGTGCTGCCCATCACCACCGGGGTCGAGGCCGACCGGCGCCTGGCGCTCGAAACCATTGAGGGCATCCGCCTGATCAGCGAGCGCCTGCCCGCTTGCCAGACGATGATCGGGCTGTCCAACGTCAGCTTCGGGCTCAACCCCGCCACGCGGCAGGTCCTCAACAGCGCCTTCCTGCACGAGTGCCTCGAGGCGGGCCTCACCGGCGCCATCGTCCACGCCTCAAAGATCCTCCCGCGCAACAAGATCGACGAAGCCCGCTGGGACGCGGCGATGGACCTCATCTACGATCGACGCCGGGACGGCTTCGACCCGCTCACCGCGTTCATCGACCTTTTTAGTGACGACGAAGCCACCGCCGGCGATCAGCGCCAGCGCCTCGCCGACCTCCCGCTCGAAGAGCGCCTCCAGCGGCACATCATCGACGGCGAGATGGGCGAACTCGAAACGACGATCAACGCGGCCCTCGACCAGTACAAGCCGCTCGAGATCATCAACGACCACCTGCTCGCCGGGATGAAGGTCGTCGGCGAGCTGTTCGGCTCCGGGCAGATGCAGCTCCCGTTCGTGCTCCAGAGCGCGCAGGTGATGAAGTCATCCGTCGCGCTGCTCGAGCCGCACATGGACAAGGCCGACACACAGAGCAAGGGCACCATGGTGCTCGCGACGGTGCAGGGCGATGTCCACGACATCGGCAAAAACCTCGTGGACATCATCCTGTCCAACAACGGGTTCAACGTCGTCAACCTCGGGATCAAGCAGACGCTCCCGAACATCCTCAAGGCGTTCGATGAGCACAACGCCGACGCGATCGGGCTGTCCGGCCTGCTCGTCAAGAGCGTCGCGGTGATGAAGAACAACCTCGCGGACCTCGCCGGGCAGGGGTTCGAGGCGCCGGTGATCCTCGGTGGCGCCGCCCTGAACCGCTCGTACGCCGAGAACGAACTCCGCGAGGTGTACACGAGAACGTATTACGGGCGCGACGCTTTCGCGGGTCTGGACTTCATGAACCGCCTCGCGGCCGGGGAGCTGTCAGAAATCGACTCCGAAGTGGCCCAGCGCAGCGCCAAACGCGCCGAGGTCGTCGCGAAGGTCGCCCAGAGCGGCTCGACATCAACCGCGAGCGCCACCGCGACCGAGGCCCGCCCGGCGACCGCGCCCGAGGCCGCCGACGTCCCGACGCCCCCCTTCTGGGGAAGCCGCGTCGTGGAATCGTTCGACCTCGACGAGATCTACCCCTTCCTCAACACGACCGCGCTCTTCCGCGGGCAGTGGCAGTTCAAGCGCGGCTCGCGCTCGACCGAACAGTACGAACAGGACATCAGGCAGACCGCCGAGCCCATCTTCGCGAGGCTCAAGGAGTCTCTCAAGAACGACAACATCCTGCGCCCGGCGATCGTCTACGGCTGGTTCCCGGCGCAGTCACAAGGCGACGACCTGATCGTCTTCGATCCCGAAGACCACGACAAAGAGATCGAACGCTTAGCGTTCCCGAGGCAGACCAGGAACAAACGCCGGTGCATCTCGGACTTCTTCCGCCCGGTCGACAGCGGTGTCAAGGACGTGCTCGGGCTCTCGTGCGTGACGATGGGCGCCGAGGTCTCGCGCGTGGCGCAGTCGCTCTTCGCCGACGACGAGTACGCCGAGTACCTCTATACGCACGGCATGGGCGTCGAGTGCGCCGAAGCGCTGGCCGAGCTGTGGCACAAAGCCATGCGCGCCGAAATCGGCATCGGTGAGGAAGACGATCCCGAGATCAAGCGTCTTTTCACGCAGCACTATCGCGGCTCGCGGTACAGCTTCGGCTACCCCGCGTGCCCGGAGATGAGCGACCAGGAAAAACTCTTCCGCCTGCTCAAACCCGAACGCATCGGCTGCGAACTCACCGAGAACTGGCAGATCGACCCCGAGCAGAGCACCAGCGCGATCATCGTCCACCACCCGGCGGCCAAGTATTTCAACGTCTAGCGCGGTTTCACTCCTCGTGTACTGGGGCGGGTTTTCAACCCGCCTTCTTCACACGCATCCTGGGATGCGAGATCACCGCCATCAGTCAGCGCGCTTCAATCGAAATGGCGGGATGAAATCCCGCCCCACTGCACAGCCATCGCTT
>Ga0114931_10000568_pt1 | contig 44862 bp, 59 predicted proteins | sample 2SBtaG_FD_89579 | JGI IMG/M metagenome (GOLD analysis project Ga0114931, IMG submission 89579) | Deep subsurface microbial communities from Kolumbo volcano to uncover new lineages of life (NeLLi) - 2SBTROV14_V59a metaG | ecosystem: Environmental > Aquatic > Marine > Volcanic | place: Kolumbo... | reverse complement strand
TCATATGATGTTTTAGAAAGTTTAGAAAAGAAAGGCTTTGTTATTATGAAAATAGGAAAACCAATCAAATACATTGCCGTGCCACCAAACGAAGTATTAGAAAGAGTTAAGAAAAATATCAAAGATGATGCAGACAAAACTGTAAGCATGATTGATGAACTAAAAAACTCAGAAATCCTAACTGACTTAGTAAGTTTACACGAAAATGGAATTTCTATGATTGACCCAACAGATATGTCTGGTTCCCTAAAAGGAAGAGAAAATCTATATGATCAAATTATTACAATGATAAAAGAGGCTGAAGACACAATTATTATAGCAACAACAGCTGCAGGTCTTGAAAGAAAAGCAAATTATCTTCAAAGAGCTCTAAGAAAAGCACATGAAAGAGGAGTTAAAATAATGATTTCAGTTTCAAACATTAAAGATTCAGACGCAATTAAAGAATTAAGAAAAATTGCAGAAATAAAAGACTTAAAACTTGACGCAAGATTTTGTATAGTAGACAATCAAAGTGTAATGTTTATGCTTGCACACGATAAAGACATCCATCCAAACTATGACGTAGGCATATGGGTAACCACAGAACTATTCGCATCAGCGTTAGTACAATTATTCAACGCTGCTTGGACTGCAATCAAGGTCAAAGCATAATTTCTTTATTATTAAAAATGAATGCAAGAATACATTTAATGAATTTTGAAAAAGTAAGGGATAGATTATCAAACGAATATCTTTCTGAAAAAAATAACTTTACAGGAATTCAAAAGAAGTAGATTATTTTTCTACATTTAATAGCATGTTTTATTCAGGAGATTATATCTTAATCAAACTAAACGGATTGAATAAATTAGAATTAAACAAAGAAGATAATTTAAATTCATTTCGGCTTTAAGAGCAGCGAAATTAGAGAAGGTTCTTAATCAAAAGTAATTCACAATCCTTATATAACTTAATCAATTTCTAAACAAAATGAAAATAGAAGAAAGATATGTTTTGGTTGGAACAAGTCATGTTTCAAAAGATTCCAAAATAAAAATTAAGGAGAAATTCAACGATTTTAAACCTGATATTATTGCTATTGAACTAGATAAACAAAGATTTCAAGCTTTAGCTTCAAATCAAAAATCTAGTATGAGCCCAAGATTAATCCTTCAAATAGGCTTAACAGGCTATATTTTTGCCGTGATAGGCAAACTCATTCAAAATAAGATTGGAGATGTTGTTGGTATGAATCCTGGCGCAGAGATGATGTTAGGAGCTCAACTTGCAAGAAATAACAAACTATTATTAGCATTAATCGATCAAGATGTTGCTATAACTCTTAAAGGTCTTAGTAAACGAGTTAAATTTTCTGAAAAATTAAAAATTTTCTGGGATATAATTGCTTCGCCTTTTGCTAAAAAAGAAAAAATAAAGATTGATGTTGCAAAGATTCCTCCAAATGAACTCATTGTTAAAATGCTTACTGAAATGAAAGGAAGATATCCTGGATTTTACAAAGTATTGTTAGAAGACAGAAATAAAGTTATGGCTAAGAAAATATATACTTTACTAGTAAAACATCCTGAAAGTAAAGTATTAGCTGTTATTGGGGCAGGTCACAAAGAAGGCATAAAAGACCATATTAACAAACTTATTGCTTCTAATGTGTATTAATCGCTATATTTTTATATGGTTAATAATAATGTATGTTTATGACGAGCATAAAGTATGCATTTTCAAAATGTACTCAGTTTACATCAAAAGAACTTATGTGGTTTTTCATTAGCTCAGTAGTTTTTGCGTTCTTAATGAGATTTGGTCTTTGGGATACTGCTGATATTGGTGGCGGTTTTCTACAATTAATATTATATATATTATTATTTTTATTGGTGTATTTTATTTTTATTGCTGCGCAAAAATTTGTTGCAAATTATCAAGGCTATGATTGCAAATATGTTATATGGAAATATGCTTTGCTTATATCGTTTTTTATTACAATATTTATTTATGGATTTATTCCTCCTGCTTTGGTTGATGCACTCTTAAAATCTGGTTTCGCATTTTTCTTTTTGTATTTAGGAAATATTGATTTGAAAGAAAATCCTGCTATGCGTCTTGGAAACTTCAGATCAGCCATGAACATTAAAGATTTAATGTGGGTTGGAATTGCAGGCCCTATTGCTGTCGCACTCTTAATGGTTATTGTCTTTATTCCTTTGTTTTTCTTGACAGGAGCAGAAATCTTTAAACATGCAACAATGATTGGTGCAGTTTTGATATTTTTTAGTTCTTTACCTTTACCAAAAACTAATGGTATTAATGTATTATATTATTCTAGACGGGTTTGGATTACATATTTTGTCATAGGACTTTTACTTTTACTTTTATTATTGCCTTTTAACATATTGCTTTATTTTATTGCGTTAGTTCTAATTTTATTGATTACTTGGGTTTGCTCTAAACTTATTAAAGTTTTTTACTAAGCAAAAAAAGAAGTTGCACTTTTTTGTATCAAATATATTGCTGCAATCCAAGATATCCATGCAAATGGATGAAAAAGCATTATTACCATGTAAAATGCTATTGCAAAATCTAGAAATGATGCAAATCCTCCTTTTAGCATTATTGATTTTGCAAATAGATAAAGTGTTAATGCTACAAAAGGTCTCCAGCTTGCTACATCGTACTGAAATAAGAGCAAGATTATTGCTGTAAGAAAATCCAGCAGTCCTAAGAACTTTAGTAATATCATTACTTATGGAAACAATTATTAAATTATATAGATTTTCATTGTTTTTTATGTTTTTAGACGATGCACCCTCGAGAAAAACGCAACATTTATATACTAGCTCGTCCAGAAACAGATTATACAACAAACCTTTTAAGAGGGGGTGTAATTTAATATGGCAGAAAAAGTAGAAAAAGTAGGAGTCAAGAAGGAAGATGGTTTTCTTTACTTCGTAGACAAACAAGGAGACGTCTCAAGAGCTAAAATGGCAAGAGGCGGTGGAAAAAAAGGAAAATCTAAGCCTCAAAAAGTAGCTAAAGTAGGTGTTAAAAAGGCTAAAGGTTATCTATATTTCGTTGATAAAAAAGGAGATATTTCTCGAGCTAAAATGGCAAGAGGAAGAAAGTAAATCTTCTTTATTTTCTTTTTTTTTATTATAATTATGTTCTATATTGAAAATAAATATTATTAAATACTTCTAAATTAACATTGTGTGTATGAATAAATATTGGTTTAGACCTAAGATTTATGGATATGGTGCTTATCCAACAACTTGGGAAGGCTGGCTTGTCATAATTATTTTTATTGCGCTTGTTATTTGGAGAGCAACAGATTTAGAAAAACATCTTGATACAACAAGACATTTTATAGAATTAATTTCATTAGTCCTAATTCTAATTATAATATCTATAATAAAGACAGAAGGCAAATGGAAATGGCGTTGGGGAAAAACTTAGCCAACTAACGCAAATTGATGAAAAAATATTACTTAAAGGAAACATATTTAACTTCTATATTGAAATTAATTAATCAAGAAAACCATTTTAAACATCATCTCTTTTCTAAACAATATGCCTGACATAAAGAGACAAACTGCGTACAAATGCACCATACATCAAATAAATAAGGGTAAGTATGTTGTTCAGCAAGGCTGGGAACCAAATTACGTCGAATTAAACGGTCTTCAAGTATCAAGAGTAAATATTTTAGCAGTAGTTCTTAGTAAAGAAGGAAATTCATTTTTGCTTGATGATGGAACAGGAAAAATTCAAACAAGACTATTTACAGAAAATAAAACTGCTGAAAATATTACTCCAGGTCACATAGTTTTAATCATAGGAAAACCAAGAGAATACAACAATGAAAGATACATTGTTCCCGAAATTCTAAGAATAATAGAAAATAAAAAATGGATTGAGCACAGAAAAAAAGAGTTAGCAATAGAAATAGATATTTTACCTTCTAGCACCCAAGAAATTAACGCACAAGAAGAAAATGTTGACAATGAAATTGAAAAACCAGTTGAACAACCAAGAGGACCAAATTACTCAAAAACAATTATTGAGTGTATAAGAAAGCTTGACAAAGGAGATGGTGCAAGTACAGATGAAGTAATAAAAGAATCCAAACTAAAAGAAGCAGAAGATTACATTGAAACTCTGTTAAATGAAGGAGAAATCTTTGAATTAAGACCTGGAAAACTAAAGATATTAGAATAAAATGACTCTAAATGAAAAAATAGGAAACTTTTTTTTACTAACAAATATTTATGAAAAACAATTCTCAAAAAAGAAAGATGCAAAAAAATTCTATGAAGAAATATTTGAAAACAAAAAGAAACTAGATATTAATCCTATTCTAGATAGGGAACACGATAGGAGTAATAAACACTTCCAGTAATGCTGCTAAAGCTAAAAGTCCCACACTTAGTAACAATAAATCTGCTGAATCTAATATTATGTGTTCAAATTTAGCAGTACCTAAATCATGTCTTATCACAGCAACACTAATTATTCCTCCTGCAAGTGCTGCAGTAAAATAAGCTAGTATTTCAGGAATACCGTGAATTGAATATCTTAACAAGCCTAAGGATATGACATGGAAGTACTTAGCTGCAGCATTAAAGCCTATTAAATCAGAATAAAGTGCAAGATTACTTCTAATAAAATTGCCAATTGCTGTTCCTATAATAAATCCATTCCAAGTTAATACAAATATTGCTCCTGCTCCAAATATGAAAGAAAATAATATGGAAAAAATAAGAACCTTGATATTATTAAAAAAAACCACTCCTAGTGTGTGAATTTGTTTCATTAGAGTCATACCAGTCACGCTTCCACTTATTCCTTGAAGTGTTTCTGTTTGAACACTAAACATGTGAGTTACAGTGTCCCAAGGTAATATGCTATACATAACAGTAACTGCGAAGATTATTCCAAGAAATAAATACATAAATGCACTAAGTGCTTTCCAGTGTTCTTTTAGTAGTATTTTTTCCTCTAAATCCTGTAAATCTTTTTCTTCTTCATATTTTATTATGTTATATATCAAAGGAATAGCAGCCATAGCTGTTAAAAAAACCATTAGTAGGCTAACATATGATTCCCAAACCATAAAACTTAGGCCTGCAGCAACTAAGCAGAATAGAAATCCTAAAGCAATCAGTCTATATCTTTTATCTTCGGCTGTAATTGGCGAGAGTATTGATTCTAAAACCATGTATATTTACCATAACAAGCCATTTATATACTTTTCTGGCTTTTATAAAGTAAAAATATATAATTGGAAGTATTTTCTTAAAAAATCATGAAAATCTATATTGAGAGAACTAAAAAAACAAAGAACATCAAATATGCAGGGACTGCTAAAAATTTGTTAAAAGAACTAAAAATTAACGAAGAAGAAGTGTTAGTTGTTTGTAATGACAAATTAGTTTCTTTAGATACTAAAATCAAAGATTCAGATTCGATAAGAATATTAAGTGTTATTTCTGGTGGTTAAATGAAATGCAAATCTTGCTCAAAAACAGCAATATCAGATAAATACTGTGAAGAGCATTTTATTAAGTATTTTGAAAATACAGTAAAAAAAACTATTAAAGATTATAATTTATTCTCTAAAAAAGACAAAATTTGTGTGGCAGCATCTGGTGGTAAGGATTCTATGGCTCTTTTATATTTGCTTCATAAATTAAATTATGATGTCAATGCTTTGGCACTTGATGAGGGAATAGAAAACTACAGAGATAAAAGTTTGGAATTTCTAAAAAAGTTTTGTAAAAAGAACAAAATTAAACTAAGAATTTATTCTTATAAAAAAGAAGTTGGTTCAACAGTTGACAAATTATCAAAAAAATATAGTCCTGCATGTAATATTTGTGGAACTTTTAGAAGGCACTTACTTGATAAGTATTCTAAAGGTTTTGATAAAGTTGTAACAGGTCATAATTTAGACGATGAATCTCAAGCAGTTCTTATGAATTTGTTAAAAGCTCAAACAGCAATTTTTTCTAGACAAGGACCTCTCACTAAAAAAATGAAAGGGTTTGTTCAGAAAGCTAAACCATTTTACTTTCTAAAAGAAAAAGAAGTAATGATATATGCATTTTTACATAATTTAACTGATGAATATGAAGAATGTCCATACGCGCACTTGTCATTTAGAGCTCATGTCAGAGATTTACTTAATGCTTATGAATCAAAAAATCCTGGTACTAAGTTAAATATTGTAAAAAAATATCTTTTCTTGAAAAACGATGTAAATAAAGATGAAAAAGTAGGGGTTTGTAGTGTTTGCAAATCTCCTTGTTCAGGAAATATTTGTAAAGCTTGCAGGTATAAGAAAGAAATTAATCGTTCTCTTTAGTAATATTATCAATTTGTTTATTTACTTTTTTTAATACATCTTCAGAGTCTTCTTCAGAAACTTTTTCTTCATCTTTTTCATCGTCAAAGATGTCTGATTTGTCTTCTTTAGGTTCTTCTTTAGAATCATCCTCGTCTGTATCTGTTTCATCTTCAGAGTCTTCTTCAGAATCTTCTTCTTTTTTTTCCTGAGCTGGTTCTTCTTTGTCTTTTTCAAAGATCCCATCAGGTTTATGAGATTCACTTGGGGTATCTTCATCTAAAATTGTTTCTTCAGGTTCTTCTCTTTGGTATTCAGATAATTCTTTTTCTGCTTTATCTATTCTGTCTTTTGATTGTTCAAGTTTATCATCAAAGTCTTCTAAAAATTTGTCTTTAGTTTCTTCTTCTTCAGGAGTTATGTCAAGTTTTTGCATTCTATCAGATATTTGTTGGTTAAATTTGTTATCATTTCCTGATTCGTTCGAATTATAAACTTTCAAATTGCCAAGGGTCTCAGGATTAGGTTTTTTTACGTCTTTGAAAAGTTCATCTATTTTTGATTCTCCGTTTATATCAAAGTATTCAAAGAATTTTTCAACAACTTTTATTTTGTAGCTTCTTCCCAATTTTTCTTTTGATATGAATCCTTTTTCTTCTAAGAGTTTTATGTGGTCATATGCTCCGCTACCTCTCATTTTGATAACGTCGCTTTGAAGAATTGGGCTCTTATAAGCTATTACCGCTAATGTTTCCATAATGGGAACAGCCATTTCAGCTTCAGAAACAACATTCCTAACAATATCTGTATAATCTTCTTTAACATTTAATTTCCATTCTCCGTTTTCATGAAACAGTGAAAGGCTAGAATCTTCATTTTCATAATGTTCTTTTAGAGCTTCTAAAGCATCCGCTATCTTTTTTTTTGCCAGTCCTGTCATATTAGAGATTTGCTCCTCTGACATATATTTACCTGATGCAAATAGCGCTGCTTCAACTTTTTTCCAATTACTCATTCCTTTAGAAGAAGAACTTGCTTTTTTAAATCTTTTGGGTGATTGGCTTACTTTATTTTATACTTTGATTTGTCCTTTTCTAGCTTCTCTTCCTTTATCATAGCATCTAGAACAGGTTCTATTCCTTTTCCTGCAACACCTATCATTTTTCCAATCTCATAAGATGTTAGTTCTTTTTTGTTAAGTGCTAGAAGAATTGCGTTTCTAACAAGAGCATTAACATTTTTTTGAAGAGCTTTATTCATAGAATTTAATTCAATATGTTTTGTGTTCAAATCGTGAAGGTGAGATAGCATATCTCCCATTACATCAGTTAACTCTTTATCTTTAAGAGTAAGTTTTGCTGGTTCTAATATTTCAATTGATGCAGGTGAATATAAGAATGCAAGGGATGTCAAGGTGTATAAATCAGGGATAAGAAGCTCTGTTTCACAGTATACTCCCCAAAGACCATCTACTGTCTCTTCTGGCTCTCCAAATTCTTCCTTAACAAAGGTAATTGCGCCTTCGTCTTTTATTCTTTGTATAACCATTTTTATTGCTTTGTTAATATGCTCTTTTGGATTTCCAATTATCTCAAATATTATGTTTACGTAAAAGTATCCTTTCTCAAGATATTTTTTTATTTCAGACTTTTCCATTATATTTGAAACTCTCAACCCACTTAAAAAGCTTTGTTTTTTTCAGTTTAGTTTTCAATATTTCCTTTTTAAATAAGGCAAAAAACAGAGTTCCAAAGCCTAAAAAGTATAAATACCTAGAATAATCCTTTTTTTCTTCATTTGCTTTATTTTCAAAATCAAAGTATTCTTCTTTCACATCATCAATAGTATTATTTTCAATAGTATCATTTGAAATATCAAATTCTTTTGTTGATTCTATTATTGTTTCTTCTTTTTGTTTTTGATTCTCAAGATTTAGCTTTAATTCTTTTATATCATAAATTTGTTCATCAGATTTTAATATTGCATAAAGTTTTTCATTCGGTTTTGATATTTTTATATTAATTGAATTTGATTTGTTTAATTTATTTATTGAAATTGTTTCTAATAAACTATTTACTTCTAATATGTCTTCATCCGAATATTTATTTATATTTACATAAACGTTTATTTTTTCTTCAAATTTTTGTTTTCTTGTATAAAACCCAGTAATTTCAGGAGTGTTTTCTGATTTTTGTTCTATATTTTTTTCATCTTTTGTTGAACTTTTATCTAAACTTTTCTCTTCTCCCACAATATTTGTTTTTTCTCTTATCGTTATTCCAAGCCCATCTAAGACTAAGTAATAATCTCCTTTTTCATAATCAAGTTTCTTAAAATTAATTGGAAGCTTTTGTTTGAAATCTGTTTCTTGGTCTTCAATGTATGTTTTTGTTATTTCACTCACTTTTTTTTCATCTTTTTCAAGCCATATAGAAATAAGCGTTTTTTGAGAATTTCCTTTGTAACCTTTTATGTCTACATAAAAATTCTTTGAGTATTCAACATTTTCAGGAATACTTAATGAAATGCTCGTATTTTTTTTAGTAACATTTTCTCCTCTAAAAACAACTATTTTTTCTGCGGTGTTATTGCACTCATTTTTAGCTTTGATAACAAATACTTTTTCTTGTTCATTAAAATTAGGAGTAAATGATTTTTCAGATTTAGAAGATGAATTAACTTTATTTTTAACATAATTTCCAAACAAATCTTCAACCCAGTAAATGTAAGAATCATCTGTTTCTATTTTGAATTTAATACTTTGACCTATTGAATACAAAAATTCATCTGTCCAAATATTCATGTGTAAACATTCATCTAATTTTTCTTCTTTTCCCACTATTAATTCAACACAATCTTTGTTATTTAGAGGATTTGGATCAAAAAAGTCTATTGGAGAATAACTTGCACAAAACGAATAATTGCCAGAATTATTAATTTTTAAAAAGCCAAATCCTGATTTAGTATAATAGTTTAACTTTTTTACTTTGTTAAAACTATTATTTGCAACACTCCAAGTAACATTAACTGTTAAATTATCATCAAAACCAATTATATCATCATTATTTTTTATCAAAACAAGCTCAGAATATGTTTTATTTAATTCTATAGCATTAATTAAAACGCTAACTTCAACATCTTTAACTCTTAAAGATTCATCAGCTAACACAAACCAAGGAAATAAGAGCGAAAAAATTATTATTATAGCAATTTGTCTATACATAATAAGAATAATTAGCTGTTTTTAATAGAATTTATTTCAAATTATTCGTAAATCTTTCAGTTTAATCGTAAAAATCAGAATCCTTCTTGTTTTAAGTAAGCTTCGAATTGGTCTTTTGCTCTTTCATTAATTTTCATAAACATATCAAGTGAAACTGGTTTTTGTTCAAGTTTAAGTTCATAGCAACCTCTTTCAAACATTTGAATAAATTTAACTGCGTTAGTATTTTTTATTAGTGTGAAAAAGTTATTTATTTCATTATCAGTTATGTATGTTGTAATAATTTTTAATGTGTTATTGACTCCCAGATAATTGTGTATTTCTGAGTAAGGAATAATCTCTTCCTTATTATTCTCATTATTGTCAGATGTGTTTTCAGATATTTTTAATGTTTCTGCAACATAACTTAATTTATGATTAAACTTATGAACAAAGATAACAAGACACATGTATTGGCCTAAATCATGTATTTTTCCAGATGAATATATTTTATTAACTTCTTGAATAATCTTATTAGCAGAGCCTGAAGATATGTTATTTTTTATAAATTCATTCAACATTTCACTTGCTTCATGAATTTTAAATACGTATCCTGCAGGTATCTTTTTTTCTACTCTAAGCTTTGATCCAAATCTGGCTAACCCTTCAGTTCTTAAAGATTCCATGAGGTTTACAAATGCTATTGTTTCAGGCATAGGAGCTTCTTTTATTATAACTTTTATTTCACTCAAATCTTCCTTAGAACGTTCAACAAGTAAAGGATCTTCAGCGTGAATTAATTCATGAATTATTGTATCATACATTTGCTTTCTTGTTGTTAAAAGTCGTTTTCCACTAAAATAATCTACTAAAAAATCTTCTGTTAAAAGAACTTTTATGAATATATTTGAATAATTTGATCTAGAAGAAAGATATTGTCCAACAAAATTTTCTTCGATATGAGTTAATAATTCGACGTAGAGATTGACTTTTGATGTTTTAATTATTTGAGGATTTCTTATAAGTATTTCTGTAATAGTAAAATGAAGAAATTCACACAATTCTCTCGGATTAATATTTTTTCTTTGTTCTCTTTTTTTCTGTTCTCTTTTTGTTAAAGTTTTAATGTTTTGTGCACGAATTTTTAATATTTTATGATAATCAGCATATTCTTGAGAAAGCATCTCATAATCTAATTTTATGTGAATCATAACTTTCGCGTTTCCTATTCTTTCCATTTCTTTCCATTTAAAATCAGATTTTAATAGTGGAGAAGAATATTTTTTTTTATTTATGAATTCTTGAATATTATATAATAACTTATTTCTATATTGTAGTAATAGTTCATATTTTTTTTTTATATTGTTAACATTTATTATTGTCTGATTTAATGTTATATCTTTATATGGTGCTGAATTATTATATTTTAATAAGTAATCAGCTGTTTTTTTTCTTTTTTTTGTTATTCTTGTAGACCTTTTCATTGCATCATTTAACAAAAAATAAATGTTCTTAATAACTTTTCGAGATTTGTTTTTTTTGCAATATTTTAAGCTATCAACTGATTCTTGCTCTGATTTTCTTAATCTTTCATTAACAATCGCAATTGCTTTTAGTTCTCTTAAGATTAATTCTTTTATATCAAAGTTATTTATTGTGTTTTTTTGAATAAGATCATCTATTAGTGAAATAAACTCTTTATTATTATTTATAATTTCTTTACTTATTTTAGAATACAGATTTGCATATTCTTCAAATTTATCATCTTCTTTTGTCATTATAGTATATGTTATCATTTTCTGACTATTTATATTTTCCTACGTAAAATTTATTAAGCCCGAATCATTATCTGCTTGTATGGGTGACTGTATTTTTTGTAAAATTGCAAGCGGAGATATTCCTTCTCACACAATCTATGAAGATGAGAGAGTAAGAGCTTTTTAGATATTAACCCTGCAAATGAAGGTCACACCCTAATTATTCCCAAAAAACACGCCGATAATATTTATGATATTGATGAAGAGGACTTAAAAGCAATAATAGCAGTTTCTAAGAAGATAGCAATAAAATTAAAAGAAATACTAGGAGTTGAAAACATTAATCTTGTTCAGTCTAATGGCAAAGCAGCTCAACAAGATGTTTTTCACTTTCATATGCACGTTGTTCCTCGTCATGAAAATGATGGTCTTAATATTTGGAATGGAAAAGAAAAAAAAGAACCTGATTTTGAAGAATTATCTAAAAAACTAAAACTTTAAATAGAAGCTTTTACAAGAATAACCATACAGTGACATTTCCGCCATTACCTGTTAAGTTAAAATCTGAAGAGATATACGGAGACAGCGCGCCAGCATTTAATGGAAGTATATTTGAATTAAAAGAATTAAAATCTTATAAAAGCAATTCTCACGTAGAATTTATAGGGATATATGAAGGATTTGTAGATAATAAAAGACACATTCTTATAGGGTCTACGCACAATAACATTTATCAAGTAATGAAAATAATTGAAGAATATGTTATTGGTGATAAAAAACAAGATAATACTTCTGTTAGCAAAATAGAAAACATGCCTGAGATTCGTGAAACTTACATAAAAAATATGGTTGGTTACTCTAAAATATTAGAAACTTATGCAAAATACAATCTTTTTAAGCACAAAGAAAACAATACTAAGGGGCCAAGGGTTTATTCTATTGAGGATTATATTGAAAAAGAGGGTTCAGATGCAAGAGTTGCGAATTATGATTGAATAATTGACACAATTATTTCTCTTTTTTGTTTAGGTCCATCAAATTCACATAAAAATATATTTTGCCATGTTCCAAGATTTAGCTCTCTATTTGTTATAGGAATAGTTTCACTAGGACCAATCAATCCTGCTTTTAGATGAGAATCTCCATTTCCGTCTTGTTTATCATGTTCCCATATTCCTTTTGGAATAATTTTTTGCATAAAATTCACAACATCTGTTTGAACACTCTCATCCCAATTTTCTTGTAACATTATAGCTGCTGTTGCGTGTCTAACATATACAGAACATATTCCTGATTTAATATTTGACTCCAAAACAAGCTCTTTAACCTTATTTGTGATGTCAACAAGTTCTTCTCTTTTATTAGTGCTTATTGTTAACGTTTTTTGCATGTTCAAATATGAATAATTGCTTAGTTTATAAAAAGTTTTATTGTATAGACGCAAAGTATATAAATCTTAATTAACAATTTTTATTACTATGAAACGAAAAATAAATTACAAATCATTAACAGTCGGATTAACTTTTATTTTGATTATAACTGCTCTTTTTCTTTTTTCTGGATGTTCTTCAAATAAAGACTCTGAAGATGAAAAAGAAATAATAGCAATAGACGTGGCAAAAAATGAAAATAGCGACCAGAATGTTCAAAATACAGAACAGAAAATTGAAGAAATTCAAGAAGAAACTGTTAAGGAATTAGATAAAGACATTGCTCAGAATGCAGAAAAACAAACTAAAGAAACAGAACTTGAGATTGAAGGGGTTTGTGATGATTATTTTTTGCAAGAAGGAGATAAAATTAAATTAGATAACTATGATATTGAACTTGTTAAAATGAGCAGAACATCTGTCAGACTTAAAGTCAACGACAAATCATTAATTTTAGCAGAAGGAGACAGAGATAGAGAAGAAGGATTAAGCCTAGAAATAGAAGATAACAAAATTCTATATTTTGAAGATGGACACAAAGATAATAGTGTTCAAATAAGAATTGGTTGCGCAAAAAACGAAAAACCTGAAGATAAATTTGTTGAAGCAACATTAAAAGAAGCAGGAAATGACTTATGTAAGGACATCTATGATTTTTGTGAAAAAGAATTTGTTGCTCCTAAGTCTGAGAATTTTAATAATTCAGAAATTTATGATTTTTGCGGAAATTATTCATTTACACAAGGCGAATTAAAAGAAATAGGTTCTCATGAAGTAGAAGTCGTAAAAATAGGTATGGGTGTTGTTAATATAGAATTTGATGGCAATGAAGCATTGTTAATTGATGAAGAATACAAAAGATTGGATGATGTTGGTTTTGAGATTACAAAAGGTAATATAAACTATTTTGCAGAGGATGACCCTGATAATAGCGTAGAAATAAGAATTGGCTGTGAGGGAGGTGAAGATTCTGAAGAACAATATTTTGAAGAATCAGTTTATAACAGAGGAAATGCTATTTGTGGAAATCTTGTAAGGCAATGTGAACAAGATTTTGATGTTTCGGTCGATTAAAAGCCAAAAATTATATAAAACTATTAAGAACTTTGTGTATTTATGGCTAAAGTGCACATCGGTTCTGAAAAAGACAAAAAATCTTGGTATAATCTAAACGATTTAACTAAACACGCTGCTATTGTCGGAACTACTGGTTCTGGCAAAACAGTTATGTGTAAAATTCTAGTTGAAGAAGCATTAAAACAAGGAATTCCTGTTATAGCAATTGACCCTAAGGGAGATATTGGTTCATTAGGAATTGTTCACAAAGAATTTGATTTTAGGCCCTATGCCAGATTAAACAAACGTTCAGCAACAAGCTTAGCAAAAAAATATGTTGACAATCTTCAAGCTTCCGAAGTAAACGTTAAAGATTCAATAGACGGCTTGCAAGGAACTGATACATACATTTTTACTCCGAAATCTTCTTATGGTCACCAAATTTCTCTAATGCCAAAACTTCATGCACCTAATAATTTTGAAAAACTATCAGAAAGAGATCCTATGATTATAGCAAATTTTGTTGAGCCTGTCAGTGAATCTCTTATTAGATTAGCAGGAATAAAAGGAGAACTAAAAGAAAAGGCCAAATCACTAATTTCATCTTTATTAATTCATAATTGGGATGAAAAAGTAAATGTAAAAATTGAACTTCTTATTGAACAAATAATTAATCCACCTTTTGATAAGATAGGCTCAATGCCTCTTGATGATTTTTTTAAAGAAAAAGACAGAAAGAAAATTGCATCTTTAATAAATTTATTAATTTCTTCTCCTTCAAAAAAAGCTTGGTCTCAAGGAAACAATTTAGATATAGAAAAGCTTTTTACACGAGGAAAACTTTCAGTTTTTGATTTAAGATTTGTTTCTGGAATTGAAGAAAAGCAATTTGTCGCTGAACAAATTATGCAAGAAATATATAGATTTCTACTTGAAAAGGGAGGTTCTGAAAAATTAAAATATATATTATATTTTGATGAACTTGCAGGTTTTTTACCTCCTGCGCCAGCATCTCCTCCTTCAAAAAAATTATTAGAACTTTTAGTTAGACAAGGAAGAGCATTTGGATTAGGTATTATTGTTGCAACTCAAAATCCTGGTGATATTGATTATAAAGTATTTGGAAATGTGGGCACGAGATTTATTGGAAAATTAAGAACTTCTAACGACATTGAAAAAGTCGCAATCGGAACAGATATGTCTATTACAGAATTAAAAAATTATATTTCTGGAATTAAAACAGGAGAATTTGTATTTAATAATGCAATAGATAATAAAACAAAGAAAATTAAAAGTAGATGGCTTATAACTTATCACGGAGGACCAATAAATCCTGTTGAAATAGAATGGATTAATGATGCTGCCACAAGACCTTTAGTTAAAGAAAAACTAGGTCTTGATATGTTTAAATTAAAAGTCAAGAAAAAAATAATAAAAAAACAAGCTAAAACAACTGTTAAAAAAATTAAAAAAAGCAAAATTCTTCCAAAGTTAATTAGTGATGTCAAAAAATATTCTGATATTGTTAAAATAAGAAGAGGTGTTTCTGATCAAAACAAATATGCTCCTCATTTAAGAATTGTAATAGAACCAGAAAAATTAAAAGGATTAAAACTTAAGATGCAAGGTCCTTTTTTCTTTGATTTAACCACAAAAATCATTCCACTTGACAATTATTTAAAAAGTATAAGTTGGAGTCAGTCTATTCCAGACACCATTGAAATTATTAAGCCAAAAAGAACAATAAAACAAACTGTTCAGTATGCTCTTAGAACTGCTAAAAAAGATTTAATGAAAAATTATTATGAAAGTACAATAATTGATATGCGCAGAGAATTGCCTGATAAAATTGAACTTATGAATTTTGAACATTTAATGCAGGTTGTCAAACCAAGAATTCTTAGTGTGCAAAAAAAATATTCATCTTTAAACAAAACATTTGAATCTAAAATAAAATTAAACAATTCTAAGATTAGTGAACTAAGAAAAAAATTGTTGAAACAAAAAACTAAAAGATTGGTAAAAAAAGTTATTACTAAGAAAAAAATATTGAATAATACAAAAGAAATGAGAGAAAGAAAAGCTAAAATAAAGTTGTTGCAAAAAGAAAATGACAAATACAAAAAGAAAATTTCTGCAAATAAAAAAAAATCTACGGATGAAATTAATAAAATAACTCAGCAAACAAGAAAAAAAGCTAAATCTTGCATAAAAAAATATATTTACAAACCAACTGATAAAAATTTAATTGTTCATGCAACAATAATGCTTGTACCAGTGAAAAGAATATGAAATTACCTATAGAAGCAAAAAGAGTATTCAAAGGAGTGTTATTTGATATTTATCAATGGGAACAAGAATTGTTTGATGGTAATACCTCTACTTATGAAGTTGCTGTTAGAAAAGCATCTGTTCAAGTAATTGCTGTTTATAATGGAAAAATTATTCTTGCTAACGAAGAGCAACCTGGAACAAAAAGGTTTAACGGTTTTTTAGGCGGCTGGATTGAAGAAGGAGAGGAGCCTTTAGAAGCTGCAAAAAGAGAAATGCAAGAAGAAGCATGTCTTATTTCAGATAATATTATTCATTGGAAAACAACTCAGATGAGTATGAAAGTTAAATGGGATACTCATTATTACATCGCAAAAAACTGTCGTAAAGAAGGTGAACAAAGGCTTGATGCTGGCGGAGAAAAACTTGAACCTTTTGAGGTAAATTTTGATGAATTTGTTGAAGTTGCGTTGCGGCCTGATTTTAGAAACAAAGAATTCTCTTGCTTTCTTCTTAGAACGCTTAGAAACAAAGAAGAACTCAAAAAACTCAAAAAACTTATTTTTTCTTAGTTTGTAATGGTGTTTGAGTAAGCATAACGGAAATTTTATATACCTCGCAGTTTAATTTATTCTTATGAAACTAGAATTTCATGGTGCTGCAGGCGAAGTTGGAAGAAGTTGTATTGAACTATCCTTAAAAGATGGGGACAGATTTCTATTTGATGTAGGTATTAAATTTACAGAAGGAGGTTTTTTAATTCCTGAAAAAGTGCTTGATATCAAAGAAGTAGACGGTGTTTTTCTTAGTCACGCTCATCTTGATCACTCAGGTGGTCTTCCTTTATTTGAACATAAAGATTTGAAAGGACCTATATTTTGTACAAGACAAACAATGAGAATAACAGAAATTATGCTTAAAGATTCATATAAAATTGCAAGAATTAAAAATTTACATCCTGCGTATAATAAAACTGATTTAAAAGAAGTTCAAAAGGATACAAAATTTGTTAGATATGACAAATGGTATAAGCACAGAAACATAAGATTTATGTTTCTTAATGCAGGCCATATTCCTGGAAGCGCAATGGTATTAGTTGAAGCTGAAGGCAGACGCATTCTTTATACTGGAGATATTAACACTAGAAAATCTGAATTAATGTTTAATTGTATTCCCGATGATGAGTTAATAGACAATCCTGTGGATATTATGATTTCTGAATCAACTTATGGGGATAGAGATCTTCCTGATAGGTTAGAACTTGAAAAAAAGTTTTTGAAATCAGTTGAAAAAACCATAAAACTTGGTGGTTCTGTTTTAATTCCAACATTTTCTTTAGGTAGGGCTCAAGAAATACTTTTGATTCTTAGCAAAAAAGATTGGCCTTGCAAAATATATTTTGATGGTATGTGTAAAAAACTCACAAGAAGCATTCTTTCAACGCCTAGCAAATATGTTGATCATAAAGATATTTTGTCAAAAATGTTTTATGAGACTGTTGAATGGGTTGGCAGTAACAAAAGAAGGAAAGATGCAGTAACAAAACAAGGAATATATTTAACTACTTCAGGTATGATTCAAGGGGGTCCTGTTTTGCAATATTTAAGTGAAATGTGGCATAACAAAAAGGACAAAATAACTCTTATGGGATTTCAATGTAAGGGAACAAATGGTAGACATCTTTTAGAAGATGGTTATGTTTACATCGATGGTTGGAAAACATATGTTAAATGTGATGTAGAAAAATATGATTTTTCAGGTCATGCAGATAAAAAAGGAATAATGAATTTAGTAAAAAAAGTAAATCCGAAATTTGTGTTCTTTCAACATGGCGATGATGATGCAGTTTCTAATCTTAAAAAATGGGCAGATAAGAATATTTCTGGAAAAGCATTTGCTCCAAAAGTTAGAGATACTTTTGAATTAGATTAATGGTAAGGGTTTGCTTAAGGTGCATATCCTAAAATTACTTTTAAAGCACTAATTTCTTTGTTAATTTCGTGCAATGTCAAACCAAATGCGTGAGGATTGTTACTTTGTAATCCTGCAGTTTGAAGAATTATTCTTAATTGTTTTAATTGTACAAGAAGTTCTCTGTAGTTTTTTTGATTATGATATTTTTTTATTTGAACTACTAAATTATCTAAAAGCGCATGATCTATTTGTGTAACTATTTTTGGAGGAACTCTTAGCCAGGATTTTGTATCATTGTAATATTTCATTATGCTTATTACTGCAGTTAGTTCAATTTTATGTAATTGTTTTAGTTCATCTTGTTGCATCGCTAATTTTTCTTGTGCTTGTGCTAAATACTTATCTAGAAGATTAGCTATATTTTCAAGAGAATTTTTTTCTGCTATTGTTCTAAAATGTTTTGTGAAAATAATCACTTTTTCAAATTCATGGTTTTTCATTTGATGATCTAATGCGTTTTCAATATGTTCTAGTGTTTCAGTTGTTTTTTCTGCAAATTTTTTTTCATTATCTGTGCGTATTAATGCTCTTATATTTTCGCTTAGAATCAATGCATCATCTTGAGAAAGACAATCAATTGTTTTTGTATCATTTGACACTTCTTTGAATGCTTCTTGCATATTTTCAATTTGTCCATAAACATTTGAACTGTTTCCTTTAAATAATGTTACTCCTGCTGTAAGTCCTAATGTTAGTAAAACTATCTTTTTTATCTTTTCATATGAGTGTTTTGCTGACATATGAGATATTTATAAACTTTATAATTTATATTTCTTTCGTGCCAAAATAATTATTATCCATTCTTCAATGACAAGAAAAGTTTTAATAGTATTCTGAGTAGTTTTTCTATAGTAAGCTCGAGCATGGGTTTAAAAAAAGAGAGGTAAAGTATGGGACTATTTGGATTTGGTAAGAAAAAAGAAGAAAAACCAATTGAGCCTCTTCCAGAAATACTCTCACCCGATTCTTCAATTGATTCTTTAGCTTCTGAACCTCATGATTTTACAGAAAATATGCCTGCTCAAGATGAATTAGCACCTCAACCGTTACCTCCTAACATTTCTACCACACAAAACGAAGAATCTAAATTGCCTATGGATATTGATAAACCTTCAGAGTCCACAAAGACTAGTAAGTAATCTTCAGGTGCTGACGAAGTATCTTTTGAAATACCTGATTTTGGAGATGATGAGATTAATGTTGATGTACATCCTGAAGACATGGTAGAAGAACCTCATGTTTCACTAGATGAACCAGAAGAAGACACTGATTTTACAAAAGAAGTAGATAAAGAAGAAGACTCAGATTTACCTAAATTTGAATTGAGTAAACCTAAATCCCCCGAAATTGTTATTACTAAAAAAGAAATTCCTAAATTTGATGATGCTCCTACTACAACTAAGCAGACGGTAGTTAGAGAAGTATTTGTAAAGAAACATGAGTACATAGATGTTTTATCCCGAGAAGAAGAGGTGACTTCTGAGATAAAAAGAATAAGAACAGATTTAAACAGATTGCTTTCATATGCTACAGAAGAAGAGAAAATATATGGGTCAATGTCAGAAATTGCAACAAAAATAAAAGATGAGTTGCTAACAACAGATTCAAAACTGTTTGAAAGGTGAAGAAGATGATGAAACAAGATCAGATTTTTGTCAAAATAGAAGACTTTAATGAAGTATCAAAGATACTAGATGAAGTTAAGAAAAAAACAGATATAATTAAATCAAAATTAAATGATTTAAAGCAATTAAAAGAAAAAGAAGATGAAAGCTTAAAGGACTGGGAAGATAGAATAAGTATTCTTACTAGCAAAATATCTGAAGTTGAAGAATCTTTGTCAAAATAAGGTGAAAAACAAGTGTCTTACTACGCAAAAATATCGGATCCGAGAGCATCAAGAAGAGCTCTTTTAGAATCTATTAAGGAACCGATTGTGCTATTAACTCAAAAAAAAGAAATAGACGAATTAAGAAAACAAAAACGAGAACTCGTGTTGGATGTTCAAGAAGAATTTAACGATTTGCTTAAAATTCTCAAGAAACTAGAAAAAATTCTTCCTCAAAAAGAGTTAAGACAGCAAATTTTGCAGCAAAAAAAAGAAGCTCAAAAACATAAAAATAAAGTTGTGGTTCAAAAACCTGCAAAAGGCACTAAGAAAAAAACAGCTAAGAAAACTTCTAAGCCAAAACTACCTGTTCAAAAGCCTATGACTGAAGTAGACAGATTGGCTTATACTCTTAACAAAATCGAGGAGAAATTATCCCAACTCTAAATAAGTTTTATAAATGATTGATTATTTCTTTACATTATGTTTGCAGGGGTAGCGAAGCATGGTCAAACGTGCCAGACTCAAGTAACTGGTCACGCTCAAAAGTTACGCTTTTTGGACGCAACGTCCGGTGCAATGCAAGGTTGCACGAGCAGATGCCTTGAGTGATGAGTTCAAAAGAACGATGATTACTCGCAAAATTCCACTAAAGAAATACTCCTTTTGGAGGATTTGAAAACGGAGACGTTTGAGGAATCTGGTCCCTTAGTGGGTTCGGGGGTTCGAATCCCTTCCCCTGCATATTGTTACGCTAATATGACGCATTCAAGACATTTGAGGAACACAAGGGTTCCTCAGTTAGAATCATATTGGTGTTTTTGCAGAGAAGGTTAGAAACGAAAGTGACACAACCTTCCCCTGCATCCTTTCATTAAGGAAAAGATGAAGTAATTTCACGTTATTATAAAATATTGACTGTTTAGCATAAAACGCGAATAAGAATATTTTTTTACGCCAAACTTAGTGGTGGAGAAATAGTATAAACAAACAAGGAGAAAAAATGAGACAAGGAAATGATAGGCGTAGAAGTAGTAGAGGTTTTAATAATAGGTTTGGTGGAGGCAACAAATCAGGTGGCGGTTTTAATAGAGGCGGCGGTCAAGGCAGATTTGATAGAGGTCCTAAGGAACTTCATAAAGCAATTTGTGCTGAATGTAAACGAGAATGTCAAGTACCTTTCAAACCAACTGAAGGCAAACCTGTTTATTGCAGAGACTGTTTTCAAAAACACAGACCTCAAAGATTTTAATTATTAAAAGTTATAGGTGCGTTTTTTATGTTTTTTTTATCTTTTTTTATTAGATGAGATAAGGCGTAAAAAATGTATGAAGACTTAAAAGCTCACGTTGTAAAAGAATATGATTCTAGAAATAATAAATGAACTTAAGGAATATTTATAAAATGATTGTAGGTTCTAAAGAAACATGATCGAAATTATTCCTGTAGGCGGGTTCTCAGAAATTGGAAGAAATTGCACTATTGTCAAATGGAATGATGAAGCAGTAATGTTAGATTTTGGTCTAGAAATGGAAAACTACATCAAAATAAATGAAGATGAAGATGTTCCACAAAGAACACCTCAAGGAACACTTATTCGTTCAGAAGCAGTTCCAGATTTAAACTCAGTAGCGGACGAATTAAAATATGTTAAAGCTTTATGCATTAGTCACGCTCATTTAGACCATGTAGGCGCTGTTCCATTCTTTACAAACAAATTAAAGATGCCTATTCACGGAACAAGATTTACTATTGAAGTTCTAAAAGCATTATTGCAGGATAAAAACAAAAAAATTGATGCAGATTTACATGTTCATCCTGAAAATTGTAAGTTTGATGTTTCAGATAATCTAAAAGTAGAATTTATTCATGTTACTCACTCAACTCCTCACACAGTTATTGTTGTTGTTCATACTCCTGATGGTAAAGTTGTTTATGCTAATGATTTCAAATTAGATAATGCGCCTGTTTTAGGAAAAAAACCAAATTATGAAGCGATGAAGAAACTAAAAAATGTTAAGGCACTAATTATGGACTCATTATATGCTCTTGACCCAAGAAAAACTCCTTCTGAATCAATAGCAAGAGAAATGTTAAGAGATGTTTTACTCGGAACTTCATCTCAAGATCACAACATTATTGTTACAACTTTTTCTAGTCATATCGCAAGATTAAAAACAATTATGGAACTTGCAAAAACGCTTAAAAGACGTCCTGTTTTTCTAGGAAGATCATTAGCTAAGTATGTTGATGCTGCCAAAGCTGCAGGGATTGCGGATTTTGGAAAAGATGCAGACATGGTCAAATTTGGTTCAAAAATTGAAAAGTATTTCAAATCTGTAAAAAACACAAAAGACAAACTCTTTATCTGTACAGGTCATCAAGGAGAGCCAAAAGCTGTTCTTTCAAGACTAGCAAGACAAAACATTTTTCCTTTTGAAGAGGAAGATTTAGTTATTTTTTCTTGTAAAATAATTCCTATAGAAGAAAGTTATCATAACAGAGAAGTTTTAGAAACTAATCTTAAACAAAAAAAGGTAAGAATATTTACAGATTTGCACGTTTCTGGACATGCGTGCAGAGAGGACCACAGAGAATTCATTAAATTAATTAAACCAGAACACATTATTCCTACTCATGGAAATGTAGATATGCTTAAAGCTTTGAAAGAATTAGCTCTTGAAATGGGATATTCTGATAAAAACATCCACATTTTGAGGAATTTTACGAAGATATGGGTCTGAACTGAAGAAAACTATTTAAATAGAAACAGATTTCACGAGGGTAGAGGGGGCATATTATGAAACTTACATTAGCTGAACCAAAACTACTAAAAGAGAGCGTTTCAATTATTTCTGAACTAGTTACAGAAACAAGATTTAAAATCACAAAAGATGTTGTAGAATTAATCGCAATGGATCCTGCAAATGTTGCAATGGTAATATTCAAAATGCCAAGCTCATCATTCGCAGAATATGTTGTAGAAGAAGATGCAAATATTGCAATTAACTTAGCAAATTTTAAACAAGTTCTAAGAAGAGCAAAAACAAAAGATGTTTTAACACTAGAAATTGATGAGAACAAACTTAAAGTTACGCTTAAAGAAAAAAATACGAGAACCTTCTTTTTGCCTTTAATTGATTTGGAAGAAAAAGAACAAAGAGTTCCTCAACTAACATCAAAAGTTGAAGTTGAGATGGATAGCCAAATGCTTTCTGATTCAATTGAAGATGTTGATATTGTCGGAGAAAGTGTTACATTTGCAGCAACAGAGGAAAGCCTTATTATTTCTGCTTCAGGAGATTTGACAAAAGCTGAAGTTGTTATAAAAAATGAAGATGGTGTAAAAATAACTGCAGAAGGAGAACAAAAAAGTAAGTACTCAATTGAATATTTAAAGAAAATGATTCAAGGAAGTAAACTTGCAGAAAAAGCTCATATTAAATTCAGCAATGATTACCCTTTGACACTTGAATTCAAAGAGTTAAATAAATTAAGTTTGACGTTTATACTAGCACCTAGAGTAGATAATGACTAATGGCTTAGGTTGTAGAATGGGTAGCCAGTATGAACCACTGGTCAATTCTGCCCTTTCACGTCTTGGAATGCTACAATTCTTTAATTGAATTAATGCCATCTTCGATAAGGGGAACGTTTTTCTTTATAAACCTTGTCTGACTCTACTCTAGTTTCCATTATGTATTTACATTCTGGCTAAACTTATTCTTATAATGTAAAATATTATTAAGAAAAGTATTGATGAACTTCTTTTAATGAGTATATTTTTCTATAGAAAAACTAAGATAAAATAATTTAAAGAAAGAAATTTCTATAATTATTATGTAATTAAGTTTTGCCTCTAATTGGTTGAGGAGATAGATGATAGCGATTTATTTGCTGTCTATAATTCCAGTAGGAACAAACCATAATGGAGGTAAAATAATATGAAAATAGTAAACATTAAAGAGGATTTCTCTCAAGATTTTGAGGAACCATGCGTCGCTACAAGGCGTTGTGGGAATCAGGAAACATTCTATCTGCCAACAGCATATGCTGCAAATTTTCTAGCAGAAGATAAGTATGTATTTCCTATACAAAGAGTAAGTGAAGATGGTGTATTGACAATTGTATATTATGTTGAAGATATGCCAAGTGATTATTTCTATAGAAAATATATGATCTATAGATTAAAAAAATATTACATGAAAAAAGATGGTAAACGTTATGCTGCGATAAGTTTTGTAATTCCACTTCCATCCAAGATGGCGTTAAATTTAGGTATCTGCAAGGATATGCCTAAAGTTCATGTCAATATTAAAGGAGGTTTCCTAAAAGATGGTTCAAAGGTTATAATCATTCAAAAGTATGAACCTAAAAGAAGATAATTTTTGGTGAATCAGTATGGTAATGGGAAAGAAGGTTAGAGTGTATTTTGACGATGGAGAAAAAGTATCTTTGAGAGAAGGAATAGTGTCTTTTGAAGATCAGTTCTCTGTCACGCTTGATTACAAGCATGTTATTCCTCGAGGCAGGATTGTTAGAATGGAGGTCTTTGAGGATGGAACGAATGACAACAGAAGTGGCAAGCAGACTAGTTAAACTTTCTACAAAGTATGGTGACTTCAAGGTTGCAAAAGGTTACTCTGTCGATGAAGAGAGAAAGTTCACTAAAAGAAAACATGTCTCTGAACTGTGGAGTTCTGATAAAGGAATTGATTTTTTGAATAAGGCTAACTGCAGACAGATCCTGCCCTGTGAAATCATTCTTGATATGGATGACAATATTTCTGAAGAGAGATTGAATATTATCTGTGATAATCTTGATGAGTATGGCTTTAGTTACAAAGCTTATGCTACAGGATCTAAAGGTTATCATATCCACATATTCGAAGACGAATTGATCAAATATTCTGAGAAGATAAGACAAAGAATTCGGCATTATATTATTTCTAAACATAAGTGTGATGGACATATGGCTTCTGGCAATGTTATCATTGCTCTTGAAGATATGCCTCATTTCAAAACAGGGAAAGTCAAGACTTTGGTGAGGCAATCAAGATGAATGAAGCATTGAAGAAATTGATATATGATATGGATGATCCAGATGTGATTGATGAATATAAGAAGATCAATGCAAAGATCGATGAAAGATTCTTTGATCCTTTGCTTCTTAAACACATCCATGATGAACTGGATAAGAGACATAAGCTTGATCATCGAGAAAAGCTTGGAGTCTTCATTGTTGCTGCTTCTGGTTATCTTCGTGATGCACGTGATCATTGCAGTAGTGCAAGCAAAGGAAATAGTTCTTCTGGTAAAGATAACTTGCTTGATACTGTACTTGCTCATTATCCTAAAGATGATTGGATAAAAGTTACACGAGCAACAACTGCAACTCTTGAAGATGATGTACAGACTAAGAAGATCGTTGCATTTTCTGAAATCAATAAAAATAGAGAGTTTGGTGCTAATGCAGAGATTGTCGAGACATTCAAACAGTTAGCTGAAGGTGGAACATCCACTTTAAAGAAAGATGCAAAGACAGGATTCAAGACGGCTATTCGTACTGAACAGAAACAGAAGACCTTACTTTATGGGACTACAGAGACTGAATCAGATGAAGAGCTTGAGACAAGATATGTCATCATTCCAGTAAAAGGTTATCGAGAGAAGAATAGAGTTGTTGTTACTGATGTTCTGAAGAAAGCTAGTGATGAATCTTTTTACCTGGAGAAGAATAAGCATGAAGATTCCTGGATTGCAACATCAATCTCTTTACTTGATCAGGAGATTCAGGTTATTATTCCTTTCAGTGAAATACTGGGAGAGAAGGTTGGCGGTAAAGAAATATTTGATACATCAAAAGACAGGGTCAAGAGAGATGTAAAAAGAATAATGTCTTTGACACGTGCAAATGCCTGGCTTCATCAAAAACAAAGGAAGAATAAATTTGTTAATTCAATGCAATTCATCTATGCTGAACCTTCTGACTTTCTTAATGCATTAAGGATCTTTGCAGATTTCATCAACCTGACTTATTCTGGTGTAGATCATAGGCTACAAAGATTGCTGGAATATGCAGAGAAGAATGTTGGAAAGCACGAACAAGAGATTAAAGCATTAGGTTTTCAGGAAAGATATCATGGTTGGATCTTAAGACATGAGGCTCAGAAAGCATTGAAGATAGGTTCGGTTAAAACAATAAAGACGTGGATACAGAAACTGAAAGATCTGAATAAAGTAGAAAGTCATTATGATAGATATCTTAGTCAAAAGACTGTTCTGTTTCGACCTATCAATCAACCCTTTAACAACCTGGCACTACCTGTAAATATTGATGAGATTGATAGGTTATTACAGGTATGGTTAGGCTCTGATTCTGCTAAAGAGATATATGGAGAACATAAGATAACGCCTTATTCAGTTGATTTTGAAGACTATGCACAAGAGATAGATGAAGAACCAAGTACCTTTTCGCAGGAAAATACTGGGTCAGAATTACCATGTGAAAATTTAGTTGTGGAAGAAGAGTTTGTGACTGATGATTGAGTTTGAAAAAGCAAAAGGAGCTAAAAAAAATAATGAGGATAAAAAATGAAAGATGAATATTACAGAGGAAAAGAATTAGAAGATTTATGCGTGACTCCTTTTTGTCAGAACTTTAGACTTCCTGATGAATTAGGATTATGCAACGAGTGTTTCAATGCACTTAGAAAAGCAATGGGATTTCGGAAGATCTATGACTATTCAAAGAAAAAACCTGAACTTCTGATTACACTAAAAGAGGCACTTGAAAAAATAATCAGTAAAGGGGGCTGTGGAGGTTCTTTTCGAAAATTAAGATTTAGTGATGAACCTTGTTGGGATTGCAAAGAAGAGAAAAAACGAACTGCCGAAAAGAGAATATTTGATGGTTCTAACAGTCAAAAAGAGGCGAAAAACAATGTCAAGTAAATTGGATAATTTTGGTGGCAAGACTCATGTGTTTTCTCATGAAGATCGAATGAAAGGTGCTAGGACAAAGTCATGGAAAAAGACTCTTTCTGCAAGACTTAATGCAATGAAGAACGGAAAGTATGCAAAAGGGATTAAGAACTGTGATGATTGCAAAGTGAGCTTCAAATGTCCATTCAAAGCAAAAGAACCTTACCAAAAATGTGAGATGTTCTCTGCAAAGATGATATATACAATAATGCTTGCGAGAAATCTTCCGACTATTGAAGAGTTTGATAAGTTTATCTCTGGTTTCATGAAAGACTATTTCAACACCTATGACAAGGATGAAAAACTTGCACAAAGGTCATTGTATTCTTTCTTGGAGAAACTGATTGAGATAAGAGGTGCAATGAAGAAATGATCAAGAACTTTAAGGGGAATATTTATACTCTTACTCAAGAAGATAGGATAAAAGGTGGAAAGGTTTCTTCTAAGAGAAAGACTTTGGCTAATGGACTGAAGAACCTTAAGCATGGAAAGTATTCATCTGACCATATCCTTCTCTTGAGTTGTATAGATTGTCCGTTCATCTCTAAGTGTGAAAAGAAACAAGATGGTTTCTGCTCTTTTCTTCTTGATGAATTAAAGATTGATAAGAAGTTTTTTCGGATCGTAAAAGAACTAAAGATCGAGAATGGTTCTGTTAATCTTCTTGATCTTGTAAGAAAAAAGTACCAGATGAACAGACAATATATTGATTTTATCGAGGAGTTCGATAGTTTGGAAGGTAGCGATTCCAATGGATAGATTGCTTCTCGACTGTGTTTATAAAGCTGTTAGGACATCTCTATAACTACGCTAACACGAGGTGTATATTATGGCTAAGAAAAGCAATAAATCGTTTTACAACATGGCAAAAAAGGTATTGTCTGAACAGAAGAAACCGATGCATTACACAGACATAACAAAGAAGATTTTGGAGACAAAAGAGAGTAAAGGAAAGACTCCAGAAAGAACTGTTATTGCAGTACTTATGAGAGACACTCATAATGTGTTTGTACGTATGGGTGATGGAGTGTTTGGACTTACCAGACTTGCCAAAACATATGAGGATACAAAATGAGTCGGATAAGAGAGGATACAAAGAACAGGATAAAAGAAGATATCTATGGCAGGTTGACATACAAACCAAGAACTGTAAGGGAGATTTCAATAGAGATCAATAGGTCATGGGGATTAGTCAATGATCTGCTAAAGGAATTAGTTGAAGAAAAAAAGAATGTTGATTGGTTGAAAGTAGGACCTCATAGAACATACTTTTTGTACAAGAAAAAAAGATACTGGCACTATACTCATTGAGAACTTTGTCTCTTTTCAAGATCATCAAAATACTCATCTCTAAGTTTATCAATATCTTTTATGATCGGAATGACTAAATCTTTGTCTTCCAATAAATCTAATCTTTCTCCGATGTAAGTTATCCATACTTTCTGTCCAGAAGTCTTTATCTGTTCTTTGATCTCTAAAAGCATACTGTTCCAGTCAATCTCTTTTCTTGCTAATGATAAGCAGTCATCAATATCTCCAGGTCTTTCTGTAAATGTCTTGAACATGAAGATGTCTGTTGTTGAACATAATGAGACTGAGAGATTATTTAGTTTGGTAATTGTCTCTGCTCTTTCCATCATATTTTTTGAAAGTATGAATCCTTTACAGACAGTTCTTTGGAACAGATCAATCCTGTAATCGTCTCTTACAAATATCTCATTAAGATCAAACTTTTTGTATTCAATTGTTGGTATCTTGGATTCAAATCCTAGTTCTTTGAGAAGTCTTTCCATAGCTCTAAACTCTTCTGGAGAATCAACGACAATATCAACATCTTTCGTAGAGACTTTGAGTTTATGATAGAGCATCACAGCTCCACCTATCACATAGAAGTGTACTTTCTCTTTAAGGTTATCATCAATTTCCTTGAAGAGTTTATTCAGATCATTAAAGTTTGATATCATATACTTCAGCTCTATCTCTTATTTCAGATAATGAAGGGTATCCTTCAATCTTGTTACCTTTAAGGACTTTATTAATGTTGTCCAATATTTCATGATGAATTTTCGAAAACTCTTTTTTGTACTTAACATAGAATAATGTCAGAAGTATTCTGTTCTGAATGCTCTTGTCTTTTTCACAACGATATAACGAATGCATAAGTATATCTTTCCTTGATAATTTCTTCTTTGGAAGATAATAGGTATAATCAATCGTAAAAATCTTGATACCTTGATCTGTATATGCAGATAATCCTGTTAAAGATGCATCGCATTCTGCTTTTGTTGAGAATATTATTTCTTTGTCGGTCTTATAGTATATTACTGATCCAGGAGGAATTCTTCTATCAAATGATTCTTCATATTTTCTTAGTTCGGTGAAGAACTCGTAAAGTCTTGGATAGAGTTTTTTATTGAATACGTAAGTCTTGTCTCTTGTTTTGAACAAACTTCTGCTTCTTCCTGTCTTTAGTTTAAGGAAGAATGTGCTTGGTCTTAGTTTTGTATTTTTTATTATTTCTTGGGCAGTTCTTGGCGTATCTAAGAGGTAATTGTATAGTTCCATTCCACACCCAGATATGTCTTCAATGAAGCTGGATTGAAAGCTTAGTTGTTGTAGAAGCAGTTGGACATGAGTTGCTTCGGAAGGGATTATCTCTTTATTCTTTAGAGTAACAAAGTTCTTTTTTTCTAAAGTCTTGATGATTCGATATATCTGACTCTTGTCTTTTTTCAAAGCTAGAGCTACCTCTGATACTTGCTTTCTACCTAGAGCAAGCTGTTCGAGTACCTTTAATTCTGTCTTTGAAAATCTCATAACTCTAATAAAGTACAATTATTATATAAATGTTTGGTATTTTAATGGAGTAATTTAGATTAAATGCTTTTGCATCACTATTTAGATATGGATAAATAGTCTATGAGTTGAGTCGTACCCATTTTGGGTACGGTTGAAATGGGGGGTGACAATTTGTCCCTACCCTTATGCTCTTTCTAAAAACTCTATTTTTAGAGATTAAAGTGCTATTTTTGTGATTTTTTCACAAAATTGAGGTGTAAATCCTATGTTTTAGCCTTTCTACGGAATGTATGACATAATAACATTTATATAGTACAAATGTCATACATTTAATTAATGGATGAAAAAAAGGCGAGTGAGAAAAATGATTTGATTTCTATGATAGGAGATAGGCTTATCTGGCTTGATTTTACCCATAAAATTAGAAAGGACAAAAAGAAGATTTGGGATATAGTCCTTCCTATGATTGAAGATTATATGAAGGAAGGTAAAAAATAATGGTACAAAAACAACTAAAGCCAGAAGAACTAGCAAGAACTTACATTGATAAACATCTTGTAAATACAGGATGGAAAATTCTTAAACAAGGAAGTAAAGTACCAAGCTCAGGAAATTATGCATTATGTGAAGAAGAAGTAAATGGAAAATTTGCGGACTATGTTCTCTATATTGATGGAGAAAGGTGGGCTGTTGTTGAAGCTAAAAAAGAAGGTGCTGAAAACGTAGAACATGCTTTAATACAAGCTGTTGAGAGATATGCAAAACCATTAGATGTCGATTATGTGTATGCTGCAAATACAAAAGTTGACAAATGGAATAATGCAATTCTTAATGTTATTTTTAGAGATTTGAGAGTAAAAGATTCAAGATCAAGAGATGTTTTTTCATTCCATACACCAAGAGGATTACAACTTCTAGATACTTATGATATTGAAGAATCAAATAATCAGTTAGTAGATAATCCTGCTCAAGAAGTGAAAGGTGGATTAAGATATTATCAAGCAGAAGCAATAAACTCAATAGAAAAAGGTCTCAAAAATAAGAAACGTAAAATGCTTCTCCATATGGCTACTGGAACAGGAAAAACAAGAACAGTGGTAGAATTAGTTTATAGGTTAATGTCAACTAATCCAAAAAGATTCAAAAGAATTTTATTTCTAGTTGATAGACGAGAACTTGCAAATCAAGCAGTCACTGCGTTTGCAACATTTAATGCAATGCCTGGGAAAAAGTTTGATGAAATCTACGAAGTATATTGTGATAAGATTCCAAATGATGAAGAAAACAAAACTAAATTTAATTCAAAATTAATGTCAAAATCAAAGGTTTCTTCACCTAAAGAAGGAGATGCTCACATTTATGTAACAACAATTCAAAGGTTATTTCAACAAATAACAGGAAGAAGTACATTTAGAAATGATGAAGAAGAAGATGAAATGGAATGGGAAGAAAAACCAGTCGAATACAATAAACAGATACCTATTGATGGATTTGATTTAATTATCTCTGATGAATGTCATCGTTCAATATACAATACTTGGGAAATTGTTTTGAATTACTTCGATGCTGTTCAAGTAGGATTAACTGCAACTCCTACAGGGAGAACATTTGTATTTTTTGATAGAAATTTAATTTATAGATATGGATTAAAAAAAGCTATTGAAGATGGATATCTTGTAGATTACGATCCAGTTAGAATCTACACTAAATCCACTAAAGAAGAAGCCTATATTCCGAAAGAGCAAAGACTTTTACTAAAAGATAGACAAACAGGAATGGAAGAGGAAGAATTTGCAGATGAAGATATTAAGATTGAAACAGATAAACTAGAAAGAAGCCTAACTATTCCTGATCGATTAAGAAAAATTGCAAAAGAATTCAAGAAACATTACAAACCTGGACAAAAAACACTGATCTTTGCTAAACATGATAATGAAAAAGGAAGTCATGCAGATGCTCTTGTTAAAGCTTTTAGAGAAGAATTAAACTTAGGCAATGATAAAGTATTCAAAATAACTTATCGTTGTGGAAAGGATGCAAGAACATTAATTAAGAAATTTAGAAATTCTATTGATGAAGCATGGATAGTCATAACTGTAGATATGTTATCTACAGGAGTAGATATCCCTAGAATTGAAAATATTATTTTTGATAGAGCTGTTCAATCAAGAGTATTATTTGAACAAATGATGGGTAGAGGTACAAGAACATGCAAAGAAATAGGAAAAACACATTTCACTGTTTACGATACTATGGGTTTGCTTGCTTTACAAAAACAAATGGGCAACTCTGCATTTGATGAAGACTATAAAGAACCTTCAAAGTCCTTGTCAATAAAACAAGTAATTAATAAAATATATCGAGGGATAAAACAAGATTATTATATTGATAAGTTAGTTCAAAAGATTCATAGAACTGCAAAGAAGTTACCTCCTGCAGGAGTAGATGACTTTGCTTTATATGATGAAATTCCTGCAGGGGATCTAGGAGTATTTGCTTCAAAACTCAAAGAAAATTTACAAAAAAATTTTAGAAAACATTTTGAAATATTCAAAGATGATGTCTTTGTTGAGAAATTAACTAAATGGTCTAAATTTGATAGACAAAAATATGTTGTTGCAACAGATTATATGGATGAAGCTGAATCCGAAATGTTCTTCAAAGTTGAAAGTGAACAACTTAAACCAGATGATTATATTGAGTCTTTCGTAAACTGGGTAAAAGATAATGATACAAAGATTGATGCCCTTGAGTTAATTATGAAGAGACCGAAGAATCTAGAACTGAAACATATCAAAGATCTTGCAAAAACTCTAAGAAAACAACCTGGACAATACAGTATTGAAAAATTAAATAGGGCTCTTGAGTTAAGTAAGAATGAAAGTTTAAATAAACATTCTAACAAAGTATTAGACTTAGTTTCAGAGTTAATTTCTTATGTTAAGTATGCTGAAGATGATGGTCATTTCTATGCACTTCAAGAAAAAGTAGATTTGGCAGTTGCAGATATTGTTTCAAGTGATTCATTTAGTGTTGAACAATTGAAATGGTATAACATAATTCGAGACTTTGTCATCACAAGATTAAAAATAACTAAGCAAGACGTTAATAGTGGAATAGTTTTTAGAAAGGTTGGTGGATTTGCCAATTTGGATAAAGTGTTCAATGGAAAATTACAAACATTAATGGATGCATTAAATGAGGCGGTGTTAGCATGAATACAAATATAGGACAAAAAATCTGGCACTTTTGCCACACTCTTCGAGATGAAGGTATGAGTTACGGGAATTATATAGAACAACTTACATACTTACTCTTTCTTAAAATGGCAGATGAAAAAGGTGCTGACATTCCAAAAGGTTGTTCATGGGCAGATCTTATTAAAGAATCTGGCGATGATCTAATGAAGAGATATGATAAAGTTCTAGATGAATTATCAAGAAGTAAAGATGTGCTTGGCGATATTTTTGCAAATGCAAAGAATCTATTTAGAAAACCAGTTGGGTTAAAAAAAATAATAGATATGATTAATGAGATTGATTGGGCTTCAATTCCAGTAGATCAATTAGGAACTATCTATGAAGATCTACTTCAAAGATATGCAGAAGAGAAAAAAGGAGGAGCTGGTCAATACTTTACTCCAAGACCTTTAATTAAAGCAATGGTTCAAGTTATGAAACCAGAAATAGGAATGGAAATACACGACCCTGCAACAGGAACTGGTGGTTTTTTAATTAGTGCATTTGAACATATTGTTGAACAAAAAGGAGGTAAATTAGATCCTGATGACGAGATTACATTAAGAGATGACACATTTTCAGGAAGTGAATTGGTTCTAGATACTAGAAGATTATGTGTTATGAATTTATTTTTACATGGAGTTCATGACGGAATTTAATACGGCGATAGTTTAGCTGAAGTCAAAGAAGCAGAATGGGATATGGTTCTTACAAATCCTCCATTTGGTGTAAAGTCAGGAGGAGAAGTCCCACATAGACCTGACTTTAATGTTGAGACTGCTAATAAACAGTTAAACTTTGTGCAACATGTAATGAGCGGATTAAAAGCTCCTGGAAAAGCAGCAATGGTGTTGCCTGATAATGTTTTATTTGAAGAAAATACAGGGACTTCATTAAGAAAAATATTGTTAAAATCATTTAATGTTCATACAATATTGAGACTTCCTCTTGGAGCTTTTATATATGTTCCTGGAGTGAAAGCTAATGTTGTTTTCTTTGATAAAGGATCAAAGACCTCTGAAACATGGGTTTATGATATGCGTACTAATGTTGACAAAATCAATAAAGGCAATCCTTTGGCAGATAATCATTTTGAAGACTTTGTTAAATGGTATGATAAAAGAAAAGTAACTGAAAGAGCAAAAAAATTCAAATACAAACAAATAGAAGAAAGAAATTATAATCTTGATATTAAATGGATTAAAGATGATTCTTTACATCATGAGTATGAAGACCCTGATGTAATTCTTGAAAACATAAAAGTCAGTGAAGAGAAGATTCTTGAACAAATTGAAAATATAATGAGTGTACTACAGAATGGAAAATAAATTACCTCCTAATTGGAAACTTAAGAAAATCAAAGATGTTTGTAAGGTGGTTAGTGGAGCAACTCCTAAAACTTCTAAACCTGAGTATTGGGGCGGAGATATTTTATGGATTACACCAAAAGATTTGTCTAAATTCAAAGGAACAATTATTTCAGATACTCAAAGAAGAATTACTAAAGAAGGATATGATTCTTGTAGTGCAACACTTGTACCTAAGGGAACTGTATTGATGTCAAGCAGAGCTCCGATAGGCTATCTTGCTATTGCAGGGAAAGAAATTTGTACTAATCAAGGTTTTAAAAGTTTTATATGTTCTGATGAAATAAATAATAAATTTTTGTATTATTATTTGAAAGGAATAGTTCCTGAATTAGAACAAAAGGGATCAGGCACAACATTTAATGAATTATCAAAAACAAAGGCTGAAGAAATTGAAATTCCTATTCCTCCACTTTCAGTTCAAGAAGCTCTTGTAAAAAAACTTGATGCTTTCTTTAAAGAATATGATATCCTGTCAGAAGAAAAACAAAAAGCAAAGGAGAATCATGAAAAGATTTTACAGAGTGCAGTTATGAAAGTATTTTTCCCAGAAAAATTTGATGATGGGTGGAAATTACTTAATTTGGATGAGGTTGCAGATATTGTTATGGGACAATCACCTCCTTCTTCAAGTTATAATCTTAATAAAGATGGATTGCCGTTCTTTCAAGGAAAAAAAGAATTTGGAGATATGTATCCTGCTGTTATAAAATATTGTTCAGAACCTAAAAAAACAGCTGAAAAGAATGATACTTTATTGAGTGTTAGAGCACCAGTAGGTCCTGTAAATATGGCTAAAGAAAAAAGCTGTATTGGTAGAGGTTTAGCTGCAATAAGATCGAAAGGAGATCTAAATTCAGAATTTATTTATTATTTTATGAAAGGTAATGAATATAATATTGCTAGGTCTGGTAGAGGAAGTACATTTGATGCAATAAGTGGAAAGGATATTAAAAAAATAAAAATTCCTGTGCCTCCAAATAAAGAAATACAAAAAGAGATACTGACTAAATTAAGATTGATTATGAATTTTCAAGAATCTATCTTAGATGAAAGGAAGACTGTTAATAAAAATATTGAATCGCTCCCTCATTCAGTATTGACTAAAGCATTTCAAGGTGAATTACTAGCTTAAAAACAGGAGATTTATAAAAATCAAAGGATATTAATATGAAAAAGGTGCTAAAAATGTCAATGGATAAATATATTAAAGAAAGATATCAGGATCAAGTAGATTGGTATGACAAGAAAGCCCAAAAAAATAAGCTTTGGGCAAATATATTTCAAATAACCATAATCGTACTTGCTGCAATCACTCCAATCTTGGCAGCATTAGATAAAATTATGTTTACAATAATTACTTCTTCAGTAGTTGCCATTGTAAGTGGTTTATTAAAATATCTTAAAATTGAAGATCATTGGCATAATTATAGGACTATTTGTGAGACGCTTAGAAAAGAAAAGCACTATCATGATTTTAAAATTGGCGAGTATGAGCAAGCCGAAGATATCGACAAGCTTTTTGTTAATCGAGTTGAAAGTATTATTTCAAAAGAAAATACAACTTGGCTTACATCAATAAAAAAGAAAGAACGTAAATAAGGTGTTATTATGTTAATAAAAAGAATTAATAAACATGTTTTTTCATTGGAAAGTCATGGAAAAGAAATTAAAACCCCTTTCTTTTTTCCATCTATTTCTTCAATTAGAACTAATTTTAAAGTAACTGATTATTTTGATCTTATTAAAAGAACAGGTTATCCTGGATTTTTAATTTCAGCTTATGATGTCTATCAGGTTGAAGAAACGGATAAGTTATCTAAAGAAATCTCGAATCTTTCTGAAACATCGAAATTTGTCCTTGTTGATAGTGGACATTATGAAACTTTTTGGAATAATGATAAAAAATGGTCTTTTAAAAAATATGATTCTATTCTAAAAAATATTAAACTTGATATGTGTTTTTCTCATGATGTTTTTTGGGAAAAAGATAAAAAGTTAAAAGAGCATGTTAGTGAAACTGTTACTAACACAGCTATGACTGCAGGTTCTTTAATACAAGGAGAAGTTATTCCAATAATTCATGGCACACCAGATACGTTTTCTTCAATTATTAAAGGAGTGATCAAAGGCATTGAACCTCAAATAATTGGAATTACTGAAAGAGAACTTGGTGCTTCACTTCTTGAGCGAGCGAGTACTCTTAAAAAAATTAGAGATGAAGTTGATACAATTCGTGAAAATATTGTCATTCATTTATTGGGGACGGGAAATCCAGCTTCCATATTGATTTATACCTTATGTGGTGCCAATACTTTTGATGCATTAGAATGGTGTAAAAATGTTGTCAATCCAAATAATGGACATTTATATCATTTTACTCAAAAAGATTTGATTGAATGTGAATGTAAAGCTTGTAAACTTGTAAATGTCCCGTATCATATTTCTACAATGACACATAATTTACTTTTTTATGAAACTTTTGTGGAAGAGATTAGGGATTCAATTGGAACTAAAAAAGAATCCAACTTATTAAAAAAATATTTACCAGATCATTTAATTAAAAAATTAAAAAAGATACTGAAATAAAATGATGGCTGAATGTATTTACAAAGAAAAGATTGAAGATACTGTAAAGAAGATTGCAGATAGAGTCGATCCACTAACTATTAAAGAAAAATGGAAATCTTACTCGGAAAGTCATCTTATCAATGAATTAGTTGCTTGTATTCTTGGAAGTAGGGCTAGATTTGAAGTTGCTTCTATGTGCCTTCAAAGATTAAAAGATAAAGATTTACTAAATAAAAATTCAATATTAAGAAATCCTAATAATATTCAAATGAAGATACAAAAAACCTTAGAGAAAAATGGATATCTTTTTTCAAAATCTAAGGCAGATTACATCATTTGTACTATCATAAATATTTTTCAACATGAAAAATTAACTATGAAAAAAATTCTTGCAAATTGTAACTCAGATTTTGAGGCAAGGGATAGAATTGTTAAACTTTGTAAGGGAATAGGTCCTAAACAAGCAAGTTTATTTTTGAGAAATATTCATTATTCAGAAAATTTAGCAATATTGGACTCTCATGTAATGAAGTTTATGAAAATTCAAGGAATTGAGAAAGATATTAAGAAAGCAATAAATAAAACAGATTATATTAAATATGAAACATCACTTCAAATATATGCAAATGGTCTTAGAAAATCAATGGCACAATTAGATGTGGCTATTTGGATTGTAATGAGGGTTGCTCAGAGGGATATGAAATGGTTGTAGTTGCGTTGGTTTCGGGAGGAGTTGATTCAATAGTAATGTGTAAGATTTTGAATGAAGATTTTGATAAAATATTACCCTTATTTATTGATTATGGACAATTATCTTCTGAAAAAGAATGGGAATCTTGTCAAATATTATTAAAAGAATGTGGACTTCCTGAAGCTGTAAAAATTGACATAAATGGCTTTGGAAAAGTGATTAAATCTGGAATTACAGATGTATCAAAAGACATAAACAAAGAAGCTTTTTTACCCTGTAGAAATCAGATCTTTTTAACTATTGGAGCATCTTATGCATATCAAGAAGGAGCAGATGGAATTGCAATAGGAATCTTATCTGAAAAATTTCATATTTTTCCTGATCAAACAGAAGAATTCATAGTAAATACAAATACTGCAATAAATTCCGCACTTGATAAAGATATAACTATTTTAACTCCTTTAATCAATTTTTCTAAAGAAGAAGTAATTAAATTAGCACATAAACATAATGTTCCATTAGATAAAACATATAGTTGTCACAAAGGTGAGGGTGTTTACTGTGGAGATTGTATCTCGTGTAGAGAAATTATTGATTCAGGGAAAAAAGATGAGTTCTCACAATTTAATGAGGTTAAGTAAATGGGAGGAAGTGGATATGTGTCTGGTGGTGGAAGTTTCTACGGTGGAGCAAGCAATGTTAAAGAATTAGAAGATGTTGCAAAAAAGGAACTTCAGAAGGAAACACCCACTACAAGAAGAAAAGTATTTGTAAGTTTTCGCCATACTGACAAAAAAATGATTGATTTTCTTCGAGGGCAAGCAAAGAATGAGGGGTCGGAATTAGATTTTATTGATATGAGTTTAAAAGTTCCATTTAACAGTGAGAATGCAGAATATATAAAACGAGGAATTAGGGCAAGGATAGATCAATCTTCAGTGACTTTGGTTGCTGTTTCAGAGGATACGCATAAAAGTGACTGGGTAAATTGGGAAGTTGAAGAGAGTTTGAAAAGAGGAAAAGGTGTCGTTGTCGTTAATATAAGTAAAAATAATAATGTTAAGATGCCTGCTGCTGTTGAATCAAATAGAGATAAAATTAAAGTTGTTGCTTGGAAACATAAAGATATTATGGATGCAGTTGATGAAGCTGCAGAAAACAGATAATTAACGCTTTTCTTTAAAACTATAATATTTATTATCTCCAATTATTACATGATCTAGAACTTGAATGTTTAGTAATTCTCCTGCATCAAAGATCTTTTCTGTAATATCTTCGTCTTCATTTGAAGGATCAGGTTCTCCTGATGGGTGATTATGAACTAAAATAACTGAGTTTGCACTTTCTTTTATTGCAGATTTAAAGACTTCTCTGGGATGTATCAAAGAACTATTTAAAGTTCCAACAGAAACAATTTCATCTTTGATTATTCTGTTTCTAGTATCTAAATGCAAGATCATGAAATGTTCTTTATCTGCTCCGTTAAGTTTGGGATGACAATACTCAAAAACGTCTTTAGCTGATTTGATCGGCTTCCCATTTTGTTTAGCAAGATTGTGTCGTTTATTGAATTCAAATAATGCGAGTATTTGTGAAGCTTTTGCTTTACCAATTCCATTTATTTTTTGCAATTCTTTTAACGAACAAGAAGATAATTTACTTACACCATATTTAGAAATTAATCTGTTAGACATATCAATAACGTTTTCTTGTCTTGTTCCTTTTTGTAGAATTACCGCTAATAATTCTGAGTCTGAAAGTACTGAAACTCCTTGTTTCTCCATTCTTTCTCTAGGTCTATTCTCTTCAGATATATCTTTAATACGCATTAATATTGGGAATATTGAACTATTTGATAAATCTTATTGTTCTTTTTCCGAAAGATTTTCAATTGTTCCAAATAAGTACAGCTTTGTTTATGGGCATAGTATCTACTGTACATTCAAGCCATTCTCCAATTTCGTGATAGCATCCATGTTTACTACAATACCACAAATCTTTTTGCGTCATTTATCTTCTCTCACTCTTAGAATCTTTGGAAATCTCAATTTGTAACTATCTTCTTTTTTATACATCATGTCATAACCAACTTCTACAGTCTGTCCATTCTCAATATCTAACTTAGAACTTGCTGTTCCTATCTGTTTTTTTCCTTCTACTAACGTGTATATCCATCCTCTCTTATCCTTTCGTTCTTTTCTGCTGATGACTTCTAAGTCTACTGTTCGAAGTGGCTTTTTCTTTAACCAATTGTATCGAGAACCAGGATGATAAGGGCTGCAATTCTTTACAACAATTCCTTCCATTCCTTTCTCAATCATCTTTTTGTAAAATTCCTGAATATCTACTATTGTGTTTGTGCAAAAGAAAGGAACATGATTTAGATGGTTATTCTCTTCAATAAGCAGACCTAAATGTTGTTTACGAGAAAGCAATGGATCCTTATACAGAAAATGTTCTCCTATCTGTAATACATCAAATACAAAGTAAACAAACTTTTGTCCAGGAGGAAGTTTCTTCTGCAGAACTGAATTCGAACTTAATATTTTACCATTATCGACAACAGCTATTTCGCCATCTAGTATCATGTTATTTCCATGAATCCCTTTGATTACTTCATTTTTTAGTGTTCCAAATCTTTTAGTCCAGTCTGCTCCACTACGAGTAAAGAACTTGATACTATCCCTTTGCTTTAAACATAAAATACGAACACCATCTATCTTTGGCTCTACAAATACTCCATCATTATTGTAGAGAAATATTCCTAAGTCTCCTTCTCCAACCAGTTGCGGTTTAAACTTTGTCAGATCTATCATCTTTTCTGATCTCCTTAATACTTTCATCTAATCTTTTCATCACCCAAACACCAGTTCCTTTTGAAGAATGTGAGCTCTTGAAATAGACAGCCAATAATGGAACTACATTAAACTCAACAGCCTTCTCAATTACTCCATGTAATCCTTTCATGTCGAATCTTTCAAGTGATGTACTCTTCACTTCAACCATGAATGCTTCGCTCTTACTAAAAAGTATAACATCACAGACAGAATATTTACGACGTCCTGATGCTGCAACTCTTTCTGTGTGGAAACCTCGTTCCTTCATCATATTACAAAAATCCCTTTCATATTGTAGATGACTCTTCATCCTCATTTTTCAGTCTTACCTCAACTTGTTTTTTCACTAGATGATGTGCTTTGCATTTTCCAACAATCACATCTTCATGATTTTCATACTGTTCCATAAGTATTGTCTCTTCTTTCATGTCCTTGATCTGCTTATCCTTATCGTACTTGATTCCCATCTCATTACAGTAAGCAATTATCTTCTCAATCTTTTTAGAATACAATAACAAACAACCCGTCTGTCTAGCCCAATCAAATAATTTAATACCCATTGGATTATTCATTATCAAGACTGGTTTTAAAGAATTGAACTGTGGAATCTTTCTCATGTCATAAGAAAAACCTTGAGACATGCATCCAATCATAGAAGTAATATACTTCTTTCCAGCCATGCCAAGATATTTTCCTTTCTTATCTCTTTTGATAGAAACAGCATAGCCCATTATCGGAACATCCATAATATCATCATAAACATAAATGAGATAGTCTACTGGATCATTATCAAACTTCCACACATCAACCAACCGTTTCCCTTTTTCATCAGTATATTTGTGGATGCTATCTTTATTGAACCATGAAGGGATCTTCTTTGGAAAGTCCTGGTTCAACCGAACCTGCAACTTATATCTCTTGATAAGATACATTACAAAATAGAATATTGCCTGTTCTTCAAATGCAAAACCAAGAGTAGAATTATCTAAAATACTTTTGACGACTTCTTTTTGATGTATCTTTGGAACTAACTCTGCAATGAGCTTCTCAGGTCTTGCAGGATTATAATAATAACGCCTTTGTTTGTAAGAAAACACCTTGATCCAGCCGATACTTACCAATCGATAGATGAACCAGGACTTTACTGTCTCTTCATCTAATCTATATTTTGATTTCAATACATCAATTGGATAGATATCATTTGATTGGATGATATCAAGATAGGCTGCTCTTATCCCTCTAGGCATCATGTCGATTATCTTTGTCCTTATCTGTTCATCATCGATTCCATAGATGTAGCCTGGTTTCTTGCCATGGATCATCGCATTTGCTGGAAGCATGAATGAACTTCTCTTCACTCTATTGCTGACAAACAGCTCTCGCACAGACTGGTAACAATAGTCCCAATTCTCGTAATCTTCCATTGAGGGGTAATCCTTAAGGCTGTAAAAGATCTCTGCCAGTGTAAGCCCTGTGGCGTTATTCTGTAGTATCTCGTAGACCTTTGCCTTTACTCCTACAAGTAAGTCGTCCTTATTGACATTCTTCTTTAACTGCTCTATCTTTCGTCTTATATCATTCTCTGTCAATCCATAGACAAAAGAGCGAGAACACATCCTATTCTTGGACTGGACTCTAACTTTACTCTTTACTAAGGTTATTTTTAAGCAACTGCAGTAGATAACTGCTTACATGATTTTTCTTAAGATTAGATTTCTTGAACTCTTCTGCAATCTCAGATGTTATGACTGCACGTTTCTTGATGATATACTGATAGATCTTATAGGTAAAAGAACCAGTGTGCATAGTTACATTTCTATCCTTCATTTTGACCTCTGCCATAAGTTAATAGAATTCTGAATAATAAAAACTTGATTTGGGAATATTGACCAGAAGTACTACACAAAACCAAAAAATATATATCTCTAAAGAAATATGCTATGATCGGGAAGAATAAGACTAATTAGCTATGAGAGGTTACTAACGTAGTGATAGAACCCCCTGTTGACAACAATTAACTTTTGTAGTTTACTCAGAATTAATAAAAATTTCTTCACATTTGTATTTTGGTAAGGACTCAAATCTTAGAATGTCTTTTTGTTTTTCTACACCCGCTTTTAATAATTGTTCATGAAGTTTTTGAAATACTTGATATGTTGCAATAACATCGCTCATTGCTCTGTGAGCAGTTTCATTTGTTATAGAAAAATATTCGCATAAATTTGCAAGGCTTCTTCCTTTTATGTTAGGAACCAGTCTTCTTGCTAATTTTATTGTACACAATCTTTCGTTTTCCATTTCTACATTCAAATGTTCTTTCGCATTGTAGCTTAGGAATCCGTAGTCAAATGATGCGTTTTGAGCCACAATTACGTTGTGTCCTACAAAATCTAAAAAATTTGGCATTACTTCGTTTACTCTTGGCGCATCTTTTACCATTTCATTGTTTATGCCTGTTAGTTTTGTTATGAATTTTGGAATTTTTACTTCTGGATTTACAAGTGTTTGAAATTCTTCCACTACTTCATTATTTCTTATTTTTACTGCAGCTATTTCCGTTATTTTATGTCTGTATTTAGAAAGACCTGTTGTTTCTATGTCTAAAACGATGTATTCTTTTAGCATACTTTTAAAATTTTCATATCTCATATAAATAAGTATGCTTCTCAAATATATAAATAATATTAAGTAGGACTTATAAATATACTATTCTATCATATGTTAAAAACCTATATTCTCAATCAAAAGGTTTTTATAAGCTTTTTAAACCCAGAGAATAATGGATTCTGTTGTTATAAAAAATCTTAAAAAGAACTATGGAAAAATCTTGGCTGTAAACGATGTGAGTTTTTCAGTTAAGAAAGGAGAAATATTTGGTTTTTTAGGTCCTAATGGTGCCGGAAAAACAACCACTATTAATTGTATGTGTCAATTATCTAGTATTTCGTCAGGAACAATAAAAATAGAAGGTTTTGATGTTAAAAAAGATTATCTTGATGCCAAAAAGCAAATAGGACTCAGTCCTCAAGATATCCAGTTTGATCCTTTGTTTAAAATAATTGATGTACTTACATATCAGGCAGGTTATTTTGGTATGCCTGTAAAAAAAGCAACTCTAAGAGCAGAAAAACTTCTCAAAGATTTTGGTTTATTTGAAAAAAGAAATCAAACTATGCGCGAGCTAAGTGGTGGTATGAAGCGTAAATTCTCAATTATTAAAGCTTTAATTCATAATCCAAAAATATTAATTTTAGATGAGCCAACTGCGGCACTTGATGTTGATTCAAGATATGAAATGTGGGCTTTTATAAAAAAAGTAAAAAAACAAGGAATAACCATTATTCTTACAACACATTATATTGAAGAAGCAGAAAAACTAAGTGATAGAGTTGCAATAATAAATAAAGGTAAATTGATTAAACTTGATAGGACTTCAAAAATAATTGATGATTTAAGTCAAAATGTAATCACTATTTATTTTGATGAACACATAAAAATGCCTTTTGCAATAAAAAAATTAAAACATAAATATGTCGATAAAAAATTAGAAATAACTGTTTCAAAAAAAGATCAAAGTAAAGTTTTACGAGAAACTCTTAAAATTTTTGAAGAGTCAAATATTTCTGTTCAAGATTTTAATGTTCATCAAGATAATTTAGAAAACATTTTTAGGAGGCTTGTAAATGAAAAGTAATTTGGTAGGATTTTACACTCTTTTCAAAAGAGAATTTTTAAGATTCTTTAAAGTTCCTAATAACACAATTTTTCCTCAGCTAATAACAGTATTATTTTATTTTCTTATATTTGGTATTGCTATTGGTTCAAGAATAAAGGAAGTATCTGGTGTTCCTTATCTTCTCTTTATTTTGCCAGGTTTATTTGTTCAAGTTTTAATTAACGGTTCTTATTCTAATCCTTCAGGTTCTCTTTTTATGTCCAGAATGTGGGGGAGCATTAATGATGTGTTGCTTGCACCAATATCTCATGCACAGTTAACTCTTGCATTTATTTTTGCAGCAATGTTAAGAGGAATATTTTTGGGTATTGGAGCTTTTCTTATCGCAATGATTTTCATGAGTGTAAACATATTTAATTTTTGGATATTATTAGCATATGTTTTATTGATTTCATTTGTATTTGCTTTAGTGGGTATTATTGTTGGTTTGTGGTCAAAAACTTGGGAGCAACTCAACATTTTCATTAATTTTATTGTAACGCCCCTAACTTTTTTAGGAGGTGTTTTTTACACTCTTGATATGGTTCCTGGATTAATTGCAAAAATTACTGTTTGGAACCCTATTTTTTACATGATTAATGGTGTTAGGTATGGGATGCTCGGAATCAAAGATGGGAGCGTATATCTTGGTCTGCTATTTTTAGTAATAATAGGCCTTGGTATGTTTGGTTTTGTATTCTATTTGATTAAAAAAGGATATAATTTAAGAACTTAATGTGACTATTTTCTCTAGTTTTGTTTTAGAATTAAATCATTAAGGACATTTCTGTTTTTTATTGAAAC
>Ga0114931_10000567_pt1 | contig 45005 bp, 39 predicted proteins | sample 2SBtaG_FD_89579 | JGI IMG/M metagenome (GOLD analysis project Ga0114931, IMG submission 89579) | Deep subsurface microbial communities from Kolumbo volcano to uncover new lineages of life (NeLLi) - 2SBTROV14_V59a metaG | ecosystem: Environmental > Aquatic > Marine > Volcanic | place: Kolumbo... | reverse complement strand
TGCCTGCTCGGCACCGATGCGGTGCGCGACGGAGTGGACGTACCCGGCCGCGCGCTGCGCCTGATCGTGTTCGACCGGGTGCCCTGGCCGCGGCCCGATCTGTTGCACCGGGCGCGCAAGGCCGCCTTTGGCGGGCCGGCCTATGACGACATGCTGACCCGGCTGAAGCTGAAACAGGCCTATGGCCGGCTGATGCGCCGCCAGACCGACGCCGGGGTGTTCATCATGCTCGATGCGCGCACTCCGAGCCGGCTGCTTGGCGCCTTTCCGCCCGGGGTGGCCATCGAGCGGGTCGGCCTGAAACAGGCGATCGAGACCACCGCGGCATTTCTCGCCCAAATCGATGACGCCACGCCAACCGATATGGCTTGAAACCGGCGGAGCCCGACCCTATTGTCCAGCCAGACCCTTGTTGCAAAGCTGGAAACTCTCCCCTCATGACCAACCCTTCAACCCTTGGCCCTCAGGCCGCCCTGATTTACGTCATGGTGACCGTTTCGGCCGCCGATTCCGATATGACCGACGCCGAGCTGCGCGCCATCGGCGATCTGGTGCGCTCCCTGCCGGTATTCCACGGCTTTGACGAGGAGAACCTCGTCCCCGTCGCCGAGCAGTGCGCCGCCGTGCTCGCCGCGGAAAATGGGCTGGAAGCAGTGCTCGACCAGGTCCGGCGCGCCTTGAGCGCGCCCCTGCGCGAGACCGCCTACGCGGTGGCCTGCGAGGTCGCCGCCGCCGATGGCGTCGTGCCGCAGGAAGAGCTGCGCCTGCTGGAAATGTTGCGTCATCGGCTGGAGATCGAGCGCCTGGTCGCCGCCGCCATCGAACGCGGTGTCGCCGCCCTGCTGCGCAGCGGATAGCGCCTGCCGGAAAAGCGCCATCATGACCCCGCTCTGGATGCTGATCGTACCGTTTCGGGAAAGCTCATGAAGACCCTTTATCTCCTGCGTCACGCCAAGTCGAGCTGGTCAACCGCCGCAGTTGATGATTACAACCGGCCGCTCAATTCGCGCGGCGAACGGGCGACCCACCTCATGGGCACCTGGATGGCGCAAAACGCGCTCATTCCCGACCAGATCCTGTGTTCGAGCGCCAAACGGGCGCGCCAGACCATCACACGGGTGCTCGAGCATCTGCCGGCACCGCCCGAGGTGGTGTTTGACGATGCGCTTTATCTGGCCGCGCCGGCGCAGCTGATGGCCCGGGTGCGGGCCAGTGACAATGCCCTCGCCTCGCTGATGCTGGTTGGCCACAATCCGGGTCTGGAACAACTCGCCCTGGGCCTGGCCGGGCGCGGCCGTCGGCGCGAGGCGGTAGCGAGAAAATTCCCCACCGCCAGCCTGGCGGTGCTCGAATTTCCCACCGACGACTGGCGCGACGTCGCCATCGGTGAGGGAACCCTGACCGACTTTGTTACCCCCAAAGAGCTCGCGTGAACGGCACGCCGTCATCACGCATCACCACATAGACCGCCGGGATCACGAACACCGTCAGCGCGGTCGAGGACAATAGGCCGAACAGCATCGAGATCGCCAGCCCCTGGAAGATCGGGTCGGTCAGAATGAACGCGGCGCCGATCATGGCGGTAACCGCGGTCAGGAAAATCGGCCGGAACCGGATACTGCCGGCCTCGATCAGCGCCTCGCGCAGCGGCTCGCCCCAGGACTGGCGCACGCGGATGAAGTCGACCAGCAGTATCGAGTTGCGCACAATGATCCCGGCCAGGGCGATAAAGCCGATCATCGAGGTGGCGGTGAACGGCGCGCCCAGCGCCCAATGGCCCAGTACAATGCCGATCAGGGTCAGGGGCACCGGCACCAAAATCAACAGCGGCAGCTTGAAACTGCCGAACTGGCCAACCAGCAGGAAATAGATCGCCAGCAGAGCCACGCCGAATGCCGCCCCCATGTCGCGGAAGGTGACATAGGTGACCTCCCACTCGCCATCCCACAACAGGGTGGTGAAGGATTCATCGGCCGGCTGGCCGTGATAGGCGATGACCGGCGGTTTGGCCTCGCCCCCCCCGGCCTCGCCCCCCCAGTCCTCGCTGGCCAGAATGTCATTGACCGCCAGCATGCCGTAAAGCGGCGCCTCGAAGCGGCCGGCAAGGTTGGCCATGACCATTTCGGCATAGCGCCCGTCACGGCGGAAGATCGCCGGTGACGCCGGCCGGTAGCTGAACCGGGCGACATCGCCCAGCTCGACGATGCCGCCGCGCGCCGGCACCGGGGTGGACAGCAGACTCTCGCCGGGGGTGCGCGCCGATTTGGGCAGCAGCACCGCAATCTCAATCGGGTCGGCGCCGCCGCCACGATGCGAATAGCCCACCCGCACCCCGCCCAGCAAGGCCTTCATGGTGTCATAGACCGCCTCTTCCTCGACCCCGAAATATTCCAGGTTTTCCTGATCGATGGTCAGCCGCAACCGCGGTGGCGGCGGTTTGACGGTCGAGCTGACATCGACAATGAAATCGACCTGGTCAAACGCCGCACGAATGCGCCGCGCCGCCGCGCGCCGGGTCGGCGCATCGGGGCCGTAAACCTCGGCCAGAAGAGTGGCCATCACCGGCGGGCCGGGCGGCATTTCGACCACCTTGACATCGGTGCCTTTGGGCGCCGGCAGGCCGGCCAGCAGCTTGCGCGCCGCCAGGGCGATATCGTGGCTCTGGCGCTGGCGCACCTCCTTGTCGGTCAGGTTGATTTTCAGACTGCCCAGATTGGGCGCATTGCGCAGATAATAATGGCGCACCAGACCGTTGAAATTGAACGGCGCCGCAGTGCCGACATAGGCCTGGATGCTGACCACCTCATCCAGCGCCGTCAGCCGATGCGCCGCCGCCGTCAAGGTGCGGTCGGTTTCCTCCAGCGAGGCCCCCTCGGGCAGATCGATCACCACCTGCATTTCCGACTTGTTGTCGAACGGCAGCAGCTTGACCGTCACGTCGCGGGTGATGAACAGGCCGCATACCGCCACCGTGGCGATGCCGGTCAGGACCAGAAAGATCGCCGAGCGCCGCCGGCCAACCAGCAGCGGGATCGCCAGCACCCGGTAGGCCTTGCCCATCGGGCCGCCGGATTCCTCGCCCGACACCCCGCCCTTGCAGCCGAATTTGAGCAGCAGCCAGGGCGCGATGATCACCGCGACAAAGAATGAAAACAGCATGGCCGAGGAGGCGAAAACCGGAATCGGGTTCATATAGGGCCCCATGAGGCCAGTCACGAACATCATCGGCAGCAGCGCGGCAATGATGGTCAGCGTGGCGATGATGGTCGGATTGCCGACCTCGGCCACCGCCGCAACCGCCTGGCGGGCGCGATCGCCCACCGCCTCCAGCCGCCAGTGGCGCACGATGTTTTCGACCACCACGATGGCGTCATCGACCAGAATGCCGATCGAAAAGATCAGCCCGAACAGGCTGACCCGGTTGAGAGTGAAGCCCAGCAGCCAGGTGATGAAAAAGGTGAACAGGATGGTCGCCGGAATGATGATCGCCACCACCCCGGCCTCGCGCCAGCCCACGGTGAGCAGGATCACCACCACGATGGTCGCTGTCGCCTCCAGCAGATGCGACAACAGCTCGTCGGATTTGCGCTGCGCCGTTTTGCCATAGTCGCGCACCACCTGGACCGTCACCCCCTCGGGGATCAGCCGGCCGCGCAGTCCGTCGAGGCGGGCCAGCACATCGGCGGCGACCCGCACTGCATTGGCCCCCTTGCGCTTGGCGATCGCCAGACTGACCGCCGGCTCGCGGGCCAGGCCGGCATCGGCGCTATCGGCGGTGCGGGCGAAGTTCCACACCCGGCTTTCGGTCTGGCCGGGGCCGATCATGATGGTGGCGACGTCCTTGACATAGACCGGCCGGCCGTCGTGGGTGGTAATCAGCAGTTGGCCGATCTGGGCGGCGTTTTGCAGGGTCTGGCCGGCGAGCACGCTGATCTGTTCGCCTTCGTGGCGCATGGTGCCCAGACTGAACGAGCTGTTGGCGTAGCGGATCTTGTCGACCAGCTGGTTGAGGGTGACCCCGTAAAGGGCGAGCCGGTCGGGGTCGGGCTCGATGCGGACCTGCTCGGGCTTGCCGCCAGTCAGATAGGTCAGCCCGACATTGTCGGTCTTGACCAGCTCCCAGCGCAATTCCTCGGCCAGTTTGTAAAGCGCCGCCGAATCCCAGCGGTCATCGCCGGGCCGGGCGGCGGTCAGCACCAGGGTCAGAATGGCGACATCGTCGATGCCGCGGCGCACCACCAGCGGCTCGGGAATGCCCAAGGGAATACGGTCGAAATTGCCGCGCAAGGCTTCATGAACCCGCAGGATCGCATCATCCTCGTCGGTGCCGACAAAAAAGCGCGCGGTGACCACCACACCATCATCGCGGCTTTGCGAATAGATGTGCTCGACCCCGTCCAGCCCCTTGAGGATTTCCTCGAGCGGCTCGGTCACCAGTTCGACCACATCGCGCGCCGCCAGCCCGTCGGCGCGCACATGCACATCGATCATCGGCGCCTTGATCTGCGGTTCTTCCTCGCGCGGAATGGCGAACAGGGCGAGCGCGCCCAGGGCCAGGGCGGCAAGCAGGAACAACGGCGTCAGTGGTGAGGTGATAAAGGCGCGAGTCAGCCCGCCGGCCAGACCGGGGGATGGCGAACCAGGAGGCGGCGACCCGGGCGAGGGGTGCGCCGTCATGGTGTCACCACCTCGTCACCGGGCCGCAGGCCCGACAGAATCTCGACCATCCCCTCATGGTGGGCGCCGGTCTGCACCACCACATCGCCGCCACCATCGGCGAGGGTGACAAAGGCCACGCCAAAGCGGCGGTGAACCGCCGCCTCGGGGATCAGAATCACCCGGTGGGAGCCGGTCGAGACCGTCACCATCGCCCGCTCGCCGACGAAATAATCGCCCAATCCGGTGGTCTCGACATCGGCGATCACTCGCCCCGACTGCAATTCGGGGTAGACCTGACGGATGATGCCCACCCGCCATTTCTGGTCATGCGCCGCTGGATCGGCCAGACCGCGCGGGCCAACCTCGACCTTGTCGCCCTGATGAATAAAGCGGGCGTGGCGCTCGGGCAGCTCGAGGCGCAGCACATAGCAATCGCAGGCGATCGAGGCGATCACGTCGCCATTGCGCACATAGGCCCCTTTGGTCACCGGCACTTCGAGCACCCGCCCGCTCACCGGCGAGATCACCATGCCCTCGCCGGCGCGGGCTTCGAGCGCCGCCTGATCGGCGCGCGCCGCCTCGATCTGGCGGCTGGCGATCTCCAGCGCGGTGGTGGCGTCGTCGAGCCGGGCCTGGCTTACCGCGCCCTTGGCGAACAGCTCGCGCGCCCGTTTGAGCGTCAGCGCCGCCCGGTCGCGTTCGGCCATCAATGAGGATACTTTGGCGGCGACCGCGGCGATCTGGCGCGGCAGGGTGGGGTCGCGCACCACGGCGATGCGCGTCCCGGCCACTGCCATGTCGCCCTCATCGACCGACAACTCAGTCAGATTGCCGCTGATCCGCGCCCGCACCGGGGTGACATCCACCGTCATCACCCGGGCGATCACCGCCTTGCGTTCGGGCACGGTCGCAAAATCGGCGCGAAAGCGACCGGCCTGGGCAGGAAAAGCGCCGAGGCTGACCAGGAAGAGCAGGATGATGACAGGCATGAACATTTGCTCCTTGAAGGGCGCGAGGCCCGATTATACCATGGCGCGAGCTTGACTTTTACGGACGGCCCTTTATGGCCCCATCGCCGACCCACGTCGCGCCACAAACGCCGGCCGCCCCGCGTCCCACCGTCCTGCGCGCCCAGGGCGTCACCAAGATATACACCATGGGCGAAGTCAAGGTCCACGCCCTGCGCGGGGTCGATCTCGATTTGTATGAGCGTGAATTCGTTACTCTGCTAGGTCCCTCGGGCAGCGGCAAATCGACACTGCTCAACATCATTGGCGGCCTCGACGCGCCGACCAGCGGCCAGATCTTCTTTCGCGGCCAGGAGTTGGGTTGGTCCGACGAGCGCGCGTTGACCCGCTACCGGCGTGATCATGTCGGTTTTGTGTTTCAGTTTTACAATCTTATTCCCAGCCTGACAGCGCGCGAGAACGTCGCCCTGGTCACCGAGATCGCCGACCATCCGATGACCCCCGAAGACGCCCTCGCCATGGTCGGTCTTGATGAGCGCCTCGATCATTTTCCGGCCCAGCTTTCGGGCGGCGAACAGCAGCGGGTGGCGATCGCCCGGGCGGTGGCCAAACGGCCCGATGTGCTGTTGTGCGACGAGCCCACCGGCGCGCTCGATATCAAAACCGGGGTGCTGGTGCTGGACGCGCTGGAGACCATCAACCGCGAGCTGGGCACCCTGACCGTGGTAATCACCCATAATGCGGCGATCGCCGACATGGCTGACCGGGTGGTCCATTTCGCCGATGGCGCGATCAGCAGCGTGACCCATAACACCGAAAAAAAACCACCCAGCGCCCTGAGCTGGTGAGATGATGCGCGCACTCGATCGCAAATTACTGCGCGACCTGTGGGCGATGAAAAGCCAGGCGCTGGCGATCGCGCTGGTGGTCGCCAGCGGGGTGGCGATTTTTATCGCCACCCTGAGCGCTGTCGATTCACTGGAGGCGACCCGGCAAACCTATTATTACGATCAGCGCCTTCCCGATATTTTCGTCAGCCTCAAACGCGCGCCGGAAAGCCTGATCGGCCGGCTGGCCAGAATTCCCGGGGTGGAGAGCGTGGAAAGCCGCGTGGTGATCGATGTCACCCTGGATGTGCTGGACATGGCCGAACCCGCCTCGGGCCGCCTCATTTCGGTGCCGGAACGAGGCCAGCCGCTGCACAGCCGGCTGACCCTGCGCACCGGCCGCTGGATCGAGCCCAACCAGCCGCGCGAGGCCCTGGTGGCCGAGAATTTCGCCCAGGCGCACGGCCTGAAGCCGGGCGACCGGCTGGCCGCAATCATCAATGGCAAGAAACGCCAGCTCACCCTGGTCGGGCTGGTGCTGTCGCCCGAATATGTCTACACCATCGTCCCCGGCGGCATCATGCCCGACGACAAGCGCTATGGGGTGTTGTGGATGGGCCGCAAGGCGCTGGAAGCCGCCTATGACATGGACGGCGCATTCAACGACGCCACGCTTGCGCTGGCCCCGGGGGCGCAGTCGGCCGAGGTGATCGCCCGGATCGACGCCCTGACCCGACGCTATGGCGGCCTGGGGGCGATCGATCGCAGCCAGCAGATCTCCAACTGGTATCTGTCGGCGAGCTTGAGCAATTGCGCAACATGGCCCAGGTCACGCCGGTGGTTTTTCTTGCTGTGGCGGCCTTTTTGCTCAATGTCGTGCTGTCCCGGATGATCCATCTCGAACGCGAGCAGATCGGCGCGCTCAAGGCGCTGGGCTTCGCCAACCGGACGATCGCTCTGCATTACACCAAGCTGGCGCTGCTGATCGCCGGTCTGGGTATTGTTCTCGGTATCGCCATCGGGGCCTATCTCGGACTGGCGATGACCAAAATGTATATCCAGTTCTTTCGCTTCCCGATCCTGCAATTCGACATGGCTGCCAAAACCCCGCTCGCCGCGGCGCTGATCGCCGGCATGGCGGCGGTTGGCGGCGCCCTGGGCGCGATCCGACAGGCCGCCAGCTTGCCGCCCGCCGAAGCCATGCGGCCGCCGCCGCCGATGCAGTTCCGCCCCAGTCTGGCCGAACGGCTGGGCGCACGCTGGCGGCTGCGTCAGACCACCCGGATGATCCTGCGCCAGTTGAGCCGGCGCAAGGGCCGCGCCGCGCTGTCCTGCGCCGGCATTGCGATCGCCGCCGGCACCTTCATCTCGATGGCCTTCACGTCCGATGCGATGGACTATATGATCGCCATCCAGTTCGGGCTGTCCAACCGCGAGGACGCCGCCATCACCCTGTTCGAGGCCCGCGACAGGGGCGCCTTGTGGGATGTCGCTCATCTGCCCGGGGTGCTGGCGGCCGAACCCTTTCGCGCCGTGGCGGTGCGGCTGCGCCACAGCCATTTCAGTAAACGCAGCACCATCATGGGACTGACCGCCGGGGCCGATCTACACCGCCCGATCAACACCGCCCTGCGCCCCATATCGTTGCCCCCCGATGGCCTGGTGCTGTCATCCAAGCTGGCCGAAATGCTCCATGTTCGCAGTGGAGATATGGTGGAGGTCGAGGTGATGGAGGGCCGCCGGCCGACCCGGCGCATCCGGGTGGCCGGCATTTCCGAACAATATATCGGCAATGGCGCGCTGATGGATATTGCCGCGCTCAATCGGCTGATGTTCGAAGGCGCGGTGATCTCGGGAGCCTATCTGATGCTCGACGACGCCCGGCGAGATGCGTTCTACGCCCGGCTCAAACAGATCCCCGCCGCCTCGGGGGTCACCCTGCGGGCGGCGATCATTTCGGTGGTCGAGGACACTCTGGCCGACATTATCCGCTGGTTCACCGCCATTAATACCGCCTTCGCCAGTCTGGTGGTGTTCGGCGTGGTCTACAACAATGCGCGCATCACGCTGTCGGAGCGCGGGCGCGAGCTGGCCAGCCTGCGGGTGCTTGGCCTGACCCGGCGCGAGATTTCCGTTTTGCTGTTTGGCGAACTGGCGATCATCACCCTGGCCGCCTTGCCGCTTGGCTGCTTGTTCGGCTATGGCTTGTCGGTCATGATGGTGCATAATTTCGACACCGAGCTTTATCGCATTCCGCTGATCATTGACCGATCGACCTATGGCTATGCGGTGGTGGTAACGGTGGCAGCGGCGCTGGCCTCGGCGCTGGTGGTGCGTCGCCGGCTGAACCGGCTCGATCTGGTCAAGGTGTTGAAAACACGGGAGTGACGAGGTGCGATACAGGGTTGGAAAACGCGCCGCGGCCTGGGCCGGGGCAGGCCTGGCGGCGCTGGTGCTGGCGATTTACGCCTTCAGGTCGCCGCCCGCCGATGTCGAGCTGGCCAGCGTCACCTCCGGGCCGCTGGAGGTTACCGTTGGCGACGAGGGGCGCACCCGTATTCGTGATATCTATGTGGTCTCGGCGCCGGTCGCCGGCACCAAATTACGCATCGAGATGGACCCCGGCGACCCGGTAGTCGCCGGCAAGACCCGGCTCGCCACTCTGCTGCCGGTCACCGCCGGTTTTCTCGATGCCCGCGCGCAAGGCCGGGCCCAGGCCGCTCTGACCCAGGCGATCGCCGAAGAAAAACGCGCCCGCGCCGCCCTTGCCCAGGCCCGGGCCGATCTGATCCTGGCGCAAAAGGAACTCAAGCGCAGCAAGGCGTTGCCGCTCGGCCAGACGGTAAGCGAACAAAAGCGCGATATCGCCCAGCGCAATCTCGATGCCGCCACCGCCCGGCGCGACCAGGCCCGTGCCGGCCTGGCGATGGCCGAAGCCGGGGTCGCGGCGGCGCGGGCAACCCTGATATCACCGGCGCAAACCCCTCCCGCACCGGGCCAACCGCTGGAAATCCACGCCCCGGTCAGCGGCAAGGTGCTGCGGGTGCTGGCCGAAAGCGCAGCCGTGGTCGCCGCCGGCGCGCCGCTGATGGAAGTCGGCGATCCGCACAATCTGGAAATCGCCGTCGATCTGTTGTCGCAGGATGCCGTGCGGGTGTCGCCCGGTGATGCGGTGATTATCGAGAACTGGGGCGGCCCGCGCCCGCTGGCCGGCCGGGTGCGGCGCATCGACCCTTCCGGCTTTACCAAGATCTCCGCCCTCGGGGTGGAGGAGCAGCGGGTTTACGTGGTTATCGATTTCACCAGCCCACCGGAAGCCTGGCAGACCCTGCAGGACGCCTACCGCGTCGAGGTACGGATCATCGTCTGGCGCGCCGAAAAGGTGCTGCGGGTTCCGGTCAGCGCCCTGTTCCGCCAGGGCAAGGGCTGGAGCGTCTTTGTCGACAAGGGCGGCCGGGCGCAGCGCCGGGCGGTCACCATCGGCGCGCAGAATGCCATCCTGGCCGAGGTGCGCGCCGGTTTGCGCGACGGCGAACGGGTTATTGTGCACCCCGGTAAAGCAGTTCATGATGGCGTGCGCCTGCATGAACGCTGACAGGAAAAGGTTTCGTTGAGAGAAAAAGAACTGCGTCTGGCTCTGGTGTGCAGCGGCGGGGTGTCGCTAGCCATCTATATCCACGGCGTCACCAAGGAAATTCTCAAGCTGGTGCGCGCCTCCAGGGCCTATCACGCCCGGCCGAACAACCGCGATGAGTCCGCCAGTGGGCCGCGCGCCACCGCTTGGCCACCCGGACAGGTGATCGATACCGAGCAAATTTATTTCGAGCTTCTCCAGGCCATCGGTCAGCACCTTGATTTGCGGGTGATTGTCGACGTTATCGCCGGCGCCTCAGCGGGCGGTATCAACGCGGTTTATCTGGCCCGCGCCCTGGCTCATGACCTGCCCTATGAGGACCTGCGCGAAAGCTGGCTCAGCCAGGCCGACATCCGCAAACTGTCGGCCAATGAAAGCCGGCCCGGCCCGATCAACCGCTGGGTGCTCAAACCGCTGGTCCGCTTTATCGCCCGTTATGTGTTTCGCGGCCGGCTGAACGCGGCCGAGTTGTCGCGCAAATTCTCCAGCCTCATGCAGTTGCGCCGGCTGCGCCCGCCGATGGATGGCGAAAAGCTGCTGGCGGCGATTTATGACGCGCTTTACGCCATGGGCGGCCCGCATCGCACCGGCGCCTCGCTGATGCCGGCGACCCAGCGGCTTGAGCTGTTTGTCACCGTGACCGATTTTTACGGCTATCTCAAACGCATTCCGATGTATGACCCGCCGATGATCGAGGAGCGCGAGCACCGGCATGTTCTCGGCTTTTCCTATCTGCGCCGGGTCAGCGGCGCTGAAAGCAGCGAGTTCACTCTCGAGGACACCCCGGCGCTGGCCTTTACCGCGCGCGCGACCTCAAGCTTTCCCGGCGCCTTTCAACCGGCGCAACTGTGCGAAGTTGACCGCCTGATGGTGCGGCGCGGGCGGGTGTGGACCCACCGGCGCAAATTTCTCGAAAGCAAATTCGAGCCTTACCGGCTGGCCGGTGCGGATCCGGAAAGGGCCGCCTTTCTCGACGGCAGCGTGCTCGACAACAAACCCTTCGCCGCCGCCATCCGCTCGATCCAGGGCCGCCCCGCCGCCCGCCAGGTCGACCGGCGGCTGCTCTATATCGACCCGGCGCCGGAACATCTCCAGCCGTCGGCCAGCGGCGGCGTGCCCAGCCTGTTTCGCACCCTGCGCGCCAGCCTGTCCGACATTCCGCGCAACGAGCCCATCCATTCCGATATCACCTGGGTGGAAGGCTTTAACAAACGGGTGCGCCGCACCAAGACCATCATCGAGGCCGCCCGCCCCGACATCGACCGGCTGGTGGCGGCGGTCACCAAGGGCCGGCTCGGCAAACGCCGGCTGACCGCCCGGCAAATCGGCCAGTGGCGCGACCAGGCTAATGAATTCGCGGTCAGTGAGGCCGGTTTCGCCTATGAAGGCTATGTCCGGCTCAAACTCGCCGGCACGGTGGAGTTCACCGCCAAGCTGGTGGGCAATTTTTGCCGGCTGCGCGCCCAGGCGCCCGAACGCGAGGGGATCGAGCAAACCCTGCTCGCCTGGGCGGCGGCGCGCGGTGTGCATTTCCCCGACCCCCATGTCGCCCGCCCGCCGGTCGGTCGGGGCGAGATGCCGGTCTGGGCGGTTTTCCTGCACCAGTTTGATCTCGATTTCCGCCGCCGCCGGCTGCGGTTCGTCATCCAGGGGCTGAACCGGCTTTACGGGCTGATCAGCGGACCCGATCATGAGGCCACCACCCGGGCGCTCGATTCTCTCAAACGCGACTTTTACCAGCTTCTCGAACAGCTTCAGATTTATCACGCCGCCGGTTTCCCCAGCCGCCAGGCCAGCGCCGAATTGCGCGCCATTTTCTGCAATGCCGATATTGCCGATGCGGCCGCCTTCGCCCGCGAGCATGACGCCGCCATCGCCGCTGCTTTCGCCACCCTGGCCGAGGAAATGGACCTGCCCGGCCTCAACCAAAAAGTCGACGCGGTGCTGGTGTTGATGGATGAACAGATCGAAAATGAAGTGGCGCGCCGCCAGATGCTGACCGATTATCTCGGCTTTGCGTTCTGGGACATTTTGACCTTTTCGATCACCAATTGGCGCGAGTTGGGCGAGTTTGACGAAATCCGCATCAGCCGCATCAGCCCGGACGACGCCAAAAGCCTGCCGTCGGGCCAGGCGGGTAAAAATCAGGCGGGCACCCCGCTCAAGGGGGTGGCGCTACGCCATTTCGGCGCCTTTTTCTCACGCGCCGACCGTGAAAATGATTATCTGTGGGGCCGGCTGCACGCCGTAGAGCGCCTGATCGACCTGTTGTGCCAGGCCGCCGAGCTGGAAGATGCGGACCGGGCGCTCAACCCGATGGCGCTGAAAAAGCGCGCCTTTGGGGTCATTCTCGACACCGAGGCCCGCCATTTGCCGCGCTGTGACAAACTGGTCAAGGCCCTCCGGGCCAAGATCGACGCCCTGCCCGACGGACCGGCGACAGGCCAGAGTACATCAGACCAGAGTACATCAGATAAGACCTAGCTCCAGCCGGGCGATCTCGCTCAGCTTGGCCGGGTTCCATGGCGGATCCCAGACCAGTTCGACCTCGACGTCCGAGACCCCCTCGACCTGTGAGAGGATTTTCATCTGCACCTCGCCGGGCATGCTTTCAGCCACCGGGCACATCGGGGTGGTCAGGGTCATCTTGATATGCACCGACCCGCCGTCATCGACCGCAATATCGTAAATCAGCCCCAGCGAATAAATATCCACCGGAATTTCCGGATCATAGATCGATTTCAGCACCGAAATGATCTTGTCCTTCATGGGATCGACGGTGCGCTCTTCTTCGGTCAGCTCCACCGGCTCGGTGTGCTTGACCGCCAGATCATCCGGCTTTGCCGCATTCATGAACGAATCGAGATAATCCGCGCTCATGTCCGTTCTCTCCTTTTACTCTGTCGTTACTGGCTGGGCGTCGTTGTCCAGGGCGGCATTCAGGGTATGCCAGCCCAGGGTGGCGCATTTGACCCGCATGGGAAATCCGCGCACCCCTTCAAACACCGCCAGTTTGTCGAGCCGTTCCAGCTCATCAAGATCGACCTCGCCGCCCGAGGTCATCAAATCGTGAAAATCTTCAAACAGGGCCCGGGCCTCGGCCTCGGTCTTGCCCTTGACCGCCTCGGTCATCAGCGAGGCCGAGGCCATGGAAACCGCACAGCCCGAGCCCTCGAACCTGACGTCACGCACCACCCCGTCTTCCAGAATGAGCGTGACATGCACCTTATCGCCGCACAGCGGGTTGTCGCCATGGGCTTCGCAGGTAGCGTTTTCCAGCACCCCGAAATTACGCGGGCTGCGGCCGTGGTCGAGAATGACCTCTTGATAAAGATCACGTAAATCCGACATCAGCCGAAAATCTCCTGTACGGTGCGCACCCCGGCGGCCAGCGCCTCGACATCATCGAGAGTGTTGTAAAGACCGAAGGACGCCCGGGTGGTCGCCGGCACGCCGAAAAAGTCCATCACCGGCTGGGCGCAGTGATGGCCGGCGCGCACCGCGATCCCCTGCTGGTCGAGAATGGTGCCGACATCATGGGGGTGCACGCCGCCGATCTCGAACGACAGGATCGCCGCCTTGTCGCGCGCCGTGCCGATCAGCCGCACGCCCTCGATCTCGCCCAACCGCTCGCTCGCCTGGCGCAACAGCTCGTTTTCATGGGCGGCGATCGCCTCCAGCCCGAGGCCGGAGACATAATCAACCGCTGCGCCCAGGCCAACCGCACCGGCGATATGGGGGGTGCCGGCCTCGAATTTGAACGGCAGCTCGGCGAAAACCGTTTTCTCGAAGGTGACCGAGTTGATCATATCGCCGCCGCCCTGATAGGGCGGCATGGCCTCAAGCAGTTCCTCACGCCCGTAAAGCACACCGATGCCGGTTGGGCCGTAAAGCTTATGCCCGGAGAAAACGTAAAAATCACATCCCATGTCCTGCACGTTGATCGGCATATGCGGCGCCGCCTGGCAGCCATCAACCAATATTTTGGCGCCGGCCTCATGAGCCAGCCGGACAATCTCTTTAATGGGCGTAATGCTGCCCAGAGCGTTGGAGACGTGGGTCATGGCCACCAGTTTGACGCGCTGCGACAACAGGGCGCGGTAAGCGTCCATGTCCAGCGCGCCGTCGGTGGTGATCGGCGCAACCCGCAGCACGATGCCGATCTGGTCGCGCAGCATCTGCCAGGGCACGATGTTGGAATGATGCTCCATATGCGAGAGGATCACCTCGTCACCGGCCCTCAAGAAGGCCCGGCCCCAGGTCTGGGCGACCAGATTGATCGCCTCGGTGGCGCCGCGCACGAAGACGATCTCGCGCATGCTTGGCGCATTGACAAAGCCGCGGATCTTTTCGCGCGCCGCCTCATAATCCTCGGTCGCCTTCTGGCTCAGATAATAGACCCCGCGATGGATATTGGCGTAATGATCCTCGTAAAGATGGCTCATGGCATCAAGCACCGCCCGGGGCTTTTGCGCGCTGGCCCCCGAATCGAGAAACACCAGCCGCTTGCCGTAAACCGGTTTCGACAGAATGGGAAAATCGGCCCGCGCCATCTCGGCGTCAAAGGCCGGGGCCGTCTGGAGAGCCGCGTCACTGCGCTGGATCATGACTGTTCTCCCCGGGGAGCGTGCGGCAGCCGGGCCAGGGCGGCGGCCTTGAGGCTGTCGCGCAAGCCCTCATCGGCAATCTCCTCGAACACCTCGGCGACAAAGCCCTCGATCAGCAGGCCGCGGGCGACATTTTTCTCCAGACCGCGGGCCTGCAAATAAAACAGCATGGTCTCGTCAAGCTCGCCCACCGTCGAGCCATGGGCGCATTTGACATTGTCGGCATGAATTTCAAGCTCAGGCTTGGAGGCCACCTCGGCGTCGCGCGAGAGCAGCAGGTTGTGATTGGCCTGGATGGCGTCGGTTTCCTGGGCGTCCGGGCGCACGATGACCCCGCCCTGGAACGCCGCCTGGGCCGCACCGCCAAGCACGCCCTTGTAAAGCTGGCGGCTGGAGCATTTGGCGCTGGCGTGGTCGATTACCGTGGTGGCGTCGAGCCGTTGCGCGCCCGCGGCCAGATAAACCCCGTTGAGGCGACAGTCGCCGCCCTCGCCATCAAACACCACCTTGATTTCATTGCGCGCCGTCGCCCCGCCCAGAGCGAGGGCGAAATTGTCATAGCGCGCGCCCGCCGCCAGCCGCACCTCGGCGAGCGCGATGTGAAAGGCGGCGCGGCCGTCAGCCTGATGTTTGACATGGCGCACCACCGCCCGCTTACCCAGGGTGATGTTGCTTACCGCATTGGTCCAATAGGCCGTCTCATCGGGACCGAAATAGCTTTCCGCCAGCACCAGCCGGCTGTCTGCGCCAGTGATGATGACGTTGCGCAGATGCTGCGCCACATCCGCCTTGGCGCCCAGATAGACCAGATGCAGCGGCCGCTCCTGCACCGCGCCGTCCGCCAGCCGGATCAGCGCGCCATCGCGCATCAGCGCGCCGTTGAGCGCCGCCGGGCCGTCCTCGCCGGCGATCGCTTTGCGCAGCGGCGCATCGGCCGCCGCCCAGGCGGTCGCCAGGCTGGTCACGCTGACCCCGTCGCCCAGGCCGCTCAGCTTCGACAGATCGGCGCGGAAAAACCCGTTCACGAACACCGCGCGCGGCGCTTCGGGCAGCGGCATCTCAACTGCCGCCGCCTCGGGCTCGGCGGGTTTGAAACCGGCGCGGGCGATCGGTGAGAGCGCGGTATAGCGCCAGCGCTCGGTCTTCTGGCTGGGAAAGCCGCTGGCCGCGAAACGCTCGATCGCCGCCTGGCGCAAGGCGTCAAGGCCGCCGGGAAGCTGGCCGCGCAGGGCCGCAAACTGGTCGAGATAAACGCTGGTCACCGTCACCCCCTCATGCCGCCGGCGCCGGCTCGCCGAAGTCGGCGTAGCCCTCGCGCTCCAGCTCGAGCGCCAGCTCGCGGCCGCCGGACTTACGGATTTTGCCATGGGCCAGCACATGCACCCGGTCGGGCACCACATAATCGAGCAGACGCTGGTAATGGGTGATCAGCACGATCGCCTTGTCGGGCGCGCGCAGCCGATTGATGCCCTCGGAGACCACCTTGAGGGCGTCGATGTCGAGCCCCGAATCGGTCTCGTCGAGAATCGCCAGATAGGGATCGAGCACCGCCATCTGAATAATCTCGTTGCGCTTTTTCTCGCCGCCGGAAAAGCCGACATTGACCGGCCGGCGCAACAGCGCGTCATCGACCCCCAACTCGCTCGCCTTGCGGCGGATCAGCTTGAGGAAATCCATGGCGTCGAGCGGCGCCTCGCCGCGATGCTGGCGCACCGCGTTAAGCGCGCTTTTAAGAAAATTGAGCCCGCTGACCCCGGGAATTTCCACCGGATATTGAAAACCGAGAAAAATGCCGTCGCGCGCCCGCTCGTCGGGTCCCTTGGCCAGCAGGTCCGCGCCGCGATAGCTCACCGAGCCGCCCGTCACTTCATAGCCGTCGCGCCCGGCCAGCACATAACCCAACGTCGATTTGCCCGAACCATTGGGCCCCATGATGGCGTGCACCTCACCGGCCCGAACGGTTAAATCGATCCCTTTGAGAATCTCCTTGCCGTCAACCGAGGCGTGGAGATTTTTGATCTCGAGCATGATTTCACTGGTCATTTCACGTTACCCCACACTGCCTTCCAGACTGATGCCGAGAAGCTTTTGCGCCTCGACCGCGAACTCCATGGGGAGCTGCTGCATCACGTCCTTGCAAAATCCGTTGACGATCATCGAGACCGCCTCTTCCACCGTCAGCCCGCGTTGCAGGCAATAGAACAACTGATCGTCACTGATTTTCGAGGTCGTCGCCTCGTGTTCGACATGGGCCGACGGGTTCTTGACCTCGATATAGGGCACGGTATGGGCGCCACATTTGTCGCCCAGCAGCAGCGAATCGCACTGGGTGTAATTGCGCGCGCCCTCGGCCTTGCCCAGCATGCGCACCAGGCCGCGATAGGTGTTTTGCGCCTTGCCGGCGGAAATGCCCTTGGAGATGATGGTGCTTTTGGTGTTGGCGCCGATGTGAATCATCTTGGTGCCGGTGTCGGCCTGCTGGTAATTATTGGTGATCGCCACCGAATAGAACTCGCCCACCGAATTGTCGCCCTGAAGAATGCACGAGGGATATTTCCAGGTGATTGCCGAGCCGGTCTCCACTTGGGTCCAGGAAATTTTCGAATTGCGCCCGCGGCAGGCGCCGCGCTTGGTAACGAAATTATAGATCCCGCCAACGCCGTTCTCGTCGCCAGGATACCAGTTCTGCACGGTGGAATATTTGATCTCGGCATCATCGAGCGCGATCAGCTCGACCACTGCGGCGTGTAGCTGGTTTTCATCGCGCATCGGCGCGGTGCAGCCCTCCAGATAGCTCACATAGGAGCCTTCGTCGGCGATGATCAGGGTGCGCTCGAACTGGCCGGTATTGGCGGCGTTGATGCGGAAATAGGTCGACAGCTCCATCGGGCAGCGCAGCCCCTTGGGCACATAGACGAAGGTGCCGTCGGAAAACACCGCCGAATTGAGGGTGGCGTAGAAATTATCGGCCACCGGCACCACCGAGCCAAGATATTTGCGCACCAGCTCGGGATGGTTTTTCACCGCCTCGGAGAACGAGCAGAAAATCACCCCGATCTCCTCCAGCTTGGCCTTGTAGGTGGTGGCCACCGACACCGAATCGAACACCGCGTCCACCGCCACCGCCGGCGCGCCGTTAACCCCGGCGAGCACTTCTTGTTCTTTCAGGGGAATGCCCAGCTTTTCATAGGTTTTGAGCAGTTCGGGATCGACTTCATCAAGGCTCTTGGGCCCGTCTTCGGGCGGTTTGGGCGCGGCGTAATAATAGGCATCCTGAAAATCGATTGCGGGGTAATGCACCCGCGCCCAGTCCGGCTCCTCTGCCGCCCGCCAGCGCCTGAAGGCATCGAGACGCCAATGCAGCAACCAGTCCGGCTCTTCCTTTTTGGCCGAAATAAAGCGAATGACATCCTCGCTCAGGCCACGCGGTGCGGTTTCCGATTCGATATCGGTAACAAAGCCATATTTGTAATCACCGGTGACCTCGTCGAAGGTGTCCTGGGTGTCTGAAGATGCCGCCATCTGTCTTTTTTTCCGTCTTTTCTCTTGTTTCAGGGGTCAGTGCAGCACCGAGCCGGCCGGAGGTTTGGCCGCCCCGGCCAGGGGATCAGCCATCACCGGGCAGGCCAGATCGGCCAGGGTGACATCGCTCATGGCGCGCTCCACGGCATTGTTGATCTTCTGCCAGTAGCCGCGCACCGAACAGGTGCCTTCAATTTCGCACTCGCCGGTGTCCGGGTCGATACATTCGGTCAGCGCCAGCGGGCCGTCGAACAGCCGGACGATCGCGGCCACCGAAATTTCATCGGGCCGGCGGGCAAGCGAAAATCCGCCGGTATGACCGCGATGCGACACCAGCAGCCCGGCACGCGCCATGGTGCCGAGAATCTTGCTCACCGTGGGTGCCGGCAAATGACTTTCCAGGGCGAGATCGGCGGCATTGTGCAGGTCGCCGGGACGGCGCGCGAGGCAGCTCATAAGCAACACCGCATAATCCGCTAGGCGGGTCAATTTAATCATGACCGTTTCTCTCTTGAATAAACAAGACTTATATTGTCCTGTTTAAAGTGGCATCGCAATGCCGCTTTGTCAACCGGATTTCACCGCAAACTGTTTGCCAGACGCCGGCAAGCTGATCATACTCGCGCCAATGACCGATGATATCTGACTGAAACTAACACGTGCAGGAGCAAGAGCAATGACTGAAGCACAGGCTGCGAGCGAGCCCATAACCTCTTTTCTGACCCGAACCCGCCCCATGTTGATCGGCGGCGAGTGGGTCGAGGCCGCCTCGGGCAAGACCTTTGATGTTTTCAACCCGGCCACCGGTGAGGTGATCGCCAAGGTCGCCGAGGGCGACAAGGAAGATATCGACCGCGCGGTTGCGGCCGCCAAACGGGCCTTCGCCAACAAGGCCTGGCGCGGCCTGACCCCGGCGGCGCGGGCGCGTCTGATCTGGCGGCTGGGCGATCTGATCGAGCAAAACGCCGACGAATTCGCCGAGTTGGAAACCCTGGACAACGGCAAGCCGGTCGGCCTGGCCAAGATGATCGACGTGATGGGCGCGGCCGAATGTTTCCGCTATTACGCCGGCTGGCCAACCAAGATCGAGGGCAAGACGGTGCCGCTGTCGATCCCCGGTCTGGAGTCCCATGTCTACACCCGGCGCGAGCCGATCGGCGTGGTCGGCCAGATCATTCCGTGGAATTTCCCGCTGATGATGGCGGTGTGGAAACTGGCGCCGGCGCTGGCCGCCGGCTGCACCTGCGTGCTCAAGCCGGCCGAGCAGACGCCGCTGACCGCGCTGCGCCTGGGCGAGTTGGTCGAGGAGGCCGGCTTCCCCGCCGGGGTGGTCAATATCGTGCCCGGCTATGGCGAGACCGCCGGCGCGGCGCTGGCCGCCCACCCGGATGTCGCCAAGATCGCCTTTACCGGCTCGACCGAGGTGGGCAAGCTGATCGCCCGCGCGGCCACCGGCAACCTCAAGAAGGTGTCGCTCGAGCTGGGCGGCAAATCACCCACCATCGTGCTGTCCGACGCCGACATGAAACAGGCGGTGCCCGGCGCGGCCAACGCGATTTTCTTTAATAGCGGCCAGGTCTGCGTCGCCGGCTCGCGGCTTTATGTCGAAAAGAACGCCTTTGACGCAGTGGTCGAGGGGGTCGCCAATGTGGCCGAGAACATCCGGGTCGGCCCCGGCCTCGACCCCAAGACCCAGATGGGCCCGATGGTCTCGGCCGAACAGCAGGACCGGGTGTGCAGCATGATCGAATCGGGCCTCGAAGAGGGCGCCGAGGTGGTCACCGGCGGCCAGCGCATCGGCAATGAGGGCTATTTCGTCCAGCCCACCATCATGGTCAACACCACCCCCGACATGCGGGTGGTGCGCGAGGAAATCTTTGGCCCGGTGGTCACCGCCATGCCGGTCGACGATCTGTCGGAAATTGCCGCGATCGCCAATGACACCCCTTACGGCCTGGCGGCGAGCATCTGGACCACCAATTTGAGCAACGCCCACAAGCTGGCCGCCCAGATCGATGCCGGTCTGGTGTGGATCAACGCCCACGGGCTGATCGACAACGCCATGCCGTTCGGCGGCTTCAAGCAATCAGGCTGGGGGCGCGAGCTGGGCAAGGAGGGTTTGGAGATGTATACCGAGCTCAAGACGGTCTGCGCAATTCTCTGACGCGCAAACAAACCGGCCGGCGTGTGAAGGATGACCCTCGCGCCGGCCGTTTTCTGTGCCCCTCAGCCCCGTTTGGCGAGCGCGCGCAGCGCACTGACCGCGCCGTAGGTCGCCACGCAATAGGGCACGCAAAAGGTCAGGAAAATCTTCCACCAGTTGAGCGGCCCACCGCCCAGCAGGGCGTCGCCCTGGTTGATCAGATTGAGCACCAGTCCGACAATCAGCGCAACCAGTGCCGAGCGGCGCACCACCCCTGGCCGGCAGGCCAGCGCCAACCACGACGGCGGGGTGTTTTGCGAGGGAGGGGGCTGGCTCATGACAGCACTCTGCGCCTGGCGTCCCGGCCCCAGAAAAAACAGCCCAGGGCGGCAAGCGCCGACAAGCCGATGGTGCCCGCCATCGGCAGGGCCGAGCCGGCCAGCAGGTGGCCCACCAGGGCGCCGGCCAGGGCGCCCATGGTCAGTTGCAAGAACCCCAGCAGCGCCGAGGCGCGGCCGGCGATTTCGGGAAAGGGCACCAGCGCCCAGGCCTGGCTGCGCGGCAGAACGATGCCGGTGCCGATCATATAGAGCACCATCGGGCCGACCACGGCCATGAAATGATCGACGCCGGCCAGCACCAGACCGGCCATCGCCGCGCCGCCGGCGAAATAGGCGAGCACCCCCAGCCCCAGCATGGCCTCGCTTTTGATCCGGCCGCTCAGAAAAGCACCGGTCACATAGCCCATAATGACCAGGCCAAAGTAATAGCCAAAGCGGTTGACCGGCACGCCGTAAACCCCGATCAGCACAAAGGACGCCCCGGAAATAAAGGAAAACAGGCCGGCGTAGCAAAACCCGCCCAGCAGGGTGTTGCGGATAAAAACCGGCGAGCGGAACAACTGGCCAAACGCCCGCACCATCGCGCGCAAGCGCAAGGCATGCGAATCGCGGTCAGGCAACGATTCGACCAGCAGAAAAACCGCCGCCGTCGCCACCAGCAAACCATAGGCCGAGACCGCGTAAAAGGTCGCCCGCCAGTCGAACCAGACGGTCAGATAGCCGCCGATCACCGCCGCCGCCGCCGGCGCCAGCCCCATCACCATGCTGACATAGGACAAGGCCCGCGCCGCGCCCGCCAGATCGAACAGATCGCGCACCACCGCACGGGCGATCACCGGCCCCGCCGCGCCGCCCACCGCCTGGAAAAAGCGCAAGCCAATCAGTTGCGTGATTGAGCCGGCGAAAGCGCAGCCCAAACCGGCCAGGGCATAGACCAGGAGGCCGCCGAGCAAAATGGGCTTGCGCCCGAAGCGGTCGGACAACGGCCCATAGATGAGATGGGCCAGACCAAAACCGGCGATATAGACGCTCAGGGTCAATTGGGTCTGGGCGACGGTGGCATCGAAAAAAACGGTTATCGATGGCAGGGCGGCCAGATACATGTCGGTCGCCATCGGCCCCAGGGCGGCGAAGGAGGCGAGCAGAAAAGTGAGCTTTCTGGTACTGATCCGGGCCATCGCCGGTCAGGCGGTCTGTTGCGCGGCGATGGTTCGGGCGTGATCGAACAGTTTTTCCAGCAGAACGTCGAGATGAACCTTCTCGCCCGGGCTCAACACCGCGAGCAGATCGGCCTCCAGCGCCTTGGCCAGCGGCGTGATCTGGCGATAGATCTCGCGGCCCTCGGGCGACAGCTCGAGAATCGAACGGCGCCGGTCCTCGTCGGCGAAACGGCGCACCAGCCGGCCGGCCTCGAGCAGCCGCGCCACCGCCCGGCTGACCGCCACCTTGTCCATCGCCGTGCGCTCGGCCACCTCGGCCGCCGACAGGCCGGGAAAGCGCATCACCACCGCCATCACCCGCCATTCCGGCGTGGTCAGATTGAATTGGCTGGCGTAAACCTGCGACAACATCCGGCTGACCGTATTGGTTAGCACCGACAGCCGATAGGGCAAAAAGCGCTCCAGATGGAGAATGTCTTTTTCATAGCTGGTCGTCACAATACAGCCCCCTTGCATTTAGTTTCTTTTGAAACTAAAATAGTCCCTACAGGAAATCAACCGTCAACACTGCCCGGACCTAGCAGATTTAACGCGATCCTCCAAGTCCGGTCCGATGCAAACCAGGGAAAGACATGATGGCCGAGCTTTTTGACAATCCGCTGCAAACCGACGGGTTTGAATTTGTGGAATATGCCGCCCCCGACCCGGCGATGCTGGGGGCGCTGTTCGAGCAACTTGGCTTTACCGCCGTCGCCCGCCATCGCCACAAAAATGTCACGCTTTACCGCCAGGGCGGGGTCAATTTCATCATCAATGCCGAACCGGACAGTTTCGCCCAGGCCTTCGCCAAAATCCACGGGCCCTGCGCCTGCGCCATGGCCTTTCGGGTCAAGGATGCCGCCCGGGCCTATGCCCTGGCGCTCGAGCGCGGCGCCCGGCCGGGGCGGACCAGCGTGGGGCCGATGGAGTTGAATATTCCGGCGATCGAGGGTATTGGCGGCAGCCTGCTTTATCTGGTCGACCGCTATGGCGAGAACAGCATCTATGATGTCGATTTCGAGCCCATCCCCGACGCCAATCCCAAGGGCGGCGCCGGGCTGGTCAAAATCGACCATCTCACCCATAATGTCCATCAGGGCCGAATGGCCGAATGGGCCGATTTCTACACCCGGATCTTTAATTTTCACGAGCTGAAATATTTCGATATCGAAGGCAAGGTAACCGGCCTGCGCAGCCAGGCGATGGTCAGCCCGTGCGGCAAGATCCGCATTCCGATCAATGAATCGGCCGACGACAAGTCGCAGATCGTGGAATATCTCAAGGCCTATAACGGCGAGGGCATCCAGCATGTCGCCCTGCGCACCGACGATATTTTCGATACGGTCACCGTCTTGCAGCGCAACAATGTACCGTTCCAGGACACCCCGGACACCTATTTCGAACAGATCGACGCCCGCATTCCCGGCCATGGCGAGGATGTCGCCGCGCTGGCCGAAAAACGCATTCTGATCGACGGCGCGCCAACCGAGGGCCAGGGCCTGCTGTTGCAGATTTTCACCAGGGAGGTGATCGGCCCGATCTTTTTCGAGATTATCGAGCGCAAGGGCAACGAGGGGTTTGGCGAAGGCAATTTCCAGGCCCTGTTTGAATCGATCGAGCTGGACCAGATCCGCCGGGGAGTTATCTGATCATGAGAAAATGGATTTCCTTTCCACGCATCGAGGGCGAGGCCACCCGCCAGGCCCATGTTGGTCTGCCCGAGGGCACCTATGAGCGCGAAATGGGCAAGGAAGGGTTTTTCGGCCCCGCCACCCAGCTTTACCACCGCCATCCGCCAACCAACTGGAGCCACTGGGACGGCCCGCTGCGCCCCCACGCCTATGATATCGGCAAGCTGGAACACGCCGGCGCCTCGCCCTGGGATGCCCGCCTGTTGATGAGCAACGCCAGCACCCGCGTGCGGGTCTGGCAATGCCGCCAGGCCATGGACCATCTGGTGCGCAATGGCGATGGCGACGAGCTGTTGTTCGTCCATAACGGCGCCGGCGAGCTTTATTGTGATTTCGGCCGGCTGAGCTACCGCGATGGCGACTACATCATGGTGCCGCGCGGCACCATGTGGCGGCTGGAACCGGCCGAGCCCACCGATCTGTTGATGATCGAGGCCTGCAATGATTCTTACGTGCTGCCCGACAAGGGCATTCTTGGCGATCACGCGATTTTCGACCCGGCGGTGCTCGACACCCCCCATATCGACGCGGCGTTCCGCGCCCAGCAGACCGAGGAGGACTGGCGGGTGGTGATCAAGCGGCGCGAAGCGCTGACCACGGTGATCTATCCGTTCAACCCGCTCGACGCCAAGGGCTGGAAGGGTGACTTATGCGTGGTGCGCCTCAACTGGCGCGACATCAGGCCGCTGATGAGCCATCGCTATCATCTGCCGCCCTCGGCTCATTCGACCTTCCTGGCCGGGCGCTTTGTGGTCTGCACCTTCTGCCCGCGGCCGATCGAAAGCGACCCAGAAGCGCTCAAGGTGCCGTTCTATCACAATAATGACGACTACGACGAAGTGATCTTCTATCATCGCGGCGAGTTTTTCAGCCGCGACAACATTCACCCCGGGATGATCACCTTTCACCCCTGCGGCTTTCCTCACGGGCCGCATCCCGGCGCGTTCAAGAAGGGCGCCGACCATGCGCGCAAGGAAACCGACGAAGTGGCGGTGATGATCGACACCCGCGACCCGCTGGACATCGCCCCCGAAGCCGAGGCGGTGGAATGGGACGGCTATCTCGCCTCCTGGGGCGGCATGGCAAAATAACCTAAAGGGATTTTACGGAATGAAACTTGCCTCCCTGAAACACGGCCGCGACGGCCGCCTGGTGGTGGTCTCGCGGGATTTGAGCCGCTGCGCCCCGGCCGACACCATCGCCCCCACCCTGCAGGCCGCGCTCGACGACTGGGCGGCGGCCGAGCCACAATTGCGCGCCGCCTTCGAGGCGCTCGAGGCCGACCCGGCCGCCGCCCAGCCGTTCGAGGCGGCCGCCTGCGCCTCGCCGCTGCCGCGCGCCTATCACTGGGTTGACGGCAGCGCCTATGTCAATCATGTCGAACTGGTGCGCAAGGCGCGCGGCGCCAAGATGCCCGAGACCTTCTGGACCGACCCGCTGGTCTATCAGGGCGGCTCGGACGCCTTTCTCGGCCCGCGCGACGCTATCGAGCTGGCCGACGAGGCCTGGGGCATCGATTTCGAGGCCGAGGTCGCGGTGATCACCGACGATGTGGCGATGGCCACTCCGGCCGAACGGGCGGGCGAGCACATCAAGCTTCTCATGCTGGTCAATGACGTCTCGCTGCGCAATCTCATCCCCGGCGAGTTGGCCAAGGGCTTTGGCTTTTACCAGTCCAAGCCGTCGAGCGCCTTTTCGCCGGTGGCGATCACCCCCGACGAGCTGGGTGCCGCCTGGGACGGCGCCAAGGTGTCGCTGCCGCTCAGCGCCACCCTCAACGAGCGCCTGATCGGCACGCCCAACGCCGGCGTCGACATGACCTTTACTTTTCCCCAGTTGATCGCCCATGTCACCAAATCGCGCCCGCTGGGCGCCGGCACCATCATCGGCTCGGGCACCATTTCCAATGTCGACCGGACGGCCGGCTCGTGCTGCCTGGCCGAAGTGCGCATGCTGGAGACCCTCGCCGAGGGCGCGCCCAAAACGCCGTTCATGAAATTCGGCGATCGCATCCGCATCGAAATGCGCAGTGCGGCGGGCGACAATCTGTTCGGCGCCATCGACCAGGTAGTGCGGCAATATAAGGGATAGGAGCGATGAAACTTTACGGCTACTTCCGCTCGTCCACCGCCTACCGGGTGCGCATCGCCCTGAATCTCAAAGGGGTTTTGGTCAAGCATGTGCCGGTGCACATGCTGCGCGGCGGCGGCGAGCAGCACCAGCCGGCCTACCGGGCGATCAATCCACAAGGGGTGATCCCCACCCTGGTCGATGGTGATGTCCGGCTCGGCCAGTCACTGGCGATTATCGAATATCTCGAGGAAACCCGGCCCACCCCGGCACTGCTACCAGCCGACCCGCTGGACCGCGCCCGGGTGCGCCAGCTCGCCAATATCATCGCCTGCGACATCCACCCGATCGACAATCTGCGGGTGCTAACCTATATCACCACCCGGCTGGGGGCTAGCGCGCAACAAAAGGCCGACTGGTACCGGCACTGGATCCTTGAAGGCTTCAAGGCCTTCGAGGCGCTGATCGCCGATGATCCGCGCACCGGCGCCTTCTGCCATGGCGACCAGCCGGGCCTGGCCGATCTGTGCCTGATCCCCCAGGTCTATAACGCCCGGCGGTTCGACTGCCCGCTCGACGATTTCCCCACCATCGCGCGGATCGACGCGGCCTGTAATGCCCTGGAGGCGTTCCGCAAAGCCGCGCCCGAAAACCAGATCGACGCCCCACCGGCGGGGTGAAAAGATATTTCAGGGCTTGGCGGGCCCTGTGGCCGACGGCTATAAAGGACCCGATAAAGAAAACCGGAAAAACAAGGAGGCGTCATGATCCAGCTTTATTTCCTGCTGACGGTTATCCTCTTCACCTTCGCGCTCATGCTGGGCCTGATAAAGGTTTTTGCCGGCTGGTTCAAAAGGCGCGCTGAAATCGAGCGTGAGTGGGCGAGCCGCTAAGCGGCGGCGTGGGCAAGAGCGAAAAACAGATCCTGCGGGCGCTGCGCAACGCCGATTTTCTCGACGACCGCGCCGCCCGGCCGTTACGCATTCTGGCGGAATATCTCGAGCCGCAATGGGTTCTCGAGCGGCGCAAAATCCGCAATACCATCGCCTTTTTCGGCTCGGCGCGGATCGGCCCGCCCGGCAACAGTGACGCCGCCCCGGAACTGGCGCATTATTTTGACGCCACCCGCGAGCTGGCTCGCCGGCTAACCGAATGGTCCTTGAAAATTCCCAAACCCTCGCGCCGCTATGTGGTGTGTTCCGGCGGCGGCCCCGGCCTGATGGAGGCCACCAACCAGGGCGCGGCCGAGGCCGGCGGGGAAACCCTGGGTCTGGGCATCGCCCTGCCTCATGAACAGGGCTCGAACCGCCATATCTCGCCCGGGCTTGATCTTCAGTTCCATTATTTTTTTATGCGCAAGTTCTGGTTCAGCTATCTGGCCAAGGCGATCGTCGTCATGCCCGGCGGCTTCGGCACCCTTGACGAACTGATGGAAATGCTCACCCTGGCCCAGACCGAAAAGAAGAAAAACCCGCCGCCGCTGGTGCTGTTCGGCACCGCGTTCTGGGACGAGGTGCTCGATTTCTCGCCGATGGTTCGCCTGGGCACCATCAGCCCGGAGGATGTCGAGCTGTTTTACAAGACCGATTCGGTCGACGACGCCTTCGCGCATATCACCAGCCGGCTGGACGGCCCGCCCTGATGGGCTCTAGACTGACAGATTGGCCCGCGCCGGCGGGGTGAGAATGGTGTCGCGAGCCTCGTCCAGCATATCGGGGTAATCGAGGGTGTAATGCAGCCCGCGGCTCTCCCTGCGGGCCAGCGCCGAGCGCACGATCAGATCGGCGACGATCACCAGATTGCGTAATTCCAGCAGATCGGCGGAAACCCGGAAATTGGCGTAATAATCATTGATTTCGCCGGCCAGCATGTCGACCCGGCGCTTGGCCCGCTCCAGCCGCTTGTCGGTGCGCACGATGCCGACATAATCCCACATGAAGCGGCGCAGCTCCTCCCAGTTATGGGACACCACAACCTCTTCGTCGGGGGCCGAGACCCGGCTGGCGTCCCAGGCGGGCAGGGCCGGCGGGGCGGGAATTTCCTTCAGGTTTGCCATGATGTCGGCCGCCGCGCTCTGGGCGAACACCACGCATTCGAGCAATGAGTTGCTGGCCATGCGATTGGCCCCGTGCAGGCCGGTGCAGGTAACCTCGCCGGCGGCGTAAAGCTGCTTGATATCGGTGCGCGCCTTATGGTCGCAGATCACCCCGCCGCAGGTGTAATGGGCCGCCGGCACCACCGGCACCGGCTCGCGGGTCATATCGAACCCATAGTCCAGACACTGGGCGTAAACGGTGGGAAAATGCTCCTTGATGAAATCGGCCGGCTGGTGGCTGATGTCGAGATAAACGCAATCCACCCCCAGCCGCTTCATTTCATGGTCGATCGCCCGCGCCACCACATCGCGCGGCGCCAGCTCGGCGCGGGGATCGAAGCGGTCCATGAACCGGGTGCCGCCGGGCAGGCGCAGCACCCCGCCCTCGCCGCGCACCGCCTCGGTAATCAACAGGGTCTTGGCCTGGGGGTGGTAAAGGCAGGTGGGGTGAAACTGGTTGAACTCCATATTGGCCACCCGGCAGCCCGCCCGCCAGGCCAGCGCCATGCCGTCACCGGTGGCGCCGTCAGGATTGCTCGAATAAAGATAAACCCGGCTCGCCCCGCCGGTGGCCAGCACCGTGGCTCGGGCGGCGAACACCTCGACCTGGCCGGCGCGGGTATCGAACACATAAGCGCCCAGGCAGCGCCGGCCCTGGCCGCCGACCCGGTAATCGGTGATCAGATCGACCGCCATATGGTGCTCGAACAGGGTGATATTGGGATGGCGGCGCGCCTGTTCGTTAAGCGTGACCTGCATTGCCCGGCCGGTGGCGTCGGCCGAATGGATGACCCGGCGATGACTGTGACCGCCTTCGCGGGTCAGGTGATAATGATCGCCCTCGGTGGAAAAGCGCACGCCTGCGTCGATCAGCCAGCGGATTGCCTGCGGCCCGTTTTCGACCACGAAGCGCACCGTGGCCTCGTCACACAGGCCGGCGCCGGCGGTCAGGGTGTCGGCGATATGGCTGGCGAAGGAATCCGCGTCCATGTCCATTACCGCCGCGATGCCGCCCTGGGCCCAATTGGTCGAGCCGGCGTCGAGCGCGGCTTTCGAGAGCACCGCCACCCGGGCATGGGCCGACAGATGCAGCGCCAGACCGAGCCCGGCCGCGCCGCTGCCGATCACCAGAACATCGAACTCATGTTGCGCCGCCAAACCCGTCTCCCCCGGTCTTGCGTGTCTATTGCCTGCGGGTCAATTGCAGAAAGATATCCTCAAGGTCGGCCTCTTTGGTGGAAAGGTCAACAATCGAAACCTCCTGGTCACGCAGCGCCGCCAAAATGGCCTCCACCCGGGTGGAGGCGGGGCTGTATTGCAGACGCAGCCGGCGGGCGTCGCACAGGCTGGCCCGCACCCCCTCGGGCATGGCCGGGACAGCCGTAAGGTCGCTGTCAATGGTGACCAGCAGTTCCTTTTCGTCGATCCGCGCCAGCAAGTCCGGCGTGGTGTCACAGGCCACCACCTCGCCATGATTGATGATCGCGATGCGATCGCACAGTTGCTCGGCCTCTTCCAGATAATGGGTGGTCAGCACAATGGTCACCCCGGCGGCATTGAGCGTGCGGACATAGTCCCACAACTGCTGGCGCAGCTCGATGTCGACCCCGGCGGTGGGCTCGTCGAGCACCAGAATGGGCGGGTTGTGAACCATTGCCTTGGCCACCACCAGCCGACGCTTCATGCCGCCCGACAGCGAGCGGGCATAGGCGTCGGCCTGTTCGGTCAGATGCATGGCGGCGAGAATATCATCGGTGCGCCGCTCGGCCCGGGGCACGCCGTAAAGCCCGGCCTGCAGCTCGAGCACCTCACGCGGCGAGAAAAAGGCGTCGAAGGAAATTTCCTGCGGCACCACGCCAATGGCGGCGCGGGCGTTGCGCGGGTTGCGCTCGATATCAAAGCCCCAGATCCGCGCCGCCCCGGCGGTTTTATTGACCAGCCCGGCAAGAATATTGATGCAGGTCGACTTGCCCGCCCCATTGGGCCCGAGCAAGGCGAAAAACGAGCCGCGCGGCACCATCAAATCGATGCCCTTGAGCGCTTCTTTGGGCGGCGCATTGCCGGAGCCGGAGTAAGTCTTGCGCAAACCGCGAATTTCGATCGCCATCACCGGGTCCGGGGCCTGATCGTGAAACATAAACACAACACATAAGGTTGATTGACGGGATTGACTGAATGGGTATCATCCTGCCAACAGTCGGGTCAATCAAAGACATATTCAACAGCAAGGCTCTTCTCAGCAACCAAGGCTCTGGAACGATGACAGTCCCCCAACCGGTCGATGCTCCTGAAATCATCCCTGTCACGGAAAAAATCGTCGCCTGCGACGGCGGCGAGGGCGCGCTGGGCCACCCGCGCGTCTATCTCAGACTCGATAACGAGAAGGGTCAGGCCGAATGTCCCTATTGCGACCGGCTCTTTGTCCTCAAGTCATAACGTGACACCCGCCGCCGACCCGGCACGGCAGGGTCATGTCTATCTGGTCGACGGCTCGGGCTTCATTTTCCGCGCCTATCACGCCCTGCCGCCGCTGACCCGCCCCGACGGCATGCCGGTGGGCGCGGTGATGGGATTTTGCAACATGCTGGTCAAGCTGTTGCGCGACATGCGCGATGGCGACCGGCCGACTCATCTGGCGGTGATCTTCGATGCCGGGCGGCGCACTTTTCGCAACGACATCTATCCCGACTACAAGGCCCATCGGCCGCCGCCGCCCGAAGATCTGGTGCCGCAATTCGAGATCATCCGCGACGCGGTGCGCGCCTTCAACGTGCCGGCGATCGAACTGGCCGATTTCGAGGCCGACGACCTGATCGCCACCTTTGTCCGCCAGGCCCGCGAGGCCGGCATGCAGGCGACCGTCGTGTCGTCCGACAAGGACCTGATGCAGTTGCTGGACGACAATGTCGATATGCTCGACACCATGAAGAACCGGCGTATCGGTCTTGATCAGGTGGTCGAGAAATTTGGTGTCGGCCCCGACCGGGTGGTCGATGTGCAGGCGCTGGCCGGCGACGCCAGCGACAATGTGCCCGGAGTGCCGGGCATTGGGGTGAAAACCGCCGCCGAACTGATCAACCGCTATGGCGATCTCGACAGCCTGCTGGCCCACGCCGGAGAGATCAAACAGCCCAAGCGGCGCGAACGATTGCTCGAAAACGCCGAGCTGGCGCGCATCAGCCGCGAGCTGGTGCGCCTGCGTGATGATGTGCCGGTAGATCAGACGGTGGAGGACTTCGCGCTGCGCGAGCCCGACCCGGACCGCCTGATCGCTTTTCTTGACGCCCAGGGTTTCGCCAGCCTGAAAGCCAAGCTGGGCCCCGGCCGGGCCGCGGGTGGCGGCAGCGCGCAAGGCGGTGAAGATCCACCGGATGCCCCCGAAGATGTTCGTTACGATACCGTAACGAGCTTTGAAGCGCTTGACGACTGGATCGCCCGCGCCGAGGCCGCCGGTCAGGTGACGATTGACACCGAGACCACCGGGCTCAACGCCATGCGGGCCGATCTGGTGTGGATTTCGCTGTCGATCGAGGCCGGCAGGGCCTGTTATATTCCGGTCGGCCACACCAGCGCCGGCGGCGAGGGCACGCTTGATCTCGACGGCTCGGCCCCCGAGCAGCTTGACCGCGACGCGGTGCTGGCCCGGCTCGCCCCCTTGTTGGCCGATGACAGCGTTCTAAAAATTGGCCAGAATCTGAAATATGACCTGCTGGTGCTGCGCAAATATAGCCTTGAGCTGGCGGCGATCGACGACACCATGCTGCTGTCCTATGTGCTCGATTGCGGCTTGCACGGCCATGGCATGGACGAGCTGTCGCAGCTTCACCTTGGCCATGCGCCGATCCCCTTTAAAGAGGTGGCCGGCACCGGCAAGGCGCAGATCACCTTTGACCGGGTGGCGCTCGATGTCGCCACCCGCTACGCCGCCGAGGACGCCGACATCACCGGCCGGCTGCACCGGCTCTTGAAACCCCGGCTGGCGCGCGAACATCTGGTCAGCGTCTATGAAACCCTGGAGCGGCCGCTGGCCCCGGTGCTGGTGGAGATGGAGTTTCACGGCATCACCGTCGATCGCGGAAAGCTGGCGGCGCTGTCGGGCGAATTCGCCGCCGGCATGGCGGCGCTGGAAGAACGCATTCATGCCCTGGCCGGTCATGAATTCAACATCGCCTCACCCAAGCAGCTGGGCGAGGTGCTGTTTGTCGAGATGAGCCTGGAGGGCGGCAAAAAGGGCAAGAATGGCGCCTATGGCACCGGCGCCGAGGTGCTCGAAGCGCTGGCCGCCCAGGGCCACGAGCTGCCCCGCAAAGTGCTCGACTGGCGCCAGCTCGCCAAGCTCAAGAGCACCTATACCGATGCCCTGCAACGCGAGATAAACGAGCGGACCGGGCGGGTGCACACCTCCTATTCGATGGCCGCCACCACCACCGGCCGGCTGGCCTCGAGCGATCCCAATTTGCAGAATATTCCGGTGCGCACCGCCGAGGGGCGCAAGATCCGCCAGGCCTTCATTCCTGCCCCGGGCTGGAAGCTGATTTCGGCCGACTACAGCCAGATCGAGCTGCGCTTGCTTGCCCATATCGCGGATATCGACAGCTTGCGCCAGGCTTTTTACGACGGCCTCGACATTCACGCCATGACCGCTTCGCAAGTATTCGGGGTGCCGATCGAGGGCATGTACCCGATGGTGCGGCGCAACGCCAAGGCGATTAATTTCGGCATTATCTATGGCATCAGCGCCTTTGGCCTGGCCAACCAGCTCGGCGTGTCGCAGCGTGAGGCCAAGGCCTATATCGATGCCTATTTCGAGCGCTTTCCCGGCATTCGCACCTATATGGAGGAAACCAAGGCCCAGGCCCGCGAGCATGGCTTTGTCACCACCCTGTTCGGCCGCCGCTGCCACACCCCGGCGATCCGCGACCGCAACCCGATGCGCCGCGCCTTCGCCGAACGCGCCGCCATCAATGCGCCGATTCAGGGCTCGGCCGCCGATGTCATCCGGCGCGCCATGATCCGCATGCCGGACGCCCTGGCCGCCGCCGGGCTGGGCGCGCGCATGTTGCTTCAGGTCCACGATGAACTGGTGTTCGAAGCCCCCGAGGAGGAGGTTGAAAAACTCGTTTCGATATCGAAACAAACCATGGAATCTGCGACCTTGCCCCGGATTGAGCTGAGCGTGCCGCTGACCGTTGACGTCGGGGTGGGCGACAATTGGGATGAGGCGCATTAAAGCGGCCGGAGGGGCAAATGGACATCAAGAGGCGCTTTTTCGATCACACTCTGCGCCGTTTCCGCCAGGCCTGGCGCGATGTTGTGCCCGGCGGCGACCATCCGCCCGCCGGGCCGGAATTCGACGACAAGGCGCTGGACAGCCTGCGCCGCCATATGGCCGAGTGCCTGGCGGCGCCTGGCGGCGAGGTTGCCGCGCGCCGCCAGGCGGCCGATCTGGGCCGGGCCTATCTGACCTTGAACCGCACCGGCAAGCGCCAGTTCCTTACCCTGCTGGCCGAGGATTTCGGGGTGGCGGCCGAGGATCTCGACCGGGCGGTGCGCGCCCTCGACCAGGCGGCCACGCTTGACGACAAGCTGGCCGCCCAGCGGGCGCTCAAAACGGTGCTGACACCGCCGCGCAGCCGGCTGCTGACCCGTTTCAACGCCCTGCCCGAAGGGGTGAAATTTCTGGTCGATCTGCGCGCCGATCTGCTGGCGATGGGCTCGAACAACCCGCATCTGTCGGCCATGGGCTCGGAGCTCAAGGAGTTGCTCGCTTCGTGGTTCGACCTCGGCTTTCTCGATCTGAAACCGATCACCTGGAACAGCCCGGCGGCGCTGCTGGAAAAGCTCATCGCCTATGAGGCGGTGCACGAGATTCGCTCATGGAGCGATTTGCGCAACCGGCTGGAATCCGACCGGCGGTGCTATGCCCTGTTTCACCCCCGCCTGCCTGACGAGCCGCTGGCCTTTGTCGAGGTGGCGCTGACCCGGGGGCTGGCCGACAGCATTCAGGCGCTGCTCGATGAAAGCGCGCCGCTGGTCGCCGAGGGCGATGCCGACACGGCGATTTTCTATTCGATCTCGAACACCCAGAAGGGCCTGCGCGGCATCAGCTTTGGCGACTATCTGATCAAACGAGTGGTTGCCCGGCTGGGCGCCGACATGCCGCAGATCAAGACCTTCGCCACCCTGTCGCCGATCCCCGGCTTCCGGCTGTGGCTGGACCATGCCCTGGCCGATGGCGCGGTGGTGCTCACCGAGGATGAAAAGGCAGCCTTGGCCGCGCTTGGCGAAGGCGGCGAGGAGGCCTTCGCGCGAGCCGAGGGGCTGCGCGAGCGCCTAGTTGGGCTGTGTGGGCGCTATTTCGCCGCCCGGCGCGGCGATGGCCGGCCGGTGGACCCGGTGGCGCGCTTTCACCTCGCCAACGGCGCGCGGCTGGAGCGCATAAACTGGCTGGCCGACCGCTCGAAAAAGGGCCTGCGCCAGTCCTATGGCCTGATGGTCAATTACCGTTATCGCCAGCGCGACCTCGAGGCCAATGCGGAAAACTACGCCCGCACCGGCGCCATCGCCGCCGCCCGGCCGCTACGCGAGATCATAAAAAAATAGGGGCGGCCCCCATGGGACCACCCCAAATGTCGCCCGGCTTTCGCCGGCGGCTCAGAACTCGCTGCGCAGGGTCACCCCCCAGGTGCGCGGCTCGGCCAGAAAGGCGTTGAACGACTGGGTCGAACCCGGCCCGGTGTTGGGGGTGCCGGGGATCGACTGCAAGGGCGCATCGAAAGCGACCTGGATATAGTTCTTGTCGAAAAGATTGCGGCCCCACAGCTCGAGACGCCACAAACCGCTGAGCGCCCCCAGGCCGACCCGGCCATTGGCCACGAACACGCCGGCTTGGCGTTTTTCGATATCCAAATCCGAGCCGGTGTTGATGGCGCTGGTGTAGCGGAAATCGAGGTGAACAAAGCCGGTCATCTCGCTATTGCCAAGGAGATGCTCATAGGTCGCCGACCCGGTCACCGACCATTTCGGCGCATTGGTCAACTGCTTGCCGGCCAGCTTGGGGTTGGAGATGTTCTTGCCATAGGTGGTGTCGGCATAGGCCACGCCGCCCTGCACCACCAGACCGGAGGTCACCAGCGCGGTCAGCTCGGCCTCGACGCCTTTCGAGGTCGCCTTTTCCAGATTGGTCACCACAAAGCTGATGCCGTTAAAGGTGTTGAGCTGGAAGTTGTTGAAGTCCTCGAAAAAGCCGGTGACGTTGAAGGTCGCGCGGCCGCCGCCGAGGGTAGACTTCACCCCCACCTCGAAGGAGTTGACGGTTTCCGCCCTGAATTTCAGGTCTTCGACGCTGGGCACGCCGCCAACCAGCGGATTGGACAGGCCGGCGCGGTCGAGGTTAAAGCCGCCGCCCTTATAGCCGCGCGAAAAGCTGGCGTAGGTGTTGACGTCGTCGCTCACCGCATAGCTGATCGCGGCAATGCCCGACAGCTTGTCCTCTTTGCGTTTGCCGCTGTAGGAGCCATCGACCAGCGGATTGAAGAACGGCAGGCAGGCAAAGCCGCTATAGGCGGGCGCCAAGGCGCCCAACGCGCCGCTTGCCGCCACCGCCAGGGTGCTGAAACAGGCCTGATTGTCGGTGGTCAGCGTGGCCGCCAGGGTCTTGGTCTCGCGGGTAAAGCGCACCCCGCCGGTGACCTTCAGGGCATCGGTGATCGAGAAGGTGTTGTGGGTGAACAGCGCCCAGCTCTCGGCATTCTGCTTGAAGGTATCCTTTATGACACCGCTGCCGGCGGGGAAATTAACCCCGAGGGCGAAAAATGGCGGCGCCAGGGGGCTAAGGAACTGGAACAGGCCGGGAGAGACGCCATTGCCGGCGAGAAAGCTTCCATAGTCCGATCCCAGACGGATCGCATCGGTCAACGGCAGTTTTTCGTTGGAATAGAAGAAGCCCAGCAGCCAGTCGAGCGCCCCGGTCTGGCCATTCATGCGCAGCTCCTGGGTGAAGGTCTTGAATTCCTGGATATAGCCGTCGGTATCCCGATACAAGATATCGAGATCGGTATAGTCGATATCCTGCGAGCGGTTAAGCTGCCAGTCGCGATAGGCGGTGATCGAGGTGACGGTGGCGAAATCGAGCGTCCAGTTGATCTCACCGGAAAAACCCCATTCCTCGACATCCTGCTGATAGCCCCGCCCCGGGGTCACCGTGGTCAGGCGGGCAAAAGGATCGTTCAGCGTGGTGCCGCCGAGGCCGGCGATCACCCCGGCGACCGGGCCATTGACGATGGTCACCGCGGCGCAGCAGGTCTCGTCACGCTTGGCGTAATCGGCGATCAGGCGAATGCTGAGCACGTCGGTGGGGGTCAGTTTCAACTGGCCGCGGATCAGATAACGATCGCGGTCGTTGAACTTGCGGCCGTCCAGCGCATCCTTGATGAAGCCGTCGCGCTTGTTATAGACGAAGTCGATCCGCCCGGCGGCCTTGTCGCCGGCGATCGGGCCGGTCAGGCCAGCAGCCAGCCGGACATGGTCCTTGTTGCCATAGCCGGCCTCGCCATAGGCGCTGAACGTATCTTCGGGACCCTTGGTGATGATGTGGATCAGGCCGGCCGAGGTGTTGCGGCCGAACAGCGTGCCCTGCGGCCCGCGCATAACCTCGATACGCTCAACCGGGCCGATTTCGGTCAGCGCCACATTGGAGCGGTTGCGGTAAACCCCGTCGATAAACACGCCAACCGCCGATTCCAGACCGGCGTTATCGCCGGTGGTGCCGATGCCGCGAATACGAATCACCGCGCCGGCCCCTTCCGACGCCGACGAGGAGGTAAACAAGGTAGGCGCCACGCTGACCAGGTCACGCACGTCGTGAATACCCGAATTGGTCAGCAGATCGCCACCATAACCGGTCACGGCCATGGGAATATCCTGAGCCGATTCGGCGCGTTTGGTCGCGGTTACAATCACTTCGTCGAGAACCATGTCCCCGCCCGCCTCCTCGGCGGCGAACGCCGGCGCGCCGCTGTTGAAGACGCCGATAATGGCCAGAGCCATCGTGCTGTTCAAAATCGCGGAAATTTTCATTAGCCTCCCCTTGAAAGATTCCGAGTTTTCCCGGATCGGTCGATTACCACAGCTGAATTCTGCCAAGCAGGCTTGTGAGACCTCACCAAGTGACCTAGCGTCAGTTTGGTGAAGCAGGAATCCGCCGTCAAGGTGTTCGTTTTTTAAAGAAACCAAGTTGCCGTGAGAATTCCCGCCACCCACTTTTGGCAAAAAGGCTGGAAAAATGCATATTTTCCATATGGTTAACAAAAATATAATGGACACACACCCCTGTGATATTTTTGTTACACTCGGGGAAAAACCATCACAGCCCCCATCACGAACCGTTTCGCAGCCTGGAGGATTCAACCATGACCGAACTCAAGGATGGCCGGCTGGCCGGAAAAATCGCCCTGGTCACCGGCGGCGGCGGCGGACTGGGCCGGGCGATCGCCCGGCTTTTCGCCGCCCACGGCGCACGGGTGATGGTCACCGACATCAATGCGGCGGCGGCCGAAACCTGCGTCGGCGATGTTGGTGCGCGCGCGCGGGCCTGCGCTCATGACGTGACCAACGCCGAGCAATGGCAGGCCGTTCTGGCGCAGGTCCGCGACGTCTTCGGCGGCCTGCACATTCTGGTCAACAATGCCGGTATCGTCGTCCAGGGCACAGTCGAGGACACCAGCCTTGAGGACTGGCGGCGCCTGCATGCGATCGATCTCGACGGCGTGTTCCTGGGCTGCAAATACGCCCTCGGCCTGATCGCCGACAGCGGCGGCGGCTCGATCATCAATGTTTCATCCGTCTCCGGCCTGATCGCCAGCCATAATCTGGCGGCCTATAATTCGGCCAAGGCGGCGGTGCGCCATCTGTCGAAATCGGTGGCGTTGCATTGCGCCCGGGCGGGCAATGGCGTGCGTTGCAATTCGCTGCATCCGGCGTTTGTCGATACCGCCCTCATCGATGATGTCGCCCCCGGAACGGATCCCGAGGTGATCCGGGCCAAGCTGGGCCGCCAGATCCCCCTCGGCCGGATTGGCCGGCCCGAAGAAGTGGCCTGGGGGGCGGTGTTTCTGGCCAGCGACGAATCATCCTTCATGACCGGCGCCGAGTTGGTACTCGACGGCGGCATCAGCGCGCAATGATTTGTTATTGCCTGCGGGCGGTGGCCAGCGCCAGCAAAACCGTGGCGCCATGGGGGCCGACCAGCCGGTCGGTCTCGTTTTGCAGTACCCGGGTGATGAAATCGAGATCGAGCGGACGCTCGACGTCGATATAGGTCGCCGCCATCTGGTTCAAGACCCGGTAAAAAGCATCACGCAGGCGAGGCCGGGCGGCCTCCACCGAAGCGGCGGAAGCACCCTCGCCAACTTCCAGAACCGGACGGACCGTTACCAGGCCGCGCACCCGACCCCGGTTGAGTGCCGAGACCGAGACCGACTTCATGCGGATATAGGACGGCCCTTGTGCCGCGCCCTCCTCGGCGCTGGCCGCCGCCGGGGTTATGAGGCCATCGGCCACCATGGTCAGCATGGCGGGCAGACAGCAGAGCATGATCAGCCTAATTTTCATCACAAGAACAACGAGGCGCTCGTGCTCGCACCGCTGTTCAACCGCGCCAGGCCGGCCTGATAATTGGCCAGTTGCGCCGCCAGCGCCGGCGGTGGCGGGCCATAATTGCGATTGGTCAGGCCGGCCAGCGGATTGGGCGACAGTGAGCGAAACGCCGCCTGAATGGTGCGGGTGGCGTTGTCGATCTGGGTGATGGCATAGGCGGCGGAGGTTTTGTCGCGCAGGGACAGGGGCTTGGTAAGCTCCAGCCCGAAAGTGCCGCCGAGGACCTCGGGTTTGGGTTTGCCCTTTTGCGGTTTGCTATCGGCTTTGCTGTCCTTTTGTGGCTCGTCGATGAACAAGGTTGGCTCCAGCCCCAGGCTCTTGAGCGCATCTTCGCCTTCCGGGCCGGCGGAAATTTCAATGCTGGCCTTGCGCAGCGCCTTGATCTGCAAGCTGGAGCCGGAAGAATTGAACCCCTGGGTGGCCTCGATATAAAGAAACGACAGCCGGTTGATGCGTTTGGCCAGCGACAGGAAGGTGTCGCCTGTCTCAATGGTTACCTTGCGCTTGGCGCCGCCGTTGATGGACAAAAAGAAGCTGTCACCCTCGCGGGCGCTGGTCTGGCTGATGATGGTGCGGTCCTCGGTGCCGCCCACCGGGCCGGTCGGCAGGCCGAGGCGGGTCAGCGCCGAGCTGCCCTGGCTGGCGAAGGCCACGCCGGTCGCCCCGGTCACCCCCAGCGAAGTGCCGAACTGATGCGCCCACACATGGCTTCCGGTCGCTGCGTCAAGCTTGACCACATAGGCGTCACGCCCGCTTAAGGTGGCCTGGCCATCGACCCCGGCGCGCGCCTCGCCCACGGCATAGACCGCGCCGCCGGAAACGGTGATCGCCTTGAGGGTATCCTCGCCGGTGCTGCCGATAAAACTGGTATAGGCGGCGCTGGCCGTGCTGCCGGCGTCATCAATGCGGGTGACAAACCCCTCGGCGCCGCCGGCCGATGCCCCCACCGCCGTGCCGCCGCCCGACAGGCTGGCCGCCTGGGTCACCCCGGCGACATAGACCGCACTGCCGTCAACCACCAGGCTGGTGGCCGCCCCGCCCGCCAGATCGCCCAGATCAAGCGAGAAAATCTCACTGGACGGATTGGTGACATCGAACTTGCGCAGCACCGCCCGGCCGTCTTCGTTGGCGAGCACCAGAATATTGCCATCGGCCGCCGTCGCCACGCCCACCGCCTCTTCGGCATTGACCCCGCCGAACTGCTGAGTGAAGGTGGCCGCGCCGGTAGCGCCATCGAGCTTGCTGAAATAGGCGTCCTTGCCGCCGCCCGCCGTGGCGTTGGCATCGATCGCGCCGGAAACGGAACCTGAAACCAGGACATCACCATTGGCGTCGATGCTGAGCGCGCGGGCGCCATCGGTCGCGCCGGCCTGCACCTGATGGGTCCACAGCTCGGCTCCGGTGGCGGAAAATTTGGTAACGAAGCTGTCGGTGCCGGAAATAAAACTGGTCGGGGTCAGATTGTCATCGGTCTCACCGGCGATCACCACATTGTCATTGCTGTCGACCGCGATCGCGAACCCCTTGGCCGAGGTGTTCGACCCCAGCAGGCGTTGCCACAGCAATTGGCCGGCGGAATCATATTTCGACAAGAACACGTCGCCGCTGTCCGAGCGGTTGAGCTGGCCGCCGATATCGCCCAACGTCTCACCCACCACATAGCTGTTGCCCTGGCTGTCGAGCGCCACGGCTGATGCCGCGTTATCGGCCAGCGGCGGGGGGCTGTCCGCGCCTTCGCTATCGCTCGCAGGCTCTCTCAGCGCCTGGACAGGCGCCAAAGTGGTCAGCTTGCTGGTGTAATCCGCCGTCGGGCTGCTGGCCGTCAGGTCGGAAAATTTGGCGAGAAAACCGCTTTCCACCGTATCGATCCCCAGCCGCTGGCTGTTGCCGGCGACCACCAGGGCGGGCTCGCTGTCCGAGGCGGACAAGGTGACCGCCTCGCCGATAATGCCCTTGACCTTGAGCGCCAGCTGGCTCGACCCGACATCCTCGATAGCGAAGCGAGTGCGAAATTTTTCCACCGTGTTGCCCGAGCCGTCCACCGTGGTTACCGCGCCGATGGTCACATTGATGTAGTCGACCAGATTTTGCAGGGTAAGCGGCTGGCCGATCTGCGCCAGATCAACCGTGATATTGTCGGTCTGGCCCGCCTTGGTGATCGCAATGGTAAGCACCTCGTTGCCGGTCAGATTGGTCAGCACATCGTCCTTCGAGCCGGAATGGGCGACCCCGCCAATATAGGTCTGGGATATCTTGCCCAGCGAGGCCAGGCTGTTCACCCGGTTGGATTTCTCGCCATAAAGAATTTTAAGCTTGTCGAACGCCGCCGTTTTCAGGAAATCGCGCACCTCTGTCAGGCCGTTCTGAAACCGGGTGTCCAGCGGCTTGAGCGCGCCGGAGACGGTTTTGTCGTCGGCGCCATATTCGGCCAGGGTGCGCAGTTTGATCAGCGCGTTGTAGAGCGCAAACAGATTTTTGGCATCCTGGTCGTCGCCGGCGATGGTCACCGTGTCGGCCTTCAGGTCGATAAATTTTTTGACACCGCTCAGCTTGGCCATCTTGCTGGCGATCGGGCTGGCCTTGACCGGGATTTCCCACGGCGCGGTCACCGCCGGGTCAACGCCCGCGCCGGCGGCGGCAAGCGCCGGCGCACTGGCGCTGGTGCGCAGCGCAACGCGCGAGGCGTAATAAGCGCCCAGCACCGATACATCAAAGCCGATCGGGCTGAAGTCCTGCACCAATTCGTCCCTTTCACCAAAGGCAAGCGGGCTCGTCCGAAGCAAACAAGCCGCCCATCAAAGACCAGTGTGGCCGGTGTCGGTTAAGGAAAGTTAAAGGAAGGGTGGTCATGATAATGATAACTACTTGCATATTTTGCCTGTTGTTTGTATAGGACAGTCTATGACCCGAGTCTCCCCTTGCTGTTCCTCACTCGATCCGATGCCCGGTAAAGACCCGGCGCCCGCCATCATCCCCCTGGCCGCAACCGGCCGGCCGGCCGCGGTGCGGGCGATCGAGCGCTTTTTCGTGGCTCAGCGCAACCGGCTGGTGTGGGTGCATCTGGTGATGTTCGTGCTTTTCACCGGGCTGATCTTTGGGCCCGCCTTCCTGCCCGCCCCGCCCGAGGACGCCACCATTTTCAGCCATGTCACGCCCCTGGCCAATTTTATCTTGTGGGGGCTGTGGTTTCCCCTGGTGTTTGTCTCGGTCATTTTTACCGGGCGCAGTTGGTGCGGCCTGTTGTGCCCGATGGGTGCGGCCTCGGAATGGGTCAATAAACACGGCTTCAAGCGGGCCATTCCGGCCTGGGTGCGCTGGCCCGGCACGCCGGTGATCAGCTTTTTGCTGGTCACCATCTGGGGCCAGACGGTGGGGGTCCGCGACCACGCCCAGGCCATCGCCCTGGTGTTTGGCTCGACCCTGGCGGCGGCGGTGTTGCTGGGCCTGTTTTTCGGCCGCAACAAGCGCGCCTGGTGCCGTCACATGTGCCCGATCGGCCTGTTGCTGGGGGTGTTCTCCCGCCTCGGCGCGGTGCAGTTTGCCCCCAAGCACAAGCAGCCCGGCGGCGACCGCTGGACCGAACGCGGCCCCTGCCCAACCATGATCGACCTGGCCCGCAAAGAGGAATCGCGCCATTGCATTGAATGTTTTCGTTGTGTCAACCCACACGCCAAAGGCGGCCTGGCGCTCACCCTGCGCCGCCCCGGGCGCGAGATCGAGACCATCGCCGACCATCATCCCGACCGCACGGAAGTGTGGTTTTTCTTCCTCGGCACGGGCGCCGCGCTTGGCGGCTTTTTATGGTTGGTGCTACCGATTTTCCAGACCTGGCGCCAAGCGGTCGGCGAATGGGCGATCGAGCGCGACTGGTACTGGATTGGCCTGCCCGGCCCCGGCTGGCTGATGAGTGTGCACCCGGCCCAGCGCGAGGTTTTCCGCTGGCTCGATTTTTTCATGATCTCCGGTTTCATGCTCGGCTTCACGGCCGTCTTCGCCCTTTTGCTCGCTGGCCTGACCGCCGCCGGCGCGGTGCTGTCCGGCCGCCTGGGCGGCGCCGGCGATTTCAAGGCGCGCTTTGTCGAACTGGGCTATCAGTTCGCCCCGGTGGCGATGATTTCGCTGATCATCGGGCTGGGCGGCAAATTGTTCGATGGCCTGGGCTGGCTGGGTCTGGGCGCCGCCGGCATCGGCCTGACCAAAGGCGCGCTGTTTGTCGCCGCCCTGGGCTGGAGCCTGTGGCTGGGCGGCGCAATCCTGCGCCGCCAGGGCGTGACCGGCTGGCGCCGGCTGGGACCGCTGGCCCCGGGCGTGCTGGGATCATGCCTGGTGGGCCTGGCCTGGTGGCCGGCGATTTTTGGCCTGTAGCCCGGTAACAAACGGAGAAAACACATGCAGATTTCACGGATTTTTATGCTGGGCCTGATCGCCCTGCTGACCGCCACCGGTGCGCGCGCCGGCGAGGTGCCGATCGGCAAGCTGGTGGTCACCAACGGCATGATTATTGGCGCGGCCTATTTGCAGGCGGTCAAGATGTTTCCCCAAATGAAAGCGGCCCAAGTGCCGGACATCCACCTTGAGGCCGACATCCATGCCGGCGAAAACAACCCTTACGGTTTTGAGGAAAGCGCCTGGATTCCCTATCTGACCATCGCCTATGTCATCGAGAAAAAGGGTTCTGACTGGAAAGCTGCCGGCAGTTTCATGCCTATGTCGGCCAATGACGGCCCCCATTACGGCGCCAATGTCGCCCTCGACGGCCCGGGAAAATATCACCTGACCTATGTCATAAATCCGCCGGTTCAGGCCGGCTTCGCTCACCATGTTGACAAGGAAACCGGGGTGCCCGGCGGCTTGGCTCCGCTCACCTTGCAATGGGATTTCATTTTCGTTGGCACCGGCAAAAAAGGCGGCTATTGACCGCGCGCCGCCTTTTCGCGCTACACTTGGGACGCCATGTCCGCAACACTCACTGCCAAACAAAAAATTTATGACCGCATCGCTCAGGCTTATGATCTGCTCGATCTGCCCTTCGAATATGGCCGCTACCGGCCGCTGCGCCGGCAGGTTTTCCGCGGGGTGCGCGGCGCGATGCTCGATGCCGGGGTGGGAACCGGGCGCAATATGCCGTTTTATCCCCCCGACGCGCAGGTTGTCGGGGTCGATCTCAGCGCCGCCATGCTCGCCCGCGCGGCGCGCCGGCGCGACCGGCTCGGGGTGACCGCCGAATTGCGCCGGGCAAGCGTGCTTGACACCGGTTTTGCACAAAATCGGTTCGACGTGATTGCCGCGACTTTTCTGTTTTGCGTGCTCGACGATGCCGATCAGCACCCGGCGCTGGCCGAACTGGCGCGCATCTGCAAGCCGGGCGGCGAGATTCGCATTCTCGAATACGCCTGGCCGGCCAGCCCGGTCCGTCAGCAGATCATGCGCCTGTGGGCGCCTTGGGTGCGCTGGGCCTACGGCGCCTCTTTCGATCGCCAGACCGAGCGTTACCTCGCTCCCGCTGGGCTGGAACTGGTTAAAATCCGGCCGCTTTACAAGGACATCATCAAGCTGATCGTGGCCCGGCCGCAAAAATCCTGAACCGCTCTAATTTGATCGACAGCGTGGCCGGATTATGAACAAATGTGGCCAGGAGAAATTAGCAACGGGGCCGTCATGTCACACAAACAGGCGTTTGTCATTCTTGTCCTGATTGTCCTGGGGGTTATTGCCGGGGTGATTGCCGGCTGGTTCTGGGGCGCGGCGATGCTCAGCGTCGCCTGGATCGGCGAGCTGTTTCTCAACGCACTTAAAATGCTGATCATTCCGCTTATTTTCGCCGCCATTATTTCCGGCGTCGCGGCGCTGGGCGATATTCGCAAGCTGGGCCGGCTGGGCGGCATCACCATCGCCTATTATGTGGCGACTACCGGGCTGGCGGTGGCGATCGGGCTGGTGTTGGTCAATATCATTCAGCCTGGCGTAGGGCTGGATTTCGCCGCCACCGGTCTGCCGGAAAAAATCGCCGCCCGCCAGGAGACCGGGCTGTCCGACATTCTGCTGTCGCTGGTCTCGCCCAATCTGGTGGCCTCGGCCAGCGAAACCCAGTTGTTACCGCTGATCCTGTTCGCCATATTGCTGTCGGCGGCGCTGACCACCCTGGGGGAGACCGGGGCTCATGTCATCGCTTTTTTCAACGGCATCAACGAGCCGATGATGAAGCTGGTGACCTGGCTGATGTATCTGGCGCCGATCGGCATTTTCGCGCTGATCGCCGCCCGGCTGGGCAAGGCTGGCGGCGGGGCGGCCTTTATCGACCAGGTTCATGCCGTCGGCCTGCATGTGGTCACGGTGCTGAGCAGTCTGGCGATACATTCCGCCCTGTTATTCATCATTCTTTATGGCGTGGGCGGCCGGGGCTGGAATTTTCTGCTCGACATGCTGCGCGCGCTCTTCGCGGACGAGAAGCGCTCGAGGAGCGCCGAGGCGCACTTGATCCACGGGATACGCAACCTGCTGAAGGACGATCCCGGCCCGCTCCTGTTCGGTTTCACGGATCCGTGTTTCACGGAGTCCTGGCGCCTTTTCCTCGACGGATGAGAGATCTGGAT
>Ga0114931_10000566_pt1 | contig 45042 bp, 39 predicted proteins | sample 2SBtaG_FD_89579 | JGI IMG/M metagenome (GOLD analysis project Ga0114931, IMG submission 89579) | Deep subsurface microbial communities from Kolumbo volcano to uncover new lineages of life (NeLLi) - 2SBTROV14_V59a metaG | ecosystem: Environmental > Aquatic > Marine > Volcanic | place: Kolumbo... | reverse complement strand
GGCGGCAGCAATCGGCATTCGGCGGGCTTTTGGCTTTCGAGGTCGAGGGCGGGCGCGAAGGCGCCTGGCGTTTCATCAATGCAACGCGACTGGTCTCGGTGACGGCGAACCTCGGTGATGCCAAGTCCACGATCACGCATCCTGCCACGACCACCCATGGACGTCTGACGCCCGAGGCGCGCCGCGAGGCGGGAATCAGCGATGGTCTGGTTCGCGTCGCCGTCGGCTTGGAGACCATTGAGGACCTGCAGGCCGATCTTCAGCTTGGTGTCGCCGCCGTCAGAGGAGTCTAAGGTTCGGCGGTCAAACCCTCTTGTATCAGGAAGCGGTCTGTGGCGGGCCGGTATTCGGTCGCGCTATTTCGTGACGAATTACTCAAGTTTTAATTTTTGCTTCCGATGAACTTCGCATGGCCCGAGTCTAAGAGCCTGAAAGTAGAGAGGGTTTGACATGCGTTGGTTTGCGGATCTGTCCGTTCGTTACAAAATTTTTTCCGTGGTGCTCGTTGGAGTACTGGGTTTCGTCGTTTATCTCGGATTCAGTTATTCGGTGAATTCATCGAATGCCAAGCGTCTCGACGATCTGCGTGACGTCTATTACCCGGTTTTGCAAAAGACCGACGATGTCGCCACGCTACTGACACGGATCGACGAGGCGCTCAACAGCGCCGCCGCAGCCGGCGACGAGGATATGATCGCCAGTGCCGAGGGGTTGGCCAAACAATTGGACGCCGAATTACAGGCGATCGGCAACGTGGATGTTGCGTCTTCGGCCAAGGTCGCAGTGTTGCAGGCGCGCTTTGGAGAATATTTCAAGGCCGCGGACGCCTTGTCCAAGGGTATGGTCGATGGTTCCCTGTCGCTAGGGTCGATCGGTGACCGGGTCGCCAAACAACAGGCAGTACGCAAGGATCTGGTGGAAGGCCTCAAGCGTTTCAGGGCCGACGCATATGACGCCTTTACCGGCGCGATCGCCGAGGCGGTCTCCGCATCCCAAAACGCCTTGATCTGGGGGCTGGCGATGACCCTGACTTTGGCCGCTCTGCTGGGCGTGTTCGGCAACTTCATCGGTGGCACGATCAGACGCAATATCCTTGACGTCGCTGAGTCGCTCAAGGAAATGGCCTCGGGCAAGGGTGATCTGCGCACGCGGCTCGAACATCCTCACTCTGACGAGATCGGCGTACTGGTCCGCCATTTCAACACCTTCATCGGTCAGCTGCATGGGCTGATCAGAGAGATAACCCAGTCTGCCGGCAGTATGCAAACCTCCAGCCAGGAAATGGATCGTATCTCGGAGAAGGCCCATGGCTCGATCAAGCAGCAGCAGGACGATATTGATCGTGTCGCAACGGCCATGAACGAAATGACGATCTCGGTACAGGAGGTTGCCCGTCACGCGGATGAGGCTGCCAGCGCCGCGCAATCGGCGAATCAGGGCGCTCGAGCCGGTGGCGAGATCGTCACGGCAACGGGCTCCACGATCAACGAACTCGCTCACGAAGTCGAAACCGCGGCTGGCGTCATCAATGCCTTGGCGACGGACAGCGAGAATATCGGCGCCGTGTTGTCGGTGATTCGGGACATAACCGAACAGACCAATCTGCTAGCGCTCAATGCCGCGATCGAGGCGGCGCGCGCAGGCGAACAGGGTCGAGGCTTCGCGGTGGTTGCCGACGAGGTGCGCACCCTGGCTAAGCGTACTCACGATTCCACAGGCGAGATACACGTCATAATCGAAAAGCTGCAAAAGGGCGCCCAGGCGGCGGTGTCGGCTATGCAGCACGGCCAGCAAAGGGCGCTGGATGCCGTGAACCAGTCGGAAGAGGCAGGAGAGTCGCTGGGTGCAATCGTGCAGTCCGTCGAGCAGATCAGTGCAATGAACACTCAGATCGCGTGCGCTGCGGAGCAGCAGCTGACCGTGGCCGAAGAGATCAACCAGAGTATTTCTCACATCAACACCGTGGCGTGCGAGTCGGCTTCCGATACCGACCTGCTCGCCAACGCAAGTTCGGTTGTAGCCGAACAGGTCGGACTCCTTGATGATCGAGTGAGTCGCTTTAAGATCTGAATGGATATTGGAAGTGCATTCGTAACCCAGAGGGGAGGAACGACCGCTTTTATGGTGGTTGCCCCGGTAATGGCAGTAGTGGAGGGAATATGAACCAAACGAGACTCAAATACGGACAATGGCTAGCAGCTTGCCTATTGTTCTGCCTTATGTCCGTTGCCCAGGCCGGTGTCGCGGTTATCGGGCACTCCGGCAATGCCGCCGGCAATCTGACCAAGCATCAGGTAAAGGACTTCTACCTGGGCAAAGTGACGGCTTTTAACGATGGCACGCCGGTTGCGGTTATCGATCTTCCGGATGGAAATGCTGTTCGCGACGAGTTCTATAGCAAGGTCGTGGGCAAGAAGAAGGCACAAGTGCAGGCCTATTGGGCCAAACGTATTTTTACCGGCAAAGGGACTCCGCCCAAATCATTGGACGATGCCGCCGCCGTCAAGAAGTGGGTAGCGGGAAAGCCTGGACGGCTGGGTTATGTCGACAGCAGCGCCGTGGATGACTCGGTCTCCGTTCTGTTGACAATCCAATGAACCGGGTCCGCACCGAGACAGGTAGCGACCTACCCAAGAGGAGGAAGGTTTCATCATGAGCAAAATAACAACTGGAATGCGAGGATTCGCGCTGGCCGTGGCCGCTTGTTTGCCGATGTCCGCCATGGCCCTGGATCTTGGCGCGTTTGGTGACGTTAAGTGGTCCGGCTCGGACAAAACGGGCGACACCTCTGCTTTTGCGATAGGCGGGCTGGATTTCTTTGCCCGTCAGCAGCTGACCGACAACACCACGGGCTTTTTTGAATTCGTTTATGAAAATACCGGTGACAGCTTCGTGCTTGACGTCGAGCGATACTGGATCAAGCGCGAGTTCAACCCGATGTTTTCCCTGGCCGCAGGCCGTTTTCACGCGCCGTTAGGCTATTGGAACCGTAACTTCCATCACGGCGTATTGCTGCAGCCTTCGGTGTCGCGCCCGTCCTTTATCGATTTCGAGGACGGCGAGGCCGCGATCCTGCCCATGCATATGATCGGTATGATGGCCGAGGGCCGTCTTGGCGGCGGGTTCAGTTATGAGGCGAGTATCGGTAACAGCACTTCGCTGGATACCTCGGCCTACGCGCCGGGTAGCTCGACCTGCGGTTGCGAGATCGGGCTCGGCAACGTCTCGGATGGCAGCGATGGAAAGAGCTTCGTCGGTCGCGCGACCTATAGTTTCGCGGGGCAGCCGCTCAAGCTCAGCTTGTTCGGCATGCGTAACTCCGTAGTCGAAGCGGGAAGCGGGGCAGGGATTTTGGTGCCCACGGGTAACACGTTGTTTACCCAGACCGTGTTCGGCAGCGACGTGCATTTCGACAACGACGTCTTCGACGTCACGGCGGAATACTACTACCTCAAGAACGACCCCTCGGCGGGTGTCGGCGGCGACAGCCACACGGCAACGGCCTATTACGCCCAGTTCGGCTATCGGATCCAGGACCCGTTCAAGGTCGGTTATCGTTATGAGTCGCTCTCGTTCGATACAGGCGCGGGCAATGTCGATCAATACTTCCAGATCCTGGGGCGCGATGAGAGCAAACATCATGTCCTCGTCCTGAGGTACGACCTCGACGACACCAACGCCCTGACCCTGGAATTGAATCGGGCCAATATCTCGGGTTCCGAGGATTACACCACGTACATTCTCGATTGGGCGTTCATGTTGCTCTGATAAGAGCCTGTTCGGGGATACACCAGGGGAGGCCATGTGCCTCCCCTTTTTTATTCACCCGGCACCCATGTACATTGCCTTTCCGCCCCAGTAAGATGAGGATTTTCTTGGCGGAGATTGACATGTTTCGTGGCAGTATCGTGGCGCTGGTCACGCCCATGCATGACGATGGCGCGGTCGATGACGAGTCGCTGCAGGCCTTGATCGACTGGCATTGCGCACAGGGGACTACCGCGATCGTTGCCGTCGGGACCACGGGCGAGTCGGCCACGCTTGACGAGGTCGAGCACTGCGCCGTGATCAGGCGTACGGTCGATATGGCCGCCGGCCGTATTCCGATCATCGCGGGCACCGGCGCCAACTCGACGACGGAGGCTGTTCGCTTGACGCGTTGCGCGCGCGAATCCGGCGCCGACGCCTGCCTGTTGGTGACGCCGTATTACAACAAGCCGACCCAGGAAGGACTTTATCGCCATCATATGGCTGTAGCCGATGCCATCGACATACCCCAGATCCTGTACAATGTGCCCGGTCGCACGGCATGTGACATGCTGCCGGAGACCGTGGCGCGGTTGGCTGCGCATGAACGGATCATAGGCATCAAGGAGGCGACCGGCGATCTCGCTCGGCTTCATGAGATCCGGCGGCTCTGCGATGAGGGGTTTCTGCTTCTGAGCGGAGACGACGCCACGGCCATGGCCTTCATGTTGGAAGGCGGGCAGGGCGTGATTTCCGTTACGGCAAATGTCATGCCCCGCGAGATGCAGGAGATGTGTAGCGCAGCCCTAGCCGGGAATGCGGATGAGGCGGGGCGTCTCGATGCACGCCTGCAGCCCTTACATCGCGACCTCTTCCTTGAGGCCAATCCAATCCCGGTCAAGTGGGCATTGCATGAGATGGGTCGCATCGGCGCGGGCATCCGCCTGCCGCTGACGCCGCTCTCTGAATCGCAGAGGCCGCAGCTCCGCAAAACGCTTTCCGAGGCGGGTCTGCTATGAGGTCGGTAACAAACTGGTGGCGTGTAGGCGCTGTTGTCTGTCTGTGCGTCACGGCCACTGTCTCCTGTAGCCGCACGTCGGTCCATCCGTATATGAACAGTAGCGTGACCGCACCATTGATCGTGCCTGAGGGGCTGAGCGCACCGCGCGCCAGTCATGAAATGGATGTACCGGACTCCGTCCTAATGCGTTCCCTGCAGGGTGACGATGCGGATGTTCCTCGTTCCGAGGAGGGCGAAGCGCTTCCCCCGGGGCTGACAACAAAGTAACGAGCGCCAAATGGCAAAAAGAACGTCTTTGAGAACAGGGTTCTTGTGACGTGCAACGGGTCAATTGATGCTTAGCGTGTTGAACAATCTAGCTTGAGGCAATCAGATGAAAATCCTTGGTGAACTCTATTCAGGCAAGGCAAAGACCGTCTTCGAGACGTCTGACCCGGATCGGCTCGTTCTGCGTTTCAGGGACGATACTTCAGCCTTCGATGGCGAAAAAATCGAAAAACTGGCGCGCAAGGGTATGGTCAACAATCTGACCAACGCCCATATCATGCGCCATCTCGAGCAGGCCGGAATCGGTACTCATTTCGATAGGTTGCTGTCCGATACGGAGTCAGTGGTCAAGCGGCTCGACATGATTCCGGTCGAATGCGTTGTGCGCAATATCGCCTCCGGCAGCATATGTCGTCGTTTGGGCGTCGAGGACGGTATAGATCTCTCGCCGCCGACATTTGAATTCTTTCTCAAGAATGACGCCCTACATGACCCTATGGTCAACGAATACCATATTCGCTCCTTCGGTTGGGCCACGGACGACGAGGTCGCCGTCATGAAGCGCTTGAGCTTCGAGGTCAACGACGTCCTGAAGCAGTTCTTCCTGGAAGCCGACATCCTGCTGGTCGATTTCAAGCTTGAATTCGGCCGTTTTGGTGGTGGCTTGTTACTCGGTGATGAGTTTACGGCCGACGGTTGCCGTCTTTGGGATCTGCATAGTCGCGAAAAACTCGATAAGGATCGCTTTCGTCAGGGACTGGGCGGCGTTGTCGAGGCCTATGAGGCCGTAGCCGCCCGTTTGGGTATCGATATCGCGTCCGAGGACAGTGCCGGTTGAAGGTTTTTCAACAGCCTGTTAAACGCGAGGGGATTTACGCATGCTTCTGACCTTATCCGGAAAGGACGCGCTGTCGCTGTTTCGTCGGCAAAGACTTATGACCAGCTTGCGTGAGATCGTGCCGGATCTGATCTCGCTGACAGCGGGCTATCGCTATCTCGTCGATGTCGACGAGCCGCTTGACGATGCCTCCATCGATACCCTGCGCGACCTGTTGAATTGTCCGCGACAGAAGGGGGCGGTAAACGCGGTTGGGGAGTCGATTCTGGTCACGCCCCGGCCCGGAACCGTGTCCTCATGGTCGACCAAGGCCACTGATATCGCCCACACTTGCGGCCTGACTCAGGTCAGGCGTATCGAACGTGCAGTGCTCTATACGCTGTCGGTCGAAGGTTGGCGCGTTTTGGATTGGGATGTGCGTCAAACCGTTGCCGCACTGGTTCATGACCGCATGACCGAGGTCGCGCTGTCGCCGGATGCCGACCTCGAGACGCTGTTCCTGCACGCTGAGCCTGTCCCGTCGCAGGCCATTTCGCTACGGACCGGGGGAAGGGCGGCTCTCGAATCCGCCAATGCCAAACTAGGGCTTGCGCTCAGCGAGGCCTAGATCGATTATCTGTTCGAGCGATTCTCCGAGCTCGGCCGGGATCCCGTCGATGCGGAACTCATGATGTTCGCCCAGGCTAATTCCGAGCACTGTCGACACAAGATTTTCAACGCCGGTTGGCGAATCGACGGTGAGGTCAAACAAGAGAGCCTGTTCGGCATGATCCGCCACACTATGGCGGCTTCTCCGGACGGGGTGTTGTCCGCGTACCATGATAACGCAGCGGTGGTCGCCGGGCCCGAGATCCAACGCTTTTTCCCTGACCCTGATTCACGTGTCTATGGTGAGACGACGCAATCGTGCGCCTTCAACATCAAGGTCGAGACCCACAACCATCCGACTGCGATCGCGCCCTTCCCAGGTGCCGCGACCGGTGCGGGCGGCGAAATTCGCGATGAGGGCGCGACCGGCCGGGGTGCCCATCCCAAGGCCGGTCTATGCGGATTCTCAGTGTCGAATCTGCGCCTGACAGGCGCCCTGCGGCCTTGGGAGAAGGCCTTTGGGCGGCCGGAACGGATGGCCTCGGCGTTGGAGATCATGACCACGGGGCCGATCGGCGCCGCGGCGTTCAATAATGAATTCGGCCGTCCCAATCTGTGCGGCTATTTTCGTACGCTCGAGACCGAGATCGATATGGGATCGGGGACCGAACTGCGAGGTTATCACAAGCCCGTGATGGTTGCGGGTGGCGTTGGCGCGATTGCGCCCGAACATGTCGATAAGGACCCCATTCCGCCGGGAGCCAGTCTCATCGTGCTGGGTGGCCCTGCCTTAAAGATCGGGCTGGGTGGCGGTGCGGCCTCATCCATGGTGGGGGGCAGTCAGGATGCCGAACTCGATTTTTCCTCCGTACAACGAGGCAACCCGGAGATGCAGCGCCGTTGCCAGGAGGTCATCGACCGTTGCTGGCAGATGGGCAAGGCCAATCCGATTATCGCCATTCATGACGTCGGGGCGGGTGGTCTCTCGAACGCCCTGCCTGAGCTGGTTCACGATTGCGAGCGTGGCGCGCGCATCGATCTGCGCCGGATTTTGCTCGATGACCCTGGTATGAGTCCGTTGGAGATCTGGTGCAACGAGTCCCAGGAGCGCTATGTTCTGGCCGTCAGTCGTAAGGATCTCGATCTATTCGAAACGCTTTGCGAGCGCGAGCGATGCCCATTCGCCGTTGTCGGCGAGGTGACCGAGGCCGAACATTTCGAAGTGGCTGATCCGGTATTCAAGGACCGGCCGGTCGATATGCCGATGTCCGTGTTGTTTGGCGAGACGCCGAGGATGCAACGCGACGTCGAGCATTCATTCAAGACCTTTGTCGCTGGAGACCTGTCCAAGGTCGATCTTCATGAGGCGGCCTGCAGGGTGTTGCGTCTCCCCGGCGTCGCGGACAAGACGTTTCTGATCAGTATCGGTGATCGTAGCGTCACCGGACAGGTGGCCCGTGATCAGATGGTCGGCCCCTGGCAGACGCCGGTCGCGGACGTCGCGGTCACCTTGGCCGACTACGCCGGTTATCGAGGCGAGGCCATGGCCATGGGCGAACGGGCGCCGATCGCCATCGTCAATCCAGAGGCGTCGGGCCGTATGGCAATTGCCGAGGCCGTTACGAATATCGCTGCTGCGCGTATCGGGCGAATTGATGATATCAAGCTTTCGGCTAACTGGATGGCCGCCGCCGGACAACCCGGAGAGGACGCTGCATTATTCGATACCGTGCGCGCCGTCGCGCTAGAGCTGTGTCCGGCGCTGGGTCTGGCGATCCCGGTGGGTAAGGACTCGCTGTCCATGAGTACGGTTTGGAAGCAGAGTGGCAAGCGACGGGTCATGAGTTCGCCGTTGACGCTGGTGGTCAGCGCCTTTGCCCCAGTTTTGGACGCCCGGCGCACACTCACACCCGATTTGCGTCGCGGCGCCGTCGACAGCGAACTCATCCTGATCGACCTCGGGCGCGGCCGCTGCCGCATGGGTGGTTCGGCGCTGACACAGGTCTATGGACAAGTCTGGCCTGAGGCGCCGGATCTGGATCAGCCCGCCCTGCTAACGGGTTTTTTCTCCGCCATGCAGGACCTCAATGCAGCCGGGTGGATTCTCGCCTATCATGACCGTTCCGATGGCGGCTTGTTCGTGACCTTGTGCGAAATGGCTTTTGCCGGCCACGTCGGAGTTCAGGTCGATCTCGATGGGCTCGGCGACAATGCGATGAGTGTGCTCTTCAGTGAGGAGTTGGGCGCAGTTATTCAGGTACAGCGCGATCATGTGGCCGCCGTCATGAAGCGGCTTGCCGACGGTGATCTCGGCGACTGTAGCCACGTTATCGGTCGTCTGCGTCTGGATGGCCGGTTGAGCTTCCATATGGGCGGCGAGGAGATTCTTGGCGACAGTCGCGTTAGCCTGCAGCGAACCTGGTCCGAGACGACCTGGCGCATGCAATCTCTGCGTGATGACCCGGAATGCGCACAGCAGGAGCATGATCGGATCCTTGATGCCGAAGACCCTGGGATGATCCCCAGTCTACGTTTCGATATCAAGGAGGACGTTGCCGCACCCTTTATCTCCACTGGTGTACGGCCGCGGTTGGCCGTGCTTAGAGAGCAGGGCGTCAATGGCCATGTCGAAATGGCGGCGGCTTTCGACAAGGCCGGATTTACCTGTGTGGATATCACGATGACCGATATCCTGGCAGGAAGGGAAGACCTGACCGACTGTCACGGCCTTGTCGCCTGCGGCGGATTTTCCTATGGCGATGTGCTAGGCGCCGGTGCGGGCTGGGCCAAGTCGATCCTCTATAACCCCCGTGCCCGGGATGCCTTCGCGGGCTTTTTTGAACGGCCCGATACGTTTGGCCTGGGGGTTTGCAACGGTTGTCAGATGTTGTCCGGACTTGCCGGACTGATCCCGGGGGCCGAGGCTTGGCCACGTTTCGTGCGAAACCGCTCCGAGCAGTTCGAGGCCCGTTTCGTCATGGTCGAGGTGTTGCCGTCGGCTTCGCTCTTTTTCACCGGGATGGAAGGGTCTCGCATGCCGATCGCCGTGGCCCATGGCGAGGGGCGTGTCGAGTATCGCGAAGATGTCCTGCCGGAGGCGACTAACGCCTTGGCCTCCTTGCGCTACGTCGATCACCATGCCCGAGCTACGGAACTCTATCCGCTGAACCCAAACGGTTCGCTCGGTGGTCTGACAGGGTTTACCAATCAGGATGGGCGTTTCACGATCATGATGCCACATCCCGAACGAGTGTTTCGTAGCGTTCAGCACTCCTGGGGGCCGGACAGCTGGGGTGAGGAAGGGCCTTGGCTGCGCCTGTTCAGGAATGCCAGGGTTTGGGTGGGATGAACGTAGTGGGTTCTTAGGATTGCCTGAAGCGCCCCTATTTTCAGCGTGTGTTAAGGACGATGGCCGATAATCAGAACCGTATCAACACGTTGAATGGGTCTAAAGACCCGGAGGCAGCCATGAATACGAACGGTTCCAGGAATGGCAAGCAGGTTTTGGGTCGGCAGGATTGTTGGGTGGATATCGTTTCCGATCCGGGGAAGTTGAAGTACTGGAAGGAGATCGCGCGGCTCTGGCGCGGCTCGCTCGATTGTCGTGTCGGCCTTGAAGATCGTGGTAAGAGTTGATCCCGGCTTTGGAGCGCGCCGCCCCGAATACCTGATTGATCCTGTTTCAACGGTCGGATTCGACAGTCCGGCCGGCTTGTTTCACCCAGGTTCCCCTTTCATCTCTCCCGTAACCTGATTAGGCGCACTTCCCATCGTTCGTTTGGTTCGAATTTCATAGACGCGAAAAGGGTCTTGTATCTCAAGGCCATATGCAGATAGAATTATGCGCCTTAATTCACCGAAGAGTAAGTAATCAGGAAAAACACATGGGATTGAACGCCGAACACAAGTCGCAGCTCGTTAGCGAGTATCAACTCACTCCGGGAGATACCGGGTCGCCTGAGGTCCAGGTGGCGCTGCTTTCCGCGCGCATTGAACAGCTGACCACGCATTTCAAAGAGCATATCCACGACTTCCACTCCAGGCAGGGGCTGCTGCGCATGGTCAGTAGCCGACGCAAATTGCTTGACTACTTGCGTAAACAAGACGTCTCTCGCTATCAATCGCTGATATCGAGGCTCGGGTTGCGCAAATAAGCAACTCGTCTTTCGTCCTGGATGGGACATCGTCTTTGAATATACCCGCCAAATTTCGTAATGCCAGCGCAGGCAGATATCTGCTTGCGCCTGGTCCGTCGCCTATGCAGGCGGTTTGACGCCGCCTTCCCAATTGGAAGTGAGAATCGAAAGTGACCCCGCAAAAAAAACAATTTCAGTATGGCAGCCAGACCGTAACCATAGAGACCGGAGAGATCGCCCGACAGGCCAGTGGGTCCGTCATAGTCAGTATGGGCGACACCGTCGTCATGGTGACGGCCGTGGGCAAGTCCGTGGCAGACCCGAGCCGTGACTTTTTCCCTCTGACCGTCAACTACCAAGAGCGGGCCTATTCGGCGGGTAAGATCCCGGGCGGGTTCTTCAAACGGGAAGGTCGTCCTACCGAAAAAGAGACACTGACCTCGCGCCTGATCGACCGGCCGATGCGGCCGCTGTTCCCGAAGGGCTTCCGTAACGATGTTCAGATCATCGCAACGGTGGTTTCCCTGGACAAGGAGATCGATCCCGATATCCCGGCCATGATCGGCGCTTCGGCGGCGGTTGCGATTTCCGGTATTCCATTCGCCGGCCCCATCGGCGCCGCCAGGGTCGGTTATATCGACGGCGAGTACGTGCTGAACCCGCCCATGAGCCAAATGTCCGATTCCAAGCTGGATCTGGTCGTTGCCGGTACGGAGCATGCCGTGTTGATGGTCGAGTCGGAGGCGAAGCAGCTGTCCGAAGAGATCATGCTCGGCGCCGTGATCTTCTGTCATGATGCTCAGCAGGTCGTGGTCGAGAACATCAAGGCTTTGACGGCGGAAGTCGCGGTCACGCCGATGGCTTGGGCGCCCACTCCCGAGGATGAAGCCCTCACTCAGGCCGTCAAAGCGGCTGGTGAGTCGCGCATTACGGCGGCCTACCAAATCCAGGATAAGCTTGCTCGGCAGTCCGAGTTGAGCGTCATTCGTGGCGACTTGGTGTCCCAGTTGGCCGGTGGCGACGAGTCTCAGTGGTCCGCTTCGGATGTCCAGGGTGCCATGTCATCGCTTGAGAAGAAGATCGTTCGTGGCCGCATTTTGGCCGGCGAGCCTCGTATTGACGGCCGCAACGGTAGCAAGGTCCGCGATATCCGGGTGCGCGTCGGCGTGTTGCCGCGTACTCACGGTTCCGCGTTGTTCACGCGTGGCGAGACCCAAGCCCTGGTCGTCACGACCTTGGGTACGGGCCGTGACTCCCAGATTCTCGACGAACTTCAGGGCGAGCGCAGGGATCCCCTGATGTTCCATTACAATTTTCCGCCTTCCTGCGTTGGCGAGACCGGCATGGTCGGCAGTCCCAAGCGTCGCGAGATCGGCCATGGCCGTTTGGCCCGCCGTGGTATCAGCGCCGTGCTGCCGGACCTCGAGTCCTTCCCGTACGTCCTTAGGATCGTGTCGGAGATCACCGAGTCCAACGGCTCGAGTTCGATGGCCTCTGTCTGTGGCGCGAGTCTCTCGCTCATGGATGCCGGCGTGCCGATCGCGGCTCCGGTGGCCGGTATTGCGATGGGTCTGGTCAAGGAAGGCGACGGTTTTGCCGTGTTGACCGATATCCTCGGCGACGAGGATCACCTCGGTGATATGGACTTCAAGGTCGCTGGGACCACGTCCGGCGTTACGGCCCTGCAGATGGATATCAAGATCGACGGTATTACGCGCGACATCATGTCCCAGGCCCTCGATCAGGCCAAGGCGGGTCGTTTGCACATTCTTGAGGAAATGGCCAAGGTCATCACCCAGCCCAGGCAGGATATCTCGGACTTTGCACCGCGTATCCTGACCATGAAGATCAATCCGGACAAGATTCGCGATGTCATCGGCAAGGGTGGCGCGACCATCAGGGCCTTGACGGAAGAGACCGGTGCGACGATCGACATTGAGGACGACGGCACTGTGAAGATCGCCTCTGCCGATAGCTCGGCCAGTCAGGAGGCCAAGCGTCGTATCGAGCAGCTGACGGCCGAGGTCGAGGTTGGCGCCATTTACGAAGGCCGCGTCGCCAAGCTCATGGACTTTGGTGCCTTCGTCACGATTCTGCCGGGTAAGGACGGTCTCGTCCATATTTCGCAGATTTCAGACGAGCGAGTCGAGAACGTCAGCGACAAGCTTTCCGAAGGCGAGGTCATCCGCGTCAAGGTCATGGAGGTCGATAAACAAGGCCGTATCCGCCTGAGCATGAAGGCGGTGGGCTGATCGTCCTGATCGAGTAAACGCAACGCAACAAAAAAAGGGGCCGAAAGGCCCCTTTTTTTGGGAGGATATCGGTCAGGAGTCGAACGTACCGCCGTCAAAATCGTCTAGATACTTACGAACCGCCAGGAAGAACAGGGAATTATCATTGGGGTCCGCAGCGTTGAAACGAATACCCAGCGAATAACCGTCGCCACCCTCGCGCGGATTGCACCAGGCCGCCACACCGTTGATCGTCAGCGTGAAATCGTCCGAGTCATAGGTCAGGGCCACTGGCTCGCTGGCGTTAATGGGGCGACCCATGTTGATACCCACACCGGACAGGGACACATCACGGATATGGGTGATCGCGTGTTTTTCGTTGTCCTGTTCCAGAAAGAAGAGGTTGTGGTGGTTTTCGAGGGTGATACCACTTCGTGTACTGCTACGCTTTTCCTCGTGACTCATATAAGTCTCCCGGTGTTACTGATTAAACTGGCGCGTACGACTCGGTTTCCTTGCATTCGGAAGATCCGGGACTTGCAGGCGCACATCATAACGTTTGTAGGTGTTTTTTACGACTCGTTTTAATGTATCGTACATATTTCTGTCAGCTTTATACCAGAAATCGGAATTGGCTGAATCGCTTCCGATTGATGGGCCTTTCATTTTAAAGAGCCAAATCTTCCTTTAGACTGCCGTTGGGTACTGTGACGGGCTCGGCAAAGGGGGTATTCAGGAGACGATTGAACGATGAATTTGCAGTTTCCAACGATCGAGCAGTGCGTGGGGAATACCCCGCTCGTTCGTTTGCAACGGTTGCCTGGTGATACGACCAATCAGGTGTTGGTCAAGCTCGAAGGCAACAACCCCGCCGGATCGGTCAAGGACCGCGCCGCGCTCAATATGATCAACAGTGCCGAGGCGGAAGGCCATATCAGGCCTGGCGATACCCTGATCGAGCCGACCAGCGGGAATACCGGTATTGCCTTGGCTATGGCTGCGGCGATCAAGGGCTATCATATCGTCCTCGTCATGCCGGAACATATGAGTGTCGAGCGTCGCGCGATTATGAAGGCGTTCGGGGCCGAACTCGTACTGACGCCGCAGGCCGGTAGCATGGAGGGTGCGATAGACAAGGCCCGCGAACTCATTGCAGAGGGACGAGGCCTGATGCTCGATCAATTCTCGAATCTGGCAAATCCGGATGCTCATTACAAGACTACCGGGCCGGAAATCTGGCGCGATACGGCGGGGCGGGTGACCCACTTCGTCAGCGCGATGGGTACTACCGGTACGATCATGGGCGTGTCGCGCTATCTCAAGGAGCAAAATCCGGAGATCCAGATCGTTGGCGTACAGCCCGAGGACTGCGCACAGATCCCGGGGATCCGGCGCTGGCCCGAAGCCTATTTGCCGAAAATCTACAATGCGGATCGCGTCGACTGGATCATGGATATGGACCAACAGTCTGCCGAGGACACGGCGCGCGCGCTGGCCGCCCGGGAGGGTATCTTCGTCGGAATATCCTCCGGTGGCGCGGTTTGCGCCGCCTTGCGTCTCAGCGAGACGCTAAAAGACGCAGTGATCGTCGCGATGACCTGCGACCGCGGCGATCGCTACCTCTCGACGGACGTGTTCGTTTGAGCGGCGTGAGGGATTGAGATGGCATCGGAAATAGAACGCAAATTCCTGTTGGCCAGCGACGCCTGGCGGGATGCTGTCGTGAGTACCGCGGACTATTGTCAGGGTTATATGGCCAATACTGACAAGGCCTCGTTTCGTATCCGCGTGGCAGGCGATAAGGCCTACCTCAATATCAAGGGTGCGACGCTCAGTATCGAGCGTACGGAATATGACTATCAGATCCCGGTTGATGACGGCCGCGAGATGTTGGAGCGTTTTTGTGTGGGCGAACTCATCGAGAAACGTCGCCACATTGTGCCCTACAAAGGGCATCGCTGGGAGATCGACGTATTCACAGGTATCAACGAGGGGCTGGTCATGGCCGAAATCGAACTCGATCATATCGACGAAGACTTCGCGCGACCGCCCTGGCTCGGTAAAGAGGTTTCCGATGACCCACGGTATTACAACGTCTATCTGGCCAACCACCCCTTTCCAACCTGGTAATCGGTGTGCGACCGGGGCAGAATCTCCTTCTTGGCGTTTTATGTTGCCTGATCCTGGTCGGTTGTACCGAGACCCGGCACGACGGTCTGCGCTTTGGTTTGGCGGCCATGCCGGTTACGCTCGATCCGCGTTATGCGACCGATGCTGCGTCATCGCGTATCAATCGCCTGATCTACGATCGACTGGTCGATTTCGATGATTCCCTGACTCCTGTCCCCGCGCTCGCGAGCTGGCAACGCCTTTCACCCCGACACTATCGTTTCACGCTCGAGCGGGCCGCCAAGTTCAGCAACGGCGCAGCGTTGACAATGGCCGACGTTCAGGCGACCTATACATCGATTCTGGATCCAAAGCAGGCCTCGCCGCATCGCATGTCGCTGAGCAATATCCGATCCCTGGACGTCGTCGATAGCCGCGTCATGGATGTTCTCCTCGAGAAGCCCGATCTGCTTTTCCCTGGGCGCCTTTCGATCGGAATCCTGCCAGCCCAGCTCATCGCTGGGGCGCATACGTTTAACACCCGACCCGTCGGAAGCGGCGCCTTCGAGTTCGTCGAATGGCCCGATGAAGGACATCTGTTGCTGAAGCGGAAGCGAGACGGCCTGCGGCTTGCATTCATCGCGGTGAAGGATCCGACCGTCCGAGTCCTCAAGCTCGTTCGTGGCGAGATCGACATGTTGCAGAACGATCTGCCGCCGGAATTGATCGATTATCTCGATAAGCAGCCCGGTATCCATATTCAGCGTGCAGCCGGTTCGAAGTTCGCTTACCTGGGCTTCAATCTCGATGATCCCGTGAGTGGGAATCCGGCCCTGCGCCGTGCCATAGCGATAGGCATCGACCGTGCCGCCATCATCGATCATGTCTTGGGAGGCGCTGCGCGACCGGCGACATCCTTGTTGCCGCCTGACCACTGGGCCGGCAATCCGAACCTGGAAGCGCCGCGATACGATCCGGAGCGGGCTCGGGCGATCCTCACCGAGGCGGGTTTGACGGGTGCGCATCGGCCGGAACTCGTCTACAAGACTTCGAACGATCCATTTCGCCTGCGCATCGCGACCATTCTGCAGCAGCAACTTGCCCGAATCGGTATCGACGTAACCTTGCGCAGCTATGACTGGGGCACTTTCTACGGCGACATCAAGGCCGGGCGTTTTCAGATGTATAGCCTGATGTGGGTCGGAATCAAGCTTCCGGATATATTCCGCTATGTCTTTCACAGTGAGGCCATACCGCCTGACGGCGCCAATCGGGGACGTTACAGGAGCGCGGAGGTGGATCGCTTGATCGAACGGGCGGAGCGAGCCGGGACCCTGGCCGAGGCCGTGAATACCTATCGTGCATTGCAGTCCAGAATCATGCAGGACCTGCCCTACGTGCCGCTCTGGTACGAGGACAACGTATTTGTCCGCCGCGATACCGTCATGGGTTATCGTATTGCCATGGACGGTAACTTCGACGGTCTGAAGCAGGTAAAGAGTCAATGAAGCGGGGTATCGTAGTCGATATCAAGCGCCAGCACCTGTGGACCCTGGATGACGGACGTATCTGTCGCGAGGCCGCTGTTTCGACTGCGATCAATGGGCCGGGAGAACAACAGGGAAGCGGCTGCACGCCGCGTGGCTGGCACGAGATATGTGAACGCATAGGCGAAGGTTGTCCGATCAACACGGTATTTGTAGGCCGTCGGCCCACGGGCGAGATTTACACCCCGGAGTTGGCCGTGGCGCATCCCGAACGTGATTGGGTCCTGACCCGTATCCTATGGCTGTCCGGACTTGATGAGGGCCGCAACCAAGGTGGAGAAGTCGATAGTCGGCAGCGCTATGTCTACATCCATGGCTGTCCGGACGAGTTGCCTCTCGGCGTTCCCTTGTCGCATGGTTGTATCCGGATGCACAGCGCCGAGCTCATGGATCTGTTCGTCTGGACCCGGCTGGGGGAGCGTGTCCTTATCGTGGAGGATATCGAGCAAGTCGCCGATTCGGAGATTCGAGAGGCCTTACTGCAACGCAGGACCGCCGGGTGAGAGGGGTCTTTCTACCGCGTCTGCTGAGTGCCTGTGTCGTGGTGGTCGGTGTTTGCAGTCTCGTCTTCCTGCTGATCCATCTGGTGCCCGGGGACCCGGTCGAAGTCATCCTCGGCGAATCGAGTCAGCCCGCCGACCGGGCGGCCTTGCGCGCTGCACTGGGGCTGGACCAGCCATTGTTGGTTCAATATGGCCATTATCTGCAACAGCTTGCCCATCTCGATCTTGGGCAATCGCTGCACTCACGCAAGCCTGTGGCGGACCTGCTATCCGAACGCCTCCCCGCGACCTTTGAGCTGGCTGTTGCGGCCCTGGCGGTCGCCATCCTCATGGCCGTACCGCTTGGAATCATCGCGGCTCTGAACCGTGATCGGGCCGGCGATCATATAGCCATGTCCTTCGCAATGCTCGGGGTCTCGATTCCCAATTTCTGGATGGGGCCGATATTGATCCTGGCATTTTCCTTCTGGCTCGGTTGGTTGCCGGTCAGCGGGCGGGAGATCGCGTCTTCGCTGATTCTGCCGGCATTCACCCTGGGCACTGGCATGGCTGCGATTTTGTCCCGTATGATCCGAACGACCCTGCTCGATGTCCTCGGCGAGGACTATATCCGGACCGCACGCGCGCTGGGTTTGGGTCGGGGGCGCATCATTCTGCATCACGCCCTGAAGAACACCCTTTTGCCGGTCTTGACCCTGATCGGCCTGCAGCTCGGCGCCTTGCTTGCCGGCGCCGTCATAACGGAAATAGTCTTTTCCTGGCCAGGGATCGGGCAACTCACGATCGAGGCCATCCAGCGCAGGGACTACCCTGTTCTCCAGGGCTGCGTGTTTCTGATCAGTTTGACCTACGTCTCGGTCAATACGCTGACCGACCTCGTAACCGCGTGGTTCGACCCGCGTATTCGGCTGAGAGGGGACTGAATTGCGCGAGCGGATAGCCTGGTCGATCATCCTGATTTGGGCAGCAGCAGCCGTGATAGGGCCCACCGTCGCGAGCGGCGCCAACGTCGTCGATCTCGATCATATCTTGTCCTGGCCGGATGCTTCGGGCTGGTTGGGCTATGACGATCTCGGGCGCCCCCTGGGTGCTCGTCTGCTCGTAGGCGCACGCTATTCCTTTCTGGTCGCCTTTTGGGTCGTCACGGTATCCGCGCTGATCGGTACGACAATCGGCATTATGTCGGCCTACGTCGGTGGTAGGCTTGACCACCTGATCGTTCGAATCATCGACATCTTCCTGGCCTTCCCTGGGATCTTGTTGGCGATCGCCTTGGCCGGACTCATGGGCCCGGGGATCGATAACGTCGTGTTCGCGCTGAGCGTTGTCGGCTGGGTCGGCTTCGCCCGTCTGGCCAGGGTGCAGACGCTGTCTTTAAAGCATCGGGATCATGTTCAGGCCGCTGTTTCCCTGGGTAGCCGCAGCGCGCGTATCATGTTCCGGCATTTGCTGCCCCTGCTGATTTCGCCCCTGATTATCGAGGCGACTTTCGCGATCGCCGGGGTCGTAATCGCGGAGGCGGGACTTTCCTTCCTGGGTCTCGGGATCCAGCCGCCGACGCCGTCATGGGGCAGCATGATTCGCGATGGGACCCGCTACATGCTCGTATCTCCGCACATGGTCCTGGTGCCGGGGCTGACCCTGATGCTGGTGGTTTTGGCAATCAATCTGTTGGGCGATCGCCTAGGCGATCGCCTCAATGTACGGCGCGGTGGTTGTTAAGGAAAAAATACCATGTTTCTGTTAGTCTTTACGCTTGGGAATCCAATACAAATCTGTGCCTGGAGAATAAAACCATATGACTGATTCAGTGCAGAGTGTGCAGAATCGACGGGCGGAGTCGCAACATCTCATCAATGAGCTCGTAACGCATCGAAGCAAGATGTTGACCTGTTTCAACGAGCTGTTGACTCATCGTCCGTTTACGGGGGGCTCGGCGACTATCGAGTTGCTTAACCGCTTCTGTGATCTCATGATCGATTACACTGCGGACGCTCATTTCCGTTTGTATCGCTATATCGAGGAAGGTCGCGAGCGGCGGCGCGCCGTGATTGCCGTTGCCGATCAGGTCTATGACGATATCGTCACGACGACGGATCAGATCGTCAACTTCAATGACCGCTATGGCGGAGATGGAGCGACCGTGCGTTTTGAGAAGCTGGAGGCCGATATATCGGCATTGGGCGAGGTGCTGGCGGACCGGATTGAACACGAGGACCAGCTCATCGCGGTCTTTCAGCAGGGGCGTTCCTGATTCGGGATGATCTCATCGCCAGGTCAGCGGCATGAACACCCGGATCGATATCCGCGGATCGAGGCTTGGCTGTATTCCCACTTTAAGGATCGATCCTCCGAATTTCCGCTGACGGATGCGGTCTGCCACTTCCTGGGTGATCGGTTGCCGCCGGATGAGCCTCCCATCAGGGAGGCCTTGGCCGAAGGCCTTGCCATCGCCGATTTGCTTTACCAGTTGCATATGGACGACACCAGTTTGGCGGTGGCCGTTCTCTATTCAACCGTCCCCTGCCTGAAAATCACGGATGAAGATCTGACTACCCGTTTCGGGCAGGAGGTCACGTCCCTGCTCGATGGCGTCCGCCGTATTGCGGAGATCCGACCAATCCGGATCGACGACCGGGACGAAAGCCACCTCCAGTCCGAACAGTTGCGTAAGATGCTGCTGGCCATGGCCGCCGACATTCGGGTTGTCATGATCCGTCTCGCGGAGCGTGTCATCTGCATGCGTGGAATGACCCGAAGTTCAGAGGAGCGGCAGCAGCGGATGGCGCGGGAGGTCCTCGATATTTACGCCCCGCTGGCCAATCGCCTGGGTATCTGGCAGATCAAGTGGGAGCTAGAGGACCTATCCTTGCGCTACCTCGAACCAACGCGCTACAAGCGGATCGCCCGCTTGCTCGATGAGCGTCGTGTCGATCGCGAATCTTATATCAACAAGGTTGTCGATGACGTTCGCGAGGAGTGCGAGCGGGCGGGCATCGTTGGCGCCAACGTCACCGGGCGCCCCAAGCATATCTACAGTATCTGGCGGAAGATGGAGCGCAAGCACCTCGACTACCAGGAAATCTATGATGTCCGAGGGATCCGGATTCTGGTCGATGACATCAAAGACTGCTATACGGCCTTGGGCATGATCCATTCGCGTTGGCAGTATATCCCGGGTGAATTCGACGACTATATCGCGACGCCCAAGGAAAACGGTTATCGCTCGATTCACACCGCAGTCATCGGACCCCAGGGTAAGGTCGTCGAGATTCAGATCCGTACATTCGCGATGCACGAACACAACGAACTCGGTGTCGCAGCACATTGGCGCTACAAGGAAGGTGGAGGCTCGGAAGCGGAGTTCGATCGCAAGATCGCCTGGTTGAGGCAATTACTGGACTGGCGCAATGTGGCCACGGAAGAGGGCGATATCATCGATCGCTTTCGCAGCGCCGTGTTTCAGGGTCGCATCTACGTGTTTTCGCCCAAGGGACGAGTCATGGATCTTCCTGAGGGCGCGACGCCGTTGGATTTCGCCTATTCGATTCATACCGATGTCGGGCATTGTTGCCGTGGTGCGAAGGTCAACGGCCAAATCGTACCGCTGACCTATAAGCTACAGAGTGGTCAATGCGTCGAGATTTTGACCACCAAGCGTCCCAACCCGAGTCGGGATTGGCTCAATACCCAGTTGGGTTACCTCAAAACTTCCAGGGCGCGTAACAAGGTCCAGCATTGGTTCCGGCAACAGGACCGCGAGAAGAACATTGCCGCGGGCAGACAGATCGTGGATCGCGAACTCAAGCGCATGGGCTTGACGGCCATCCGCCGCGAGGCGCTGGCAAGCCGACTTGGTTACGACGACGTCGACGAGATGCAGCTGGCCGTGGCCTATAACGAATGCAAGGTCACGCGCTTTCTGAACGCCGCGCAAGAGTTGGAGCGGCGCGAAGGTGCTCAGGAGGCCGAGAGCCTGCCGCTCGTGAGTCCAACGGAGGGTGGAAAGAGCGGGAAAGGTGTCTATGTTCAGGGCGTTGGCAACCTCCTGACGAATATCGCCCAGTGTTGCAAGCCGTTGCCGGGGGATTCTATCAGCGGCTATATCACGATTGGTCGGGGTATCTCGATCCATCGCGCGGATTGCGCCAATCTGGAGCGGTGCCGCGAGCGTCATCCGGAACGTGTAATCGGCTTGGACTGGGGTGGCGACGTGAACGAGACCTATCCCGTCGATATCAGGATCAAGGCCTTCGACCGGCAGGGATTGTTGCGCGATATCACTGCCGTCATTACGAGCAACAAGGTCAATCTGATCGGCGTGCGCACGCATACCGACAAACGGGCGCATATCGCCCGCATGCGTCTGACCATCGAGATTCCAGACCTCGATTGCCTTGGCAAGTTGCTGATGCAGATTGCCCAATTGCCCAACGTTCTGGACGTCGGTCGAGTTAGCCGCTGACTTTGGGACGATTCTAACGCTCGGTCCGGGTCGATCTTCGGGCCTAACGTTTTGTGACCGCTGTCTCAAGTTGGTAAAAAATCGTCTCGAAGTCCGGGTGGTTCCCTAATCGTTGCCTGAATTGTGACGTTAGTGCATATGAGGCGATCGCGTCAGGCGTACCCTGTCGTGAACTCGTCTACAAACAGCCTTTCAGGGTGAAGAGACATGCAAGAACCACAGGTGATTCCGATTCGAAGCCAGCCCGATCCGGAGCAGGAACGGGCCTTATTGGAAAAGACCAGGCAGAGTGCGATCAAGTATCTGGTCGTGCTGCTACAGCGTATGTTCGATAATGCCGACGACGCGTTGTTCGAACTCGCGGACAAGTCCTCCAGTAACCAGGAACAGACCAGTTATTTCGACGCCATGCGCGAATTACGGCGCATGCGTCAGGGGTTGGAATTCGGTTTCAAACATCATATCAACGATCGCTTCGATCGCTTTGCCCAAAACCCGGTCGGTGTAGCTGTCGCGAAACATCGCACCCAGACGCTCGATGAGGATTCACTGAGCCTGGTTGACCAGGTCGACCTTGAGGAGTCCTTGGCGATCACCGGCATGATCGCAAAGATCAAGAATCGTTACCCCCACCATCTGAACGCGCTGACACAGCGTTTTCAGGTGCTGATGCATGTCGAAGAACTCGACATCGATCAAATTCCCGTCGGTCCCTCAACGATATGTAATTCATTTTCCGATCCTTTGAAGTCGCTGGACGTCGAGCTTACCGTCAAGCTGATTATCTATAAGCTCTTTGACAAGCACGTGCTGCGTAATTTGGAGGCTTTGTTCGACGAGACGAATGAGATCATGGTGGCAGCCGGAATATTGCCCAGGCTTCGCCAACAGGTCGCCAAGAGATCTGGTCGTGGACGTTCCAGCGAGGCTCCGGATGCCCTGACGGAGGCCTTCCAGGACGATTTGAGTCCGACTCAGCGCTCTCTGGATCGTGGCGCCGGTTATGTGGAATCCATGGCCGGTGGGACGACCTTCGATACCCTTAGGGCTCTGCTAAACGGCGTTCCCGGCGGTGGTCAGGGTCAAGGTCAGGGTCAGGGCGGCCTTGGTGGTGGGCATGGCGGCGGCTTTTCCGGCGCCGGATATTCAGGCGGTGTTCCGGCGGAGAGCGCCGAGGTCATCGATTTTCTGTCCGAGATCCAACGCCGCAATCATCAGAATTTTTCGGTAGACGAATTCCGTACCGAGCTCGCAACTTTCAAGCAGGCCGGTAAAGTCAGTACGGTCGACAGCGATATCATCAGTATTGTCGATATGCTGTTCGACTTCATTATCGATGACAAACAATTGCCGGTGGCAGCGAAGGCCCTGCTGGCGCGTTTGCAGATTCCGATGATCAAGACGGCCCTCGTCGACCGTTCGTTCATCGCCGACAAGCAGCATCCCGCCAAGCGCCTGCTTAATCAGATGGCTCGCGCGGCCATCGGTCTTGGGCATGAGCATGAGATTGACGGCGAGGATTGCCCGCTGATCGGAAAGATCGAAGAGATCGTCAGCCGTATTTGCCAAGAATTCGCCGCAGATATTTCGGTCTTCGTAGGCGCGCTGGAGGAATTCGACGCCTTTCTCGCGGAGGAGGAAAACCGAGAGCAGCAGATTCACGATGCCTAGCGAGCGAGACTCGAGGAGAAAGAGAATCGCGCCATGTTCGAAGCCTGGGTCACCGAGGTCATCGCCACGGTAATCCATGACCGTCGCCTGCCACGCCTGGTATTCGATTTTCTGAACGGTCCATGGAAAGACGTCATGATTCAGGCCTATGCCGAGGGTGGCGATCAGGGCGAGCATTGGAAGTCGACGCTCGGATTCATCGACAAGTTGCTGTGGTCGGTCGACCAGGATGTGGGACGGGCCGATCGAAACGGACTCCTCAAGGCAATCCCCGATGTCATCGGTACGATTCGCCATGAGCTTGCGCTCATCGATTACAGTGAGGATGCTATTGACGACGTGCTGGGTCAGTTAGAGGCAATCCATATCTCCTGCCTCCATGGCGAGGTCAAACAGCGGGTACGGGTCAAGGCGGAAACGGATAGTGAGGATAACGTCGAACTTGAGTCGATTACGTTGGAACTGGGGGGCGCGGAGTCGGCTGAGGCGTCCGACGACATCGATGATGACATCGAAGAGATCATTATGTCGTCCAAGTCCTATGAAGATCAGCGTGTCGCCAAGGTCAGGGACGAATTCTGGCAGTGCGTCATGGATCTTCAGATGGGGCAGTGGGTGGAGTTGGCGGACGACAACGGCGCCATTCAACGCGCCAAGCTGGCCTGGAAGAGCGATTATCTCGGTGAGTGTACGTTCATCAACTGGAAATTCAAGGTCGTGGCCGACCTAAGCTTCAATGACCTGGCCGACCGCTTTCGCGCCGGTCAGGCTGCACTCCTTGAGCAGCTACCGGTCTTCGAACGCGCCGTCGACGCCCTCGTCAATACGCTTCACCGTCGGCGCGTAAACGCCAACGCCTGAACGCTACGAGCGCCGCCATGAGCCCGATCATCAGCAGGCTGATCGGGCTCATGGCGGCGCTGCCGCTTTCCGGAGATGACACATAGGCCACATGGAGGATTGCCGAGGCCTCGTTGTTGCTTGAATCCGTCTCGCTCTGCCATCCCGACGTCGAAACCGTGTAGGTATAGTCGCCCTGGTTCTTAGGCTTGAATGCGATTGCGATGCGCTTGTCCTGGCCGGGACCGATGCTACCCGGCGCGCACTGCACGATGCCAGCATATTGCCGGCAGGAGGGATCGCTTTGATCGGCATCAAAAACGAGCGCGGGGAATAGCTCGGTAAGGGCGGTGCCTTCCGCATGAATCGGGGGTATATCGGTCAGGGTCACGCCATCGGCCGTATCCGTTGTGCTGAGGTTCGTCACCACAGCCGTAAATGTTACGGTCTGGCCCAACGTCAACGGATCGGGCGCGTTATGGCTCAATGCGACGGACAAGTCGCCGCTTTGAGTGCCTACACGCAGCAGAAACCCATCATCGGCCGTGACGGCATCACCGGTCTGGAGATCTCCGTGCGACGATTGCGCGGCGTTGGTCGATATGGGGAGGTTGGCCGAGACCGTATAGCCACCCAAATGCACGACGCCGTTGCTGTCAAGTGCGATCGAGGTGCCTTGGTCGTCCCCCCGGCCACCAAGATAGCTTGATAGCTCTTGCTGGGCGCCATCGGCTGAAAACTCCGATACGAAGGCGTCACGATGCAGGACCAGAACGGCCTCATCCTGTCTTTGAGGAAGTGTCGGCTGGATGGGGTTGACCACCGGGAAATCGCGGGATGTCGTTGACCCCGTTACGTAGATCCGGCTAGCGGAGTCCAGCGTCAAGGACTGGATGGTGTCCTCGGCATCGCCTGCGAGGTAGCGCGCGAAGACGAGATCGCTGGCGCCGGCCCCGGCGGGATGAATCTTGGCGATGAAGCCATCGGCGGAACGGTTGTCGCAGCGGCCGTCGTCGTCGCTGTCGGAGCAGGTCTCCATCGTGACCGGGAAGTCCGCGGCCACGGTCACGCCGCCGACGACGATGTCACCACTTGAATCCACGGCTACGGTGTTGCCGTAGTCGTAGCGCCCGCCGCCCAGGTAGCTTGAGTAAAGCAGCTGCGCGCTTGCCGGCGACAGGCTCGGGTCGATTCGGGTGACGAAGGCGTCATAGTCGGTCGAGGCCTGCGTGGGCGTGCCCTTGCCGTTGCAACGTCCCTTCGTGGGGGAGCCGACAACCGCAATCGTCTCGGCGATGCCGCAGTAGATATCGTATGCGTTGGAAGTCGTTGGAAACGGGGTCATAGCGTTGGGAGGCGAACTGTTGTCGTAATCGCCCGATCCTGTATATCCGGTCAGGGTGATCCGGCCCGCGGCATCGACAGCCAGGTCGCGGGCCACGTCGTCGCTCTGACCGCCCAGGTAGGAGCCGTAGTTGAGCGTGCCCGTGGCATCGAGTCGTGCTACGAACGCATCTTCTTTGCCGGCAAGTGCGGTTTGGTAGGGCGTGCCCGCCGAAGGAAGGTCCGATGAAGTCGTGAAGCCGGCAATATAGGCTTGTCCGCTTCCGTCGATCCTCAGGGCGAGACCGGCGTCATCCGCTGATCCCCCAATATAGGTCGCGTAGAGGACCGAGTCCCCCGTTGGCGAAAGCTTGGCGACGAATGCGTCGCGGAAGCCTTGGTCGTTCGGCGCGGTACCGCTGCCAAGGTTCAACTGAGAGCCGTCGGTAACGGGAAAGTCCCGCGACGACGTCCAGCCGCCGATGTAGATGCCCGTGGCGTCCACGGCGATCCCCTGGCCGCTCTCATATCCCTGGCCGCCGAGGTAGGTCGTGAACTCCAGCTGGCCATCGGCTGCGAACTTGCTGACGAATACATCATGATCGATTGTGCCGCCTGTTGAGCAGCCGCCGCTCGTGCATCGGGTCACGGTGACGCCCGGCAGGCCGCCGCTCGTGGTAGTCCCTGTGACATAGGTGTTGCCCAGGGCGTCGGTCGCGATGGACTGAACCTGATCAGTTCCGGTGCCACCGACAAAACTGCCGTATTCCAGTATCGGATCGATGATCAGGGCGAAGCGAGGGTCATAGTCGCCGATCCGGAATCCGACCGTCGCGTCACGATATATGACGAAGTCACCATCTATCGGACGCCTTTTACCGCCAATCGTTTGGTAGACCACAGGCCGTGGCTGACGAAAAGTATGCGCACCGCTCCTGACCGTGAGTGCGTCGTTCTGGTCGACGAAGATCTGGTCGGCGCCGGTAAAGGCAAGCCTAATCGATTCCGGGGCTGCGCCTGGGGCAACGATAAAGTCGTATTCCAGTCGCCCGCGATTGCCGTAGAGCTCCAGATCGATGCCTTCATAGATGTTTCCGTAGCGTATTCGTTCAAGGCCGCCTTCGCGCAACGGGTTTGGTTCACGGCGGATGACGCCGGTCGCGCGAACATTTTCCCGACCGCCGACGGGCCGCATGTCCAATGTACCCCGTTGTCCCGGCCATTCGATACGAATACGTCCCGGGCGGGCATGAACGGTGTAGTCACGGGTATGGGTATCGAAGCCCGCTTCGGCTGCGTTCGGGATGAATTCGATGGGGCCGATGTCCCGTAGCGCCGTGGGAGACGCTTGGAGAGAATGGTCTAAATTGTCGGGGATGGAGTCTGAATGAGGCGGGAGGGCCAGCAAAAATCCGGCGATCACGCTAAGGGCGGTGACGCCCGCGATGGTGCCGATAGGCGTGCTTCGGGAACGCGATTCGCAGCAATCCAGGGGCGTGGGACAGCACTGAGTCATCCCGGCAATTTACCATAAGGCGCGCGGGGAAGACCAGGAACCAGACCCGTGCCGGGAGCCACCATCGGTTGCTCGAACCGCATTCTGACGTCTCTTCCCGCCACCTACGAGCGTCGAATCCCCGCCTCAGGCCATTTCCGGCAATGCGGTGTCGACCGTCATGCCAGCCTTGTAGGGGTCCGGAAGCTTGAGCGCATCGATGAGTCGCCGCAGTTCCGCGCGGCCGGCGATGTGAGAAAGCTGGTTCTTGCCGCGCTTTGAGACCTTGGGCAGGTCGAGCAGGGTCAGTCCGTCGGGAAACATCTCGCGGTAGATGACGCGCTCGTTGAGTCCGGGGATGTAGCGGAACATGATGCGCTTTTGCAGCGATTCCAATGCGCGATGAACGCGTTGGTTATTGCGGGAATCGAGGGTCGCAAGACGGTTTCTGGTGACAATCCAGTCGATAGGCGGTCGTTGGGACAGCGAGCGCAACTTGCGGCATTCCCATACCATTTCGCTGTAGTGGCTCAGACGCTTGATCGCCAGCGTGCCACCTTCGATTTCGCCGATCAGGTCGAGATCGATAAAGCTGTCGTTGAGCGGGGTGATCAGGGTGTCGGCCATCGAATGGGCGAGGATGGACAAATAGGTGTTACGGCCGGGGCAATCGATGACGATGTAGTCGCACTGGGCATTCATGCGCGCGATTTGTTGCTGCAGGGCCGCCTGTTCCTCTTCCTGCCGTATTTCGCGGCTGTCCTGGTTTGATGGTTCGACCACGACGTATTCCGGGTGCAACAGGGTCTTGTCGTTGAGTTCGCAGTAGCGCAGGCGGTTTTGCAGATAACGTCCGCTGCTGCGCTGGCGATGATCGAGGTCGATGATGCCGACGCGGTTACCCATGTGTAGCAGCGAAACGGCCACATGGATCAGCATGGTCGATTTCCCTGTACCGCCTTTTTCGTTCCCGAATACGATAGTGTGAGCTTTCATATATCCGCTCTGTCTCCGCTGAGTTGTCTGTATCCTGTCGGACCCTGAGCCAGGGATGGCCCGCGTTGGTCCCCATGATTCAGTCGGAAGGCCCCCTCCTCGACCGAGGTCGAGCCGAATCCTAGCACGATTTTGGTCGAGATGCCGCGACTTTCTCGCGGGCGGGTCTCAGGGATTCAGTATTAACGCCGCGGCGACACGTCTCTGGTCAGCCATCAGAATATTGTAGGTGCGGCAGGCGGCGCCAGTGTCCATGATTTCCAGGCCGATGCCCACTTGGGCGACATGGCTCCGGAGTTCCTGGCTCGGCCAGATCAGGCGATCCCCGGTACCGATCAGGATGACCTCCAGTTTGGCGTCGAGCAGCGGCGCTAGATCCTGAGGGGTCAAGTCGGCGGCGGAAACCGCTGACCAGTCGCGAATCAGCCGGTCCGGCAGAATGATCACGCTGGCGCGAATGGCCTCGTGGCGGCTGGCGGGTTGGTCGCTGTGCAAAGGCACGACATTCTCGGCCTGGTCGAGCGGGATCGTGACGGTGACCTCGCCGGATCGATAGGCCTGTATCGAATAGCGGCTGTAATCCTGGTCCAGGGTGACTTGCATGCGCCTAACTGTAACATTCCTTGACTACATTACCGAGTGGATTTTCGGAAGTAACATTTTCGGAAGTAATATGGATATTCCTGGAGAAATTCTGTTAACTTGATCGTTCCGGTCGGATATCTCCGAGGCCAGCAAACTTCAGTAATTTAGAGAGGTGGTCATGTTCAGGAAAACAATGTTTTCGATCTGCTTACTATTGTTTGCCAGCGATGGTTTTGCAGCAGGGTGGGGCTTGGATGCCAAGGCATCTTCGCTAGCCTTCGTGTCGATCAAAAAGTCATCGGTGGCGGAGGTGCATCACTTCGAGCGCTTGAGGGGCTCGCTTAGCGACAAGGGGCAGCTTCGGATGGAAATTGCGCTTGGCAGCGTTGAAACGGGGATACCTATTCGTAACAGTCGCATGACGTCAATGCTCTTTGAGGTTGCCAAATTCCCCAAAGCCGAGATCACTGCATCGGTTTCGCCGAAAATCATCGAGGACCTCAGCATAGGCCGTTCGGTTAGGAGCAGGCAGACTTTGACGATGAGTTTGCATGGCAATCAGCATGACATTGAGGCGGACGTGTTGCTGATCAGGCTCGCGGACGATTCCCTGGTGGTGACATCGGTAAACCCGATCGTCATTAACGCGAGCGACTACGATCTGGCTGAAGGTATTGAGCGGCTCCGCGGAATTGCAAAGCTGCCTCGAATTGCGACCGCCGTACCGGTTACGTTTCAGTTGACCTTTGTTCCGGTTCATTGAAACGGAGTTGAAGGTTGGGGACATGAAGGCTGGGGACCTTGCCGGGTTTACCGGTATAGGTTACCGTGATTCGGCGAGTCGGTCGGACAGTCGCTGTGCAGGGTGCGCCCGGCATGGAGGAAAGTCCGGGCTCCGAAGGGCAGGGTGCCAGGTAACGCCTGGGCGGCGCGAGCCGACGGCAAGTGCAACAGAAAATATACCGCCGCTTAGGGGTCTACAATTGATTCGTGGGTGCAAGACGTTTGCTCAGGACTTAATCAGGGGCTCCCTAGGTGGTAAGGGTGAAATGGTGCGGTAAGAGCGCACCGCGCTGGTGGTAACATCAGTGGCAGTGTAAACCCCACCCGGAGCAAGACCAAATAGGGGGACAATGCGTGGCCCGCGCAGTCCCCGGGTAGGTCGCTAGAGGCGCACGGCGACGTGCGTCCAAGATGAATGACTGTTCACGACAGAACCCGGCTTACAGACCGACTCCTTTTTTCGACCGCCTCCCCCGCGTTTTCATGCGGGGCTGGGCGGTTTCTCCCCGTTTTTCCACGCTGATCCACCGTTTCTCCGCAGTTTGACTCCGTTGGCCGAGGCTCATTCGGTTCTCCGTCGCAGAGGGCCGTTGACCCTCGATTCCCTTTTCAAAGTTGCACGTCCCTCAGAGTTGATGTGTTGTTGGAGGTAATGATGCCAATTGTATGAAATAGATTCAAAAAACCTTTCGCGAGGATAATTGTTTGTGTCTCTAAGTCATTGTGAAACAAGCAAGATTGGCCCCCGGATAAGTACAAAATTTGCTTGACACCTACCTTCTCGTGTATATAGTGTCGAAAAGTGGGAAATTGTGGGGAATAATGGGTTTTAGCCGGGCTGGGTCATAAGAGTGCTGTTTCGCGGGGTCAGTTATATCAATCTGGATGCCAAGGGTCGCCTTGGTATTCCGACGCGTTATCGCGCGCAACTCGACGAGAGTTGCCAGGGTCAGCTCGTCATCACGGTCGATACCGACCGTTGCCTATTAATCTACCCCTTGGGTGAGTGGGAGTCGATTGAACGCCGATTGGCGGCGCTCCCCAATTTGAACCGGCAGGCACGGCGCCTGCAACGTCTGTTGATCGGTCATGCCACCGAGTGTGCGCTCGATGGCAATGGTCGCATTTTGTTGCCGCCGCCGCTCCGGGAATTTGCTGGTATCGAGCGGCGTACGGTCATGATTGGACAGGGCAACAAGTTTGAGTTGTGGGATGAGCAGACCTGGAACGAATGTTGTGAGTCTTGGTTGGCAGATGCAGCCGAGGGCGAGAGCCTCTCTTCGGAGCTGGACACCTTGTCACTGTGATGTGATGGGCTTCGATGAGGTAAGGCACACCCCGGTTATGCTCGACGAGGTGCTGTCTGCGTTGACGGTATCCCCCAGCGATGTCTGTGCCGACTTGACCTTTGGTCGTGGCGGACATAGTCGGGCTATTCTGTCCCAACTCGGCCCGGAGGGTCGGCTGATCGTCGTCGATCGTGATCCCGAGGCCGTTGCCGAGGCGAAGGCCCTGGCGGACAGCGATTCTCGCGTGCACGTGGCCGATGCCCCTTTTTCCCGGATAAAGGACATCGTTGCGGATATTGAGGGGGTCGACCATCTCGATGCCGTGCTCCTTGATCTCGGCGTGTCGTCTCCCCAGCTCGATGACGCGCATCGCGGCTTCAGCTTTCGCGCCGACGGTCCACTCGACATGCGCATGGATCCCCGTAGCGGTCCGTCAGCGTCAGAGTGGTTGGCCGTGGCGAAAGAAGAGGAGATTGCCAGGGTTCTGTGGACCTTTGGCGAGGAACGTTATTCCCGCAGGATTGCGCGCGCCATCGTGGCCTCAAGACAGCAGCAGAGAATTACGACAACCATGCAACTTTCCGAGATCGTGCGCCGAGCCATCCCGCGTTGGGAGAAATCGAAGGATCCCGCTACACGCAGTTTCCAGGCCATCCGGATCTTTATCAATCGCGAGCTTGAAGAGGTCGAGTCCTGCCTGTCTGATGTCGTGTCGCTGTTGGCGTCGGGCGGACGTCTTGCCGTGATCAGTTTTCACTCGCTCGAGGACCGCATCGTCAAGCGCTTCTTTCGCCGCCTGGCTCATGGTGAAGCACCGCCTCCCGGGCTTCCCGTGCTCCCGATGGCATGGAATCCCATCGTTCGGGTCCTGGGCCGCGCCCGGCGGGCCGGTGACGCCGAATGCTCAATGAATCCGAGGGCGCGAAGCGCCGTCCTGCGGGTTGTGGAGCGGCTGCCATGATGGCGCGTCAGCGCACCGAAATCATCCTGCTTGCCCTGGTGGTCATGGCGTCCGCCTTGGCGGTGGTATACGCAAAGCATCATTCGCGAGGACTGTTCGTCGAGCTACAGACCATGCAGCGTGACCGCGATCGAATGGAGGTCGAGTGGGGCCGTCTGCAGTTGGAGCTCGCCACTCTGGCCAATCCCGGCTATGTGGAGCGTATCGCGCGCGAGAAGCGTGATATGCGTGTACCTGATCCCGATGAGGTAAGGATTCTGTGGAAGTGAAGCAGAAGATCCCGCCATCGCACCCATTTCGATTAGGTGTCGTCGTCACCGTTATGGCGGCCAGTGCGGCCGCCCTGGTTTGGCGTGCGGCGGAGCTCCAGGTGCTCAACCATGGATTTCTGCAGCGCCAGGGGGACGCGCGCTATTTGCGAGATATCGAAGTACCCGCGCATCGCGGCATGATCCTGGATCGAAACGGCGAGCCGCTGGCCGTCAGTACGCCGGTCGTCGCGGTGTGGGCGAATCCTAGAGAGATGTTGCCATCGCCAAAAGGGTGGTCCGATCTGGGGCGACTGTTGCGTGAATCGTCGCGCACGATCGAAGAACGGCTCAACCGTAATGCCCAGCGCGAGTTCGTCTATCTGAAGCGTAGCGTTCCTCCTGATATCGCCAGTAAGGTCCAGGCATTGGATATACCCGGTGTGTATTTGCAGCGTGAGTATCATCGCTATTACCCGACCGGCGAGGTGTCCTCGCATGTGATTGGCTTTACGAATATCGATGACAGCGGTCAGGAGGGGATTGAGCTTTCCTATAACGATGCCCTGCGCGGCCGGGCCGGATTGAGGCGGGTGCTTAAGGACCGGATCGGTCGGGTCGTCGAGGAGGTCGAGAGTATCCGCGAGCCCGAACCGGGTCAGGATATGCGGCTATCCATTGATCGGCGCATTCAATACCTGGCTTATCGCGAACTCAAGACCGCCGTACGTCTACGCCATGCGCGCGCGGGTTCCGCCGTCGTCCTGGATGCCCGCACCGGCGAGGTGTTGGCTATGGTCAATCAGCCGTCCTTCAATCCCAATGATCGCGGCAGTTTGAGTAGTGATCGTTTTAGAAATCGGGCTGTGACCGATACCTTCGAGCCGGGCTCGACTATGAAACCGTTTACGGTCGCCGCAGCATTGGATACGGGCGAGTATTTCCCCTCATCCCGAATCGACACCGCTCCCGGATATTTCAAGGTCAAGGGGCTCATGATTCGTGACGAGCGTAATTACGGTCGCATCGATATGGCGACGATCATCGAGAAGTCGAGCAATGTGGGTATTAGCAAGATCGCGCTGTCGCTACCCCAGGATGCGCTTTGGCGTATGTATGATCAGGTCGGTTTCGGTATTTCCACACAGTGCAGTCTGCCGGGCGAGGCAAACGGGCATTTGCCGTTCTTCAACGATTGGCACGAGAGCGAGCGCGCGACCCTGTCCTTCGGTTACGGTCTATCCCTGACCGCCTTGCAGCTGGCAAGGGCCTATGGCGTGTTCGCGGACCACGGTCGGATTCGCCCGGTTTCCCTTTTTCCTACCGATACGCAGACGACCTTCGAACAGGTCGTTTCGGCGCAGACTTCCCGTCAGGTGTTGGGCATGATGGAGTCTGTGATCTCCGCCAAGGGGACCGGTCGCCGCGCTAAGGTTCATGGTTATCGCGTTGCCGGCAAGACTGGAACCGTGCGCAAGATTGTTGATGGAGAGTATTCGGACGAGCACTACCTGGCCCTGTTTGCCGGAGTGGCGCCGGTCAGCGACCCGAGGCTGGTCATGGTCATCGTCGTCGATGAGCCAAGCCTCGGCGGTTTCTATGGCGGCGAGGTCGCCGCCCCCGTGTTTTCACGGGTCATGTCCGGGGCGCTTTGGATGATGGGCATCCCCCCGGATGACCTTAGCGATCATCACCCGGCCAAGGCCTCCGGCGTGGGGGTATGATGCTGGCCAGACAGAGACATGCGGATCCCGGTGGCATGACGCTGAAGGCCCTCGTCGCCGGCTGGGCCAAGATCCCGGAGGCATGGGATCGCCCGGTTAACGGGCTGGCGCTGGATAGTCGTCAGATGCGGTCCGGTTCGGTCTTTCTGGCCTGTCCCGGCTACGTCAGTCATGGGCTGCTCCATGCCCGCGCGGCCATTGAGGCCGGGGCGGCGGCTGTTCTCTACGATGCGCCGCCGCCGGATTTCGATCTGAAGTCCTTGTCCGGCCCGGCCGGCGTGCCGGTCGTTTCTGTTCCAGGTTTAAAGCAGTTGCTGGGACCGATTGCAGCCCGTTTCTATGGCAATCCGTCGCGAAACCGTGTCGTCATAGGGGTTACGGGGACCAACGGTAAGACCTCGTGTTGTCATTATCTGGCTCAGCTTTGGAGCACGCTGGGAAAAAGCAGCGCGGTTATGGGTACCCTGGGTAACGGTATTTGGTCCCACTCCCGGGGAGAGCTCGACGAGGTGTCAGGGGGCGGCCGCACGACACCGGATGCGGTGACGGTACAAGCCCAGCTAGCCGACTTCGACTGTCCCGTCGTGGCCATGGAGGTATCTTCGCACGGTCTCGCGCAGGGGCGGGTGAACGGTGTCGAGTTTGCCGGCGCCGTGTTTACGAATTTGACGCGTGATCATCTCGATTACCACGCCACGATGGAAGACTATGCCGAGGCCAAGCTGGCCTTGTTTCGGATCGCATCCCTGAAGCAGGTCGCGGTCAACCTGGATGACGCCTTTGCTCGGAATGTCCTCGACGAAGTGACGGATATGGCTCGGGTCGTTGTCTATAGCGTGAAATCGTCGCCGCAGTCCCTTGCCGAGCCCAACGGCTGGCAGTGGCTCTGGGCGAGAACGATCGATTCGGACGCCGCCGGGGCCGCTCTGGATATTGAATCGAGCTGGGGGCAGGTCAGCCAACATACCACTTTGATGGGGCGCTTTAACGTCAGTAACGTCCTGGCTGCCATGGGTATCTTGCTGCTGGGCGGCGAGCGACTGCAAGTCGTTGCGGATGCGGTCGCCGGTTTACGTCCCGTGTGCGGTCGGATGGAACGGTTTGGTGGCGGCGATCTACCGCTCGTCGTGGTCGACTATGCGCATACGCCCGATGCCCTGGAGCAGGTGCTGAAGACCTTGCGTGAGTACGCGAAGGGGCGATTGATCTGCGTCTTTGGTTGCGGGGGCGATCGCGATCCGGGCAAACGTCCTGAGATGGGGCGGGCCGCGGAGCAATATGCCGAACGCGTGATTTTGACCGACGACAATCCTCGTTCCGAGGATGGCGACTACATTATTAAGGGGATTCTGGAGGGGATGCTCAGCCCCTCGATTGCGCATATCGAACGAGACAGGGAGGCGGCGATTCGTTTAGCCGTCAGGGAGGCGGGACCGGGCGATATCGTCCTGGTCGCTGGCAAGGGACATGAGGTCGGTCAGGAGGTCATGGGGCGCGTCTATCCGTTCAGTGATCGGCAACAAGTTTCCAACTGTCTGGGGGTGGCGAATCCGCATGGCTGACGCTAATTCGAAAATGAATTTGAGGCTCTCCGATATCGCCTTGATGCTGGGGCTCCAACCCCCGGTCGCCGATCCCAAGGTCGACAGGGTTGGGATTGACAGTCGCACCACCGAATCGGGCGACATCTTTCTCGCCCTGAGCGGCGAACGTTTTGACGGCCACGATTTCCTCGCCCAGGCAAAAGCCGCGGGCGCCAGCGCGGCCATCGTCGAGCGGCTCGTGGATGATGTGGATCTGCCGCAGCTTCAGGTGACGGATGCGCATGCAGTCTTGACGGATCTGGCCCGGGCATGGCGGAACCGGCTCGACATTAAGATCATCGGGGTTACGGGTAGCAACGGCAAGACCGGTGTGAAGGAGATGTTGCGCACCGTCCTCGGTCGAAAGGCCCCGGTTTTCGCGACGCGCGGAAATCTCAATAACGATATCGGCGTTCCCCTGAATCTGTTGTCGCTACGTCCCGGACACGCCTTCGCGGTTATCGAGATGGGCGCCAGCGCCGCAGGAGAGATCGACCATCTGAGTCGCATCGTGCGGCCCGACGTGGCCGTGATCACGAACGCCTCGGCCGCTCATCTGGCGGGCTTCGGCACGGTCAAAGCAGTCGCGCGGGCCAAGGGCGAGATCTTCTCTGGATTGGGGCCCGACGGTATTTCCGTGATCAATCACGATGACCCTCATGTCGGCGTTTGGTGGCATATGGCCGGCAACCACAAGCATCTCGGCTTCGCTTTGCAGCATGATGCCCACGTGCGGGCGGAATGCGTCCATCTCAACGGTTTGGACGGCAGCCGTTTTATCCTGGTGACGCCGTCGGGCTCCTGTGAGGTCCGCTTGCCGCTGCCGGGAGAGCATAATGTCGCCAATGCCCTCGCCGTGGCGGCGGCGGCCCATGCCTGCGGCTTTTCACCGGATGCGATCGCTGGTGGTCTTGCGGCAGTCAGCTGCGTCCCCGGCCGTCTGCAGATTCATCATCTGGACAATGGCGCGATCCTGATCGACGACAGTTATAACGCCAATCCCCGGTCCTTGGCCGCGGCCATCCGCGTGTTGAATTCGGCAGGGCGCCAGCGTTGTTGGCTGGTTCTGGGCGATATGGGCGAGCTTGGGGCTTCGGACCGGGCGATGCATGCGCAGGTCGGGCGAGAGGCCGGTATGGAGGGCGTCGAACGTATCTATGCAGTGGGTTCGCTCAGTGAAGCGGCGGTTGAAGCCTTTGCCGGAGACGGCTGGGTGTTCCATGATCACGAGGCGTTGACTCGGGCCATTCGTGATGACCTGGAGGGCTCCATGGTCCCCGAAGAGATCGTTGTCCTGGTCAAAGGGTCGAGGGCTTCGCATATGGAGCGGGTCATCGGACCGCTTCTTGACAGTGTAGAACCGAACAGTATTTCGGTAGCCAACGTCACCACCTTGCCGACGGATAACGGGGGGCCGACATGCTGCTCTATGTAACGGAGTTTCTGGCCCGTTTTCATAGCGGGTTTTCCGTCTTTCAGTATCTGACCCTGCGTTCGATTCTGAGTGCGCTGACGGCGCTGGCGATCTCGTTCATGGTCGGTCCCTACGTCATCCGTCGCCTGAGTGCGTCCCAGATCGGGCAAACGGTACGGGCCGACGGTCCTCAGAGTCATCTCAGCAAGGCCGGCACGCCCACCATGGGCGGTGCGATGATCCTCGCCGCCATCGTGCTGACGACCATACTCTGGGCCGATCTCGGTAATCGTCAGGTCTGGGTGCTGATCGCGGTGACGCTGCTATTCGGTGTGATCGGCTGGGTCGATGATTACAAGAAGCTGATACTGAAGGATTCTCGGGGCCTCGCGGCCAAGTATAAGTATCTGTGGCAATCCGTGGTCGGTCTGATCGCGGTCGTCGTGCTTTATTACACGGCTCAGGTCCCGGCCGAGACCGAGTTCTTCATGCCGTTCTTCAAGGATGTGGTTCTAGATATGGGCGTCTGGTTCATCGTCCTGGGTTACTTCGTGATCGTCGGATCGAGTAATGCTGTCAACCTGACCGACGGTCTGGATGGTCTGGCCGTCCTGCCCGCCGTCATGGTTGCGGGCGCACTCGGGATCATCGCCTACATCACGGGCCACGCCCGTTTCGCGGAATATCTCGCGATCCCCTATATCCCCGGGGTCGGCGAGGTCGCGGTCTTTTGCAGCGCCCTGGTCGGCGCCGGGCTAGGCTTCCTATGGTTCAACACGCACCCGGCCCAGGTCTTCATGGGTGATATCGGTGCGCTCGCATTGGGTGCGGCGCTCGGAACGATCGCCGTCATCGTGCGCCAGGAACTGGTTTTCATGTTCATGGGCGGCGTCTTCGTGATCGAGACGGTATCGGTCATTTTACAGGTGGCTTCCTACAAGCTTACCGGCCGACGGATCTTTCGCATGGCGCCATTGCACCATCATTTTGAACTCAAGGGCTGGCCCGAACCGCGGGTCATCGTACGTTTTTGGATTATCACCGTCATCCTGGTCCTGATGGGCCTGGCGACGTTGAAGATCAGGTAATCGGGGGCACGGTCTTGCAGGCAGGGGTCAAGATGCAATCGGACAACGCGGGGACGGTCCTGATCGTGGGGCTGGGCGTCACCGGTTTGTCCTGTCTGCGTTTCCTGCAGCGTCAGGGTATTGCTCTGCGCGTGACCGACAGCCGGTCGAATCCTCCGGGTTTGGATACCGTCGTCCGGGAAATGCCTGATGTTCAGCGCTTTATAGGCGGTTTCGATGCGTCGGCAATCGCCGGTTGTGAAATGGCTGTGCTAAGCCCCGGCGTCGCATTGAGCGATCCTTATGTCCGGGAGATTCAGCGCCACGGGATACCGGTCATCGGCGATATCGAACTCTTTTGCAGATATGCCAAGGCGCCCATCCTGGCCATAACCGGTTCCAACGGGAAGAGCACAGTGACCGCCTTGGTCGGTGAGATGGTCGCTGCCGCCGGACTCAAGGTCGGGGTCGGCGGCAATATCGGCGTGCCTGCGCTCGATCTGCTGGACGACGACGAGGCCGATGCCTTTGCGCTCGAGCTCTCGAGTTTTCAGTTAGAGACGACCGCGCATCTCAACGCCCGAGCCGCGACGATTCTGAATGTGAGTCAGGACCACCTCGACCGCTATCCCGGTATCGATGCATATCGCCGTGCCAAACAACGGATCTTTGCTGGCGCTGAAACCTTGGTGTTGCCCATGGATGAGTCAGCACCGGACGGGATGACTGGGCGCGCCATGGTCCATTTCTCTCTGGAGGAGCCCGCCAACGGTGATTTCGGCATCGGCGTTGAGCATGGGGTGCGTTATCTGATGCGCGGTCCGGAACGGTTGATGCCGGTCGATCAGGTCCCGCTGTCCGGCGAACACAATGTGCTCAATGTGCTGGCCGCGATGGCGCTGGCGAGCGCATTGGGTCTGCCCGTCCCGACCATGGTTGCGGCAGTCCGCGCCTTTCATGGCCTGCCGCACCGTATGCAGGAGGTCATGAACCGCGACGATATCATCTGGATAGACGATTCCAAAGCCACCAACACAGGAGCCGCGGAGGCCGCCTTGAAAGGTATCGGCCGTCCCGTTGTGCTGATCGCGGGAGGTCAGGCCAAGGGGGCGGATCTGAGCGCGCTCGCCGGAGCCGCGGCCGGCCGGGTGCATACAGCCATCCTGATGGGTGTCGACGCGGCGCTGGTGCGTCGCACACTCGAAGGTGTTTGCGCCATCCATATGGTCGAAGATATGACTCAGGCCGTCGCCGTAGCGCACGTTTGCGCACGACCCGGCGATGCCGTCCTATTGTCCCCGGCCTGTGCGAGTCTGGACATGTTCGCAAGTTACGCTGCACGTGGCGACGCCTTTGCTCGCGCCCTGCGGGAATTGCCGGCATGAGCGCGCAGACACTGAAGCGCCAGTCAGCGGTGCGTAGGCGTGTGGCCGGGTCTGATCGGGTGTCCTGGTTCAATGTCCACGATACCTTATTGCTCGCCGCTGCCGTGCTGCTCGGACTTGGTGTTGTGATGGTGGCGTCAGCGTCACTGGAGACGGCCGAACGTCAGCTCGGCGTGGCAAGCTATTTCGTGACACGTCAAATGCTCTATGTGGTTCTCGGTTTGACCATCGGAGCTGTCGTTTACCGTATCCCGATCGATTTCTGGGAGCGGAATAGCGTGCCACCGCTCTTCGTTGCGATGTTTTTGCTTTTGCTCGTATTGATTCCCGGTATCGGTAGGGAGATCAACGGCAGCATGCGCTGGGTGCCGCTGGGCTTCGCCAATCTACAGCCCTCGGAGCTCGCCAAGCTTGCCGTGACGATCTATCTGGCGGGATACCTGGTTCGCCGCGGCGACGAAGTGCGCCAGGCCTTTATGGGGTTCCTAAAGCCCATCATGGTACTCGCGGTTCTCAGTGTCCTTTTGATCCTGGAGCCCGACTTTGGCAGCGTTGCAGTCATGCTCGCCATCGCCCTCGCCATGTTGTTCATCGGCGGCGTGCGACTCTGGCAATTTACGCTCATGATGTCCGTCATCAGCGGCATCATGGCCATCCTGGCAATCTCTTCCCCCTACCGCTTGCAACGCATTACGGCTTTTATGGACCCCTGGGCCGATCCGTTCGCAAGCGGTTTTCAACTCACCCAGGCCTTGATCGCCTTCGGTCGCGGTGAGTGGCTCGGTGTGGGTCTCGGAAACAGTATCCAGAAGCTGTTTTATTTGCCCGAGGCCCATACCGATTTTCTATTCTCCGTTCTGGCCGAGGAACTCGGTCTCGCGGGTGTCGTCGCGGTCCTCGGCCTGTTTATCGTCGTGGTCCTCTGCGCGTTCGCCATCGCCCGCCAATGCGAACGCCAGGGCAGGCCGTTTGCAGCCTATCTCGCCTTCGGCATCGGCACCTGGATCGGCATCCAGGCCATGGCGAATATGGCGGTCAACATGGGTTTGCTTCCGACCAAGGGGCTAACCCTGCCGCTCATGAGTTACGGCGGCAGCAGTCTGGTCGTGATGTGCGCCGCAGTTGCATTGTTGCTGCGCATCGCCCGTGAAGGTCTCCCTGTGGCGAGGGTCAAGACATGAGTCGCCGGGTGCTCATCATGGCCGGTGGCACGGGCGGGCATATCTTCCCGGCCTTGGCCGTTGCCCGCGAACTCGAGCGCGCAGATGCCAGTATTCGTTGGTTGGGCGCGCGCGGCGGCATGGAGACCCGTATCGTCCCGGAGGCCGGATTCGAATTGGATACTGTCCGTATCCAGGGGTTGCGCGGCAAGGGCATCGCTGGTTGGTTGTTGAGCCCGGCGCGGCTATTGGTAGCCGCCGTACAAGTGTTGGGCGTCATCCTGAGTTTTCGTCCCGATGTGGTCCTCGGCATGGGCGGATTTGTCTCGGGTCCCGGCGGGTTCGTTTCCTGGTTGTTGCGTCGACCACTCGTGATCCATGAGCAAAATGCCATTCCCGGTTTGACCAACCGACTGCTGTCCCGGATCGCGACCCGCACCATGGCTGCCTTCAAGGACGCCTTCGGCGGGCGCTCCGACGTCGAATTCGTGGGGAATCCTGTCCGTGCGGGGATCCTTGGTCTGGCTGAGCCTCAGGAGCGTTTTCGACAACGTGGACCCGCGATACGTTTGCTCGTCCTAGGCGGCAGTCTGGGGGCCGAGGTCTTAAACGAGACCTTACCGGCCATTCTGGCCGATTACGCCGACAGGGGCGTCTTCGAAATTCGTCATCAAACCGGGCGTTCGCGGGACGAAGCTACTCGGGCCCGTTATCGGCAATGCGGCATCCCCGCCACGGTCGAACCCTTTATCGGCGATATGTCCGAGGCGTACTGTTGGGCCGATTTGGCGATTTGCCGGGCGGGCGCTTTGACGCTCAGCGAGCTCATGACGGTCGGTTTGGGCGCCGTGCTCGTTCCCTATCCCTACGCCGTCGACGATCATCAGACCGTCAATGCGCGCGACATGGTCGAGGCCGGCGCCGCATGCGTCGTGCAGCAGGGCGACGGATTTCAGGATCGTTTGCGCGAGGTTCTGGCCAGGCTTGTTTTCGAGCAGGCCGAGGATGACCGTCGGACGGAGGTTCTCGCGATGGCCGTGGCCGCCAGACGTTTGGCCATGCCGGGCGCAACGAGGCGCGTGGCCGAGGTTTGTATGGAGGTGGCGGGATGATCGATGTCGGCAATCCTTCGCTGAGTCGCCGGGCCTTCGATCAACTGCGTATGGGTCGCGTGCAGCACATCCATTTCGTCGGGATCGGTGGCGCAGGCATGAGCGGCATAGCCGAGGTGTTACACAACCTCGAGTATCGTGTGAGCGGCTCGGACCGGTCCCAATCCTACGTTACCCAGCGGCTCGCCGGCCTCGGTATGGACGTCCGCGTGGGTCATGATGCCGCGTCGCTTGCAGGCTGCGATGTAGTCGTGCGGTCCTCGGCGATCGGCGACGACAACCCCGAGATACAGGCGGCCATCGAACATATGATACCGGTCGTGCCGCGCGCGGAGATGCTGGCCGAACTCATGCGCTTTCGTTTCGGCGTTGCCGTTGCCGGTACCCATGGCAAGACCACCGTTACCAGTCTGGTCACGACGCTACTCGCGGGCGCGGGCCTGGATCCGACCTATGTCATCGGCGGGCGGCTCAATGCCACCGGCGTCAACGCTCAGCTCGGCAGCAGCCGCTTCCTGGTCGCAGAGGCCGACGAGAGCGACGCATCATTTCTCTATCTGCAGCCCATGCTCGCCGTCGTGACCAATATCGATGCGGATCATATGGCCACCTATGGCAACGACTTCGGTCGTCTCAAAAAGGCCTTCATCGAATTTTTGCACCACCTGCCGTTTTACGGCCAGGCCGTGGTTTGCATCGATGACCCGGTTATTTCCGAGCTTCTTGGCGAAATCTCGCGCCCGCTTGTGACCTACGGCATGGACGAGGCCGCCGAAGTCTCAGCTGCAGCCATCCGCTACGAGACCACGCGCACCCACTTTATCGTGCGCCAGAAGACCTTTGAAGATCTGGAAATCACCTTGAATCTGTCGGGTGCGCATAACGTACGCAACGCCCTGGCTGCAATCGCGGTGGCTCGGGAGCTCGGCGTGCCTGATGGCTCGATACAGGCCAGCTTGAGCGGATTCGCGGGCATCGCGCGTCGTTTTCAGGTCTATGGCGACCGCGCGGTCGAAAACGGCCGTATCTTCATGATCGATGATTACGGTCATCATCCCAGCGAGATCCGCGCCGTGCTGAACGCGATCCGTTCCGGGTGGCCGGGGCAGCGACTGGTCATGATCTTCCAGCCGCATCGCTATTCACGGACCCACGACCTCTTCGAGGAATTCGTCAAGGTATTGTCCGATGAGCCCGACATCCTGGTTCTGCTCGATGTCTACTCGGCCGGCGAGGCGCCGATTGCCGGCGCCGACACCAAAGATCTGAGCCGTGCGATCCGCGCCCGCGGTCGTATCGATCCGATCCTGACCGGGTCGATGGGCGAGATTGAGACCCTCTTGCCCGGATTGTTGCATGACGGAGACGTCCTGCTGACGATGGGCGCGGGCGATGTCGGCAATGTCGCGGTCAGGATGTCGGAACTCCTGCCGGAGGCCAGCGCATGAGTACGGTCATGGTCGACACCACGGGACTCAGCGGCCGCCTGCTGCTTGACGAGCCGATGGCGCGTCATAGCTCATGGCGCACCGGGGGACCGGCGCGGCGCTTTTATATGCCGACGGATATAGAGGATCTGGCGGCCTTTATGACTCGTCTTCCGGCCGGGGAGTCCATATTTTGGGTGGGTCTTGGCAGTAATCTGTTGGTTCGGAGCGGGGGCCTCGATGGCACCGTTATCTGCACCCAGGGGGTGTTGGACGACGTTAAGAGCGAGGACGGCCGAACCGTTATTGCCGGCGCGGGAATGCCGACGGCCCAGTTGGCCAGATATTGCGCTCGCGAGGGGCTTTCCGGCAGCGAGTTTATGGCCGGCATCCCCGGCACCGTCGGCGGAGCGCTGGCCATGAATGCCGGGGCCCTCGGATCCGAGACCTGGGATTTCGTGCGCGCGGTGCAAGTCATCAATCGTCGCGGCGAGATTTGCTGGCGCGATGCCGACGCCTATCAGCCGACCTATCGCCATGTGCCCAGGCCCACGGGCGAATGGTTTGCGGCCGCCCGTTTCGAATTTATGCCCGGAGACCCGGATGTCATTACCGAAGCGATTCGCGACTGCCTCAAGCGCCGCGCCGACACGCAGCCGACCGGGCAGTCGAGCTGCGGTTCGGTCTTTCGCAATCCACCCGGGGATTTCGCGGGGCGACTGATCGAGGCCGCCGGTCTCAAGGGTTTTCGCTTGGGCGGTGCCTCCGTCTCCGACAAGCATGCCAATTTTATCGTAAACGACGGCGATGCGTGCGCCGAGGATATCGAGGGTCTGATTCACCATGTACAGGCCGTCGTCCGGGAGCGTTTCGAGATCGATCTGATACCCGAGGTCCAGATCGTCGGGCTCGAGGCCGGCGGTGACTTAGCGGAGGTGCGGTCATGACCGGAACATCCGTCACCGTGACCAAGGGCTACGGCCGGGTCGTCGTCCTGATGGGCGGGACTTCGGCGGAAAGCGCGATTTCGCTCAAGAGCGGCGGCGCTGTGTTGACCTCCCTGCTTGGCAACGGCATCGACGCGCACGTACTAGATCCCAAGGACGGCCTTATCGAGGGGCTGTCCAAGGGCTATGACCGGGCCTTCATCATGCTGCATGGCCGTGGCGGCGAGGACGGCACTATTCAGGGGCTGCTGGAACTGCTGCGGATACCTTATACCGGCAGCGGTGTCCTGGCCTCCGCCCTGGCGATGGACAAGCTGCGCAGCAAACAGCTCTGGCGGGGCCTTGGACTTTCGACGCCGCCATTCGTTGTGTTGCGTTCCGAGGCCGACCTCGCGCCGGCGGCGGAGTGTCTCGGGTTGCCCCTGATAGTCAAACCGGTTAGGGAAGGTTCGAGCATCGGCATGACCCGAGTCGAGCACGCGAGCGATATGGCGTCTGCCTGGAAGCGGGCCCGTGAGTGCGACATCGATGTGATCGCTGAAAAATGGGTTCATGGGCGTGAATTTACGGTGGCGATCCTGGGTGAACGGGCGCTCCCCGAGATACTGATTGAAACCCCGCGCGTGTTCTATGACTTCGATGCCAAGTACGAGCTCGAAGATACGCGATTCACTTGTCCGTCGGATCTCGATCAGGCCGCTAGGGAGGCCCTGCAGGGGCTTGCGATGGAAGCGTTCAACGCGCTCGCCTGCCGTGGTTGGGGGCGCGTCGATCTGATTCGCGATGACGAAGGGAAGTCCTGGTTGATCGAGGCAAACACGATTCCGGGTATGACGGATCACAGTCTGGTCCCCATGGCGGCGCGAGCCGCCGGTATGAGTTTCGACGATCTCGTGCTGGCCATCCTCGGTGGAGCGGCACTGGAGGTGGACCTTGGCGCGTAAATCGGCGAGTTCGCGTTTCGCTCTGCCGCGCCGGATCTGGCTTATCGCCCTCGGCGCGATCGTAACGGTTGGCGGCGCGGGCGCTTGGTTGGTCACGTATCCCCCGAATATGGGGATCGAGATGGATATAGCGCGCTATTTCCCTTTGCGGAATCTGCGTGTCGAGGGGCGTTTCGAGCATGTCTCGGCGGAGCAGGTTCGGCATGAGGTCATTCCGTTCGCCCGCACCGGCTTTTTCGGCGTCGATTTGTCCGGGGTCAGATCTGCCCTGATTGCGATGCCATGGGTCCGGGATGTCCGTCTGCGCAGGGCGTGGCCGGGGACCTTGACAGTGCATATCGAAGAGCAACAGGTAATCGCGAATTGGCGCGGCAAGGGTATGGTCAATGCGCAGGGCCGACTGTTTTATCCGGCGTCCGGCGTCGATGTCGCGAAATTACCGGTAGTGGATATTCCCGCCAAGAACGGACAGATCGAGATAGGGGGGTTTCTGGAATTGATGGAACTGACGGCGAGGTCGGGATTTCGCGTTCGTTCCTTTACTCAGGATTCCCGTGGCGCGGTGATCATGACTTTGGGTAACGGTATGGAGCTGCGGCTTGGTCATAAGCGTCAGGCGCGGCGTCTGCAAAGGTT
>Ga0114931_10000565_pt1 | contig 45045 bp, 44 predicted proteins | sample 2SBtaG_FD_89579 | JGI IMG/M metagenome (GOLD analysis project Ga0114931, IMG submission 89579) | Deep subsurface microbial communities from Kolumbo volcano to uncover new lineages of life (NeLLi) - 2SBTROV14_V59a metaG | ecosystem: Environmental > Aquatic > Marine > Volcanic | place: Kolumbo... | reverse complement strand
GGCTGGCCGAGCGCGCCCGCGCCTTCGCCAATGTCGCCGAGCCGGCCCTGGTCAGGGTCTATTACCGCCGCCTGATCGAGGTCGGCCGCAAGCCGGGACTGTTCGCGCTCGGCCAGTACATGAAGCCGCTGTTCGCCCTGGCCGCCGAGCGCTCCAAGGCCAGCGACCCGGTGGCCGAGAACCGGGCCCTGATCATGGCCCTGGCGATGGCCCTGGGCGATAGCCGCTTCGAGCGCATGATCGGCGAGGTGCGGACCGGCGCGCTCAAGAACCGGAAGCCGCGCTTCGGCCGCGTCCTGCTCGGCGGGCGGCGCGATTTCCTCCAGCATTTCGTCATCTCGGCCGGACTGACCCTGGTTTCCGACGTTGGCGTCAGCAACGTCATCGGCGAGTTCAAGGAAATCCAGGACAGCTTGCGCGGCGGCAGCGGCTTCAGCTTCAACGACCTCGCCGCCGACCGCGCCGGCGTGGCCCTGGCGACGGCCGCCGCCGATCCGCGAAGCGCGCGGCGGTTGCAGGCGCTGCTCGGCGTCCGGGCCGATCAGGGATTGTTCTTCCCCCGGGTCGACGACCTGCCCGAGGGCCTGAGCAAGGCCGAGTTCAAGCGCCGTTATGGGAGCATCGACGGCGCGCCCTACAAGGCCATGATCGAGAAAATCGACGGTCGGATTTCCCGGCTTCCCGCCTACGCCGAGGGTTGACGCGGCGCTCGTAAGTTTTGGTTAAGGCGCGGGCGCGATCATGCCCCCGGTATCGTTCAGGGGGGGGAGCCTATGCGCCACGTCATCCTATCGTCGCTCGCCATCGCGGCGCTGGTCACGCTTACGGGCTGCGCCGCGTTCGGCGGCGGTGACGGCGCGCCCACGGCGGCCGAGATCGCTTCTCTCGCCATGGTAACGCCGGCCGCCGGCGAGAGCGCCGAGCAGAAGGCGGCGGCGCGGTCGATCGAGGACCTGGGCGCGCGGGCGATGGCCATTCTCGGCGACGCGAGCCTCACCCGCGACGATCGCGTCGCCCGCTTTCGCGACCTGATCGAGCGCGAACTCGACATACCCCTGATCGCTCGTTTCGCGCTCGGCCGCTATTGGCGCGCCGCCAGCGATGAACAACGCCAAGCCTATCTCGCGGCCTTCGCTCGGTTCATCGTTCGCACCTATGCCAGCCAACTCGGCGGCGCCGGGGTCACCGGCTTCGCGGTCACCCGCGCCCAACCGGCGGGCTCGCGCGACTTCCTGGTGTTCACCCGCGTGAGCCGGAGCGACGGCGCGCCGATCGACACCGCTTGGCGCCTACGCCGGCGCGACGGCCGCTACCTGATCGTCGATCTGGTGGTCGAGGGGGTGTCGATGGCCCTGACCCGGCGGCAGGAGTTCGCGGCCTTCATTCGCGCCGACGGCGACGACATCGACGGCCTGATCGCTCGGCTCAAGGGTAGCAACACGTAGCCTTTTCAGGCTTCTTCCAGGTTCTCCTGGGCCGCCAGCCAGGCCGCTTCGGCCTTGGCCAGGCGCTTCGCCAAGCCGCCCCGGCGCTTGGCCAGATCGGCCAGCGCCCGGGTCGAGCCGTCGTAGGATTGGGGCGCCGCGAGGATCGCGTCGAGCCCGGCGATCTCGGCTTCGAGACGGGCGACCTCGGCCTCGGCCCGGCGCGCGGCGCGGCGCTGCTCGGCGCGGGCGGCGCGGGCCTCGGCGGCGGCGCGGCGGACGTCCTTGCGGCTGGTTCGGGGCGCGGCGGGGCGGCTCGCCGCGCGACCGGCCTTGTCGTCGAGCACCATCCGGCGGTAGTCGTCGACGTCGCCCTCGAAGGGACGGACGCCGCCGTCCGCGACCAGCCACAACCGGTCGGCGCAGGTGGTCACCAGATGGCGGTCGTGGGTGATCAGGATCAGCCCGCCCTCGTAGTCCATGACCGCCCGGATCAGCGCCTCGCGGGCGTCGATGTCGAGATGGTTGGTGGGCTCGTCGAGGATCAGAAGCTGCGGCTCGCGGCAGCAGACAAGGGCGAACAGGAGGCGCGCCTTCTCGCCGCCCGAGAGCTTGGCCACGGCGACCTCGGCCTTGTCCTGGACCAGGCCGAAGCCCGCCAGCCGAGCACGGCGGCGGACCGGCGGCGTATCGGGCAGCAGCCGCGCCATGTGCTCGATCGCGGTCTCGTCGGGGCGCAGCTCGTCGATCTGGTGCTGGGCGAAATAGCCGACCTCCAGCTTGGGCGCCCGCGTTACCTGGCCACAGCCGGGGCCGCCTTCGGGCGCGAGCCGCCCGGCGAGCAGTTTGGCGAAGGTCGATTTGCCGTTGCCGTTGGCGCCCAGCAGCGCCACCCGGTCGCCCATGTCGAGGCGCAGATCGAGCCCGCGCAGCACCGGCTGACCGGGCGCGTAGCCGACCGCCACCCGGTCGAGCGCGATCAGCGGCGGCGGCAGGGACTTGGGGCTCGGAAAGCGGAACTCGGTCCCGGCCTCGTCGTCGACGGCGGCGATCGGCGCCAAGCGGGCGATCGCCTTGAGCCGGCTTTGCGCCTGGCGTGCCTTGCTCGCCTTGTAGCGGAAGCGGTCGACGAAGGCCTGCATGTGGCGACGCTGGGTCTCTTGGCGGGCGCGCGCCGCGACCCTTTGCTCGATGCGCGCGCGCCGGGTCGCCTCGAAGGCGTCGAAGCCGCCGGTGTAGGCGGTCAGCTTCAGCGCCTCGACATGGATGATGGTGTCGACCACGGTATTGAGCAGGTTGCGGTCGTGGCTGGCGACCATCAGGGTATGGGGATAGGCGCGCAGGAAGCCTTCCAGCCACAGCACGCCTTCGAGGTCGAGGTAGTTCGAGGGCTCGTCGAGCAGCAGCAGATCGGGGGCCGCGAACAGGGCGGCGGCGAGGGCCACGCGCATCCGCCAGCCGCCCGAAAAGCTGCTCAACGGCCGCGCCTGGGCGGCGGTGTCGAAGCCGAGCCCGGCAAGGATGGTGGCCGCCCGCGCCGGCGCGCTCTGCGCCTCGATGTCGGCCAGGCGGAGATGGATCTCGCTGATCCGCGCCGGCTCCCGGGCGCTCTCGGCCTCGGCCAGAAGCCGGGTGCGCTCGACGTCGGCGGCGAGCACGCTGTCGAGCAGGCTGGTCGGCCCGTCCGGCGCCTCCTGGGCGACGGTGCCGATGCGCGCCCCCCGGCGCAGCCGCAGGCGGCCGCCCTCGGGTTCGAGCGCGCCGAGGATGACCCGCAACAGGGTGGTCTTGCCGCAGCCATTGCGCCCGACCAGGCCGACCTTGTGGCCGGCCGGAATCTGGACGCTGGCGTGTTCCAACAGCGGTCGGCCGCCGACGCGAAGAGTTAAATCGTCGATCCTGAGCATGGGCCGGCGGTGATAGCACGGGCGTCGCCCGGCGGCCAGTCCGACGATGGGGCCCGGCGAAGCGACGGTTGCCGCGACGCCGGCCAGGGTTTATAAGGCGCGCCGGTTGGTAACGAACCCGATCATAAACCCGATCATACTGGGGAAACGCAACGCCATGGCCATCGAACGGACGCTTTCGATCATCAAGCCCGACGCCACCCGCCGCAACCTGACCGGCAGCATCAATGCCCGTTTCGAGGAGGCCGGATTACGCATCATCGCCCAAAAGCGCGTTCGTCTCACTCTCGATCAGGCCCAGCGCTTTTATGTGGTTCACGCCGAGCGCTCGTTCTATGGCGATCTGTGCGCCTACATGGCCTCGGGTCCGGTGGTGGTGCAGATCCTCGAGGGCGAGAACGCGATCGCGCGCAACCGCGAGATCATGGGCGCCACCAACCCGGCCAACGCCGAGGCCGGCACCATCCGCGCCGAGTTCGGCGAATCGATCGAGGCCAACTCGGTCCACGGCTCCGATTCTCCCGAGACCGCCGCCGCCGAGACCGGATTTTTCTTCGCCGAGATCGACATCGCCGGCTGACAAGCCGAGAAACCTTAAGTGTCGTCGACCGGATTAAGCAGCACCGCTTCAGGGGGCCGAGCCCCGTCTATATGAACGACATCGCCGATCACCCGCGCCCGGCCTTCGGCGATCAGCCGCAACGCCAGCGGATAAAGCCGGTGTTCGGTCACCAGCACCCGGGCTGCGAGGGCGTCGGCGTCGTCGTCGGCGTGAACCGGCACCGCCGCCTGGGCGATGATCGGTCCGATGTCCATTTCGGTACGCACGAAATGGACCGTGCAGCCGCTGAAGCGGACGCCGCTTTCGATCGCCCGGGCATGGGTGTTGAGGCCGCGAAAGGCGGGTAGCAGCGAGGGATGGATGTTGATCAGCCGGTCGCGCCAGGCGCGCGCGAAGCCGTCGGTGACCAGGCGCATGAAGCCGGCGAAGCAAATCAGGCCGGCCCCGGCCCCGCGAATCGCTTCGTCGAGCGCGGCCTCGAAATCCTCGCGGCCGGCGAAGGCGCGGTGATCGATCACGGCCACCGGAATATCGGCGGCGCGGGCGAAATCGAGCCCCGCCGCGCCGGGACGATTGGAGATCACGCAGGCCAGCTCGGCCGGGAAATCGGCCGCCGCGCAGGCGTCGATCAGGGCCTTGAGATTGCTGCCCCGGCCCGAGATCAAGACCGCGACCTTCAGCCGCGCCACGCCGCCGCCTCCATGTCGATCATCACCCGGGGGCCGTCGCGCGGCGCCTCGGTGACGACGCCGACGCGATGAGCGCTCTCGCCTTCGGCCTTGAGCAGCGCCAGAGTCTCGTCGACCCTCTCGGGCGCGACGATCGCCGCCATGCCGATGCCGCAGTTGAAGGTTCGCGCCATCTCCTGGGTGGCGACGCCGCCCGCGCCGGCGAGCCAGGCGAACACCGGCGGCGCCGGCCAGGCGCCGGCGTCGAGGGCGATGGCGAGGCTCGCGGGAAGCACCCGGGGCAGGTTGTCGATCAGGCCGCCGCCGGTGATATGGGCCAGGGCCTTGACCAACCCGGCGCGGACCAGCGCCAGGCAGGATTTCACGTAGACGCGGGTCGGCTCGAGCAGGGCCTCGCCGAGGGCGCGTCCGGGGGCGAAGGGCGCCGGCGCGGCGTAGTCCAGCCCCCGCTCGGCGACGATCCGCCGGACCAGCGAGAAGCCGTTCGAATGCAACCCGCTCGAGGCCAGGCCGATGACCGCGTCGCCGGCGGCGATGGTGGCCCCGGTCAGCCTGCGCTCGCGCTCGACCGCGCCGACGGCGAAGCCGGCGAGGTCGTAGTCGCCGGCCCGATACATCCCCGGCATCTCGGCGGTCTCGCCGCCGATCAGGGCGCAGCCCGCCTGGCGGCAGCCGGCGGCGATGCCGGCGACGACCGCCGTCGCGACCGCCGCGTCGAGCCGGCCGGTGGCGTAGTAGTCGAGAAAGAACAGCGGCTCGGCGCCCGAGACGACGATGTCGTTGACGCACATGGCGACCAGGTCGATGCCGATGCCGTCGTGGCGGTCGGCGGCGCGGGCGATCTTGAGCTTGGTGCCGACGCCGTCGGTTCCGGCGACCAGCACGGGATCGCGATAGCCGGCGGCGGCGAGATCGAACAGCCCGCCGAAGCCGCCCAGCGCGCCGTCGGCGCCCGGCCGCGCGGTCGCCGTGGCCAGCGGCTTGATGGCCTCGACCAAGGCCGCGCCGGCATCGACATCGACCCCGGCGTCGCTATAGGTTATGCCGCGAATGGCCCCCTCGCCCTCTTTCGGAATGTCCGATATAGTGCCCGCGCTTTCGCGCCGAAGATACTGGATCGGGGGCCGTTTGCAATGGCCGTGACACGTTGGTTAGTGACGCCGGTCTTGGGGTTGGTGGCGCTGGTCGTGGTCTGTGGCCTGATCGCCGGATCCGCGTCCGCGGCCGCGCGCAACCCCGCCTTCACCGTCGCCGACGTGGCCGTCGACATCACCGCCGCCAGCGCCGCCAAGGCCAAGGCCAAGGCCGTCCGCGTCGGTCAGCGATTGGCGCTGACGCGGCTGTTGCGGCGGTTGACGCCGAAAAGCGATCACGCCCGCCTGCCGACCCCCGACGACAACGCCATCACCGATCTGGTGCAGGGCTTCGAGGTCGCCGGCGAGCGGGTCGCGCCGGGCCGCTACATCGCTTCCTTCACTTTCGGTTTCAAGCCCGAGGCGGTGGGCCGCTTGTTGCGCTTCAACGGCATCCCCTACGCCCAGGACCCGAGCCCGCCGGTGGTGGTGGTGCCGCTGTATCGGCGCGGCGACACGGTTCTTCTGTGGGAGGACGGCAATCTCTGGGCCCAGGCCTGGGCCGATCTGCCGCCGGCCGACGGGCTGGTGCCGGTGGTGGTGCCGTTCGGCGAACTGGCCGATATGGCGGCGATCGACGCCAACCGCGCGCTGGCTGGCGACCGCGACGCGCTGGCCGCCCTGGCGACGCGCTACGACGCCGGCGAGGCGGTGGTGGTCGAGGCGACGATCTCGCGCGCGGCGAGCGACCAGGCGCCGACGGTGACGGTGACCACGCGGCGCCAGACCGATACCGGGGTCGAGATCGGCGGCGGCCGCTTCGCCGGCATGGCCGGCGACGATCTGGCGACGGTGCTCAGGGTCGCCGCCCGCGCCACCCGGGACGGCATCGAGGAGACTTGGAAAGCCGAGCACCTTTTGCGCTTCGACCGCGAAGGCAGCCTGTCGGTCGATATCTCGATCGATGGCCTGGCCGACTGGCTCGACATTCGTGGCCGCCTCGAACGCCTCGCCCTGGTCCGCAAGGTCTCCATCATCGCGCTCTCGACCAGTTTCGCGCGGGTGACGGTCGACTATCTGGGCGACGCGCGCCAGCTCGCCGGGGCGCTGGCCCGCGACGGTCTCGCGCTGCGCCGCGAGGCCGATCTGTGGATCCTGTCGCGCCCCGCGAGAAGCGGCGGGACAACGTCCAGCGGCGAGCCGGCGCCAGGGTTGACGGCAGAGTGAACCTCGCCAATCTCATCAGCCTGGCGCGGCTGTTCGCCGTGCCCCTGATCGTCTGGTTGATCCTCACCGGCTCCATGGGGCTGGCGTTTTGGACCTTCGTCGTCGCCGCGCTAAGCGATGCCGCCGACGGCTTCATCGCCAAGCGCTTCAATCAGGCGACGGTGCTCGGCGGCTATCTCGATCCGCTCGCCGACAAGGCGCTTCTGGTCAGCGTCTACGTCACCCTGGGCGAGGCCGGAACCATCGATCTGTGGTTGGTCATCCTGGTCGTGTTTCGCGACGTGATGATCATCGGCGGGGCGCTTCTGTTCCGGCTCCTGACCCGTTCGCTGACCATGCGCCCCTTGATGGTCAGCAAGATCAACACGGTGGCCCAGCTCACCCTCGCCGGGGTGGCGCTCGGCGCCCAGGGGCTCGACCTCGACGTCGGGGGGCTGGTGGTCGGGCTGACCTACGTGGTGGCGGCGACGACGCTGATTTCGGGCATTGCCTACGTGGTCGGCTGGGCGCGGCGCGCGGCGGGGATGGAGCCCACGCCATGACCATGCGAACCCAGGTCGGCTTCTGGCTGGTCGGCTTCGCCCTGTTCATCGTCGTGGTCTATGTCCTGCGGCCGATGCTGCTGCCCTTCGTCGCCGGCATGGCGGTCGCCTATTTGCTCGACCCCAGCGTCGACAAAATCGAGGATTGGGGCCTCTCGCGGACCCTGGCGACGGTGGTTATCACGGCCCTGTTCGTGATCGTCGCGGCCGGGGCGATACTGCTTCTGATGCCGCTCGTCTATCGCCAGGCGATCGACTTCATCGGCGGCGTTCCCAGCTATGTGACGGCGCTGCGCGACGCCGTCGCGCCGCTGACCGATTCCGTGTTATCGCGGCTCGATCCCAATCAGGTCGAGCGCGTGCGCGCGGCCATCGGCGGCATGGGCGACCGCGCCGTGGCCTGGGCGCTGGAGCTTCTTCAGGGACTGTGGGAATCGGGGGTGGCGCTGATCAATCTGCTGTCGCTGCTGTTCATCACCCCGATCGTCGCCTTCTATCTGCTGCGCGACTGGGATCGCATCGTCGCCCATGTCGATGGCCTCTTGCCGCGCGCCCAGGCCGGCGTGATCCGGGCCCAGGCGCGGGCCGTCGACGAGACCCTGGCCGGCTTCGTTCGCGGCCAGGGCCTGGTGTGCCTGACCCTCGCCCTCTATTACGCCCTCGCCCTGGCCTTGGCCGGGCTCGACTTCGGTCTGATCGTCGGCCTCATCGCCGGGCTGGTCTCGTTCATCCCCTATGTCGGCGCCATCGTCGGTTTGGTGCTGAGCGTCGGCCTGGCCCTGTTCCAGTTCGACGAGCCGATGCGAGTGATCGTGGTCGCCGGCGTCTTCATCGTCGGCCAGGTGCTCGAGGGCAACGTGCTGACCCCCAAGCTGGTCGGCGAGCGGGTCGGACTGCATCCGGTGTGGGTGATCTTCGGCGTGCTCGCCGGCGGCACCCTGTTCGGTTTCGTCGGCATCTTGCTGGCCGTGCCGGTGACGGCGGTGATCGGGGTGGGGGCGCGCTTCACGGTCGAGCGCTATCGCGCCAGCGTCCTCTATCACGGTGGGCTCGGCGGCGACGATGATCCATGATCGGCCCATGAGCCAGCTCACCCTCGACCTCGGCTGGCGGCCGGCCTTCGGCATCGAGGACTTCGCCGTCGGCGCCGCCAATCGCGACGCCGTTCGCTGGCTCGACCGCTGGCCCGACTGGCCGGCGCCGGCGCTCGCGGTGCATGGCCCGCCGGCCTGCGGTAAGACCCATCTGGCCCAGGTCTGGCGCCGGCGCGGCGGGGCGCTTTCGCTGACCCTGGCCGACCTCTCCGGCGCGTCCCCAGAGGCGATCCTGGGCGAGACCCGCGCGGTGGTCATCGACGGCGCCGACGGCGGCGATCTCGATCAGCGGGCGCTCCTCCATCTTCACAATGTCATCGCCGAGCGGCGCGGTCATCTGCTGCTCACCGGGCGCGGGCCGCCGGCGCGCTGGCCGTTGACGCTGGCCGATCTACGCTCGCGCCTGGCGGCTTCGCCGGCGGTGGCCATGGGGGCGCCCGACGATGCCCTGATCGCCGCCGTCATGACCAAGCTCTTCACCGATCGCGGCCTGGCCGTCGACCGGGCGGTGATCGCCTTCGCCCTGGCTCGGATCGAGCGCTCCTTCGCCGCCGCCCAGCGCCTGGTCGCCGCCCTCGATCGCGCCGCCCTGGCCGCCCATCGCCGGGTTACCGTGCCGCTGGCGGGCGCGGTTCTGGCCGATCTCGAGACGTCAAGACATCAGGAACAGGAATAGAAACAGGAAGGATACACCGCCATGGATCTCGGAATCGCCGGCCGCAAGGCCATCGTCTGCGCCGCCTCCAAGGGTCTCGGCCGGGCCTGCGCGTTCTCGCTCGCCCGCGAGGGCGTCGCCATCACCATCAACGCCCGCGGCGTCGAGGCCCTGGAGGCCACCGCCGCCGAAATTCGCGCCGCCACCGGTGTCTCGGTCACGACCGTCGCCGCCGACGTCGCCAGCGAGGACGGGCGCGCCGCGCTGCTCGCCGCCTGCCCCGAGCCCGACATCCTGATCAACAACGCCGGCGGGCCGCCGCCGGGCGACTTCCGCGACTGGGCGCGCGAGGACTGGATCAAGGCGCTCGACGCCAACATGCTGGCGCCGATCTTCCTCATCAAGGCGACCGTCGACGGGATGATCGCCCGGCGCTTCGGCCGCGTGGTCAACATCACCTCGGGCGCGGTCAAGTCGCCGATCGACAGCCTCGGGATGTCCAACGGCGCCCGCGCCGGGCTGACCGGCTTCATCGCCGGGCTCGCGCGCCAGACCGTGCGCCACAACGTGACCATCAACAATCTCCTGCCCGGCCCCTTCGACACCGACCGGCTGCGCGCCAACATGCGCGCCGCGGCCCGTGCCCAGGGCAAGAGCTTCGACGCGGTGTTCGAGGCCCGCAAGGCGGCCAACCCGGCCGGCCGCTACGGCGATCCGGCCGAGTTCGGCGACGCCTGCGCCTATCTCTGCGGCGCCCAGACCGGCTTCGTCACCGGCCAGAACTTCCTCATGGACGGCGGCGGTTTCCGGAGCACGTTCTAACCGATCCCGCTCCCCGTCGAGGCGGCGCCGGCGGTGGTCTCGCCATCCACTTCCTCGACGAAGACGCGGCGCGCGGCTTCCCTCCCTCGATCGCGCCCGAGGTGGCCGGCTATTGTCACTCGGGCCGATAGACGGTATCAAAAGATACCAGCGGGTGGCTACAAACTCGCGCCGTCACGGGGAGGACGATCATGCGCGTGGAGACGCTCAATCCCGCCAAATTGACGATGCTGTTCCGGCGCGAGTTCGGGCTCTGCCGGGTTGAACGAGGCGAGACGATCGCGGTGCTCTCCGATCTCGGCTCGCGCCGCGATTATGTCGCGGCCGCCTTCGCGGCGGCCGAGGATATGGGCGCCGACATTTACGAGATGTGCGTCAACTCGATCCCGTCCTGGACCAACGTCGGGGTCGAGACGGTGGGCGCCTGCAAGGGCACGGTCGAGGCGCTGGCCAGGGCCGATCTCCTGGTCTGCCTGCACATCCCCTTATTCACCAAGTGGCTCAAGACCGTGCGCGACGCCGGTACCCGCGTTTTGATGATTATCGACGCACCCGACGACCTGGAACGATTGATGGCCCCCGCCGGCCTCAAGGAGGCGGTACGGCACGCCCACGCGCGCCTCGCCGAGACCAAGGTCATGCGCGTGGTCAGTGGCGCCGGCACCGACCTCACCGTCGAATGCGGCGAATACCCGGTGATGAGCCAGTACGGCTACGCCGACGAGCCGGGGCGGTTCGACCACTGGGGAGGCGGCCACGTGCATACCTTTCCCAACGAGGGCAGCGCCAACGGCACGGTGGTGATCCGGCCGGGCGATATCGTCGTGCTGCCCTATTGCCGCTACGTCCAGGACGAGGTCCGCCTGGAGATCGCCGACGGCTTCATTCGCAAGATCGAGGGCGGGCTCGACGCCAAGCTGATGGACTATTGGTTGGAGGACGGCAGGCGCCACCCCGGCGACATGGACGGGCACGTCGTCTCGCATCTGGGCTGGGGTCTCAACCCCCAGGCGCGCTGGGACTACATCGCGCTCGCCGGCGACGATCCCGAGCACAGCCACGCCAACGCGCGCACCTTCCCCGGCAACTTCCTGTTCTCGACCGGCCCCAACACCCAGGGCGGCGGCACACGCGACACCAAGGGCCATTACGACGTCCCCATGCGCGACTGCACGGTGATGCTGGACAACGACGTGGTGATCGAGCGCGGCCGTTTCGTCGACGAGAAAATGGCTGTCGCGCGCGAGCCCCGATAGTCGCCGGCCGCACCGTATTCGGGACCGCCATGAGGATCGAACAATCGTTCACCATCGCCGCGCCGCGCGAGCGCGTCTGGCGCGCGATCACCGACCCGGCCCGCATGGCGCCGTGCATCCCCGGCTGCGACGCGATCGAGATTACCGGGTCCGGCCGCTATCGCATCCGGGTGGCGGTCGCCATGGGACCGGTCAAGGCGACGTTCAACCTCGACGTCGAGGTCACCGAGGAGACGCCGCCCGGGTTCGTCGCCTCGATCACGCGCGGCGAGGAAGGCACGCGGGCGAGCGTGCTGACCGCTCACAGCGAGCTTCACCTCGCGGCCATCGACGGCGGCGCGACCGAGGTCCGCTACATCTCGGAAATCTCGATTGTCGGCCGGCTGGGTCGCTTCGGCCTGGGCGTCATGAAAAAGAAGGCCGCGTCGCTTGGCGACGCCTTCGCCCAATCGTTCCGCGCCCGGGTCGAGGCGGAGGCGGCGGCATGACCCGCGCCATGGGCTTTCACGCGCCGGTCACGCTCGATGAGGCGACCGCGCTTCTCGCCGCCGATGCCGATGCGCGCTGTCTCGCCGGTGGCGCGACGCTGGTGGCGATGATGAACGCGGGGCTGGTCGAGCCATCGACGCTGGTCAGCCTGCGCCACATCGACGCGCTTCGCGGTATCGAACCGGTGGGCGACGGCTTTCGGATCGGCGCGATGACGACGCACCGAGAGACCGCGTCCGACGCGCGCCTGGACGGCGGCCATGCGGCCGTGCGCGAGGCGGCCGCGGTGATCGCCAACCCGGCCGTGCGCAACATGGGGACCATGGGCGGCTCGATCGCCTTCGCCGACCCGGCCGCCGACTATCCGCCAGCGCTAGTTGCAATCGAGGCCGAGATCGAGATCGCCGGCGCGGACGGCCGGCGCCGGGTGACGGCGGCCGATTTCTTCACCGACTGGTACGAGACCGCACTCGCCCCCGGCGAGATCGTGGCCGCGATCCACCTGCCCGCCATGCCGGCGGGCGCCCGGGGCACCTACCACAAGCTGGCGCGGGTCGCGGGTGACTTCGCCACCGCCTCGGTCGCGGTGGTGCTGGCGATGGCGGGCGATTCCTGTTGCCACCTGAGGATCGCGATCGGCGGCTGCGGCCCCACCCCCGTGCGCCTCGCCGAGGTCGAGACGCGCCTGATCGGCGGCGAGCTCGATGCGCCGGCGGTCCGCGAGGCGGGCGAGATGCTGGCCCGGGCCGCCGATCCGGTCGATGATGCGCGCGCGAGCGCCGATTACCGCCGGCTTGTCATCCCGCGTCTTCTCGCCCGCGCGATCGAGCGCGCCCGCGCCGGAGGCGCGTCATGACCGTCACGTTCGCGGTCAACGAGGTCGAGCGCGTCATCGAGGCGGACCCGTCGGAGACGCTTCTTGAGGTCTTGCGCGAACGGTTGGGTCTTCTCGGCGCCAAGCGCGGCTGCAACCAAGGGGTCAGCGGCGCCTGCACGGTGCTGATCGACGGCCGGCCCATGCGCGGCTGCCTCTCGCTCGCGATGAATTGCGCGGGGCGCGCGATCACCACGATCGAAGGCCTGGCCCAAGGCGACACGCTGGCGCCGATCCAGCAGGCCCTGGTCGAGACCGGCGCCGTGCAATGTGGCTTCTGCATCCCCGGGGTGGCGCTGACCGCCCACGCGCTTCTCGCCACTAATCCAGACCCGAGCATGGATGACGTGCGCGAAGGCCTGGCCGGCAACCTATGCCGCTGCTCGGGCTACGTGAAGCTGATCGATGCCGTGCGCCGAGCGGCGACGGCAAGGGGGCAACGATGACCGCCGTCGGGGTCCGCCTTCCCCGTCTGGAGATTCGCGAAAAGGTCACCGGTCGCGCCCGCTACATCGCCGATCTCTCGCGTCCAGGCATGCTGCATGGCGCGATTCTCGGCAGCCCCCATCCCCACGCCCGCATCCTGGGCTACGACACGGCCCGGGCCGCGGCGCTCCCCGGCGTCCACGCGGTGATCACCGGCGTCGACATCGGCGAGGGGCTGATGGGCGCCTTCATCAAGGACGAGCCGGCGCTGGCCCGGGGCAAGGTCCGCTATGTCGGCGAGGCGGTCGCCGCCGTCGCCGCCGCCGACGAGGCGACGGCGCGCGCGGCGCTGCGGCTGATCCGCGTCGATTACGAGGAGCTGCCCGCCGTGTTGACGCCCGAGGATGCGCTGGCGCCGGACGCCGCGATCATCCACGAGGGTCTCGCCGATTATTTCAAGGTGTTCGATGCCCAGTGCGACGGCAACCAGATGTCGCGCACCGAGATCGTCGAGGGCGACGTCGCGGCGGGCTTCGCCGAATGCGACGTGGTGGTCGAGGGGACGTTCGAGACCCAGGCGCAGAACCACTTGGCGATCGAGCCTTGCGGCGCGCTCGCCGAGGTGGACGAGGCCGGCCGGGTGACGCTGTGGTCGGCCAACCAGTCGGTCTTCCGCGTCCAGGCCAACGTGTGCGAATCGCTCGGCCTTTCGATGTCGCGCCTGCGGTCGATGACGCCCCGCGTCGGTGGCGGCTTCGGCAACAAGATGGAAGCGCATGTTCAGCCGATCACGGTGGCGCTGGCGCTGGCGACGAGGCGGCCGGTCAAGCTGATCCTTTCGCGCATCGAGGACTTCGAGATGATCCGCGCGCGCCACCCCTACAAGATCCGCATGCGGACCGGCGCCAGACGCGACGGCACGCTGCTCGCGCGCGAGGTCGATGTCCTGGTCGACGGCGGCGCCTACGGCGACGACAGCCCCGGTGTGCTCGGCTACAGCCTCTTGATGGCGCGGGGTCCTTACACCATCCCGCATATGAAGGCGAGCGGCCGGGTCGCCTATACCAACAAGCTCCGCTTCGGCGCCTATCGCGGTTTCGGTAACCCGCAGACATGTTTCGCCGGCGAAACGCAGATTGACGAAATCGCGACCCGGCTTGGTCTCGATCCCATCGAAATCAGGATACGGAACGCGATGCGGCCCGGCGACGCCTGGTTCGGTGGCCAAAAAGTGCTCTCGAACGGCCTCGTCACCTGTTTGGAGAAGCTGCGCGACGCGGTGGGCCGGGAGCACGGCGGCGACGCGGCGCCAGGCAAGCGTCGCGGGATCGGCATTGCCGCCTGCGCCCATATCAGCGGCCTCCTTGCCACCGGCGCGATCGTGCGCCTGCTCGAGGATGGGACCGTGATGCTCAACACCGGCGCGGTCGATATCGGCCAGGGGTCGGATACCGCGCTGGCCCAGATCTGCGCCGAGGCGCTGAAGCTCCCGATCGATCGTGTCGCCGTGGCCGTGCCCGATACCGACGGCTCGCCCTACAACTGGGGTACCACGGCGAGCCGCGTCACCTACACCACCGGGCGCGCCGTCGTCGCCGCCTGCGACGAGGTCGAGCGCCGCGTCAAGGAGCGAGCGGCGGCGCTCCTCGAATGCGATGCGGGCGATCTGGAGCTGCGCCCGGGCGGCCTGGTCGGGATCAAGGGCGTGCCCGGCATGGAGATCTCGTTCCAGGTCGTCTCGGCGGTGTCGCACTGGCGCGAGGGCGGACCGATCGTGGGCGCCAACACCTTCGTCTTCGACCAGGCAACGATCGATCCCAAGCGCGCCGCCGCGACCGGGCTCCCGTTCGGTCGCATCGGTGTCTATAGCTTCTGCGCCGTCGCCACCGAAGTCGAGATCGACGAGGCGACGGGCGAGACCCGGGTCACGCGCGCTTGGGAGGCGGTCGATGTCGGCCGGGCGATCAACCCGGCGATGGTCGAAGGCCAAATCGAGGGCGGCTTCGTCCAGGGGCAGGGCTACGCACTGACCGAGGAAATGCTGTGGGATGGGGGTCGGCTCGCCAATCCCTCGCTGATGGACTACAAGGCGCCCGGCCCGCTGGACTCGCCCCGCGAGATCAGCACCATCATCGTCGAGGACCCGCAGCCCGAGGGGCCGTTCGGCGCCAAGGGCGTTGGCGAGATCGGTTTGGTCGGCGTCCCGGCGGCGATCACCAACGCTGTCGCCGATGCCGCCGGAATCCGCTTGCGCCGGCTGCCGCTGACCCCCGAGCGCGTGCTCGGGGCGCTCCTGGAACGCTAGGCCAGGGCGATGCGACCCGAGGATTATCCTCCGCAGGAGCCCTTCTCCAATGTCGCCCGGCGCTACCACGACCAAGTGGTCCGCCTCGGCGCGGGGATCGCCGGGATCGAGGTCGCCTACGGCGACGATCCCTATCAGGCTCTCGCGCTTTACTTGCCCGAGGCGCCCATCGGTACGGTGCTCGCCTTCGTCCACGGTGGCGGCTGGACCAACGGCTACAAGGAATGGATGGCCTTCATGGCTTCGCCGTTCACCGACGCCGGCATCGTCTTCGCCAGCATCGGCTACCGGCTCGCGCCCGCGCATGTCTTTCCCGTTGGCTTCGACGACGTGACCCGTGCCCTCGCTTGGCTTCACGCGAGCATCGCCGCGTACGGCGGCGATCCGGCGCGCCTCTTCGTCGGCGGTCATTCATCGTGCGGCCATTACACCGCGCTGGCGGCCGCGCGGCGTGACTGGCAAGGCCCCCTGGGTCTCCCCACCGATGTCATTCGGGGCTGCCTACCGATCTCGGGGGTCTATGCCTTCGGCGCGGATTCAGGCCTCGCCACGCGGCCCCGGTTCCTGGGCGACGAGACGAACGACGTGGCCGCCAGCCCCATCCGTCGTATCGACGGGGCGCCGCCGCCATTCCTGATCGCCTATGGCGAATGCGACTTTCCGCACCTCCGTCGTCAGGCCGGCGAGATGGCGTCGGCGCTGGAGCGGGCCGGCGGCGAGGCGACGCTCGTCGAGCTCGCCGGTCGCGACCACTTCACCGCCAGCCTGGCCGGCGGCGAGGCCGACGGCCCATGGGTCCCGCGCGCGTTGGACTGGATGGCGCGGCACGAATAATGACACAATCGAGATCGCAACCGGGAGGACGAGAACATGCATAGGAAATCGATCGTCACGTTTATGGCCCTCGCGGGCCTGGTTCTGGCCGGGTTGGCGCAAGCCGCCGAGCCGGTTCGAATCGGCTTTTCACTGTCGAAGACCGGAATGTTCGCCAACGCGACCCCGTCGCAGCTCAACGTCTATGAGTTGTGGAAGGAGCAGGTGAACGCGGCCGGCGGGCTCGACGTCGCCGGCGAGCGGCGGCCGATCGAGTTCGTTTCCTACGACGACCAATCGAACACGGGGAACGCGGTCAAGATTTACGAGAAGCTGATTACCGACGACAAGGTTGACCTCTTGCTCGCGCCCTGGGGCACGCCGTTCCACTTCGCGGTCGCCGCGGTGCTCGAGCGCCACAAGTTTCCGATGATCGGCAACTCGGCCGCGTCGGTGCAGCTTCGCGAAATCAAGCCGGGATACATCTGGTTCCCGACGTCGGCTATCCCCGACAAAATCGCCGAGGAGATGGGCAAGCTCCTTTCCTCGCGTGGCGTGAAGACGGTGGCGGTGACCAATCTGCAACTGCCGTTCTCGTTGGAGATCAAACAGTTCCTGATGCCCGTCCTGGAGCGTGCGGGCATCAAGGTTGTCGTCGACGAGGCGTATCCGCCGGGGATCAAGGACATGACGGCGATCCTGATCAAGGTGAAGAACGCCAAACCGGACGCGGTGCTGTCGCTTTCGTATCCGCCCGATTCGGTCCTCTACATGATGACCGCGCGCGAACTCGGCATCGACGCGCCGTTCCAGTTCGTGCTGATCGGCCCGACCATCGACTTCTTCGCCAAGATGTTCGGCCCGGCGGCCGACGGCATCGTCACGGTCGGCCACTGGTCGCCCCATCAGAAGGCCTGGCCCAAGGCCAAGCCGTTCTTCGACGCCTATGTGGCCAAGTTCAACACGCGGCCCGACTATCTCGATTCGGCGCTCGCCTACATGTCGGTCGAGATCCTCGAGCAGGCGGTCGCCAAGGCCGGGCTCGACAAGGAGAAGCTGCGCCGGGTGATTGCCTCTACCACGTTCGACACGATCAACGGCCCGGTCCGTTTCGACGGTGTCCAGAACGCGACCACGCCGACCATGTTCCTGCAGCTCCAGGCGGGCGAGGCGCAGATCGTCTGGCCGCCCGACCAGGCCACGGCGGAGATCATGCGCAAGCCGGCGTGGCCCGCGCAATAGACGCCGAGCGGCAGCCCCCGTTTCCCCGCCCGGCGCGCGCTGGGCGGGGACGGGGGACGTAGCCTCGGACGCGGCACGTGGTGATGGACAGTCTACTTTCCGGCCAGCTTCTGGTCGCGACATTGGTCGTCGGCGCGCTCTATGCGCTGGTCGCGCTGGGGCTCAATCTCATCTACGGCACCATGCGGCTTCTCAACATCGCCCATGGCGATCTGGTCATGCTCGGCGCCTATGTCTCCTACTGGGGCTTCTCGCTGGCGAGCGTGAGTCCGCTGGTGTCGATGTTCGTGGCCATGGCGCTCTCCGCGCTTCTCGGCATGGCGATCTATGTCGTCCTGGTGCGGCGCGCGCTCCACTCGACCGCATTGGTCGCGCGCATCGAGGCCAATTCGCTCCTGATCTTCTTCGGCGTCTCGGTGATCCTCCAGAACACGGCGGCGCTTCTCTTCACCGCCAATCCGCGCGCCTACGCCTATCTCGACCAGGTGATCCGGATCGGCGACGCGGCGATCAGCGCGAACCGCCTGGTCGTGCTCGTCGTCGCGCTCGTCGTCTGCGTGGCGGCCATCCTCTACTTACGCCTCTCGATGACCGGGCTCGCGATTCGCGCCCTGATCCAGGAGCGCGACGCCGCCCGGCTGGCGGGGATCGAGCCGGAGCGCATCCATCTCCTGAGCTTCGCGCTCGGCTTTGCCATGGCGGCGCTGGCGGGCAGCCTGATCAGCATGATCCAGCAGGTCTCGCCATTCATGGGCTTTCCCTTCACCATCGCCGCTTTCGTGATCATTATCCTTGGCGGGCTCGGTAATTTGATGGGGAGCCTGATCGGCGGGTTTCTACTCGCCGCGATCGAGACATATGGCGTCGCCCTGACATCGGCCTCGTTCCGCTCGATCCTGATCTACGGCGTCTTCATCGCGGTCCTGGTGTGGCGGCCGCAAGGGCTCTTCGGCGGCGCGCGGGTCGCGCGATGACCCGCCGGCGCCTCGCGGCCGCGACCGCGTTTCTCGCCGTCGTCGCCCTCGCCGCGTTGGCGCCGTTCCTGCTCGGGCCCTATCTCGTCGGCGTCGCCCTCGACCTTCTGATGTGGATCGCGCTGGCCGAGAGTTGGATTCTGCTCTCGGGCATGACCGGCTACATCTCGCTCGGTCACGCGGTCTTCTTCGGCACCGGCGGCTATGTGATGGTGCTCGCCTGGGGTGTGCTCCCGTTCTGGCTCGTGGTGCCGCTCGGCGGGCTGGTCGCCGGGCTGCTCGCGCTTGCCATCGGCTATCCGTGTCTGCGCGTGCGCGGACCCTACTTCGTTATCCTCACCTTCGGCGTCGCCGAGTTCGCCAAGTTCGTCGTCGTCGCCATCGAGGCCGGCCTGGGCAAGGCGGGGCGGTTGATGTTCGGCGCGCCGTCGCTGGACGAGCTCTACTTCGTCATGCTGGCCCTGGCCGCCGCCGCCTTCGTCATCGCCGATTGCGTGCGCCGTTCGCGCTTCGGAGCCGGTCTGCGCGCCATCCGCGAGGACGAAGACGCCGCCGAGACGATCGGCGTCCCGACCACCCGCTTCAAGATCCTGGCCTACACCCTGTCGGCGATCATCCCCGGCATGGTGGGCACGGTAATGGTGCTGCGCTCGACCTATTTCGAGCCGCTCCAGGTGTTCGACCCCCTGATCTCGTTTACGATCGTCACCATGGCGATCATCGGCGGCAGCGATGGCGCGCCGGGACCGCTGATGGGCGCCGTGTTTCTGGTCAGTCTTTCCGAACTTCTGTGGGCGAACCTGCCAGAGGTCTACATGATCCTCCTGGGCGCGCTCCTGGTCGGCTTCGTCCTGGGCGCGCCGGACGGGATTCACGGCTGGATCCGGGCACGGCTGGCGCGGCGCGGGGCATGAATCTCCTCGAACTCGATGCGATCGAGAAGCGCTTCGGCGGCGTCGTCGCCGTGCAGGCGCTGAGCTTCGCAGTCGCGACAGGCGAGATCGTCGGCATCATGGGCGTCAACGGCGCCGGCAAGACGACCGTCTTCAGCCTCGTCGCCGGCAACCAGCGGCCGAGCGCGGGGGCGATCCACTTCGACGGCCGACGCATCGACGGCCTGCGCCCGGACGCGATCAACCGGCGCGGCATCGCCCGCACGTTCCAGATCGTCCGCCCGTTTTCCGGCATGAGCGTCGTCGAGAACGTCGCCATCGGCGCCATGTACGGCGCCGGGCGCGAGCGATCACCGAGCGCCGCCACGGCGCGGGCGCGGGCGATTCTGGACGAGGTCGGGCTCGCGGATCGGGCCGGGGACCGTGCCGGCGCACTCACCCTCGCCGGCCGCAAGCGGCTCGAGATCGCCCGCGCGCTCGCCACCGCGCCACGTCTCCTGATGCTCGACGAGGTGCTTGCCGGGCTGACCCCGGTCGAGGTGGACGAAGCGCTGGCGATGCTGCTCGCGCTCAAGCGCCGCCATGGGCTTACGCTCCTGGTCATCGAGCACGTCATGCGGGCGCTGATGCGGCTCTGCGAGCGGATCATCGTCCTCCATCACGGCGAGAAGATCGCCGAGGGCGCGCCGGACGCGGTGGCGGCCGACCGCCGCGTGATCGATGCCTATCTAGGCGAGCCGGCGCCGTGACGACGCTCCTGGAGATCGAGGGGCTGGCCGCCGGCTACGGCGCGGTGCCCGTGCTCGACGACATCGGGTTCGCCGTTGCGGGCGGCGCGATCACGGCGCTGGTCGGCGGCAACGGCGCCGGCAAGACGACATTGATGCGCGTCGTTGCCGGGCTGATCACGCCGAGCCAGGGTCGCGTGCGCCTCGACGGCGACGACATCACCGGTTTATCGGCGGCTGCGCGGGTCGCGCGCGGGCTCGCGCTGGTGCCCGAGGGGCGGCTGGTGTTCCCCGAGTTCACCATCGAGGAAACGCTCAAGATCGGCGCCTACACGGCCCGCGCGCGGCCCGGCTGGATGGCGCGCCGGGACGAGATGTACGCCCTGTTCCCGCGCCTCGCCGCGCGCCGGCGCCAGCGGGCGGCGACCCTTTCGGGTGGCGAGCAGCAGATGCTCGCGCTCGCGCGCGCTCTCATGTCGAGACCGCGCCTTCTTCTCTTGGACGAGCCGAGCCTCGGCCTCGCGCCCTTGATCGTGGCGCGGCTCTTCGAGACCATCGCCTCGGTGCGCGCGGCGGGCGTCACCGTTTTCATCGTCGAGCAAGACGTGCGCGCGACCCTCGCCATCGCCGATTACGGCTATGTCCTGGAGAACGGCCGCTTGGTGGACGAGGGCACTGGACCTACACTGCTCGATCGGGATTCGATCAGGGAAGCCTATCTCGGACTTTGACGCGGAGAGGGATAATGCTCACCTTCTACCACTATTGGGACTCGTTCTGTTCGATCAAGACGCGTCTGGTCCTGGAGGAGAAGGAGCTCGACTACGACGCCGTCTTCATCGATCTGCTCGCCTTCGAACAGCTCAAGCCCGCGTACACCCAGCTCAACCCCAAGGGCGTGGTCCCCACCATCGAGCACGACGGTCTGGTCGTCGTCGAGAGCACGGTGATCAACGAATACCTCGACGAGGTGTTCCCCGACCCGCCGCTGATGCCCGCCGACCCGGGATCGCGGGCGCGCGTCCGCTTCCTCGTCAAGCTGGAGGACGACAAGGCCCACGAGGCGATGCGGGCGCCGACGTTCAACCTGATGATCAAGCCGATGATCGCCGCGCTCGACGATGACGAGATCGATGCGATCGCCGCCAACCACCCCCAGAAGTGGATCGGCGATTATTGGAAGAAGACCGTGCGCACGCCGATCGACCGGGACGCGATCGACGAAGCGCTCGCCGTTGTTTGCGACATCTCCCGCGCGCTCGATGACGCGCTCGCCTCGGCGGGGCCGTGGCTCGGCGGCGATATGTTCTCGCTCGCCGACTGCGCCTTCGCGCCGATGGTCGATCGTATCGAGCACCTCGGGATGGCGGACGTCTTCGACGACTTTTCGGCGCTCAAGACGTGGATCGCGCACTTGAAGGCGCGTCCGGCCTATGGTCGCGGCGTGCCGCCCGACGACAAGCGGCTCCACGCGCCGATGGCCGCGGCATAGGAGGGACGATCATGGCGACCAAGCCCGAAGCCACGCCGGTGGCCAAGTCCGAGGACCGGATCGAGGACTTCCCTTATTACGAGGAAGGTAAGGTCCCACAGTACCACCGCTACCACGCCGAGGTTTCGTACCTCGACGAGCTCGAGCTGATCTGGGGCAAGCGCTGGGGCGCCCAGGGAATCGGGCCGCTGCGCGAGGTGGCCATGGTGCAGCCGACCGAGACCGAGGTGAAGGCGCTCTATGAGCAAGATTCGGCCTTCTTCGTCTTTAACGGTGTAACGCCCGATCTCGACCTCATGCGCGCCCAGCACCGCGCGCTCGCCGATCTTTACGAGAGCCTCGGAATCCATGTCCACTACACGAGCTGGGCCGACGAGACGCCGCGCTCGGCCTATGGGCCGATGAAGCGCTCGATCTCGGCCGCGGCCGGCTTCGTCATCAACGGTGGCGCGATCATCCCGCGCGAATCGACGCCCTATTGGCGCGGCCGCTCGCGCTATGTCGCCGAGTTCCTGTCCCGAATCGGCTGCCCAATCCTCTATACCGTGCACGGGCACGGTGTGTGCGAGATCGGCGCTTCGGTCCGCATGTCGGACGACTTTATCGTCCTGATGCTGTCCACCGACTGCAACCGCGAGGGCGCCGAGCAGGTCATTCCCATCCTCGAGCGCGCGGGGTACGAGCGGGTTCTTCTCGCCCGGAGCCCGGGGCCGCTTTACGACTACCACGACGAAGTGCCGGGCTGGATGCACGCCGACATGTGGATCCTGCCGCTCGACGCGCGACTCGCGCTGATCTATCCGCCGTGGTGCGACTACCAAACGATCCGCGACCTCCACGAGATCGGCTACGAGCTGATCGAGGTGCCGCGCGACGAGATCGACTTTTACCCCACCAACGCGATCACGCTGGAACCGCGCAAGGTGATCATGAACGCGAGCGCCGTGAAGACGCGCCTACTTCTGGAGCGCCACGGTGTCGAGGTCGTCGGCATCGACTATGACGAAGTCCACAAGTATGGCGGCGGCATCCGCTGCAACACCATGCAGCTCATCCGCGACCCGGGCCCCACCACCTTCGGCTGAGAGCCTGAATAAAGAGTTGGATCGCGGCACTGTCATCGGCACCAGCCGCCGGGCCAGGTTGGGATCTACCGGGAAGCGGTGGGTGCTGTCGGTGGTCGCCGGCACGAAGGCCCGGCGCCGACATTCTCACCCGACCGCATCCGCGCGATCGCCGAAAGCTTGAAATCCATGCCGAAAACACGCGATCTCACGTCGGACATCCGTCCCTCCCCAGGGAACTGTCCCAGTTTACGTGTCTCAAATCAGGGTTCACGCCATTCGGGGCCGGTCCCCTATTAAAACGACGCGCGTGATCCGGACTGAGCCATTCGCCAGGGGTCGTAAAGGCGGACTGGTCGCGGCGGCGCGCTCGGCTATACTCCGCCGGCCATGGGGATCGGCCGTGGCGACAGGATGGAGGATGGGTTGGCGACGACCTATCGAAAAGTGGCTTTCGTCGCGTCGCGCGCGGCCGAGGCGCAAGAAAGCTGCCGTCACCTCGGGGCGCGCTACGTAAACGCGCCGCCCGAGGAGGCCGACGTCATCGTCGCCCTCGGCGGCGATGGTTTCATGCTCGAAACTCTGCACCGCTTCATCGACCGCAAGCTGCCGATTTACGGCATGAACCGGGGAACGGTTGGCTTTCTGATGAATGATTATCGCGACGACGGCCTGATGGAACGTCTCGCCGCCGCCACCGAGACCATCCTCCACCCGCTGGCGATGGAAGCCGTCGATGCCGTTGGCGAAACCACCCGGGCCCTGGCCATCAACGAGGTCGCGCTGCTGCGCGAGACCCGCCAAGCGGCCAAGATCCGCATCCGCATCGACGATGTCGTGCGAACGCCCGAACTGGTCTGCGACGGGATCCTGGTGGCCACCGCCGCCGGCAGCACCGCCTACAATCTCTCCGCCCATGGTCCGATCCTGCCCTTGGGCAGCGAGCTTCTCGCCCTGACCCCGATCAGCGCCTTCCGCCCGCGACGCTGGCGCGGGGCGCTGTTGCCGGCGCGGGCGCGGATCGCCTTCGAGATCCTCGAGGCCGACAAGCGCTCGGTCAGCGCCACCGCCGATTACACCGAGGTCCGCGAGGTGGTCCGGGTCGCGGTCGCCGAGGAACGCGCGATCTCGCTCAGGCTCCTGTTCGACCCCGGCCATGGGCTCGAGGAGCGCATTCTCAACGAACAGTTCACCCCTTGATCGGCCGCAACGCCGCTCATCCATCGGAGTTCCCGACCGTGTCCAAAGCCGCAAGCCCGCCGCCCGCCACCTTCGACCTTCGCGACATCGCGCCCTGGCGCGCCGGCAACACCGGCATCGACTACGTCACCACCCTCGATAGCGATCGGCCCGGGCCGCATGTCATGGTCAACGCCCTGACCCACGGCAACGAGATCAGCGGCCCGCGCGCGATTGGCTTTCTCCGCGACCACGACATCCGACCGACGCGCGGACGCCTGACCCTGAGCTTCGCCAACGTCGCCGCCCATGCCCGCTTCGACCCGGCGGCGCCGTTCGCGTCGCGCTACGTCGACGAGGATTTCAACCGGGTCTGGGACCCGGCCGTGCTCGACGGGCCGCGCCACAGCATCGAGCTCGCCCGCGCCCGCCAACTGCGACCGATCGTCGATGATGTCGATCTGCTGCTCGACCTCCATTCGACCTCGCTGCCGGTGGCGCCGATGCTGCTCGCCGGGACCCGCGCCAAGGGTCTCGATCTGGCCCGCGGCATCGGCTTTCCCGCCCATGTAGTGATCGACGCCGGCCACGCCGCCGGTCGCCGCCTGCGCGATTACGCGGCCTTCGACGATCCGGCCTCGGCCAAGGCGGCGATGCTGGTCGAATGCGGCCAGCACTTCGAGCCCCGGGCCGCGCGGGTGGCGATCGAGACGACCTTGCGCTTCCTGGTCCACGCCGGGGTGATCGCGGCCGAGGTCGCGGCTCCCCACCTGACCCTCGAGGCCGCGCCCCAGACCGTCGTCCGGGTGACCGAGGCGGTGACCATCAACAGCGCGACCTTCGCCTTCACCCGCCCTCTCGCGGGCTTCGAGGTGATCCCCCAAGCCGGCACCCCGATCGCCCGCGACGGCGCGACCGAAATCCGCACGCCCTATGACGACTGCGTCATGGTGATGCCGGGCAACGACCTTCGCCCTGGCCTCACCGCCGTCCGTCTGGGCCGGATCGTCGGCGCCGGAGACACCACGCGATAAGCGCCGCGAGTTCGGCCCGTTTCATTCATGGCAAGACGTTGAGCGCCACCACCCCGCCGGCGACCGCCACCGCCGACCATACCCGGCGCCGTCCGAACGGTTCGCCCAACAGCCGGGTGCCGATCAGGGCGGCGATCACCACGCTGGTCTCGCGCAAGGCCGAGACATGGGCCATCGCCCCCAATGTCAGCGCCCAGATGGCCAGGCCATAGGCAGTGAACGAGAGCGCGCTGGCGATCAGCACCGGCTTCCAGTCGCGGTGCAGGAAGGCGGGCACGGCGGCGCCCCGTTGGTAAAGCGCGATGACCGTGATCGGCAGACCCGAGAACATGAACAACCAGCCGATATAGCTCGCCGGCGCGCCCGAGAGCCGGACCCCTAGGCCGTCGGCGACGGTGTAGGCGGCGATCATGGCGCCGGTCGCCAGCGGATAGCCGAGATGGCGCCAATCGCGATCCGGGCCGCCGCCGCCGGCGAAGGCGAGGCTGAGGATGCCGGCCGAGATCACGGCGACGGCGGCGAGCCCACCCGGCCCCAGGGTCTCGCCGGCGAAGACCCAGGCGCCGGCCGCCACCAACAGCGGCGCCACCCCACGGGCGATGGGATAGGCGTGGGACAGATCGCCGACCCGATAGGCGGCGATCAGAAGCAGGAAATAGGCGGTGTGAATAGCGACCGAGAGGACGATATAGGGCCAGCTTTCCGGCGCCGGCGACGGCCCGACAAAGGCCAAGCCGATGCCCAGCGCGCCGCTCGCCGCCATCACCGCGGCGATGGTCAACAGACGGTCGCCGCCGATCTTGATGAAGGTGTTCCAGACCGCGTGCATGACCGCCGCCGCCAGCACCAGGCCGACCGCTAACGGTTCCACCCGTTCCCGCCTCCACCCGCCGTCATGCTCGTCATGGCCGTCGATCCCTTCAGCGCCAGAGCCTATCGCCGCGCGCCGGCCGCCACAACGCGAACCGGAGCCGGCCCGCGACGCGGCCGCCGCGAGGCCCTTGACGAAGGCCCGCGAAACGATGATCTGCATCAAGGGATGGCGCCGGGAAATCGGCGACCATGGATCGAGGAAGTGGTTTTTTCAGTGTGAGGTCGAGGAATGTCGATACCGGTTCAAATCACCTTTCGCGGCCTGCCTCCCTCGGAAGCGGTCGAGGCCCGCATCAACGAGCACGCCAACAAGCTGGCGACCTTTCACCGGCGGATCAATCAGTGCCGGGTCATGGTCGAGAGCCCTCATCGCCGCCATCAACACGGCAAGCTCTATCACGTCCGGGTCGACGTGACCTTTCCCGGCGGCGAGGTCGTCGTCGGCCGCGATCCACGCTCGAACCATGCCCACGAAGATGTTTACGTCGCCATCCGCGACGCCTTCGACGCCGCCCGCCGTCAAATCCAGGACTGGGTTCGCCGTCATCGCGACGGCCGGCCGCGCGACGAAAGCGTCGTCGAGGAAACCGGGTAACCGGAGGACCGAGCCATGAAAACCCAGACCCTTGGCCGAGACCACGACAGGGCCAGCCGCTTGACCCACGATCAGGTCGCCGAAATCGTCGGCGATATCGACGACGTCGCCTCGGCCGCGATCATCGCCACCGGCGCGACCCTGGAGGAGTTCGAGGAAGCGGTCACCTGGGCCAGCGGATCGAGCCGCCTGGCCCGCGAGCTGAAGCGGCCGCTTACCGGCAGGGTGGCCGAGCTGTTCGAAATTCTGACGACCGATCGGGATTTCGAGGAGAGCGCGGACTGATGATGCCGATCGGCGCGAGGCGGGCGTGGCGGATGCGAGGCGAATGATGGGCAAACGACGACGGAAAGCGCCTTACGTTCCCGACAATTGCCGCGTCTGCCGGGTCCACGAGGCCGCCATTTGCGCGCCCTTGACGCGCGACGAGCTGTGCCTGTTCCAACAGTTCAAGAGCGAGACCCGCCAGGTTCCGGCCGGCCAAGACATCTACACCCAGGGGGGGCGCGCGGACGAGGTCTTCACCCTGCTCGACGGCTGGGTGGTGCTCTATGAAATTCTCGAGAACGGCCGCCGCCAGGTGCTCGATTTCGCTCTCTCCGGCGCCTTTCTGGCTTTCGCGTCCAATCTCGACGCGCCGGCCACCCATGCCGCCCAGGCGATCACCGACGCATCGCTTTGCGTCTTCCCCCGCGAGCGCCTGATCGAGATGCTCCGCGCCTATCCAGAGGTGCTGATGCGCCTGGCCTGGCTGACGGCGCGCGACAAGTTTCTGGCCCAAGGGCACCTGACCAACGTCGGCCGGCGGCCGGCGCGCGAACGGGTGGCGCATCTGCTGCTCGAACTATTCCATCGTCGGCGCGCGCTCGAACCCGCCGGTGACGGCGACAGCATCGCCCTGCCCCTGACCCAGGAGCATATCGGCGACGCCCTGGGGCTGACGGCGGTGCATGTCAACCGGACGCTGCGCAAGCTGCGCGAAGACGGCCTGCTGGCGCTCAAGGGCCGCACCCTGGCGATCCTCGATCCGGACGGTCTGGCCGCGATCGCCGGCTTCGACGCCGAAACCCTGGACGGGCAGACCCCGGCCTCGGGCCACGCCGCCCGCCCGCGCCCCCGGGTGATCGTCGGTTAAAGCGCAATCCGAACAGGTGGAACCGCCCGGATCGCGCCAGCCCGCCATCGCGGCCCGCCGCGCGCGCGGCGGGAGCCCGCGTGGCGATTGAACGCGGGACAGCTTTACCGCGTAAAGGTGACCGGAAAAGGCGCTAACCGGCGCCCGGCGGTTGGTGGCGGCTCAGCACGGCACCCGGTCGGCGAGGTGGCGTGGGAGATCGTGATCGGCGACGGTGGTGAGGTCCTTGTCGATCTCGGCCATGATCCGCGACCGGACGCGCTCGGAGATCAGCTTGCGAAGATCGCCGAGCGTCGCCGGCGGCGCCACCACCACCAGCCCATCGAAGCGATCGGCGGCCGCCGCCTCGTCCATGAGGGCGGCGATCTCGCGGGCGAAACGGGTCTTTTCGAAGCGCTGCCAATCGACCTTCGGCTCCATCGCGTGACGGGTGCCGTCGCCGCTGCTTTCGAAGGCCCGCCCCGGCTTGTCGCCGCCGAGCGATCGCGTGGGCGCGCGCGCGGCGGCCCAGTCTCTCTCGGCGACCGGCGCCAGGCCGTGGCCACGCCCGAGCGCGACCAGAATTCGCGCCCGCGCGCCGTCGGCGATCAAGACCCACACAAGTTTTTTCTTAACCATCATCGCGTCAACCTTGGAAACCATGAAACGAGATCATACATACCAGGAGATGCGTTCTCGTATCGGCGGCGTCTTTATATGGGCGGAGCAGGGGCTCCGCCTTGATGTCGATCAACGCATCGCGAAGCCGTTAACGTTAAAATTCATGCTGTCCTCGATCATGACCTCGGCATTAACGAACTCTTAACGACATTTAATGCAGGTTAACGGTCAGGACCAAACTCCACGCCTTGACGCGTGGGGCGCCAAGGGGGCCGACCAGCCACCGGGCGCCATGACTAACTATAAAATTTGAGTGGATCGATCGTGATAGCCAAACCGCATGCCACGCCCGCCGCCGAGGATTCGGCGGCGTCGTCGGTCGCGGTCGCGATCGGCGCCGCAGGGACGGACCACGACGTGCCCACCGCCGATGTCATCGACCTCTTGTCGTCCGACGTGGCGGCCGCCCGGGCGCGCCGTGCCAACGTTCATGTCGCGCCGGTTTCGACCCGTTGGGCCGACGCCGATATCGCCGGCAATATCCGCATGGCCCTCGAGGCCCGTCTCGGCTACTTGCCCGAGACCCTCGATATCAAGGTGATCGACAGCGTCGTCTCGCTGGCCGGTTATCTCGAGAACGGAAGCCAGAAGACCATCGTCGAGGAAACCGTCGACGCCATGACGGGGGTGCGCTCGGTGGTCAACGGCATCCGCATCATGCCGCCGAGCCGGCTCGCCATGCGAAGCGTTCACCGCTGACGCCATCCCGGAAGGTCGATCCGCCGCGCGGGTCGACCGTTCCGGTCAGTCGCGCCCCAGCCACGCGACCGCGGTCTCGACGCGACCGTCGCCGTGCAGCAGAAAGCGGCGAAACCCCGGCGGCGCGTCGGCCACCGCGAGGTCGCCGTCCGCATCGCGGGTGAACTGAAAACTGCTCGCCGGGGTTCCGTACAGTCCGAGGTCGCCGCGCGCGCCGTCGAAGGCCTGATGGATATGCCCCCAGGTCAGCGCCCGCGCCCGCGAATGCCGGTCGAGGACCGCGAACAGGGGCTCGGCCGCCGCGAGGCCGAGGCTGTCGCCCCAGGCGCCGCCGACCGCCACCGGGTGGTGATGGAGGGCGACCATCGCCGGGGTCTCGGGCGAGACCGCCAAGGTCCGATCGAGAGCCGCGAGCTCGTCCGCCGACAACGCCCCGTCGTCCTCTCCGGCGACGGTCGTATCGAGCATGATCACGTCCCAGCCGCCGACCGTGAAAGAGCGCCCCAGCGCCACCCCCTCGCGGGGCAGCGCCCGGGTCATCACCGCCGGCAGATCGTGATTGCCGGGCAGGCAATGGATTGGCGCGCCGATGGTCGCCAGCAGCGCGGACAGACGGCGATAGGCGGCGGCGGAGCCGTCCTGGGTGAGATCGCCGCTCACCAGCACCGCGTCCGGGCGGGCGCGGGCCGCCTCGGCGACCACGGCGGCGACCGCGGCCTCGGTATCGACGCCGCGAAGGCGCGCGTGCGGCTCGGCCATCAAATGACAGTCGGTGATCTGGATCAGAACGGCCGGCGCGGCGGACATGGGGCGGCAGCATATCCGGGGCTGACAGGCGCCACAACGCGCGACTAGCCTTATTTTCGGTCACCTTTACGCGGTCAAGGCGAGCAGCGTTCAATCGCCACGCGGGCCGCCGCTCGAGGGCTGGCGCAATACGAACGGTTCCACCTATTCGGATTGCGCTCTAAGCTGGCCCGGGCAATTTCGGGGACCGCCATGACCAGTGACCAAAACGACGCCGCGCTCGACGATCTCTTGCGCGGGGTGATCGCCGCGCCCGAGGGGATCGACCCCAACGCCTGGATGGCGCTCGTTCAACCGCCGCCCGACGAGGCCGCGCGAGAGCGCCTGCGCGCGCGTAAGATCGCGCTCGCCGCCGCCACCGACGATGGCCTGGGTCCCGGCCCGGCGCCGCGCGCCCGGCTCGACGCGCTCCGGGCCGAAATGGTCCGGCGCGGCCTCGACGGGTTCATCGTTCCGCGCGCCGACGCCCACCATTCCGAATATCTGCCGCGCCGGGCCGAGCGCTTGCGGTGGCTGACCGGCTTCGCCGGCTCGGCCGGCCTGGCGGTGGTTCTCGCCCGGCGGGCGGCGATTTTCATCGACGGTCGCTATACGCTTCAGGTCCGCAGCGAGGTCGATGGCGATGTCTTCGAGTTCGGCCACCTGACCGACGACCCCGCCGACCGCTGGCTCGCCGGGGCCTTGCCGGCCGGCGCCAAGCTCGGCTACGACCCCTGGCTGCACACGCCCGAGGGCCTGGGCCGCTACCGCGACGCCTGCGCCAAGGCCGGGGCCGAACTCGTCGCCTGCGACGGCAACCCGATCGACGCCATCTGGGACAACCAGCCGCCGCCACCGATTTCCCCGTTGGTGGCGCATGGGATCGACTTCGCCGGCGAGAGCGCGGCCGACAAGCGCGCCCGCCTGGCCGCCGGCCTGCGCGACGACGGCATCGCGGCGGCGGTGATTTCGGCGCCCGAATCGATCGCCTGGCTGTTGAACGTGCGCGGCGCCGATGTTCCCAACTGCCCGATGAGCCTGGCCTTCGCCATCCTCCACGACGACGGCCGGGTCGATCTGTTCATCGACCGCCGCAAGCTCGTTCCGGGGCTCGACGCCCATCTCGGCGACCGGGTCTCGATCCGCGACCCCGGCGACCTCGGTCCGGCGCTCGACGCCCTCGCCGCCGCCGAGCGGCCGGCGCTGGCCGACCGGGCCGCGACCTCGGCCTGGATTTTCGACCGGGTCGCCGCCGCCGGGGGAAGCTTGCGCCCCGGCGCCGACCCTTGCGCCCTGCCCAAGGCGCGCAAGAACCCGACCGAGGTGGCCGGCGCCCGGGCCGCGCATCGCCGCGACGGGGTGGCGATGGCCCGCTTCCTCGCCTGGCTCGACGCCACCGCGCCCGGGGCCACGCTGACCGAGATCGCCGTCGCCGAGCGGCTCGCCGCCTTGCGCGCCGAGGGCAAGCGTTTTCGCGGCCTCAGCTTCCCGACCATCGCCGGAGCCGGCCCCGACGGCGCCATCGTCCACTACCGCGCCCACCCCGATCACGACCGCCGGATCGAGCCCGGCATGCTGCTCCTACTCGATTCCGGCGCCCAGTATCTCGACGGCACCACCGACATCATCCGGACCATCGCCATCGGCACGCCAAGCGCCGAGCAGCGGCGCCATTTCACGGCCGTGCTCAAGGGCCATATTGCGCTGGCGACGGCGCGCTTTCCCGCCGGAACCAGCGGCAGCCAGCTCGACGGCCTGGCCCGCGCGCCGCTGTGGCGCCTGGGGCTCGACTACGACCACGGCACCGGCCACGGCGTCGGCAGTTATCTCGGCGTCCACGAGGGGCCGCAGCGGATCGCCAAGGCGCCCAACCGGGTGGCGCTGGAACCGGGCATGATCTGCTCCAACGAACCCGGTTATTACCGGACTGGGGCGCATGGTATCCGGATCGAGAACCTGGTGACCGTGATCGCGGTTTCGATCGCGGGCGCCGACCGGCCGATGCTCGGCTTCGAGACCCTGACGCTCGCCCCGATCGACCGCCGCCTGATCGATCCGGCGATGCTGGTAGAGAGCGAAATCGCCTGGCTCGACCGCTACCACGCCCGCGTCCGCGACACCCTGGCCCCCACGCTGGACGCCGAAACCGCGACCTGGCTGGCCGCCGCGACCCGCCCCCTCGGCGAGGGATGTGTCAGCCGCCGGTGAGGGGGCGCTCATGGGGTTTCGATTCCGACCGTGACAAGGATGGGGCGATTTCATAGGCTGGTTGGATCGACCGGGGGTGGAGACAAGATGAATAAGCCGGGCGCGGATGCGGTCGTTCCGGCATGACCCCGACGGGGAGGAGTTCGGTATGACGTTAACCACGAAGACCCTGAGCGCGCTTATCCTGGCCACGGGTTTCGGCCTCGCCGCCGCCCTGTCGCCGCCATCGGCGATCGCGGCCGAGAAGCGCGGCGGAACCCTGGTGATCGGCTCGACCCAGAAGCCCCGCCATCTCAACCCGGCGGTGCAATCGGGCATCGCGACGGCGGTTCCCGGAACCCAGATCTTCGCCACCCCGCTGCGCTTCGACGAGAACTGGAACCCGAGCCCCTATCTGGCGGAAAGCTGGGAAGTGTCCGGCGACGGCCTGAGCGTGACCTTGAGGCTGCGCAAGAACGCCCGCTTCCACGACGGCGCCCCGATCACCTCGGAAGACCTCGCGTTCTCGCTGATGACGGTCAAGGAGAACCATCCCTTCAAGGCGATGTTCGCGCCGGTCACGGCGGTGGAAACGCCCGATCCCCAGACCGCGATCATCAGGCTCGCTCATCCCCATCCGGCCATCCTGCTGGCCATGTCGTCGGCCTTGCTGCCGGTAATCCCGAAGCATATCTACGGCGACGGCCAGGACATCAGGTCCCACCCCGCCAATTCCAAGCCGGTGGGCTCCGGCCCCTTCAAGCTGGTCGAGTTCAATCCCGGCCAGGACATCATCTTGGAACGCAACGCCGATTATTTCATGCCGGGGAAGCCGTATCTGGACCGGATCATCATCCGCAACTACAAGGACGCGACCAGCTTGGCGCTCGCGGTCGACAAGGGCGAGGTCGACATGTACCCCTTCCTGGCCGCCGCCCGCGACATCAACCGCCTCAAGAAAAACGACAATCTGGTGGTGACCAGCAAGGGCTACGCGGCGGTCGGGCCGATCAACTGGCTGGCCTTCAACACCACCAAGGGCGTTCTCAAGGACAAGCGGGTCCGCAAGGCCATCGCCTACGCCATGGACCGCGATTTCATCGTCAACGCCTTGCAGGGCGGGGCCTCGACCCCGGCCACCGGCCCGATCGCCAACGACAGCCCGTTCTATACCGGCGACGTCGAGCGGTACGACGTCGATCTCGACAAGGCCAACGCGCTGCTCGACGAGGCCGGCCTTCCCCGCGCGGGAGACGGTTCCCGCTTCGCGCTAACCATCGATTATATTCCGGGCCTTCCCGAGCAGCAGAAAAGCATCGCCGAATATCTGCGCTCGCAGCTCAAGAAAGTGGGCATCGCGCTGACCGTGCGGGCGGCGCCCGATTTCCCGACCTGGGCCAAGCGCGTCAGCACCCATGATTTCGATCTGACCATGGACGTGGTGTTCAACTGGGGCGACCCGGTGATCGGCGTTCACCGCACCTATCTTTGTTCCAACATCAAGATGGGCGTGATCTGGTCGAACACCCAGAGCTACTGCAATCCCAAGGTCGACGCGATCCTCGACCGAGCCGGCAAGGAGACCGATCAGGCGAAGCGCGTGGCGCTCTATAAGGAGTTCCAGAAAATCGTCGTCGACGAGGTGCCGCTCGCCTATGTCAATCTTCTTCCCTACCACACGGCCTATAACAAGAAGATCGGCAATCCGCCGCTCTCCATCTGGGGAGCGATGGCGCCCCTCGACGAGGTCTACTGGAAGAAATAGGGCGCCCTTGGGGGACGGTACCGGGATGGCGCGGGTCGCGCGGCCGCGCCATTCCCTTCTCCGGTTAAGGTGACGCCATGCGGGTTCTCGGCATCGTCGCGCGACGCCTGGCCTACGCGGCGGCGCTGATCCTCGCGGTCATCGTGCTGAATTTCCTGCTGGTGCATCTCGCGCCCGGCGATCCGGCCGAGGTGATCGCCGGCGAGATGGGGGGGACCACGCAGGAAATCCTGGCCGAAATTCGCCACGCCTACGGGCTGGACAAGCCGCTGCACGAACAGCTTTTCATTTACCTCGGCCGCATCCTGCGCGGCGATCTCGGGCAATCCTTCTATTACAATCTGCCGGTCGCCGATCTGATCCTCGGGCGGCTCGGGGCGACGCTTCTACTGGTCGTCGCGGCGCTGGTCTGGTCGGTCGTGATCGGCACCTTCCTCGGGGTTATCGCGGCGCGCCGGCCCGACAGCCCGTTCAGCCATTTCATCACGATCCTGTCGCTGGTCGGCTATGCGGCGCCGGTGTTCTGGACCGGCATCGTGCTGGTGATCATCTTCGCCTGGCTGATCCCCATCTTCCCCATCGCCGGCATGGCCGACGCCGGCATCGAGGGGGGCGGGCTGGCCAAGGCGTTCGATATCGCCCGCCATCTCTTTCTGCCGGCCTTCACCCTCGGCATCATCTACTTGGCGCAATACAGCCGCCTGGCGCGGGCGAGCATGCTGGAGGTGCTCGGCGCCGATTACATCCGCACCGCCCGGGCTAAAGGCCTGAGCGAGCGGGTGGTGGTGGGTAAGCACGCGCTGCGCAACGCCATACTGCCGATCATCACCATCGCCGGCTTGCAATTCGGCGGCCTTATTTCCGGCGCCGTGCTGGTGGAAACGGTGTTTAGCTGGCCCGGCCTCGGTACCCTGGCGCTGGATGCGATTCTCGGTCGCGATTACCCGACCATCCTGGGCATCCTGTTCTTGTCGGCGGTGATGGTGATCATCGCCAATATCCTGACCGACCTCTGTTACCGCTTGGCCGATCCGCGCATCGATACCGGCGGCCGCTAGGACGGGATGATGGTCGACAATACGGACATCGAGACGGCGGCGGCGACGACAGCCACCGGCCCGCCCCCCGTGGAAAGCCCGGCCCGCGAGGCCTGGCGCATGTTTGCCCGCAACAAGGCGGCGCTGCTGGGGCTGATCCTGCTGACCGGGATCGTTCTGATGACCCTGCTCGGGCCTTATCTCTATCCGGGAGATCCGTTCGAGATCGTCTGGGCGCCCTTCACCCCGCCCGGCGTGACGGCCAGCGCGCCGTTCGGCACCGATTATCTCGGTCGCGACGTTCTCGCCGGGATCATCAAGGGCGGCGCCGCGACGCTCGCGGTCGGCGCCTCGGCCGCCGTGCTGACGGTGGTCATCGGCATCGCCGTCGGCGCCTTCGCCGGGTTCGCCGGCGGCGTCATGGATGAAATCCTGATGCGCGTCACCGAGTTCTTCCAGGTTCTGCCGCCGCTCTTGTTCGCCATGGTGCTGGTGGCGCTGTTCTCGCCCACCCTCGCGACCGTCGCCATCGCCATAGGCGTGGTGAGCTGGCCGCAAACGGCGCGCCTGACCAGGGCCGAATTTCTCAAGATCAAGCGGCTCGAATACGTGATGGCCGCGCGCTCGATCGGCGCCCGCGACGGCCGCCTCATGTGGGGCGTGATCCTGCCCAACGCGCTGCCGCCGCTGATCGTCTCGGCGACCCTCGTCATCGGCGTCGCCATTCTGTTCGAGGCCGGCCTCAGCTTCCTCGGCTTGACCGACCCCAACGTCATGAGCTGGGGCTACATGATCGGTTCCAGCCGCCAATACATCATCGATTCGTGGTGGGCGGTCACCTTTCCCGGCAGCGCCATTTTCGTCACCGTGTTGAGCGTCAGCCTGATTGGCGACGGCCTCAACGACGCCTTCAATCCCCGGCTTCGCGACCGCTGAGGATGGGGGCGGCGATGGTCGATACCGTGCTCGAGGTCGAGGGGCTGCGGGTGGAGTTCGCGACCCGGGGCGGGTTCGCCCGGGTGCTCGACGGCGTCGGCTTTACCCTCGATCGCGGCAAGACCCTCGGCATCGTCGGCGAATCGGGCTGCGGCAAGAGCATGACCGCGCTCGCGATCATGGGGCTGGTGCCGACCCCGCCGGGCCGGATCGCCGGTGGCGCCATCCGCCTCGGCGGCGAGAACCTGCTGGCGGCGCGCGAAAGTCGCCTGCGCGCGCTGCGCGGCAACGAAATCTCGATGATCTTCCAGGAGCCGATGACCTCGCTCAACCCGGTCTTTCCGGTCGGCGACCAGATCGCCGAAAGCGTGCGCCTGCACCAGGGGGCGAGCCCGGCCCGGGCGCGCGCCCACGCGGTGGAGATGCTGAAGGCGGTCGGCATCCCGGCGCCCGAGCGCCGCGCGCGGGAATACCCCCACCAGTTGTCCGGCGGCATGCGGCAACGGGTGATGATCGCCATGGCCCTGGCCTGCGGACCGAGCATCCTGATCGCCGACGAACCGACCACGGCGCTCGACGTCACCGTTCAAGCGCAAATCTTCGACCTGCTGGAGACCTTGCAGCGCGAGACCGACACGGCGATCATCCTCATCACCCACGACATGGGGGCCATCGCCGAGATGGCCGACCGGGTGCTGGTGATGTACGCGGGCCGGGTGGTCGAGGAAGGGACGGTGGACGAAATTCTGGATCACCCGGGCCACCCCTACACCCGGGGGCTGATCACCTGCGTGCCCCGGCTCGACCCCACGCCCGGGCCGGAGCGCCCCTACCTAGCCGAAATCCCGGGAATCGTGCCGGCGCTCACCGAGATCGGCGGCGGCTGCGCCTTCGCCCCGCGCTGTGACCAGGCCATGGCCAGATGCGCCACCCACGCGCCGCCCACTCTCGATGGCGGCGGCCGCCATCGGGCGGCTTGCTGGTTGCTGAAAGAAAAGGGCTGGTCGTGACCGACCGCGACGCCGGCGCGCCCGCCTTTCTCGTCCTGCGCGATCTCAAGGTCCATTTCCCGCTCAAGCGTCGCGGCCTGTTCGCGCCCGCCGCCCGGGTTCACGCCGTCGATGGCGTGAGCCTCGACGTGCGGCGCGGCACCACCTTCGGCATCGTCGGCGAAAGCGGTTCGGGCAAGACCACCACCGCGCTCGCCGTGATGCGGCTGACGCGGATCACCTCGGGTTCCATCGGCCTCGACGGCCAAGACCTGACCGCCCTCGAGGGCGCGGCCTTGCGGGCGGCGCGGCGCAGGATCCAGATCATCCTCCAGGACCCCTATTCATCGCTCAATCCCCGCCTGCGGGCGGGCGCGATCGTGCGCGAACCGATGGATTTGATGGACGTCGGGGCGCCCGGGGAGCGCGATGGGCGGGTCGCCGAGCTGTTCCGCCGGGTGGGCTTGCGCCCGGAGCAACAGGCGCTGTTTCCGCATCAGTTTTCCGGCGGCCAGCGCCAGCGCATCGGCGTCGCCCGGGCGCTCGCCACCCAGCCCGAGGTGATCGTCTGCGACGAGCCGGTCTCGGCGCTCGACGTGGCCATCCAGGCGCAAATCCTCAACCTGCTGCGGCGGCTGCAAGGCGATTTCGGCCTGACCTATCTGTTCATTTCCCACGATCTCGGCGTGATCCAGTACATGTGCGACGACATCGCCGTCATGTACCTCGGCCAGGTGGTGGAACAAGCGGATCGGATCGCTCTCTTCGCCAAGCCCCTGCACCCCTATACCCATGCGCTCTTGTCGGCGGTGCCCACGGTCCAACACCGCGACCGGGTCGGGCGGATCAAGCTGCGGGGCGATCCGCCGAGCCCGATCGATCCGCCGCCGGGCTGCCGCTTCGCCGCGCGCTGTCCATTCGCCGAGGCCCGCTGCCGCGACGAAAGCCCGGTCTTGCGTCCGATCGGCGGCGATGGCCATAAAGTGGCCTGTCACCTGGTCGGCGACGACGGCGTCGCGCCGCATCGACCGGCGGCGGCCTGACACCGCGATCGGGAGAATAAGGAAAGGCCATGGCGACCATCGACACGATCTATCTCAACGGCGCCGTCTTGACCATGGACGCGGCCGACAATCGCGCCGAGGCGGTGGCCGTGAGCGGCGGGCGGATCGCCGCCGTCGGCCCGAACGACGAGATCGGCGCCCTCGCCGGGCCGGATACCGTCGTCGTCGATCTCGCCGGCCGAACCCTGATCCCCGGCTTCGTCGACGCGCATAGCCATTTCCCCGAATCGGGCCGCCTCGCGACCACCAGCGTCGATCTCAACAGCCCGCCGATCGGCGCGATGACATCCATCGACGATCTCGTCGCCGCGCTCCGCGCCAGGGCGGCGACGACGCCGGCGGGCGCGTGGATCGTCGGCAACGGCTACGACGATTCGCTCCTGGCCGAGAAGCGCCACCCCAGCCGCGCTGATCTCGACCGGGTGTCGACCGCGCATCCCATCCTGGCGGTTCATATCTCCCACCATCTCGGCGCCGCCAATTCCCGCGCCTTGGCGCTGCTGGGGATCGACCGCGCGACGCCGCAACCGGCGGGCGGGCTGATCCGCAAGGACGCGGCAAGCGGCGAGCCCGACGGCGTGCTCGAGGAAACGGCGCTGTTCTCGGCCGTCGGCCAAGTTCCACCGCCGACCGAGGCGCAAGACCTCGCCACCATCGCCGCCGCCCGCGACCAATACCTCGCCGCCGGCGTGACCTCGGCCCAGAACGCGATGGCCGATACGCGCCTCATCGCCCGCCTCGCGACGGCCGCCGAGCGGGGCCTGCTACCGCTCGACGTGATGGCCTTCCCGACCTGGGAGTTGGCGCTCCGGATCGCGCGCGGCGAGACGCGCGCGCGCTTGCCGGCCAATGGCCGGGTCAAGCTGGGCGCCGCCAAGGTCTTCCAGGACGGTTCGATCCAGGGCTATACCGGCTATCTCTCCAAGCCCTACCATGTTCCCTACAAGGGCGACGCGGGCTATCGCGGCTATCCCATCCAAAGCCGCGAGCGGCTGACCGAGATCGTCGGCGCGCTCCACGCCGAGGGCTTGCAGATCGCCATTCACGGCAACGGCGACGCGGCCATCGACGATATTCTCCACGCCTTCGCCGCCGCCCAGCGCGCCCACCCGCGACCCGACGCGCGCCATATCCTGGTGCACGCGCAAATGGCGCGCGACGATCAGCTCGATACCATCAAGACGCTCGGCGTCGTGCCCAGCTTCTTCACCCTGCACACCTATTATTGGGGTGACCGCCATCGCGATATTTTCCTGGGCCCGGCGCGCGCGGCGCGGATCAGCCCGGCCCGCTCGGCCGTGGATCGGGGCCTGCGCTTCACCATCCATTGCGACACCCCGGTGGTGCCGATGACGCCGCTCCTGTTGGTCTGGGCGGCGGTCAACCGCCTCTCCACCGGCGGCGCCACCATCGGCGCGGATCAGCGCATCACCGCGCTCCAGGCCCTCCGCGCCGTCACCATCGACGCCGCCTGGCAGGGCTTCGAGGAAGACGCCAAGGGCTCGATCGAACCCGGCAAACGCGCCGACCTGCTCATCCTCTCCGCCAACCCCCTGACCGACCCCATGGCCATCAAGGACATCGCGGTGCAAGAGACCATCATCGCCGGCCACACCGTCCACCGCGCCGCGCCCGGTCAAGGCAGGGCGTAGTCGACACGGGTCGGCGAATTGGGGGCTTTCCCTTATTCTTTTCTCACTTATTCTCGAGCTCCGGGACCGACCGTCGTAGTGGCTGAATCCACCAATTGGGGGCGATCGTGAGCCCTTCGCTTTCTGGTATTTCGGCCTTCAGGTGATCATTATCGCCACGGACCACGACAATCTGGGCTGCACCCGTATTCGTTAGGATGTTCCGGACACGACGCAGCAATGCAATGCCTACTGTCTGTCCGACCCCGGGCTTGACGAAGGTGCATCGACCGGGACTCGGGGATCATCCGCGACGCCCTGGCCGAGGCGGGGATCAAGGATGGCATCATGCACAAGGCGCGCCGCAACGCCCCGCTCAAGGCTTGGCGGCGTTGGCTCAACAAGGCGCTCTCGCCGATCCTGTTCAGGCCAACAATTCAATCATCGCGGAGCGCACGCCATTACGCGAAGCTCTCCACAATGACGATCCCAAGCCCTTCTTCCGGACCGCCGTTCCCGACATTATCCTCGGCAAGGTCGCGCGCGAGACACAGGCATTGGCGTCAATGCAGTAGTATCCCACCCGCCGCATCGATTTTGCTTTTGGAGTATTCTGGCGTTACCCATGCCATGTCGTGGCTATCCACGGTTTCATAGTGAACAGGCGCCATATGTGCATCACTACAGGAGGCGCTTATAAATTCATCCGCCCGCCAGGGTTTAACTAGTACAATATCGTCAAGAGAATCACCAAGAGAAAGGACGCCCGACCGTGCTGAGCGTCGTCGTTCCGACCCTCGACGCGGCCGGCGATCTGCCCGCCATGGTCGCCGGCCTGGCCTCGGGCGGGGCGATGGTCGGCGAGATCGTGGTCTGCGACGGTGGCTCGTCGGACCCCAGCGTCGCGGTCGCCGAGGCCCATGGCGCCCGGGTGGTCGCGGCGGCGCCGGGGCGCGGCGGTCAGCTCATGGCCGGGGCGGCGGCGGCGGGGGGCGATTGGCTCCTCTTTCTTCACGCCGATACCCGCCTCGCCGCGGGCTGGGCGAGGGAGGCCGCGCGTTTCATGGCCGAGCCCGGCAACCAGCGCCGCGCCGCCGTTTTCCGCTTCGCGCTCGACGACGATTGTTCGGCCGCGCGGCGGCTCGAAGCCTTCGTCGCCTGGCGCTGCCGCGCGCTCGGCCTCGCTTACGGCGATCAGGGGCTGCTGATCTCGCGCGCGTTTTACGACGCCCTCGGCGGCTTTCGCCCCCTGCCGCTGATGGAGGACGTCGATATGGCGCGGCGGATCGGCCGCCGGCGGCTGGTCTTTCTGGATAGCGCCGCCGTCACCTCGGCGCGGCGCTATCGCCGGGCCGGCTATTTTCGCCGCACCGCGCGCAACGCGACCTGCGTCGGCCTGTTCTTTCTTGGCCTGCCGCCGCGCGCCATCCGCCGCCTCTACGGGTGAGCCAGGCCCGCCATCTCGTGGTCTTCGTCAAGGCGCCAAGATTGGGCGCGGTCAAGACGCGCCTCGCGGCCGATATCGGCGCGCTCGCGGCGTGGCGGTTCTATCGCGCCATGACCGCGCGGCTGCTGCGCCGGCTTGGCCGCGACCGGCGCTGGCGCCTGTGGCTGGCGGTGACCCCCGACCGCTTCGCCCACGGCCCCGCCTTCTGGCCGCCGACGCTGCCGCGCCTGGCCCAGGGTGGCGGCGATCTCGGCCGGCGCATGGCGCGGGTGCTGAACGCCCTGCCGCCGGGGCCGGCGATAATCGTCGGCAGCGACGTTCCCGGCATCGGCGTCGATCACGTCGCCCGCGCCTTCGCCGCGCTTTCCGCCCACGATCTGGTCTTCGGCCCGGCCGCCGACGGCGGCTACTGGCTGGTGGGGGCCAGGCGGCGGCCCTTGCCGAGGGGGATGTTCGCGAATGTGCGCTGGTCGTCGGCGCACGCCCTCGCCGATACCCTGGCCGGCCTCGATCGCCGTCGCTCGGTGGCCCTGATCGATCGCCTCGCCGACGTCGATCGCGGCGCCGACCTGGCTATCGCTCGGTCAGGCGCGGCAGGAGCTCGATGAAGTTGCAGGGCCGATAGCGGATATCGAGCTGGTGGACGAGGATTTCGTCCCAAGCGTCGCGGCAGGCGCTGGGCGAGCCCGGCAAGGCGAACAGATAGGTCCCCCCGGCGACCCCGGCGGTGGCGCGTGACTGGATGGTCGAGGTCTTGATCTTGTCCCAGCTCACCATCCGGAAGACCTCGCCGAAGCCGGGGATTTCCTTCTCGTAGACGTCGTGGAAGGCCTCCGGCGTCACGTCGCGTCCGGTGACCCCGGTGCCGCCGGTGGCGATCACCACGTCGACCCCGGGCTCGGCGATCCAGGCCCGGAGCTGGTCGGCGATCAGGTCGCGCTCGTCCCTAACGATGCGGCGGTCGGCGATCCGGTGGCCGGCCTTGGCGATCCGCTCGACCAGGGTGCGGCCCGATTTGTCGTCGGTCTCGGTCCGGCTGTCGGAGACCGTCAGCACGGCGATATTGACGGCGATGAAGGGGCGTTTCTCGTCAATTCCGGGCATCGGCGATCCGGGGCTCCCGATCGAGGGCGGTGTAGATGGGCCAGTCGCCCGCGACGATGGCGTCGAGCGTCGGCGTCGGCTGGCCGAGACGGGCGCGATAAATCCAGAAATTGCTCATCACCCGCTCGATGAAGACGCGCGTTTCGCGCGCGGGCAGGCTCTCGATGAACATGAGCGGGTCGTCGCGGCGCGCGTCGCGGCGCCATTTGCGCAGGTTGCCGGGGCCGCCGTTATAGGCCGCCGCGAGGTAGAGGAGATTGCCCGCCACCGCCGGCCGGCCGAGCAGATAAAGGACGTAGCGCTGGCCGAGCTCCAGATTGAAGGCCGGGTCGTAGAGCCTGCGCCGCAGGCGCTTGCGCTCGCCCGCCCCGCGAGCGACGAAGGCGGCGGTGCGCGGCATCAACTGCATCAGACCGCGCGCCCCGGCGCCGCTCCGGGCGCGGGCGTTGAAGGCGGATTCCTTGCGCACGATGGCGTGGATCAGGGCGCGATCGACGCGATAGCCGCTCTCGGGCCGCCACGGCAACAGCGGGTACATGGTGCCGTCGTGGCGGCGGCCGTCGGCGGCGGTCAGGCGGCGGGCGATGCGGAACTGGGCCGAGGGCGCGCCGATCCGCGTCGCCAGCGCCAGGATGGCCTTGTCGAGGGCCGGCGCGCGCCCCGGATCGAGCCGCTTGAGCTCGGCCTCGGCGCGCCGGTCCTGGCCGATCTGGGCCAGGGCTATGGCCCGCATCGCCGCCGGCACCCGGGTCACGATCGCCATGTCGCGGTCGGTCAGCGGCGGCGGCGCGAAGGTGAAATCGGGCACCTCGCCGAGGGCGCGCAGGGCGAGCAGGCCGTAGAAGCTGCGCGGATGATTGGCGGCGGCGCGCAAGAAGCGGCTGACGCGCTCGGGCCGGCGGGTGATCAAGTCGAGCCGCGCCGCCCAATAAGCGCCGGCGGCGTGCAGGTCCTCGCCGATCCCGTCGGCGGCGGCGACGATTTCGAAATCGCGCCGCGCCACTTCATAATCCCCCGACCGGTAGCCGGCGAGCCCGCCGACCCAGGCGGCCAAGGGCACCAGCGTGCCCGAGCGGTCGACGCTGGCGTTGGCCAGCGCCAGCGCGCGTTCGTCGTCGCCCTTGATGAAAAAGGCGTGGGCCACGGCGCCGCGCAGGATATCGAATTCGAGCGGATCGGCCAGCGCGCGCAGTTCGTCGCCCTTGAGATGCTTCGCCGCGCCGGCGGCCTGGCGGCGCCGTAGATGGCGCTTGATATGGGCGACCAGCTTGGCGAAGGCGCGGCGCTGTTCTGGCGTCCGCCGCCGGGGCGAGATGTAGTCGGGCAGCAGCGGCGTCGCCAGCGACCGCGCCGCCGGCGGCTGGCGCGGCAAGATCGGCGCCCGGGGGAGGCGCGCGCTCTTGGGCTTGCGTCGGAGCGCGAGCTTATAGATGCGCGCCGCCTGGGGGTGGTCGGCGTAGAGCTTGAGCCAGTCGCGCAGTTCGCGGAACTTGGAGCGATAGCGGGTCGGGTGAAGGTAGCGCTGGGCGAGGACCTGACCCATCAGGATGCGGTCGCCGAGTTTTTTGATCGCCTTGTCGGCCTCGGGCCAGTGGCCGTCTTCCTGGAGCGCGAAGATGCGCTTGTAGAGCGCCGCGTCGGCCGCCGACAGCACCGCCGGCAAGGGCGCCTCGCGGGCGATCTCGGCGTCGCCCGGACGCAGGGCGGCGATGGTCACCGGCGTGTCGGTAACCGGCTGGGCGCTTGCCACGCCCACGGCGAGCCCGCCGAGGGCGACCAATACCAACGCCAATCTCGCGACCGATCGACGTTCCGTCAACCAACACCACCCCATCGACGCCAAGTCCCCAGCCCCCAAGCACAAGCCCCTTCTATAGGAAACGCCCGGGCTCCCGGCAAGGGCGAAGGCATGACGTCACTCAGTCGTTCTTCCCGTCGAGGCGGGCGCGGACGGCGAGCAGGTCGCGCCAAGCCTCGCGCTTGCGGCCCGGCTGGCGGAGTAGGAAGGCGGGATGATAGGTGGCCATGGAGGGGATCGGCGCCGCCAGGCCAGGGCTCGAATATTGCCGCCAAGTGCCGCGCAGACGGGTGATCCCCTCGGCGCGGACGAGCATCGCCTTGGCGGCGATGCCGCCGACCAGGACCAGCACCTCGGGCGCCACCAGTTCGATCTGGCGGCGGGTGAAGGGCCGGCAGGTGGCGATCTCCTCGGCGGTCGGCGAGCGGTTGCCGGGCGGCCGCCAGAACAGGATGTTGGTGACGTAGACCCGGTCGCGCTCAAGGTCGATGGCCGCCAGCATGCGGTCGAGAAGCTGGCCGGCGCGGCCGACGAAGGGCCGGCCCTGGCGATCCTCGTCGGCCCCCGGGGCCTCGCCGATGACCATCAGGCGGGCCTTGTCCAGGCCGTCGTCGATCACCGTGTTGCTGGCGGTTTCCTTGAGCCCGCAGCCCTCGAAGGCGCGGATCGCGGCGCGCAGCTCATCGAGGGTTTGGCAGCCGGCGGCGATCTCGGCCGCCGTGCGTTCGCCCGACCCCCGGGGGGCGGGCCTGTGTTGGGGGGGCGGCGGTTCGGGCGCTGGACTGGCCGCAGGAGGCGGGGCCGGCTTCGAGGCGGCGAAGCGGTCGATCGGCGCCTCGCCGATGGCCTCGTCGGCGCCGGCCTCGACATACCAAGCCAGCATTTCCCTGGCGCGATGATCGTTGGATGTGCCCCTGGACATGGCGACCGAGGCTAGCACGCGCCCTTGCTTATCGCCAGCGGCGCCCAAGGAGGGGAGCGGTCTCAATTGGAGAGCCACTTTTTCTTGCTTAGCGCGAAGGATAATATTCCGTTTTCACACAGTATGGACTCCCGGTTGATTCCCTGAGAGGATTAACCATCTTTTAGGGGGTATTGACTTAAATGTCAATTGAGGATGAGATAACGGATCGGGTCTCGAGGGGCATGCTCTATCCGCTTTTACCCGAAGCGCCAGGAGAAGCCCCACGTAGAGCGATGTTATTATCTGAGCAACTTTGGGGTGTGTTGATCTCGCCGGAAGGTGATAAGAACTGGGAACAGAGAGTTGGTGAGCTTAGAGCAGACTTGGAAATGTTTGTCGCAGGTGAAATTATTCTACCAAAATATTTGTTTCTTCTGTACCCTGCTAGGGATGGTGTCTGGGAAATCCGCAGCGCGGATACCGCTCCATCTATTCGTGTATTGGGTATGTTTCCAGAGAAAGATATCTATGTAGCCACAAATTATGCGCTTAGTGTCCGGCTGAAAAAGAGTTGAGTGGAATCAGCCTATTGTGGTTCCATCGTTGTGGTGAACCAGCGATGGAGGCACAAGATGTGGACCGAGACCACTCGTCCCAAGTATGAGCGTTCG
>Ga0114931_10000564_pt1 | contig 45056 bp, 43 predicted proteins | sample 2SBtaG_FD_89579 | JGI IMG/M metagenome (GOLD analysis project Ga0114931, IMG submission 89579) | Deep subsurface microbial communities from Kolumbo volcano to uncover new lineages of life (NeLLi) - 2SBTROV14_V59a metaG | ecosystem: Environmental > Aquatic > Marine > Volcanic | place: Kolumbo... | reverse complement strand
TATTCCGGTTCCGGTGGGCTTCGGCACATCCTCTTGGCCTTTATTTGGCTCCTTGACATACTGTGTATTCTACCACCTTTCCTTTACTATTCAAAGGCTTAACATTGACAAAGTAGAAATAGTGATTCTCCTTATTTGAGATCGGCGATGGCCGCGCCGAAGTTGATGTGGAACGGTTGTCCGCCGATGACTAGGGCAGGCACGGATTTCACGCCGACTGTTTCGGCCTCGGTGATACGCGCCTTGGCTTCCCCCAAGTGAACGATTTCGAGGTCAAAACGTGCCGGATCGATGGCGTCCGCGAGTTGCTGCTCGGCGGCGACACAGACCGGGCAACCGGCGTGGTAGAAGATGGCAGACGTTTTCATGTAAGGACTCCTAACGATATAGATCAAATAAAACCCCGTTCGCAGTGAACGGGGCGGTAAAACCGCCGTCAGGCGGCGGATTCGTACTCCGCGCAGTCGACCCGAAGGTGCCGATCCCCCATCGGAGCGCCGACTAACGCACAGAAATGCGGTGTGTCCGTAGCGGGGGCGACGTTCTCGCGGAAATGCCGGCAGCTCACGCAGGTGCGCTGCGGTGCGATTAATTGGCGCTGCTGCAATTGCTTGATCATCTTGATCACCAATCCGAACAGCACCTCCTGCTCTGTCCGGCTGAGCCCGGCCACAACTGGCGCGAAACTTCTGGGCCACGACTGGGCAATCTCGTGACCTGTGGACGTAGCTTTCAGAATTACTGCCCGCGCGTCTGATGCGTCCGCGTATTTGCGCAGCAATCGTTTGTTCTCTAACGTAGCCACCGCATCGCTGGCCGTCGCCTTGCGTACGCCGACATGGGCGGCGGTGGCGGTGAGCCTCGCCCCTTCGGGGCGATTGGTGACAAAGCGAAGGATGTCGACTTGGGTCGGCGACAAGCCCGCCGAGGCCGCAGCCTGCCAGTCAAGCTGGCGAGCGACAGCCGCCAGGCGGGTCAAACCGTCCGCCAGTCGGAGATCAAGTGGTACAGAGATTTGGTCGAAGCCCATGGTTAGGAATCCTAACTACATGATTGGTCCGCGTCAAGTACCAGATATGGAGTCCAACGGAACCTGTCAATGGTAAACGGGTCGCTACCCTTTACCGGACTGTAAAGCGCGAAGGGCAACGAGTAGCGGCCCCCCTTTTCATGCGAATCATGTTCTATTGGTTGCCAATCCCGCCTGCTTGGCCGCGGCGATCTGACGTTTGTCGGATGAAACGAACAGGTTGGCATTCCAACTTACGGTGACAGTTTACTAAACACACATTTTAAGACATGGTGTCTGCATGGCTCGCCTTCCCCGCCTTGTCGTTCCCGGCTACCCGCATCATGTGACCCAGCGTGGAAATCGTCGGGAACAAACCTTCTTTGAAGAGGATGACTACGCGCTCTATGAAGCATTACTGGCTGAGGCGGCGCGCAAGGCGGAGGCGGAGATATGGTGTTATTGCCTGATGCCGAACCATGTCCACATCATCATCGTGCCTTCGGACGCAGAAGGGCTGCGGCGTACCTTTGCTGATGTTCATCGGCGATATACCGGATATGTGAATGCCCGTATGCGGGTGACAGGACATTTATGGCAGGGTCGTTTCGGCTCGGTGGTTATGGACGAAGTGCACTTGGCGTCTGCGGTGCGGTACGTTTCCCTGAATCCGGTTCGCGCCGCGCTGGTTGAACGGGCGGAACAGTGGCGCTGGTCCAGCGTTGTCAATCATCGGTCCGGGAAGGACAGCGCTCTGGTCAAGGTTGCGCCTGTATTGGAACGCTATGGAGACTTTCCTGAATTCCTTGCGCAGCAGGAAGATACATCCGAGGCATTCAGGCGGCTTCGGCAGTCAGAAACGACAGGCCGTCCTTTGGGATCAGATGCGTGGATTGACAGACTGTCGGTATTGACGGGCCGGGAACTGAAACCAAGGAAACGCGGACCGAAGAGAAAAGGAAAGGGGCTTCGTTAAGTTTATTAAGTACACTTTCACCGTAATGGCACGCTCCCTTGAAATCAGACTTGGCGTTCGTTTAGCAGTGGCGGCCTGGATTGGCCGCTTACGTTAGGGCGATATAAATGACTGAACTCTTTAAGAAGACTTGGCGCGGTGAGGTTGGCTTAGCCAGAACCTTCTGGCTAAGCTGGGTTGCACCCACTATTATATTGTTTTTACTACTAAGTTCTGATGTCTATCGACTTTTTCTAGTTAAAACTATTCAGCTAAGTATAGACCTTAGTCTCTTCGTAGCTTACGCGATACCAGTTCTCTTTTTTGGATATCAGGTGTTTATGGCAATTTCAACGTGGCGGAGCTCTACAAAGTACGATGGGAGGAAAGTCTGGCCTGTAACTGCCAAATCGGTAACGGTAGTTTATATGGTTGTACTGGTTGGAATAAATGGATTCTTAATATATGCGCTCAAATCTGTAGATACGGAGGACCTAGGAAAGGATAGTTCAAACATAGCACTGCTTTTGGAAAGCGATCCAGAGTATCCGTTAGTAGGGCTGTGGAAAACTTCCTGTGATGATAATTTCGGTCTTTCCGTCGCTAGAGCAGCTGAAGGTCATTATTCAGTGTCTTTCTGTGGCCCGGGTGGTTGTTTCAAACCTGGCACATATCGACCAAATACATCGATCCATGATGATCCGAACTATGAGGTGGTAGATAACAATACAATCAAAGTAAAGGGTGCGGATGGATTCTCTGTGTACCATAGGTGCAACTAATGGATGGCCCTAATCGGGTAGCCGAGGGTATTTAACCCCCCAGCCCCCACACCACCGGGCATGCGGGTCCGCACCCGGCGGTTCACGAAGAAGGAGCATTCGAACACTTCAGGCGTAACCATGGGCCTTCATCTACCGAGGGGACGGTGTCAGTGCTCGCCTTGTACCGCTTCGACTTCGTCGCTGCCGATCTCGTCGACAAAGCGCTTCGCGAACGATGAGGAGTCAAGATACGCCTTCACTCTCTCGTTCCTCAGGATTGCCGAAGCCAGATCCGCTCCTTTCGAAGACAGGCGCAACGCCGGTCCCTTCCAAGAAGGTTGTGGCTTGCGTCGATCCGCGACGGGGCAGACTTCCGCGACGGGGCGTCCGTGGCGAAGGACGATAATCGTCTCTCCGTTCTCGACCTGGGTCAGTATGTCCGACGCATGGCTGCGGAATTCCGTAAAGGTTACGGTCTTCATGTTCCTCCTCCATTCTGTACTGAACCGTACAATGTAATGCCCAGGTCGGCAACTCTTCTGCCTGGATGCCCAACAGCGCGACAGCACCCACGGGCAAATGGACGCTACCCTGGCAACCACGCGGGGACATGATTCCCATCGTGTCCCCCTCGAGGCCAGGCGACAGCAACTCTCCGCAGGGATAGCGTTCGTTCCCGGGTGATGACCGCTTTGGGCCACGTCTCTGCTACGTGGTGCAAGTTCCCGTCTGACCGAGCGCCTCCCAAGGCAGAAGCTCCTGCCGGTGGTCATCGAAGGGGACACGATGGGAATCATGTCCCCACGTCTTCGCTCGTTGAGGGAAAGAGTCCGCCTCCCTTGAATTCCGCCTCGGCCCTTAAAAAGACTAAGCACGGGGCCGGTTCTCGCCTTGTAATGCACGATCCGTTCGCCGCATGCCTGCTCCGCGTGGGCTTTGCCCACCCTCCACGCGCCACCCGGTCCGAGGGCAAGATCCCGGCGTTGCGGAGGCGAGCTTTCGTTCATGGGGAGATTCAACAGCGGCATGCCTTCCGCCTGCGCCGAAGCAGTGTTCGTGGTCTCATACCTGACAACGCGACGGCAGTCGTAGCGTTGATGCGGCGGAGCGGAATCCGGGGTAGCGCCCCTCGGAGCCAATCCGCCCCGCGTTCCGCTCACGCTCCACCCGGGCTACGCCTCCCGCCAATCCGCCGAGCCATCCGATCACGCGGCGTCCGTCTCCACCGTGCCTGGTAGGCTGCTGACGACGAGGGTTTGCAATGCGACCTTCGATGTCGCGTTATCGATATCGATACCAACGAGATTGCCATTCGTATCGTAATCCAGGACGACGCCCTCGGAAACTTCTTTGCTCTCGGAGCTTGGGTGCTCCGAGAGGTCAATGTAGAGCGAATCGGTGTCTTTGTAGTACTTGACCTTCATGGCTTTAACCTCCGATCCGGAAATGCGTTGTGGATGGTGGTGCGATCTTGGAGGGTGATCACACGTAAATAGCGATTCTCAAATTCCGAAATCCGGGCCAGAATCGACATCGAGTGTGCTCTTGAGGTGCGTTTTTCGCACCGCATCGACAAATTACGCTGAAATCAGTAAGTGGAGACGTGGCCCAAAGCGGTCATCACCCTGGAACGAACGCTATCCCTGCGGAGGGCTGCTGTCGCCCGGCCTCGAAGGGGACACGATGGGAATCATGTCCCCGCGCCTTCGCTCGTTGAGGGAAAGAGCCCGCTACCCTTAAATTCCGCCTCGGCCCTCAAAAACAACCCGTCCCTCCACCAAGGTAACCACCGCGCTGCCACCCAGTTCCCGTCCGATAAACGGCGAATTCTTCCCGGCGCTCAGCAAATCGCTTTCAGTCAACGCGTACCGCGTTTCCGGGTCGAACACACAAACGTCGGCGGGTGCGCCGGGCGCCAGCGTTCCGCGTGCGAGACCCAGCGCGACGGCGGGGCCTTGGGTCAGGCGGTCGATGGCCCGGGGCAGGGTTAGTGCGCCGTCGCGGACCAGGGCGAGGGTCAGCGGGAGCAGGGTTTCGAGCGCCGAAATGCCGGGTTCGGTTTCGGGGAAGGGGTTGAGTTTGGCGTCGGCTTCGTGGGGTTGGTGATCGGAGCATACGGCGGTGATCACGCCCGCGGCGAGCCCGCTGCGCAGCGCCTCGCGGTCGGCGGCGGTGCGTAGCGGCGGGCGGACGTGGGCGAGGCTGTCGAAGCCGTCGATGGCGTCCTCGGTGAGGTGGAGTTGATGGGCGGCGACGTCGGCGCTCACCGGCAGGCCGTGGGCCTGGGCGGCGCCCAGTTGGTCAACCGCGGCAGCGGTCGAGAGGCGGCAGAAATGCACCCGCGCGCCGCTCGCCTCGGCGAGCATCAGGATCCGCGCGACCGCGACGGTTTCCGCGACCGCGGGGATCCCGGCGAGGCCGAGGCGCGCCGAGACCGCGCCTTCGTGGACCATCCGGCCCTCGGCGAGCCACGGATCCTCGGCGTGCAGGAATACCGTGAGACCGAGGGTCGCGGCGTATTCCAGCGCTCGGCGCAGCACCTCGGTGTCGCGGATCGGCTGGTGGGCGTTCGACACCCCGACGCAGCCGGCCTCGGCGAGCGCGCCCATGGCCGCGAGTTGCGCGCCGCGCAGGCCGTGAGTGAGGGCGCCGAGCACCTCGACCCGGGCCTGATCCGCGGCGGCGGCGCGCTGGTGGATCAATTCGACCACCGCGGGGGTGTCGACCGGCGGGTCGGTGTCGGGCGGACAGACCACGGTGGTAATGCCGGCAGCGGCGGCGGCGCGGGCCTCGCTTGCGATCGACGCCTTGTGCTCGGCGCCGGGCTCGCGCAGGCGCGCGGCGAGATCGACCAGGCCGGGGCACACTACGCACCCGGTGGCGTCGATTTCACGTTTCGGGGTGAACCCGTCGGGGGTCGCGCCGATCGCGACGATCCGCCCCTCGGCGACGCACAGGTCGCCGTCGCGGTCGACGCCGTTGGCCGGATCGATGATCCGTCCGCCGCGGATCCGCAGGCGGGTCACGAATCGCCCCCGGCGTGGCTGCCGAGCGCCATGCTCATCACCGCCATGCGGATCGCGATCCCGTAACTGACCTGGTTGAGGATCACCGAACGCTTGCCGTCGGCGACCTCGGAGTCGATCTCCACGCCGCGGTTCATGGGACCGGGGTGCATCACGATGGCGTCCGGTTTGGCGGCCGCCAGACGCCGTTCGCCGAGGCCGTAATAGCGGAAATATTCGCCCGAGCCGGGCAACAGCGGGCCGTGCATGCGTTCGTGCTGGAGGCGCAGCATCATCACCACGTCGGCGCCGTCGAGACCCTCGTCGAGGTCGTCGCAGACGCGCGCACCGAGCGCCTCGATGCCGGGCGGCATGAGGGTACGGGGCGCCACCACCCGGACCTCTTTCACCCCCAGGGAGATGAGTGCGTGGATCTGCGATCGCGCCACCCGCGAGTGCTCGATATCGCCGACGATGACCGCGGTCAGCGCATCTAAGCCGCCCTTGTGGCGGCGGATGGTGAACATGTCCAGCAGTGCCTGGGTGGGGTGGGCGTGGCAGCCGTCGCCGCCGTTGATCACGCTCACGTGGGGCGCGACGTGGCGGGCGATGAAGTGCGCGGCGCCGCTCGCCGCGTGGCGCACCACGAACATGTCGACGTGCATGGCTTCCAGGGTGTGGAGGGTGTCGAGCAGGCTTTCCCCCTTGGTGGCGGACGAGGCGCTCACGTTGAGGTTCATCACGTCGGCCGAGAGCCGTTTGGCGGCGAGTTCGAAGGTGGTGCGGGTGCGGGTGCTGGGCTCGAAAAACAGGTTGATGATGGTGCGGCCGCGCAACAGCGGGACCTTTTTCACCGCCCGTTCGCCGACCGGGGCGAAGGACTCGGCGGTATCCAGGATCCGCGTCAGCACCGCGCGATCGAGGCCCTCGGTGCTCAGGAAATGGCGGAGCTTGCCGCGCGCGTCGAGTTGCAGGTCGGGGCCGGGCATCAGCCGCGCCCTTCGATCACCAGTTCCAGCGGCTCGGGGCCGCTGAGCTTGACGTAGCGGTCATCGGCCAGAGTCAGTGAGCGCCCGACGACGTCGGCCTGGATCGGGATCTCGCGCCCGTCGCGCTCGACCAGCACCGCCAGGGTGACGCTCGCAGGGCGGCCGTAGTCGAAGATCTCGTTGAGCGCGGCGCGGATCGTGCGCCCGGTCTGGAGCACGTCGTCGACCAGCACCACGTGGCGGTCGTCGACCGCCACCGGCAGGTGCGAGGGCAGCACCCGAGGGTGCATGCCGATGCGGGTGAAGTCGTCACGGTAGAAGTTGATGTTGAGGGTGCCGAGCGGTTCCGTGATCCCCAGCAGCCGGTGCAGGTGCTCGGCGACCCACGCGCCGCCGGTGTGGATCCCGATCAGCAATGGCGAGGTACGCCGGGCAGCGTCCAGCCGGACCCGCAGGTCGGTCGCCATCGAGTCGATTAAAGCGGCTACCGAATCACTCATTGCACGGGTCCGGTATCTTCCATCAGCCAACCTTCGAGGATTACCCTGGCCGCCATCGGGTCATCGGCTCGTTCCAGCTTTTGGCGTGCGGCGACCATCCGGGATCGCGCCTCCTTGGTACTCAGGCGCTCGTCCGCCATGTGCACCGGCAGCCGATAACGTCCTTCGAGTTGTCGCGCGAAACGTCGCGCCGCGCGGCTCATCGGCTGTTCGTCGCCGTCCATCCGCAGCGGCAGGCCGACCACCAGTGCGTCGGGCCGCCATTCTTCGATCATGCGGGCGATCGCCGGCCAGTCGGGGGTCGCGTCGCGCACCCGCACGGTGGCGAGCGGCGTTGCGGTGCCGGTGACGGTTTGTCCGACCGCGACCCCGATGCGGAAGGTTCCGAAGTCAAACGCCAGCAGGGTACGATCACGAACCCCGGCGGCGGCCCCGCTCACGCGTGCCCGACCTCGCCCGAGAGTCTATCGGGGTCTACGCCCAGCAAGCGGGCGGCGCGCGACCAGCGCTCGTCATAGGGCACATCGAAGATAATACTGGTATCGGCCGGTCCGCTCAGCCACGCGTTTTCCAGGACTTCGCGTTCCAGTTGCCCGGCGCCCCAGCCGGCGTAGCCGAGCGCCACCACGGCGCGATCCGGGCCGTGCCCCGCGGCCACCGCGTTGAGAATGTCGCGTGAAGTCGCGATCCCGACGTCGCCCCCGACGAGCAGCACCGCCTCACATTCTCCGGCCGGCTCATGGATGACGAAACCGCGTTCACGCTGCACCGGCCCGCCCTGCAGTACCTGCATTTCGCGCACCATCGGATCCTGGATCTCGATTTCCATGTGTCCGAGAACCTCGCCGAGGGTGAGTTCCAGCGGACGGTTGACGACGATCCCCATCGCCCCTTCGGCGTTATGCGCGCACAGATAGGTTACCGTCCTATAGAAATTCGGATCGGCCAAGCCCGGCATCGCGATCAGGAATTGATTGCTCAGATCCATGGTTGGGATTATCCGAGCATGCGACGAGACCCGCAAGCTCCGAATCGCCCCGCGGCGACTTGGCCCGAGCTCTTAGCGGCCGCTGAAGCGCGCGTCGGACAGAAAGCGCCAGGTGCGCTGAATGTGCAGGATGTCCACCTCTCTGGCGATGCTTTTGGGAAAGCGGGCGAACGGCGCCGAGAGTTTGACGATCCGGATCGCGGCGTCGTCGAGCACCCGCTTGCCCGACGAGCGGCGCAACTCGATGTCGTGGATGCTGCCGTCGGGCTTGAGCGCCACGTCGAGCAGCAGGTTGCCGGACAGCTTTCGGCGCCGCGCCTCGTCGGGATAATTGAGGTTTCCGACCCGCTCGACCTTGGCGCGCCAAGCTTCCATGTAGGCCGCGTACTTGTACGCGCGAGTACGCGCGGTGATCCATTTCTGGCGTGGGCGCTTGGCGTAGGCGTTCAGTTTGCGGTCGATTTCGGCATCGAGACTGGCCATCGCCAGGCTGCGGCTGATCAGCGCGGCGGCCGTGAGCGTGCGGGTGGGTATGGCGGGCGCGGTGGGCGGCGGTGCGGCTTTGGCCTTGACTCGCGGCGCCGCGGCCGGCTTCGACGGGCTGCGCGCGAGGGTGCTGGCCTTGAGGTGCGGCTTGCGCTTGCGCTTGGCCGCGGGGGCGCGCACCATCTTGCGCTTGGTGTGCCGTTTTTTCTGCGCAATGACCGGCTTGGGCGCCGCGGCCGGTGGCGCGAGCGGTTTCGGGGCGGGCGGTTTCTTGACCGCCGGTCGTGGTGGCTTGGGCGGGGCGGCGGCGGGCGCTAGGCGCACCTTCGGGGCGTTGCGCAAGGGTGGCGCGGCGGCGCTCAACGCGGGCCGCGGACCGGCCAACGGCGCAGGCACCGGCGTCGAGGGCCGCGATTTCCGCTCCTTGCTGCCGCCGCCCGCCTGGTTCGCCTGGGCGAGGTAGTCCGGCGCGTCGGGGGCTTTTTTGGCGGCGTGCCGCACCAGCACGATGTCGAGCGTGTCAACCCGCGACCGTGGCCGTTCATCGGGCGCGAAGCTCACGCCGAAGATGAATGCGGCGTGCGCAACCAGCGCGAGAAACACCGACAGCCCGAGCCGGTCGCCCGGGCTGAAGGTCACGGGTTCGGTTAGTCGCAGGTACAAGGGTCGGACGAAACTCGCGTGGTCGCCGGGTGGTGCCCACCCGGACGGACGGGCACCGGATCCGGTGCAGGGATCAACGCCGAGCGGCGATCGGATGAACGTGTGCGCCGCGGTAGCGGAGCGAGCCGACGGGGTTTCACCATCGCCCGTCCCTCAGCGCGTCGCGCCGTGGCCGGCCGTGAGGCGCGCCGCAATCGCGTCGAGCAGCATGGCCGCGATGTCGACCCCGTAGATGGCGTCGAGTTCACGTATGCAGGTCGGGCTGGTGACGTTCACCTCGGTCAGGTAATCGCCGATCATGTCGAGGCCGACGAACAGCAGTCCCCGCTCGCGCAGGGTGGCGCCGACCTGGTCGCACACCCAGCGTTCGCGCGCGCCCAGATCGACGCCCTCGCCGTGCGCCCCGGCGGCCAGATTGCCGCGCTGATCGCCCGCCGCCGGCAACCGCGCGAGGGCGTAAGGCACCGCCGGTTTGCCATCGATGAGCAGGATCCGCTTGTCGCCGTCGCGGATTTCGGGCACGTAGCGCTGCGCCATCGCAGCGCCGGCCATTGCCGGTCAGCGTCTCCAGGATCACCGCGCGATTGGGGTCGTCACTACGTACCCGGAATACCGAGGCGCCGCCCATGCCGTCGAGCGGCTTGAGGATGATGTCCCGGTGTTCGGCCAGAAATTCACCGAACCGCGCGGCGTCGCGTGCGACCAGCGTCGCCGGGCAGCATTGCGGAAACCACGCCGTGAACAGCTTCTCGTTGGCGTCACGCAGGCTGCGCGGTTTGTTGACCACCAACACGCCGGCCTCTTCGGCGCGCTCGAGCAGGTAGGTCGCGTAAACGAACTCCATATCGAAGGGTGGGTCCTTGCGCATCAGAACTACGTCGAGTTCGGCCAGATCCGCGACCCGCTCGGCCCCGAAACGGTACCAGTCCCGTGGATCATCGACCACTTCGAGGCGGCGCATCCGGGCGTGACAGCGCCCGTCGCGCAAAAACAGATCGCCCATCTCCATATAGTTCAGGGTCCAGCCGCGTGCCCGGGCCGCGAGCAGCATCGCGAGGCTGCTGTCCTTTTTCACATGGATGGATCCAATCGGATCCATGACGATTCCCAGATTGATTGGCATACTCACCCCGTAAGACCGCGCCGATCGCACCCGCAATTGCCAAGGGTGATCGCCGACGCCGCCAAAAAGCAATATCGTACCAAGGGCGATGATTCCGGCGGTCATTATCCTGTAAATACCGCTCGCACGCAGTGTGATCGTCGAACGATTCGAAATCCTTTCCACAACCGGCTTGTCGATCCACGAAGCCGGCCGAAAGCCCGTAGCCCGCGCGTGCCGCGCAGCGCCCGGGGCGCCCGTCCGCGCGCGAATGTTTGATCCGCGTCAGCGGACCGGCGCTCGGGGTTTGCACCCTGCGAGCCGCGCCCGTAGCATTCGCCATTTCGTACGCCTTGGTTGGTCCGGGCGGCCGGTATTCAGGGGGACGACAGCCAGTTCATGGAAGATACGCTACGCATCGCCACCCGGCGCAGCCCGCTGGCGCTGTGGCAGGCGGAAACCGTCGCCGCGCGTCTGCGCGCGCTCGAGCCGGGAATCGCGGTTGAGTTGGTGCCGATGCGCACTCAAGGCGACAAACTACTCGACGCTCCGCTGGCCAAGGTCGGGGGCAAGGGACTGTTCGTCAAGGAACTCGAAAACGCGCTGCTCGACGGACGCGCCGACATCGCGGTGCATTCGATGAAGGACGTTCCGGTGGAGTTTCCGCCGGGGCTGCGGCTCGCGGTGATCATGGTGCGCGAGGATCCACGCGACGCCTTGGTTTCCGGGCGCTACCCGGATCTGGCCTCGCTGCCCGCCGGGGCGCGGGTGGGGACCTCCAGCCTGCGGCGCAAATGCCAGCTCATGGGCTTGCGGCCGGACCTGGAACTGGTCGATCTGCGCGGTGGCGTGAACACCCGTTTGCGCAAACTCGACGATGGCGAATACGACGCGATCATCCTCGCCTGCGCGGGCCTCAAACGGCTCGAAATGAGCGCCCGGATCCGCGAAGCGATTACTACCGAAACGATGCTACCCGCGATCGGCCATGGCGCGATGGGTATCGAGTGCCGCGCCGGTGACGCGGTGGTCGAGACGCGGATCGCGGCGCTCGCGGATGCGGCGACCGCCACCTGCGTGCGCGCCGAGCGGGCGCTCAACCGGCGCCTGGGCGGCGGCTGCCAGGTGCCGATCGCCGGTCACGCCTAACTCGAGGGCCAGACCGTGCACCTGCGCGGTCTGGTCGCGAGTCTCGACGGCCGCCGGATCCTGCGCGCCGAGGGGCGGGCGCATCGGGACCGGGTCGACGCCCTGGGGACCGAACTCGCCGAGCGCCTGGTGGCCCGGGGGGCGGACGAAATCCTTGCGGCGGTCTATGCGGCGGCCGAAGAAAGTGCCTGATCCGGTCGGGATTGCGGGAATGCGGGTGCTGGTCACGCGCCCCGCGCAGCAGTCACAAGGGTTGGCGGCGATGTTGCGAACGCGCGGCGCGATCCCGGTCTGCATAGCCGCGATTCGAATCGAGGCGTGCGCTGTGGGGCGTGGGCCGCGGGATACCGCGGCGGCCCTCGCGCGCGGGGATATCGCGCTGTTTACCAGCGCCAACGCCGTCGCTCACGGACATGCGCTGCTGCCGCCGCGAGGGAATGGCTACCTGCTCGGCGCGGTTGGTGCCGCGACCGCACGGGCCTTGGGTTCGCTGGGTATGGCGGTGGATCTGGTGCCGCGCGACGCCTATAACAGTGAGGCGCTGCTGGGATTGGACGAATTGGCGCGTGAGCGCGTCGCCGGGCATCGCGTGGCGCTGTTCAAAGGGGTCGATGGGCGGAAACTGCTCGCCGATGAATTGCGCGCCCGCGGTGCGGAGGTCACGACCATTGCCGTGTACCGGCGCGTGTGCCCGGGCGAACCGGACGCCGCGCGGTTGCGCGCGACCTGTGCGGCGCTGGATGCGGTGGTGGTCACCAGCGGCGAGGCGCTGAATAATCTGCGTGAGATGTTGGGGCCGACCCATCGGGACTGGTTGGCGCGGGTACCGCTGGTGGTGGCGAGCGAACGGATTGCCGGGATTGCGCGCGGACTCGGCGCCGGCCAACCGCTGATCGTCGCGCGACGGGCGGCGGATGGGGCGTTGGCCGAGGCGCTCGATGGTTGTCGTGGATCCCTGCCCGAGGGCAGGTTCCGGGAGGCGGAGGGATGAGCGTCGGACTGTTAATTGTGGCTCACGAGCGTATCGCGCAGGCGATGGTGGATACCGCGGACGGGGTGCTCGGCGCTTGCCCGCTACCGCTGGAAGTGCTCGAGGTCGCCGGTAACTGTGATCCCGAGGCCTTGCGCCATAAGGTGCATGACAAGCTTGCGACGCTCGATCACGGCGAAGGCGTACTGGTGCTTACCGATTTGTACGGCAGTACCCCGAGCAATATCGCGGCGGCAAGCGCGGGCAACCCGCGGGTGCGAATGGTCGCGGGGATGAACGTGCCGATGCTGGTACGGATCATGAATTATGCGGATCTGGGCCTCGATGAGCTCGCCGCGAAAGCGGTCAGCGGCGGTCACGACGGGGTGTTCGCCTGTGGGGCACGCGGTGGCGGATGAATCCGTTCGGCGCGAGGTGACGATCGTCAACAAGCTCGGTCTGCATGCCCGTGCGGCGGCTAAATTCGTGACCCTCGCCTCACGCTTTCGCTGCGACCTCATGGTGCGGCGCGATGCCCGCGAGGTCAACGGCAAGAGCATCATGGGGGTGATGATGCTGGCCGCGGGTCAAGGTACGCTGATTGAAATCAAGGCCACCGGGGAAGACGCGAAAGAGGCGGTCGAGGAACTCAGCGCATTGATCGCCGATCGCTTCGGCGAGGCCGAGTAGAGACGCACGGCATGGCTTTTGCTCTGCGTGGCATCAGCACCTCGAACGGGATCGCCGTCGGCCGCGTCCATGTCATTGATCGCGCCCGCATCGAGGTGATCGAACGGGAGATCCCCGCGCGCCGCGTCAAAGACGAGATCGCCCGCCTGCGCCGCGCGTTGCGTGGCGCACGGGCGGAATTGCGCGCGATCAAACGCCGCATTCCCGCCGACGCGCCGAGTGACGTGGCCGGCTTTCTCGACGCCCACCTGTTGATGCTCGATGACGCCTCGCTCACCAAGGCGCCGGTGGCCTGTATCCGCGAACGCCGCTGCAGCGCCGAATGGGCACTCAAGATCCAGCGTGATGCGCTGGTCGAGGTGTTCGGTGCCATGGAGGACGAGTATCTACGGGCGCGCAAGGACGATGTCGACCATGTGATCAACCGGGTCCAACGGATCCTGCTGCGCGGTGAGGAAGCGGCCGCCGACGAAGCACCGCGCCTCACCGAGCGCGTGGTGGTGGCCGACGATCTGACGCCGGGCGACACCGTGCTCATGCATCATCAGGGCGTGGTCGCCCTGGTCACCGAATTCGGCGGCCCTAACTCGCACACCGCGATCCTGGCGCGCAGCCTCGGGATCCCGGCCGTGGTCGGGCTGCGCGCCGCGCGCAGCTATCTGCGCGACGACGAGATCGTGGTGATCGACGGTCGCGAGGGGGTGGTGCTCGGGGACCTCGACGAGGGGCTGCTGGAGCACTACCGGGCGCGGCAGCGCGAACTCAAACGGCGCCGCGCGGCGCGCCGGGAATTGCGTCTGGCGGCGGCGAAAACCGTCGACGGCCACGCCGTTTCCCTGCAGGCCAACGTCGAACTTCCGGCCGATATCAGTGCGGCCAACCGGGTAGGCGCGACCGGCATCGGCCTGTATCGTACCGAGTTCCTGTTCATGAATCGCGAAGGCGCACCCGGCGAGCGCGAGCAATGCCGCAACTACACCAGTCTGGTGCGCCGGCTGAAGGGCGCACCGGTCACCATTCGGACCCTCGATATCGGTGCCGACAAGCAGATCGACGGGGCGGCGACGCGGATAGGCATGAATCCCGCGCTCGGCTTGCGGGCGGTGCGTTTCTGCCTCAGAGAGCAGGGGCTGTTTCGAGCCCAACTGCGGGCGATTTTGCGCGCCTCGGCCCACGGACCGGTGCGCTTGATGATCCCGATGCTCTCCAACGTGCAGGAATTGCATCAGGTCCTCGGGCTGCTCGAGGACTGCCGCGTGGAATTGCGCAGCGAGGGAGTCGCGTTCGACGAGAAAATGCCGGTCGGGGCAATGATCGAGGTCCCGGCCGCCGCGGTGTGCGCCGATCTGTTCGCCCGCTACCTGGATTTCCTGTCGATCGGCACCAATGACCTGATCCAGTACACGATTGCGATCGATCGCATCGATGACGAGGTCAACTATCTCTATGATCCGCTCAATCCCGCGGTCTTGCGCCTCATTCAAACCACCATTCGGGCGGGTCGCAAGGCCGGAATCCCGGTCGCGATGTGCGGCGAGATGGCCGGCGATCCACGTTATACGCGCCTGCTCCTTGGCATGGGTCTGAGAGAGTTCAGTGTCCATCCGAACGCGCTGCTCGAGATCAAGCAGGTCGTCAACGAGAGCGAGATCGGCCGCAGCGAGGGGGTCGCCGGGCGCCTGATGCGTTCGATCAAGGCCTCCACCCGCGCGGCCCTGATCGACGAACTCAACGGCGCGACCGGCTCCTAGCGGGTCAGGCTACGCGCACCGATGCGGCAACAAACCGTCGCGTATCTGTACGCCGCGACGACGATCCTCTGCTGGTCGACCGTGGCCTCGGCGTTCAAGTTGAGCCTCGCCTATCTGAGCTTCGATCAACTCCTTTTTTACGCCTGTTTCGTGTCACTCGCTATCCTTGCCGTGCTCACTCGGCGCCGCGTCGGATGGCGGGATCTGGTGGCTTGGGGGAGGCGCGAATGGATGCGTTCGGCGGTGCTGGGATTCCTCAGCCCGTTCCTCTACTACCTCATGGTACTCAAGGCCTATGCGCTGCTGCCCGCGCAAGAGGCCATGACGCTCAATTTCGTATGGCCGGTGGTGCTGGTGTTGTTTTCGATCGCGGTGTTGCGCCAGCCGTTGCGCTTGGGGACCGTGATCGCGATGGGCGTGAGTTTCCTGGGGGTGGTCACCATCGCGACCCGCGGCGACCTGCTCGGCTTGCGGATCAGCAACGCGACGGGCGCCGCGTTGGCGGTCGGGAGCAGCGTCGTGTGGGCCCTGAACTGGGTCTACGGGACCAAGGATCGACACGACCCGGTGGCCCGCCTGTTGTTGAATTTCGCCTTCGGCGCCCTTTACATCTCGCTCTATGAATTGACCCTGGGAAATCTGGTGTGGCCGGCGCCCGCGGGGCTCGCCGGGGCCGTCTACGTCGGCGCTTTCGAGATGGGGATCACCTACATACTGTGGCTCAACGCGCTGCGCCTTTCACGGACCACCGCGCAGGTCAGCAACCTGATCTATCTGACCCCGTTCTTGTCCCTGGTGGTCGTTCATTTCGCGGTCGGCTAACGCATTTACCCCAGCACCCTGGTCGGGCTGGCGCTGATCATCGGGGGAATTTTCGTTCAGCACTACACGCGCCGCCACGCGCCACGCGCGGCGTGACGACTACCGCGCAGTCAGTTCCACGAGAACAACACCCACTGCGGGATCAGCAGACCGGCGGCGAGGGCGCTGGTGCGGGTATCCAGGCGGCCGTCGCCATCGATGTCGACCAGATAATAGGGTTTGCCGCCGTCGGGCTCGACCTTGATCGCGCGCAGTGCGCCGTTGACAAGGTACTCGGTGACCGTCTTGTGTTCGCGGCGAGTGATCCGCACGTCGGGTTCCAGCGCCTCACCGCTCTGCACCCGGCCGGGCACCTCGGGCGGCTCCGGAACCGGCGCAAGATTGGGCGGCTCACTCTGCGCATAGCCGCGCGCGCTCGCCGCCACCAGCAGCGCCGCCGCGGCGACCTTCAAGACTCTCGCGTGCCATTCCATGATTCGACCCCGGCGTGTCAATGCCTACAGTTGCAACAGAACCTCGCGCTCTTCGGCTGACGGCTCGAAGCCGCGGTCGCCATAGTGCGTGAAGATAGCATCCACGACTTCCTCGGGTTTGTCCACCATGCGCAGCAAATCCAAATCGGACGGCTGAATGGTGCCCGCGGCGGCGAGGGTGTCGCGCATCCAGTCCAGCAACCCGCTCCAGAATCCGCTGTTGACGAGCAGGATCGGGATCCGCCGGCACTTGCCGGTCTGCACCAGGGTCAGGATCTCGGCCAGCTCGTCGAGGGTGCCGAATCCGCCGGGTAGCACCACGTAGGCCAGGGCGTGTTTGACAAACATCACCTTGCGGGTGAAAAAGTGCTGAAACTGCAGCGAAATGTCCTGGAAATCATTGGATTGCTGGGTGCGCGGCAGAACGATGTTGAGGCCGACGCTCAAGGACTTGCCGGCGTAGGCGCCTTTGTTCGCCGCCTCCATGATCCCCGGCCCGCCCCCGGTGAGTAACGCGAAGCCGGCATCCGAAAGGCGCCGCCCGATGCTCTCCGCGAGGCGGTAGTCGGGGTGGCCGCTCGGCAGCCGAGCCGATCCGAACAATGTCACCGCCGGCCGGACCCCGGCAAGACGCTCGAAACCCTCGACCAACTCCGCCATGATCCGAAACACTTTCCACGCTTCGCGGGTGAATTCCCGCTCGTCGACCGGATGGGCGCGAGGGCGTTGCTTGTCGTGACTGGGCATAGATGAAACTCCTGTTCGATCCGCCGATGATCCGAAAAACTTCATTCCCGGCCGACAATTCGCCGCGAAAACCACTTTGCCAAGCGCCGCGCCGAGCCCGGTACCCGTAGCCGCGGCGCACTCGTTGCGCCGCTGAGCGCCGTTCCGTCGTCGGGCGCCCGGCGATGCGGTATATACTCGCATCCCGCGATGCGCGCGGCAGCACATTCAGCATAGAAGGACACCCGCGACGATGTCCGCGACCCCAGGCACTTTACTACTTGTTGACGGCTCGTCGTTCCTGTTTCGAGCCTTTCATGCGATGCCGAGCCTCAGCAACTCGCGTGGCGAACCGACCGGTGCCGCCTATGGCGTGATCAACATGTTGCGCGGCCTGCTCCTGGAGCAACAGCCGGATCGGGTCGCGGTGGTTTTCGACGCCCGTGGTCCGACCTTCCGGCACACCTTGTATCCGGGCTACAAGGCCAATCGGCCGCCGATGGCCGAGGAGTTGGCCGGTCAGATCGAACCCACTCACGCGATGGTGCGCGCGCTCGGCCTGCCGCTGCTCGCCGAGCCCGGAGTGGAGGCCGACGACGTGATCGGCACGCTTGCCGAACACGGCCGCGAAGCGGGCTACACGGTGCTCATCGTCACCAGTGATAAGGACCTCGCGCAACTCGTCGGCGATCGGGTGACCTTGCTGAGGCCCGAAAATCACGGTTACCTGGCGTTGGATGCCGACGCTGTTGCGCACAAATACGGCGTCGCGCCGCCCCGGATGGTGGATCTGCTGGCCTTGACCGGCGATTCGGTGGACAACGTGCCCGGGGTTCCCAAGGTCGGTCCCAAGACCGCGGCCAAATGGCTTGCCAGCTATGACTCGCTGGATGGTGTCATCGCGCATGCGGCGGAGATCCCCGGCAAGGTCGGCGAAAATCTCCGTGCCTCGCTCGATCAGCTCGAGCTGTCGCGCAAGCTGGTAACGATCCGCCGCGACGTACCTCTTGCGGTCGGGGTCGCGGACTTGGTGCGCGGCGAGACTGACCGACCGCGTCTGGCGGAACTCTACCGGCGCCTCGAATTCCGAAGCTGGCTCGACGCACTCGGCGAGGATCCGCCCGCCGACCGGTCGACAGAGACCGCCGAGCGGCCGCCTACCCACTACGAAACGGTGCTCGACGCACAACGCTTCGGCGAGTGGCTGGAACGCCTGGCCGGCGCGCCGCTGTTCGCGTTCGATACCGAAACCACCAGTCTCGACTACATGCGTGCCGAGTTGGTCGGGGTGTCTTTCGCGGTGGCGCCCGACGAGGCGGCCTACGTACCCTGCGGCCATTGTTATCCGGGCGCCCCGGCGCAAATCGGGTGTGACGAACTACTCGCCGCGCTGCGTCCGCTGCTCGAGGATGCCGGCCGTGATAAGGTCGGACAAAACCTGAAATACGACATGAGCGTGCTGGCGCGTTACGGCGTCACGCTGCGCGGGGTGCGCCATGACACGATGCTCGAGTCCTACGTGCTCGACAGTACCGCGACCCGCCACGACATGGATTCGCTGGCGCAGCGCTACCTTCAGCGCGAAACCATCCACTACGAGGATGTCGCGGGCAAGGGCGCGAAACACATCGGATTTGCGCAGGTTCCACTGGAAAGCGCCGGCCCCTACGCGGCCGAGGACGCCGACGTCACCCTCGCCCTGCACCGGACGCTGTGGCCGCGCCTGAGTGCCGAGGAAGGGCTGCGCCGCCTCTACGAAACCATCGAGATGCCGCTGGTCCCGGTGCTCTCGCGGATCGAACGCACCGGCGTACGGGTCGACGCCGCGATGCTCGAGACGCAAGGCCGCGAACTGGCCGCGCGGATGCACGAAACCGCGGAAAACGCCTACCGTGCCGCCGGACAGCGATTCAATCTCGGCTCGCCCAAACAAATCCAGGGGATCCTCTTTGAGCGGCTGGAGCTGCCGGTGCGCGCCAAGACCCCGAGCGGTCAGCCGTCGACCACCGAAAGCGTGCTCCAGGAACTCGCCGATGAACACCCGCTGCCGGGCCTGATCCTGGAGCATCGCGCGCTGGCCAAGCTCAAGTCCACCTACACCGACGCCCTGCCGGCGTGCATCAATCCCGACACCGGGCGCGTCCACACCAGTTACCACCAGGCGGTCGCGTCGACCGGCCGGTTGTCATCGTCGGATCCGAATCTACAGAACATTCCGGTGCGAACCGAGGAAGGGCGGCGCATTCGCCAGGCCTTCATCGCCGAGCCCGGGCATGTGTTGATGGCCGCGGATTACTCGCAGATCGAGTTGCGGATCATGGCCCACCTGTCGGGCGATGCGGGACTCACGGCCGCCTTCGCGGCCGGCGCCGACGTCCATACCGCGACCGCGGCGGAGGTCTTCGGCGTGGATCCGGGCGCGGTCGACGGCGAACAGCGGCGGCGCGCCAAGGCGATCAACTTCGGGCTGATCTACGGGATGTCGGCCTTCGGCCTCGCGCGCCAGCTCGGGATCGGCCAGAAAGAGGCGCAGGCCTACGTCGATCTCTATTTCAGTCGCTACCCCGACGTGAAGCGCTTCATGGACGAAACCCGTAGCTCGGCGCGCGAGCGCGGCTTTGTCGAAACCGTCTTCGGCCGCCGCCTGCACCTGCGCGACATCAAGTCGCGCAATGCCCAGCGCCGCCAGTACGCCGAGCGCACCGCGATCAACGCGCCGATGCAAGGCAGCGCCGCGGATATCATCAAACGGGTGATGATCGAGGTCGACGGATGGCTTGCCGATCAAGGCGATGGCGCACGGATGACCATGCAGGTCCACGACGAACTGGTGTTGGAGGTCCCCGAGGATCGGGTTGCGGAAACGCGCGCGCGGCTCGACGAGATCATGTGCGGCGCCGCCAGTCTCAACGTTCCGTTGGTGGTCGATATCGGCGTCGGTGCCAACTGGGACGAGGCGCATTGATCGGCGGCGCCGCGCCGCCGCTTTACCGCCCTTGCCAGGGACGCACGCCACCGCCCGACAATGTGAACCCGTCCTGTTTGATCTAAACTAAGGGCTCGGTTCAAAATTAGCTCACCACTCGGGCGCCGTCGATCCCGCCTGGCTGCGTCGCTCGCCAGTTGAATAGAGCGACCATTCGCCTTCCTCGCGCCTTGCCGGTCGGGCTCCTCGGCGCCCGACTGGGCAATTATTTTTGGCCCGAGCCCTAAGCGCTCGGACGTGCTGCACCGAATCACAAGGAGACATCGCCGATGCGTACGGTCGCAAGTTTCGAGATCCAGTTACATGAGTTTCTGAACCCGGACGGAACGGCGGCTGCCGAGTTACCAGCCTTTGCGCGAGACGCGGACACGCTGCGCGAACTCTATCGTTTGATGCGGCTCACCCGGATTTTCGACACCAAGGCGGTGGCGCTGCAACGTACCGGGCAACTCGGCACCTTCGCCTCGGTGCTCGGCCAGGAGGCAATCGGCGTCGGTTTCGCCACCGCGATGCAGCCTCGCGACGTGCTGGCGCCGAATTATCGTGACCACGCGGCGCAGATCGCGCGCGGCGTCACGCTGACCGAACTGCTGCTCTACTGGGGTGGCGACGAGCGCGGCAGCGACTTTTCGGGGCCGCGCGAGGATTTTCCGGTGACCATCACCGTTGCCTCGCAATGCTGTCATGCGGTGGGCGCCGCGGCGGCCTTTCAGATCCGCGATGAGGCGCGTGCCGCGGTGGTCACCCTGGGTGACGGCGCGACCTCGAAGGGCGATTTCTACGAGTCCCTGAATCTGGCGGGCGCTTGGCATTTGCCCGTGCTGTTCGTCGTCAGCAACAATCAGTGGGCGATTTCGGTTCCGCGCCGCGACCAATGCGCGGCTGAGACCCTCGCACAAAAGGGAATCGGCGCCGGGGTTCCTGGGCTGCAGGTCGACGGCAACGACGTGGTGGCGGTACGCTGGGCGGCCGAGCAGGCGCTGGCGCGCGCCCGGGCCGGCGACGGGCCGACCTTGATCGAGGCGCTTACCTATCGCATGCAGGATCACACCACCGCCGACGACGCCAAGCGCTACCGCGACCCGGCGGAGGTCGAGGCGCAGCGCGCGCGCGATCCGATCGAACGCCTGCGCAAGCACCTGGAGGCCCGCCACGGCTGGACCACGGCGGACGAAACGGCGCTCGAAAGCGATTGCGTCGCTCGCATGCAGGAGGCGCTGGACGCCTATTCGGCGACCCCGCCGGCGGGCCCGGAAGCGATGTTCGACCATCTCCATGCCCAATTGCCGCGAGCGCTCGCGACGCAGCGTGAGGCGGCGATTGCCGACGAGCGGAACCGTGGCTGAGTTGACCTTGGTCGAATCCGTCAATCTGGCGCTGGCTCACGAAATGGCGGCCGACGAGCGGGTCGTGGTGCTGGGCGAGGACGTGGGCGTGGACGGCGGTGTGTTTCGCGCCACCGCCGGGTTGCTGGAGCGCTTCGGTCCGCGCCGGGTGCGCGACACGCCGCTCGCCGAGACGGTGATCGCCGGAATGGCGGTCGGGATGGCGGCGATGGGCCTGCACCCGGTTGCCGAGATCCAGTTCATGGGTTTCAGTTACTCGACGCTCGATCACCTGATCAATCATGCGGCGCGAATGCGTAATCGCACCCGCGGGCGCCTGAGTTGCCCGATGGTGCTGCGAGCACCCTACGGTGGCGGAATTCACGCGCCCGAGCACCATTCCGAAAGCAGCGAGGCGCTGTATGCGCATATTCCCGGTCTGCGGGTCGTGATTCCGTCCTCGCCACTACGCGCCTACGGATTATTGCTGGCGGCGCTGCGCGATCCTGATCCGGTGGTATTTCTGGAGCCCAAACGGGTCTACCGCCTAGTGCGCGAGGACGTTGCGGACGATGGTGCGGCGCTGCCACTGGATGTGTGTTTCACGCTGCGAGAGGGCAGCGATATCACCCTAGTTAGTTGGGGCGCGATGCTCCATGAAACCCTGCAAGCGGCCGACCGCTTGGCCGCCGACGGCGTCAGCGCCGAGGTCATCGACGTCGCGACGCTCAAACCGCTCGATGCCGACACGATCCTCGAGTCGGTCGCCAAGACCGGGCGCTGCGTGGTGGTTCAGGAGGCGCCGCTGAGTGGCGGTTTGGGTGGCGAGATCGCCGCGCGACTTGCCGATCAAGGACTGCTGAGTCTGCTCGCACCGGTGAAGCGGGTCGCCGGCTACGATACCGTGATGCCGTTGCCGCGCGCCGAGCACCGCTACATGCCGAGCACCGCGCGGATCGTGGCGACGGCCCGCGAGGTGTTGGCCTACGAGTGAAGCAATTTGGGTTCAAGGTTCAGAGGTTCCGGGTTCCCGGTTGGGGCGCTCGAGCGCACGAACCTCTGAACCCTGAATCTTGCTGGAGTAACAGCGATGAGTGAATTTCGGTTACCGGATCTGGGCGAGGGCCTGCAAGAGGCCGAGATCGTGGCCTGGCATGTGCGGGTCGGCGAGCAGATCGCGGTCGACCAGCCGCTGGTATCGGTGGAAACCGACAAGGCGGTGGTCGACGTGCCGTCGCCACACGCCGGAGAAGTGACCGCGCTGCACGGAGCGCCTGGAACCATCGTCCAGATCGGGGATTTGCTGGTCGAGTTCGCGGGCGACAGTGAACCGGCGGCGAGCCCGGACGCGAAGTCCGATTCTGGCACCGTGGTCGGCGCCGTCGAGGTCGGCGATGCGCTGGTCAGCGAGCCGGCGAGCCCCGTGGGACGCGCGCCGGTCGGGATCAAGGCGACCCCGGCGGTACGCGCGCTTGCCAAACGCCTCGGGGTGGAACTGAGCATCGTGCGCCCGAGCGGCGCCGAAGGTCAGTTGACTCGCGCCGACATCGAACGCGCCGCGCGGGTGCTCGACGAATCGGGCGCAATGGAGCCCTTGCGCGGTACCCGCCGCGCGATGGCGCGCAACATGAGCTTCGCACACGCCGAGGTGGCCCCGGTTACGATCCACGAAGACGCCGACATCGACGGCTGGAACGCAGGCGCCGATTTGACCCTGCGCCTGCTGCGCGCGCTGGTCGCCGGGTGTCGAGCCGAACCCGCACTCAACGCTTGGTACGACAGTCAGGCGGTCGGCCGGCGGCTACTCGAACGCATCGATATCGGGATCGCGGTGGATACCCGCGAAGGGCTGTTCGTACCGGTGCTGCGCGACGCCGGCGGGCACGACGCCGAGGGGCTACGCGCCGAGGTCGAGCGGCTCAAGCAGGCGGTAAGCGAACGCACCATCCAGCCCGCCGAGATGCGGGGTTACAGCATCATCCTGTCGAACTACGGCACCATCGCCGGGCGCTACGCGAGCCCCATCGTGCAACCGCCGAGCGTCGCCATTCTCGGCGCCGGGCGCGCCCGGCCACAGGTGGTCGCCGCCGACGGTGCACCGGCAGTGCATCGCGTGCTGCCCTTATCGCTGACCTTCGATCACCGGGCCGTCACCGGTGGCGAAGCGGCGCGCTTCCTGGCCGCGGTGCTGGCCGACCTGGAGGGCGCTGCTTAGTCGGCATTTCCCGCCGGACCGCCTATGCCATCGGTGAACTGGCGGAAGGGTCGTTTTCCATCGCAATCATCGAGCGGCCTCGGTTCCTGCCGCCTCAGCGCGCCCAGCGACAACGCGCTTGCAAATCTCATCCAGGTGCACGGCGTCGGTTCCGCAGCAACCGCCCCAGACATTGATGTGCGGATACCTGCGGACAACGCTGCCCATCTGCCGGCCTAGTTCCACCGGATCGCCTTCTTCCAGATGTCCGAGTTTACACAGGACGCCCTTTGCCAGTGACGATGCATTCGGTCGAATGCCACCTAATCTTTTCATCCAGTCGCCGGGTTCGAGGGCGGGGACGAATTCGATCGGGTGGCTACAGTTGATCATGTAGTAAGCGGGTGCCGCACCCGTTGCTTTATCGACCTTTTCGATGGCCTCTTTGAGCGATGGCCCGGTCTTGAGCCTGCTGTGCTCGTCCAGGGTGAACGAGATAACGGAGGGCACGCCGGCCGAGCGGGCGGCACGTGCGATGCCGATGGCTTCGTCGACATCGTTCAGGGTCAAGGCCGTGACCATGTCCACCCCGGCTTCTTTGAATGTTTCAATCTGCTCGCGGTGATAGGCTTGCGCGGTGTCGGCAGTGATGTCCTGATTCAACTGATAGGCGTCACCGCGAGGGCCGATGCAGCCACTGAAAACCGCCGCCCCGTCATGATCATCGAACTCCGCCGCGACACGGCGGTATAGCTCGATGGCTTTGAAATTCATCTCAGCCAGGCCTTGGGAGGAATAACCGAGCAGCTTGCCCCAGTCGCTGCTCGCCCGGTAGGTCAGGCTGCAATAGATGAATCCGGTACCGTATTTCCGCGCAACCGCGGCATGATCGCGATAGTACTGTTTGATGATCTCGCCGGCGCCGGCATCGTTTAGCAGATGAAAGGCGCAGAAGTGCGGCAACTCGAAGCCTTTCTTGTACATCAGGAACGTCTCGGTTCCGCCATCCGTCAGGTAAATGCCGCCATTCATTTGCGGCAAGGGCGTCGTGGTGCTTGCCATGATCAGGGCTCCGGTTGGATGTTCTGATTGAACCGAAACAGGTTGTCCGGATCGTATTTCGCCTTGATCGCGGCGAGCCGGGCGTAGTTCTTGCCATAGGCGTCCTTGACCAGCGCCACGCCGTCCTCGCCATGGCCGGCGAAGTTCAGATAGAGGCGCCCTTCCTGCGAGTATTTTCGCGCCGCCTCCCAGGCGTTTCGGGTCCAGGCGATGTTGGCTTCATCCTCGGTCGCGTCGTTCCAGGTCGAATCGAGTGAGTACATCCAGCCCATCGAGCGGTCGCCGAGCGCGGTTGCCTCCGCCGCGACCGCCGCCGTCGCCCCGCCGAAGTTCCAGAGCGAACTCAGGGTGTTGTCCGACGGGGCTTCGGCCGCGTTGTGCAGGGCCCGGTCAATCATCGAGTCCGGCAGATTCGCCAGGTAGTGGCACTTCCAGTAACAGCGGTGCCGGCCGAAAGGAATGATGGTGTCGAATAGTTTCTGTACCTCGCAGTAAGACATCTGACCCGAGAAGTCAGTGACCATTTCGCCCTGCTCGCGCAGGGGTTGGAGTACCCGTTCGCCTTCATCCGCGTCGCCCGCGTAGACGGCGGCGATCGTATATACGCGCTGACCCCAGAACCTCTCGGGAAAGTCATCGCTTTCGGGCACCGTCGAGAACTCGATCAGCGAGCCGACATCGTTACTCTTGTCGGCGAGGAAATCGCGCCAGAAGCGGATCGGTTCGGGGCCCGCGGACAGGGGGTAGATCGGCGCCGCGAACATCACCGTCGGGCCGACCGGATGCAGTGCAAACTCGAAGCTCACCACCACACCGAAATTACCGCCGCCGCCACGCAGCGCCCAGTAGAGATCCGGGTGTGTATCGGCGCTCGCGGTCACCAGACGGCCGTCAGCGGTCACCACGTCCGCCGAAACCAGGTTATCAATGCACAGCCCGTAGCGGCTACGCAGCCAGCCGATTCCGCCCGCCAGCGTCAGCCCGGCAACGCCCGTGTCCGAAATCAACCCACCCGGCGTTGCGAGGCCGAAGGCTTGGGTCTCGCGATCAACGTCGCCCCAGGTGCAACCGCCTTCGACCTGCGCGCGGCGCGCATCCGGGTCGACCCGGACGGAGCGCATTTGCGAGAGATCAACCATCACGCCGTCGTCGCACACGGCGTGGCCCGCGACGTTGTGGGCGCCGCCGCGGATCGAGACGGGAAGATTACGGTCGCGGGCGAAGGCGACCGCGTCCATCACGTCGCCGACGCCCTTGGACCGCACGATCAACTTCGGCCGGCGGTCGATCATTGCGTTCCAGACCGCGCGAGCCGCGTCATATCCTTCATCGCCCGGTGTCAGGGCCTCGCCGCGCAGGCCGGCGTGAAGAGAATCAATGGCGGTACCGAACGCGGCTGAGTCGGATGCTTGCGTAGTTTGGAGTGACATAGCGCTTCGCCTCCATCGCGTGTGTTGCGGTGGAATTAGTCTAAATTGCGACGCCTGTCCATGTTAGTGGCAAACCGGCCAGGGACGGGGCATATTGGACACGAGGGAAATAAAAGGCAGCGGATATGGGTGAACGCGCGAAACCTGAAGTCGTGTTGCTGGCGGCGCAAGAGACCTCGCCATCGGTGCTCTACGGCCTCTATGACGTGCTTTACTCGGTCGGTGTGGTTTATTCGGACATGACGGTGGGCGAGCCCGGATGGGAATCGCTGAGCGTTCGCATCGTGGCACGTGATGCCGAGCCGTTCCGTTGTATCGGCAACGTGATGGTGGAACCGCACGCCGGCATCGACGCGATCGCGTGGGCCGATGTCGTTATCGTTTGCGACACGTACACCCCGATTTTCCAAGCCCCGCGCGGCAAGTATCCACGCGAATCAGCGTGGCTTCGAAAGATGCACGCCGCCGGCGCGCTTATCTGCTCGATCTGCTCCGGCGCCCTGATGCTGGCGGAGGCCGGACTCCTGGATGGCCGCGAGGCCGCTACGCACTGGGCCTATGGCGACCTGTTCCGGCGCTGCTACCCGGCGGTGAAGCTGCGCCGGGATTCGGTGCTCTGTCTATCCGGCGAAGCGGAGGGGATCATTACCGCAGGCGCGGTGAACGCGTGGCAGGACTTGGCGATTTACCTGATCGCGCGATTCTGCGGGCCGCGGCAGGCGTTGCACACCTCCAAGGTATTTCTGCTCTCGGGTCACAACGAAGGACAACTGCCCTTCGCCGCGATGACCCGCCGGGTTGAAACCTCCGATGCCTTGATCGCCGATTGCCAGCGCTGGATCGCGGAGAATTACGCCACCGCGAATCCGGTGCAACGGATGATCGAGCGCTCGGGCCTTACCCCCCGTACATTCGCGCGCAGATTCCGCGCGGCAATCGGTTACCGACCCATCGACTATGTACAAACCCTGAGGATCGAAGAGGCAAAACGGATGCTGGAAGCCGACCAACCGGGGATCGAGGAGATCGGCGAGGTCGTCGGTTACAACGACTTCGCATCTTTTCGACGCCTATTCAAACGCAAAGCAGGCCTGACGCCGGTCGCCTATCGGCGGAAATATGCAAGCCTGGTATCGTCCGGCCGGCAAAGCGGATAAGCGCCTCGGCAACGTACGGATGAGCGCGCGAGCTTAGTAGTGAGCAGGCGTCGAGCGGTGTCATCCGCGCGCACTTTCGCAACCAACCGCCGCGCCCCCGGAAATACGGGTTTCTCTAGCTGATCCAGGTTGCGGCGGCGACGCGCAGGAAATTGCCGCCAAGTATCGCGCGCGCGGCCGGCAACCCGTAATCGCGCTCCAGCAGTCCCGCCGCGATTTCGGGGATTCGTTCGGGCGGCGCGATATCGAGGCTCAACCCGGCGGCATAACCCGCCGAGCGCGGCCACCAGTGGTTCCGGTCGAGCCCCGGCGGGCTGTCGTTGACGCCCAGCCGGTACATGTAATCGAGGCCCAGCCCGACGTGCTCGACTCCGACCCGTTCGGCCACGTAGTCGATGTTCCGTAACAGGGTATCGGCGCGAACTTCCGGATCCCCCAGAAAGAGCCCAATGCCGTTGATGCCGATCACGCCGCCGGTCGCGGCGCAGGCGTCGATCTGATCGTCGCGAATGTTGCGCGGATGATCGGCCAGGGCGCGCGGATTCGCGTGGCTGTAGATCACCGGGCGCGTGGAGCACGCCATGATGTCGAGGCTCGACCGGTAGCCGGTATGCGAACAGTCCATCAGCAGACCGGCGCGGTTGACCGCCGCGACCACCTCGCGACCGAGCGCGGTGAGCGCCATGTCTTGATCGTGGCAACCACCCGCCACCGAGTTGTTGCGGTTGTAGGCGAGGTGGATCTGGCGCACCCCGAGCCGCTGGAACAGAGCCACCATCTCCGGGTTGTCGCCCAGCATCACCGAGCCTTCCAGGTCGAAAGCCACCGCCAGCTTGCCCTCGCGCTTGGCGCGAAACACATCGTCGAGGGTATCGACCTGCACGAAGGAATCCGCGCGCCGCGCGATGTCGGCCCGAAACGAGGCGATCACCTGGAGTATGTCGGCCACCGGGTTGAAGTCCATGCCGACGTTGACCGACACGAAATCGACGCCCGCGCGGCGATGGCGCTCGAGCGCGCTCACCCCCACGCCGGGGTGGAGCGGCAGACAGGCGTGGCAATCCCACACCAGCGCATCGGCGCACAGGGCCGCGCCTGATCCGCTAAGGGCGTCGCGCCCCCGCGTTGCTTGCTCGCTCATCACGTTATGCCCGCTCCCGTGACCGCCGCGGATCACCCACCCATGTGGCGAACACCGCGCGGAGTCACGGCGCCAGCTTAACGGCTGTGAATACGAATTGCAGGTACCGAACGCCGCTGTCGCCCCCCCACCCCAGGGTTTCCGCTCTCCGGGGGGCGGCAGCCGCGTAGGTCGGGTTAACGGAGCGCAGCGGAGTGTAACCCTACGATTTCTATCGATATCTTAAGCCTCTTGCAATACTCTGAGTAGATGAGTGGTAATCCCGGTTCGAGTCCATTTTGGAGCTGGGATGACCTGCATGGTTGTTCCATGGAGCGAATTCCAGCTCGGAAAGGGGCCGAAACGGGGCAGCCAATCGCCGCTCACGAGTTTTGCAAAAGGCTCTTTTGTCGGGTTACCCCTGCGCCAACCCGACCGCGAAGCGCGTGGTGCGCGGGATGACGTAGAGATTGCCGGAAAAGGTATGGAATCGCCACGGAACACAAGTGGCCACGGCACCCGGCGCCCGCGGGGCGGGCCCCGCAGACGCCGGGACGAGCGACTCATCCGATATTTAGACCTCAATCGGTCCGGTAAAGGCGGTCACCCGCGGCGCTCTGCCGGGCAGCTTTTCGACGTCGACCAGCACCGTATTCGCGACGTTGCCCCGGGCAAGTTTCGAGGTGCCCTTGTCGAGGGTGACCAGGTTGACGTTGCCGTGCTTGCACAGCGCGCCGACTTCGCCCGGTTTGTCGGGGTCGTACCAGGCGCCTTCGTGGACCGCGATCACGTTGCGCCGCATGCGCTTGGTGAGTACCGCGCCGGCCAGAAAAGCGCCGCGATCGTTGTAGACCCGTACGATGTCGCCGTAGCGGATCCCGCGTGCCTTGGCGTCCTCGGGATGGATCCACATCGGTTCACGCCCGCCGACCTCGTAGAGGCGTCGCGCCCAGGTATTGTCGAGCTGCGAATGCAGCCGGTACTTGGGGTGCGGCGAGACCATGTGTAGCGGATAACGCTTGGTCGTGAGGCCGCCGAGCCATTCGGCCGGCTCCAGCCACACCGGATGTCCGGGGCAGTCGGCGTAACCGAATCCGGCGATGGTCTTGGAGTAGATCTCGATCTTGCCGGAGGGTGTGCCGAGAGCATTGACCACCGGGTTGGCGCGGAATTCGGCGTGGCGCACGAAGTCCTTGGCGTCGTCGGGGATCGGGAATTCGACCACTCCCGTGCCGTTCCAGAAGTTGTCGAAGGCCGGCATCGAGAGTTGCATGCCTTTGGCCTGCTTGGCCGCCTCGGCGTAGAAGGAACGGATCCAGTCGAGTTCGTCCTTGCCCTCGGTGTACTTGGCCTCGAATCCGAGCCGCGCGGCCAGTGCGCTGAAGATCGCGAAGTCACTGCGCGCCTCGTAGAGCGGCTCGATGGCCTGGCGCATGGCGCAGATGTACTGGTTGGTGTCTTCGCTCATCACCTCGATGTCGTTACGCTCGAAGGTGCTGGTTACCGGCAGCACGATATCGGCGAAACGCGCCGTCGAGGTCCAGAACGCTTCGTTGACCACGATCGTCTCGGGCTTGCGCCACGCCTGGATCTGGAGATTGCGATCCATCTGGTGGCTGAGCGGGTTGCCGCCCGCCCAGTAGACCATGCGCACCTTGGGATAGGTCACCTTCTCGCCGTTGAAGTCCACGGTCTTGCCCGGATGGAGGAGCAGATCGTTGAGCCCGTGGGCGAAGGGGATCGCTACTTTGACCGAATTGTCCGGCGCCGAGATCCCCGGCAGCCCGGGGGCCTTGGCGGTCAGCGAGCCGCCGCCGGCATAGTGATAGCCGACCCCGAAGCCGCCGCCCGGCAATCCGATCTGGCCGAGCATCGCCGCCAGGGTGACCAACATCCAGTAGGGTTGCTCGCCGTGGTCCTGACGTTGCAGCGCCCAGCCGCCCATCAACATCGTGCGCCCGCCCGCCATGCGGCGTGCGATTTTTGTGATCGCCGCGGCGGGGATCTCGGTGATCCGCGCGGCCCACTCCGGAGTTTTCGGCGTTCCGTCGTCCTTGCCGAGCAGATAGGGCAGGAAGCGATCGAAGCCGACCGTGTACTTGCGCAGGAACGCCTGATCGTAGAGCTTCTCCTGGTACAAGGTGTAGGCGATGGCCAGCATCAGCGCGGTGTCGCTGTTAGGCCGCACCGCGAGCCACTCCGCGCCCAGATACTCGGCCGCGTCCGTTTTGCGCGGATCGATCGACACCACTTTGGTGCCCTTGCGCTTGAGCTCACGCAGCGCTCCGTAGGTGAAATGATCCGCGGGCGCCCAGCCGATCTGGTTGTTCTTGAGCAGATCGACGCCCCACAACACCACCAGATCGGTGTGCGCCAGGATCGTCGACCATGCGGTCTGCTGTTCATAGACCTCGATGCCGCCGACGATGTGGGGGAGCAGGGTCATCGCCGCCTGGACGCTGAAATCACCCGAGTCGTCGAGGAAACCACCGTTCAGGGCCAGCAAGCGGCGCAACAACACCGGCGAATTGTGGAGCTTGCCGACACTGTGCCAGTCGACGCTGCCGGCGAAGATGGAATCCGGACCGTAGCGCTTCTTGACCCGCTTGAGTTCGCTCGCCACCAGATCCAGCGCGCGCTCCCAACTCACGCGCACGAATTCACCTTTGCCGCGCTCGCTGGTATCGCTGTTGGCGCCCTTGTCGAGATACCCCTTGCGCACCATCGGGTATTTGACCCGGGTCGGGCTGTAGACCCGGTCGGCCAGTGCTTCCGCCATCGCCGACGGAAACAGGTCTTGTTTGGCGGGCGTGATACGCACCAGGCGTCCGCCCTCGGTCTCGGCGTGCATCATGCCCCAGTGGGTGGCGGTGGGGACGCGGCGCGTCGCGAGCGCCGGGCCGCTCGGCGCGAGCGCCGCGGCTACCGCCGGCGCGGATCCGCCTCCGATGGCCGCGGCCGAGCCGAGCGCGACGCCGCTTTGTACGAATTGTCGTCTGGAAACTTTCATGTCCCGTTTTCCTCCGTAAGGAAGTGCCTCAATGATTCTTGGCGTGAGCCTGAAGGTAGCGCAGCACCAGCGCGTGCTGCTCACCGGTGAGGGCGGCGCGTTTGGCCATCGGTCTCAGAATTGTCGGCCACTGATTGGCGGTGAACTTGTCCGGTGAGCGCAGCGCGTGACAACTGCTGCAGCGTTTCTGGTACAGCGCACGGGCCTTTGTCCAGAGGGGCGCGAGCGCATCGCCCAGCGCGTCGCCACGTACCCAGCCCCGCAGGCGCACCTTGCGCCATAGGGTGCCGTAGTCGTCTTTCTTGCTCTCCTTCAGGCGGCGTGCCTGCTCGCCGGCCGGGTTCAGCGTGGCGAGGATCACGCGTGAACCGGGGTGCGCGAAAAATACCGATTCGGCGCCTTCGGTGGACCAACCCTCCAGCGCAACCTCCGCGAACTTGCCGTTGCGCTGAACCACGAGCACCGCCGTCGACGGTACGAGTTGGGCCAATGCGGCGCCTCGCGGTGCCACCGTCAGTGGCACCGAGCGGGTGACGAAGGCGTGGCTTTGCTCCGCGCTCGCCGGCATACCGCTTAGCAGCAAGGCAATGGCTTGGATCACCGCCACAGCCGTCGCCATGAGGGTGGATAACCGCCGACGCTGGTAAAGCCGGCCGCATGAAAAAGGCGTCTTGCGCGGCAACGCCGGCCAACGGGTCCGCCTCGGGGTACGCAGAATGAAACGGGTGGTCATGAGAATTCGAGCCATAATATGAAGTATTTATTAACTACAATCGTAACTCTCCGCAACAAATAATTATTGATCTGGGTCAACGCAATGTGATTCGGACTGTGGCAGGCGCACCGTGCGGGAAAGGTGTGGAAGAAGGACCGGAAACGCGCCCGCGCGGCGCAACCAACCGGCGTTGCACTGCGAGGCCGGGCGACACGATGGGGCACGGCGCCCGACCCGGGCGTCGGTACGCGGTTGCACGGCGCATCGCTCAGCGTAGCGTCGCCGGGCGACGCGCTACGCCCCCGGGGTTCCGATCACAGGCCGTCGATAAGGTGTGGTTTTTCGGAACCGTGACATGCCGGTTTCGGGGTCGTTTCCCGGTTCGCCACGGTTTCAACGGGTCGCCGTCGTCGAAAATCGCAATTTGTGGCGCGGTTTCCCTTCATTTATAGTGCGACGGTTTAAGTGGGGGAAGCGTGCCGGTGCCGTGGGGAAAGGGCGCGGCGCCCCCTGGTCCGCGACCACCCCTGGCGTGGTGGCATCCATTGAATTGCAGGAGGCAACGATTATGAGCCTGAACGCACTGTGGCCGGTTTTCCTCGGCCTGCTCGGTCTCGCGACCGCGTGGTATTTGTTCCAGAAGGTCAAGGAATATCCCGAGGGAGAAGCGAAGGTGGTCGAGATCACCGAGGCCATCCATCTCGGGGCGATGGTGTTCATGCGCCGCGAATACAAGCTGCTCGCGATGTTCGCGGCGGCGCTCTTCTTTCTGCTGCTGTTCACCCTCGGCGGCAAGACCGCGTTGGCGTTCCTGATCGGGGCCTTCGCGTCGTGTCTGGCGGGCTACATCGGCATGACCACCGCCACCCAGTCGAACGGCCGCACCACCACCGCCGCGCACGACCACGGCGCGGCGGAGGCGCTGACGGTGGCCTTTTTCGGCGGCTCGATCATGGGGCTGACGGTGGCGGCCCTGGGATTGATTGGACTGGGCACGCTCTTTTTCTTCTTCGGTGGGGATCCGGTGACCGCGCACGCCATCGAAGGTTTCGGCGTGGGGGCCACCAGCGTCGCGCTGTTCGCGCGTGTCGGCGGTGGCATCTACACCAAGAGTGCCGACGTGGGTGCCGATTTGGTGGGCAAGCTGGAGGCCGGGATCCCCGAGGACGACCCGCGCAACCCCGGCGTCATCGCGGATAACGTCGGCGACAACGTCGGTGATATCGCGGGCATGGGCTCCGATATTTTCGAGTCGTACTGCGGTGCACTGATCGCCACCATCGCGATGGCCGCGACCTTGAAGGCGAGTGTAATCGCGCCGATCGGGGAACGTGAATCCTTGATGTTCCTCCCCCTGGCGCTCGCCTCGCTCGGGATCGTCTGCTCGATCGGCGGGATCCTTGCGGTGCGCAAGTTCTCGAGCAGCAGGCCCGAGGTGGCGCTGCTCATCGGCACCATCGGCGCGACGGTGCTGTTCATCATTCTGGCCCTGTTCGTGACCGAATGGGCGGGCGTCACCGCCAGGGTCTGGGGCGCGATCATCGCCGGCGCGGTCGGCGGAATCATCATCGGCCTGGTCACCGAGTATTTCACCTCGGCGCAGCCGGTGCGCCACATCGCACTTTCGGGTGAGACCGGTGCCGCCACCGTGATCATCACCGGTCTCGCGGTGGGCATGCGCTCGGTGGTCATACCGATTCTGTCGATCTGCGCGATCATCGCGATCTCCACCCAACTCGTGGGCCTCTACGGGGTCGGGATCGCGGCGGTCGGGATGCTGGCGACGGTCGGCATCACGATGGCGGTCGACGCCTACGGGCCGGTCGCCGACAACGCCGGCGGGATCGCGGAGATGGCCGGGTTGGGCGCGGAAACCCGCGCCATCACCGATCAACTCGATGAACTCGGCAACACTACCGCGGCGATCGGCAAGGGCTTCGCGATCGGCGCGGCGGCCCTCGCGGCGCTCGCGATTATCACCGCTTACGGCAGCACCGTGACCCACCACGTTCCCGACTTCAAACTGGAGCTTGGCGATCCGCGGGTGTTGATCGGGATGTTCATCGGCGGGGTGCTACCGTTCCTGTTCGCGGCGATGACCATGGAGGCGGTCGGTGACGCGGCATTCGAGATGATCAACGAGATCCGCCGCCAGTTCCGCGAGATCGCGGGGCTGCTGGATGGCACCGCCAAGCCCGATACCGAACGCTGCGTGGACATCGCCACCACCGCCGCGCTCAAGAGGATGGTATTGCCGGGGGTGATGGCGATCGCGGCCCCGTGGGTGATCGGCTTCGGCATCGGTCCCGAGGCCCTCGGCGGGATGCTCGGCGGGGCGCTGCTCGGCTGCGTACTGCTGGCCTTGATGATGGCCAACGCCGGTGGCGCCTGGGACAACGCCAAGAAGTACGTCGAGAAGGGCAATCACGGCGGCAAGGGTTCCGACGCCCACAAGGCGTGCGTGGTCGGTGACACGGTCGGCGATCCGTTCAAGGATACATCGGGTCCGTCGATGAACATTCTAATCAACGTGATGGCGATCGTGAGTCTGGTCATCGCGCCGCTGCTGGCTTGAGGCCGCACCACCGGCACCCGGAAAAGGCCCGCGGTCGCGGTCCTTTTCCGCGGCCGGTGCCGAGTTCAGGCTAGCCCGCTATTCGCGTTTTCGCGCCCGTTCGGGAGTCTCTTTACCCGCTGCGACAAAGTTATTTCGGCCCGAGTCCCAACTCGAATTCGGTGTTGAGCTTCTTGGCCACCGCGATATTCTTCAGCCGCACGTAGTCTGGTAGCCCTTCGACATAGGGCGGATAGTCTTCGCCCGCGATCAGTGGCCGCAGGTACCGCCGGCAGAGGTCGGTGATCGCGAAACCGTCCTCGCTGATGAACGCGCGCGGCATCTTCTTTTCCACGTTGGCGAGATCGGCGAGATCGGCGCTACCGATCTCCCAGCGATAGGGATCGTCGGCGAGCCGCACGACCACCGGCATCACCGCGTTGCGCCCGGCCACCGCCAGTTCGACCGCCGCCTCGCCGAGTGCATAGGACTGCTCCACGTCGACCCGTGAGGCGATATGGCGCGCGGCGCGCTGCAGGTAATCGGCGACCGCCCAGTGGTACTTGTAGCCGAGCCGTTCCTTGACCAGACCGGCCAGCACCGGGGCCACCCCACCGAGTTGCGCGTGGCCGAAGGCGTCGCGCACCCCGGCGTCCGAGAGGAATCGATCCTGCGCGTCGCGCACCCCCTCGGAAACCACCACGGCGCAGTAACCGTGGCGTTCGACCGAGGACTTGACCCGCGCCAGGAAGGCCTCGGGGTCGAAGCGGATCTCGGGGAAAAGGATCACCTGCGGGGCGTCGCCCTCGAAGCGCGCCGCGAGTCCGCCGGCCGCGGCAATCCAACCGGCGTGGCGTCCCATCACCTCGAGGATGAAGACCTTGGTCGAGGTCAGGGCCATCGACGCAACGTCGCAAGCGGCCTCTCGGATCGATACCGCGACGTACTTGGCGACCGACCCGAAACCCGGGCAGTTATCGGTGATCGGAATGTCGTTGTCGACCGTCTTGGGGATCCCGACACACACGATCGGATAGCCGAGCAGCTCACCAATCTGCGATACCTTGTAGGCGGTATCGGCCGAATCGCCGCCGCCGTTATAAAAGAAATAGCCGATATCGTGGGCCTTGAACACCTCGACCAGGCGCTCGTACTCGGCGCGGCTTTGTTCCAGGCTCTTGAGTTTGTGGCGGCACGAACCGAAGGCGCCGGCCGGGGTGTGACGGAGCGCGGCGATCGCCTGATCCGACTCCTGGCTGGTGTCGATCAGATCCTCGGTCAGTGCACCGATGATCCCGTTGCGACCGGCATACACCTTGGCGATGGTTTCGGGGTGGCGTCGTGCCGCCTCGATGAGGCCGCAAGCACTCGCGTTTATAACGGCGGTGACGCCGCCTGATTGGGCATAGAAGGCGTTCCGAGGCATAGGTTGAGCTCCTTATGGCGGACTGGGTCTGAGCACTGTTACGGTATGCGGTATGATGCGCGTGATTCGACGGTTTGCTCAACCGTAATTGTTGCGCACCGTCGATCGGGCACGAACTCGACCATTATGAGGTAGACGTATTGCCCAGTTCCGCCGGGCCCGAATACCAAACATGTCGCTCCGATCGGCGCGGTTATCCCGCGGCCGGCGCGTGGTCCGGCCGGATCGATAGCGCGCCTGATTCGTGCTCAAGGGGCTAACCGCACGCGTATGCCATACCTTTCCACCCACCCCGGACCCCCGATCCTGTGCCGCTTCGCGGCGGCGCTGTTCGGCTTCCTGTTGGCGGCGGCCGTCCCTGTCGCGGCGGAGGTGAGGCTGCCCGATATCGGCGACCCGGCGAACAGCGTGTTCTCGGCCGCCGATGACCGGGCCCTCGGTGACGCCTTCATGCGCGAGGTGCGCGCGCACGTCGCGGTGATCGACGACCCCGAGGTGGAGGCCTACATCCAGGGCCTAGGCGACCGCCTGACCGCGCATCTGCGCGGTCCGAGCGGCGCCTTCCACTACTTCGTCGTGCGGGATCGGTCGATCAACGCCTTCGCCGGGCCGGGCGGACACATCGGCGTGAATTCCGGCCTGATTCTGCTTACCGAGTCCGAAAGTGAACTCGCCTCGGTGCTCGCACATGAGACCGCGCACGTCACTCAACATCACATCGCGCGCGGCATCGTCAACGCGAGACGCAGCAATATTCCGGCGCTCGCCGGCCTTCTCGCCGCGATCGTGATCGGGATCAAGAACCCCCAGGCGGGGCGCGCAACCCTCGCCGGACTGACGGGTCTGAATGCGCAACGCCGGATCAACTTCACCCGCTCCAACGAGCTCGAAGCGGATCGGGTCGGAATGCAGATCCTGCACGATTCCGGTTTCGACGCCAACGCCATGCCGGTGTTTTTCGAGCGCCTCCAGAACACCTACCGTTTCACCCGCCGGCCACCGGCGTTTTTGCTCGATCATCCGGTGACCGGCGAACGAATCGCCGACGCGCGGGCGCGGGCGGCGCAGTTTCCGTACCGCCAGTACGTGGATAGCGCCGCCTACGCCCTGGTGCGTGCCAAGCTGCGGGTGATAACCGCGAGCGACCCGCGCACCGCGTTGCGCTACTTTGCCGGGCAGGCAAAAGACCAGGGCGGCGACGCCGGGCTCGCGTCGCGCTATGGACGGGCCCTGGCGCTCGCCCGCACCGGGGAGTCGGCCGCCGCCAACGCGCTACTCGATGAATTGATCAAGGAAAAGCCCCAGCGCATCGCTTTTCGCCTCGCGCGCGCCGACAACGAATTGTGCAGCGGCGACGGCGCGCGCGCGGTGGCGCGCTACGCGGCCGTCTTCCGTCTGTATCCGGACGACGCGGCGGTAGTGCGCGGCTACGCGAACGCGCTGGTGCAAATGCGGCGCGCCAAACAGGCGGTGCGGGTGCTGCTCGATTATCGCCACGTCCACGCCTTGAGCGCACCGTTGCTGCGCTTGCTGGCCAAGGCCTACCAGGCGACCGGGCAGGTGGCGGAAAGCAAGCTGGCGTTGGCCGAGCAGTTCTACAAGAACGGCGATCTGGATGCCGCGATTCGCCAGCTCGAACTGGGTCGCCGCAGTCCCGGCGACTACTACGTGCGCTCGAAGATCGATGCCCGCATCGAATCCCTGCGCCAGGAGCAGATCCTGCGCACCAAGCGCCGTTGACGCGGCGCCAATCCCCCCGCGGCGCGCGCCGCGAGCAGGATCCCCGGCCGTGAGCTAGACTTGGGAGGCTATTGAAAAAGGTCATCCAGGCCATTTTCAACCTGGAATCCTCGGTTGGACGGGGTGAAGTGTGCGTTTGAGGGGGTGCAGGGCAAGGCACAACGATGCGCAATTGTCATTCTATTCAAAGAGTTGTAACGCCGCCCTGCGCCGCCGCAAACGTGCCATTCGCCCCGTAGCGTGCTTCACCGGGCGGGTGACGGCGTCGATTGACATTAAAGGCATTCATATCAGCCGGTTACTTTCAGAATGTAGCGGTCAACCGAGGATTCCAGGTTTAACGCGTTGCGCCGAAAACCGGGGTTTTGATCCCCGGCACCGGGAGGGTGGGGAAAGTCCGTTGCGAGTTCTGGTCGTGATCGCCGGTTGCGCATTGCTGGTGGGCTGTGGCAGCCCGCAGCTCATGATCGCGTCGAATCTAGCCCAGGCGGCGATCAAGACCAGTATCGACTACGCGGAGAAGCACCGTCCCACACCCGAGCAGGCGTGGGCGCGCGAGCAACACGATCTACTCGTCGCCCGTGCCCGCGGAGGCGACTTGCAGGCCCAGTACCGCCTTGGGGTGCTGTACGCGGCGGCGCACGACCGGCGCGCCCGCTTGTGGATGTGCCGCGCCGCCAATCGTGGCCATCCGGAGGCCCGGCGCCAGCTCGGTCATTGGTACAATGAAGCGCGTAAGCGCGAAGATCTGTGGCCGTTCATCGCGCTGCGTACCGATGACCGCGACGCCTACGTCTGGTACAGCCTCGCGGCCAGAGCCGGCGATCGCGAGGCCGGCGTCTTTCGCGAACGAGTGAGGCGCGGGCTGAACGAGACTCGGCGCCGTGAGGCTGAGCGGCGGCTCGCCGCCTGGCGCCCGAGCCCTTGCCGATCGGTATTTACCGCGCGCGCCGAGAATACGACCGGCGCGACCGCGAACGCCGGCCATTGAGGCGCGGCCCGTGAGCCGGTCGCGGATTGCCGCAGGCCCGGGGTGGCGACCTCCTCTCAGTCGCTCCCCTCGGATTTGTCCGCGATGAAATCCATCGCCGCGGCCAGACGTTCCGCCATGGTACGCAGGAACGCCTTCTGAAAGCGTAACTGGCAACTCACCGAGGTCCGTTCGATCAGGTTGGCGTTGACCTTGATGACCTTCACCGGCCCGCTGGCGGTAATGCTCGCGGTGCGCGCGCGACGGATGATGAAGCCGATCTCGCCGAAACTCGCGCCGCGCCCGAGCGCATCGACCTCGCTGGCTCCGCGACGGACCGTAACCTCGCCGTCGACGACCACGTAAAATGCGTCTCCCAACTCACCCTCGACGATAATTTCCTCGCCGGGGGCGAAATCCAGCCACTCGCTCGCGTTGACGACCTCGCGTACCTCGAGTTCCTCGAAATCGGCGAAGAAGCTGAGGCCTTGGAGTTGCTCGATTCGCCCGAGTCCGATCCGGGTGGTACCGGTGGCCTGAATATCGTCGTAAACCAGGCTCAGGTCGCCGGCCAGATCCATGGCGGTGCGGTAACGGCCGGCGGGGTGCTTTTTCAGCATCCGGTCGACGATGTGTCCGAGCGCGGAAGGCACGTCGGGGCGCAGTTCGCGCAACGGCCGCTGGGGGTTGCGGAGGATGTTGCGCGCGATCTCGCCGACGTTCGAGGCCATGAACGGACTGACCCCGCTGAGCAACTCATAGAGCACCACGCCGAGCGAAAAGAGATCCGACTGACCGGTGGTTTCACCGCCGGTGATTTGTTCAGGCGCCATGTAGCGGGGCGAACCGAGGCGTCCGATCACCTGGGTTTCCTCGACGTCCTGGCGGGTGATCAAGGCAATTCCGAAGTCCGCGATCTTGGCCTCACGCTCCTGGGTGAGCAGAATGTTGCGTGGCTTGATGTCGCGGTGCACGACACCGCGATGGTGGGCGTAATCAAGCGCGATCGCGCATCGCAAGATGTGCTCGACGACCTGCTCGAAGGGCAGCAGATTGTTCTCCACGCAATAGTCGCCGAGCGTTTGCGCGCCGGGCACGTATTCCATCACGATGTAGCTCAGATCCTCTTCGACACCGACGTCGATGGTCGCGACGATATTGGGATGGCGCAGCAGACCGGCGGCGCGCGCCTCGTTGAAGAACAACTTGTGGCGGCGGCGCGCGGTGCGCTCGTTGTCGGCCTCGCGCGGGGTCGCCACCTTGACCGCGACGTCGACATGGGCAAAGAGGTCGCGCCCCAGGTAAACGGTACCCATGCTGCCGGCGCCGATTTCGCGTACCAGCTCATACTTGCCGAGGGTCTTGTTTTCCAGTTCGCGCATCGGTTTCGGTATCGTTTCCTCAATCCGGTCTATGGCGATTTCGTTCCGCCATGGGGATCGGTTGCAGTTTGCATGGGGTAGCCGATAATCGCCAGTTTCCGCGCAGCGAATTCCCCCGGAGGATTCATGTCCTTACGCGAACAGATCGAACGCAAACTGAGCGCCGCCTTCGCCGTCGCTCATCTCGAGGTCGTCAACGAGAGCGACCGGCACAACGTACCGCCCGGCTCGGAAATGCACTTCAAGGTCACCCTCGCCAGCGACGATTTTGACGGCAAGCCCATGATCGCGCGACACCGGATGGTCTATGGCTGTCTGAGTACCGAGATGGCGGGCCCGATTCACGCCCTTGCGCTACATACCTACACCGAAGCCGAGTGGCAACGGCTGGCCGCCGACGCACCGGCGTCACCGCCCTGTCGCGGCGGCATGGCCGGTAAATGAGGGCCTCCCGGCGCGGGTCGGTGGGCGCCCGCGCGGGTATCGTACCAGCGCTGACGACGTTGCTGTTGCTCGGGTTCGCGATGCCGTCCGCGGGCGGCTCCAAGGATCTGGATTTAAGCGCCCCGAGCGGCGCGCGCTTGTTGCACTATCGGTTGAGTTGCCGGGCGCCGCGCGCTTGCCGTATCGACTGCTTTCAGGCGGGGGTGAAGGTGGTTGCCACGCGCAGCATCGCGCCCGGCGATGCGACCCGCCTGGTGGTGAGCGACGGGATTGCCGACGACTTCACGCCGCGCTGGCTGGAATTGCGCCGTGGCGCGGCCACCGGCGCCGAGATCGAAACCATCCTGTTGCCGGCCAACGTGCTCTGCGACCTGCAAGGTCTGACCATCGAGCCGCTCGATGGCGGCGATTAATCGGGTCTTCGGATCTCGATCAAGCACCGTCAGGGGCCTGGTGATGATGCTCGGCGCGACCCTGGTGCTGACCTCCATGCATGGCGCGGTACGCTATGTGAGCGCCGCCATGCACCCTTTCGAGGTCGCCTTTTTTCGCAATCTGTTCGGCCTGCTTACGGTCATGCCGCTGCTGGTGCGCGGTGGCTGGAGCAGCCTCCGTAGTGAGCACCCTTGGTGGCAGCTACTGCGTGGCCTTTTCGGGCTGTGCGCGATGCTGTCGTGGTTCTACGGACTCAGCGTGGTGCCCCTCGCCGAAGCCACCGCGCTGAGTTTCAGCGCGGCCATTTTCGGCTCGATCGGGGCGGCGTTGTTTCTCGGTGAACGGATGCGCCTGCGGCGCTGGAGCGCGGTGGTGCTCGGCTTCGCCGGCGCCTTGATCATCCTGCGCCCGGGGATCGGGGTGTTCCAACCGGGCGCGTTGGTGGTGATCCTCGCCTCGCTCGGCTGGGCCGCGGCACTGCTGACGGTCAAATTCTTGTCGCGCAGTGACGGGGTGCTCGCCATCGTCGGCTGGAGCAGCATCCTGCTGACCGTATTTTCGCTGCCGCCGGCGCTGTTCGTGTGGACCACGCCGAGCGTCGACCAGCTCGGGTGGCTGCTGTTGATCGGTACGCTGGCGACCCTCGGTCACCTGGCGATGACCACCGCGTTCAAGCTGGCCGACGCGACCGCGGTATTCCCGATCGATTTCACACGCCTGCTATGGGCTAGCGTGATCGGTCTGGTCGAGTTCGGTGAGTGGCCCGATCGGTGGACCTGGATCGGCGGCAGCCTGATCTTCGGCAGCACCGTCTACATCGCTTACCGCGAGTCGCTGCACCGCCGCCAGGGGTGCCGAACCGATGGCGTTCGGGCTGGTCAAACCGGCGGCTGAGGCGCAACGAGCCGCGCGCTCGCGGGCGCCTTTTTCCATTCGCTGCTACGGAGATGATGATGTTCAATGCCCGGTTGTTGCCGCGAACGCTGTTCGCGATCCTGCTACTTACCGTCGCCCTTGCCGCACGCGCGGGCAACGAGATCATCACCAGTCCCAACGATCAGCGCAGTTACGCCGGCTTTACCCTGAGCAACGGCCTCAAGGTGTTGTTGATTTCCGACCCGACCACCGACAAGGCGGCCGCGGCAATGGACGTCAACGTCGGCAGCGGCAGCGACCCGAAGGGGCGCAACGGTCTCGCCCATTTTCTCGAGCACATGTTGTTTTTGGGCACCGAGAAATACCCCGAACCGGACGGCTACCAGCGCTTCATCAGCACTCACGGCGGACGCGACAATGCCTTCACCAGCTTTGAGCATACCCGATTTTTTTTCGATATAGACAAGCGCCAACTCGAGCCCGCGCTCGACCGTTTCGCGCAATTTTTCGTCGCGCCGCTGTTCCCCGCGCGCTACGTCAGCCGCGAGCGCCAGGTGGTGCATTCCGAATATCGGGCGCGGCGCAATACGGAAGGTCGGCGCATCTACGCCGCCGAACAGCAAGCGTTCAATCCTGAACACCCTGCATCGCGCTTCTCGATCGGTACCAACAAGACCCTCGCCGATCGCACCGGGCACGAGGTGCGCGACGACCTGATCGCGTTTTACCGCAGCCACTACTCGGCGGATCTGATGGCCCTTACGGTGCTCGGCAAGGAACCGTTGACGGTGCTGGAGCAGTGGGTACGGAAACGCTTCAAAGGGATCCGCCGCACCGACGCAAAACCACTCCGGATCCGCGTCCCGTTGTTTGCGCCCGGCCGCCTGCCGGCACGGGTCGACGTCGTTCCGGTGAAGAATTTGCGCCGTCTGTCGCTGAGTTTTCCGATCCCCGAGGTCTATACGTTGTGGCGTCGCAAGCCGACCCTGCTGATCTCGCATCTGCTCGGCAACGAAGGTAAGGGTAGCCTGCTCTCCGCGCTCAAGGCTCGAGGCTGGGCCGATGGACTGAGTGCCGGGCTTGGTTTCAACCAACCCAGCGGGGCGACCTTCGAGGTCGGTATCAGTCTGACCCGCGCCGGACTCGACCAGGTCGATGCGATTGCCGCCGAGGTCTTTCGATACATCGAGCTGATTCGCGATGGTGGCGTACAGCGCTGGATCTACGACGAGCAACAACGCCTTTCCGAACTCAGCTTTCGCTACCAGGCCAAGGGCGGAGCGCTTGCCTATGTACGCACTCTGGCCGGCGCATTGCAGCGCTATCCGCTGAGCCAGGTGCTGCGTGGCAGTTACGCCCTCGATGAGTACGACCCTGAGCTGATCCGCGGTTTCCTGGCCCGGCTGGTACCCGAAAACATGCTGATGACGGTGGTGGCCAAGGGGCTCGTCACCGACGCGACCGAGCGATGGTTCGGTACCCGTTACCGCCTGCAAGCGATCGCCGCTCGGATCCTCGCCGGGTGGCGCGCGCCGCCGCCCGATGCAAGCCTCGCGCTGCCCGCGCCGAACCCGTTCATCCCCGGCCCGCTGAAAATGGTCGCCGGCGGCAAGGCCGTGGCGCTGCCCGAGCGCATCGAACAACGTCCCGGCTATGCCCTGTGGTATCGCAAGGACACCGAGTTCGGCCTGCCGCGCGCCGACTTCTACTTCTCGCTGCGCTCGCCGATCGCCAACGATACGCCGCGCCACGCGATGCTCACCAATCTGTTCGTCGATTCGGTCAACGACCAACTCGATGAGTTCAGCTATCCGGCGGCGCTCGCGGGGCTCAACTACCAGCTCTATTCGCACCTGCGCGGCCTCTCGGTACGGGTCAGCGGCTACAGTGACAAGCAGCGCGAGTTGCTCGCGCGGATCACCGCCACCCTGCGCGCGCCCAAGTTCAAAGCGGTCCGTTTCCAGCGACTCAAGGACGCGCTGGTGCGCGGCCTGCGCAACCGCCGGGATGATTCCCCGTCGCGACGCGCGATCCGTGCCTTGCGCACCCTGCTGCTAAACCCCGGCTGGACCGACGCCGAACAACTCGCGGCCGCCGAGGCGCTCACCCTCGACGATTTGCGTGCCTTCGTCCCCCGGTTGCTGGCCCGCGTTCAGGTGGTGGCTCTCGCCCACGGCAATCTGGACCGGGCCACGGCGCGCGCCTGGGAGCAGCCGCTACTGAGCGATTTGGTTGCTCCGGCAAAGCCAACCACCGTGCCGCGCGCGCGTGTGACACGGCTCGAGCCCGGCGAACGCTCGCTGCGGCGCATCGAAGCGCGCCAATCGGACTCCGCCGCGGCGCTTTATTTCCAGGGCGACGACAAGAGCTTCGCGCAACGCGCGCGTACCGCGCTTCTCGGTCAGGTCCTGGCGACGCCCTTCTTCAAGGATCTGCGCACCGAACGCAAGCTCGGTTACATCGTTTACGCGACGCCCTTCAGCTTGCTCGAGGTTCCGGGTCTGGCCTTCGTGGTCCAATCGCCGAGTGCCGACAGCACCGTTCTGGACAGCGAGATCGAGCGCTTTCTGCGTACCTACGCCGACACGATTGGCGACCTGGACGCGCAGCGCTTCGCGCAACAAAAAGCCGGCTTGCTCACCAAGATCCTCGAACGCGACAAGCAGCTCGAAGCCCGCAGCGCCCGCTACTGGCGCGAGATCGACCGCCGGGCCTACCGCTTCGACAGCCGCGAACGGCTGGCCGACGCGGTGCGTGCGGTCAGCCTCGCCGAACTGCGCACCAGCTACAAGCAGCTACTGCGGGACGCGAAATCCAGACGCCTCGCGGTACTCGCCGCCGGCAGCCGCGAGCGTGCTGAGAGGAAGACGACTGCTGCGGTATCCGGAACGGTGATCGCGGACGTGCATACCTACAAGGGAGCACACAAACGCTTTCCAGGGTGAGGCCTTCTGTTCAACCTAGAATCCTCGGTTGACCGCTACATTCTGACAGTACCCGGCTGATATGAATGCCTTTAATGCCGATCGATGTCTTCACCCGCCCGGTGAATCACGCTACGGGGCGAATGGCACGTTTGCGGCGGCGCAGGGCGGCGTTACAACGCTTTGCAATAGAACGACTATTGCGCATCGTTGTGCCCTGCACCACCGCAAACGCACACTTCACCCCGTCCAACCGAGGATTCT